>ENA-ORXR01003010-ORXR01003010.1-marine-metagenome-genome-assembly--contig:-NODE-3010-length-15463-cov-133.927856_pt1 | contig 15463 bp, 11 predicted proteins | sample MGYA00237866_ERZ511479 | MGnify/ENA metagenome assembly ERZ511479 | reverse complement strand
GTTGGAAATAACAGGAGCGTGAACACCCGGCCCAACGCCGCGAATTCGGGGTCGCGAAGAATTTCGGCAAGGAAGGAGAGGGCGACTCCCGCAACCAAAAGAGCAGCCACGATTAGCCAGCGGTTGGTGATCTTCTTGTCCTGCAGACGGCTCATTTTCTGCGGCGGCAGAGCTTGGGGCGCGTCAGGTGCTTGATAGGGATTGTCCGACATCTCATCCTGATAGAATCTTCAACGAGGCCCGAAAAGAACGAACTCACTGTTGTTGGGATCTATGGTAGACTGGGAACTCGGCCCAATGGCCTTCTTTCTACATGAACCTCTTTCTCTCTCTACAAAACTAAAGACAGGGTGTTTTTGTTGAGTCAGGATCCGACTCTGCAGCGTTCCTCCTGTGCTCAGGCAAGACGGCTGGGACAAGTGCTGATCAAGTTGCATGACAGCGTGTTTGAAGCACCCGAGAGTTCTATTGTCCTCGTGCATGTCACCGGGCGGCTGACCTTCGATCTGGAGAACATCTCAGGTTCGCCGCAAGACCCGCTGTTCATGATTGATCAGGCTGCCTACACTTTTTTCGAGGCCAATTGATCTGAGGCCTAAGAGCGAACGCGCGTTCGCGCTGGCGGACTCGGTTGGGTTCGGGGAGGCTGCCGATGTCGGTTCGGTTGGGGCGATGGCGGATCGGATTCGAGCGAAGGCGATGGTGGCGACTGCGGCGAAAGAGTTCACCGCTTCCTTGTCGGCAACGGAAATTCGTTTATGAAAAACCCGTAGAGGTGAACCATGTCGAACTGGGACCCTCCCTGAAGCGGTTTGCAATTGCACTCTGCGCGAGGGCACTCCATCTCCGTACCCCATGAACGCCCTCCGCCATCGTCTGACCCAAGCCGCCTCCGCCGCCGGACGACGTGCGAGTGGCTTGTATCTGCTGGAGGGAACGCGCTTGGTCGAACGCGCGTTTCGCGCCGGGGTCGTGGTCGAGTCTTGCGCGGCCAAGAGTTACGGCGACAACGAACGCGAGGCGGCCTTGCTTGCATCCTTGGAAGGGGTGGCGAACCAATCGCTGGTGCGGATGCCGGACACCGTGTTCGTTGAACACGCGAGCGGCCGCGAGACCGGTGCGGTTCTGGCGCTAGCGCGCATTCCCGAACCGCCGGACTTGCCCGCCGCCGGCACGGTGCTGGTCGCGGTTGATATCTCCGATCCCGGCAATGTCGGCGCGCTGGTTCGAACCGCGTTGGCGGCGGGCGCCGATGCCTTCGTAGCCGCCGGCAAAACAGATCCTTTCCATCCCAAGGCGGTGCGCACCTCGATGGGTAGCGTCTGCAAATTGCCGGTGCTGCGAACGCCGCTCGATGCGTTCGAGCAGGCGCTTGCCGGTTGGCCTTTGCTCGGCACCGTGTGCGCGGGCGGGGTGCCTCTGCCGGACTGCGAACTCGGCGGCGAGCGGCTGGCCTTGTTGGTCGGTTCGGAGCCGTTTGGCTTGCCGGAGGATGTGGTGGCGCGGTTGGATCAACGAGCGTCGATTCCGATGCGCGCGGGCGTTGATTCGTTCTCGGTGAACGCCGCCGCCGCCATCTGTTTGTACGCGCGGTTAAACCATCGTTGATTGCCGATAAAGCACGCGGGAAAAGGCGTTGGCCCGTCTCAATGCACGGGGCGAAGCCTGCAAGGAGAAGGAACCGGGCGGGGTAACAAAGGTTGGGCCAGCGGCCATTCGAGGTCGAAGCCGTGGTGCAACGTTTGGTAAAAAAGAGGCGCGGAGGAGGGCCGAAGGACGTGATTACTGACCACTGATTATGGAATACTCATCACTGATTGCCTGTTCGTCTTTCGCCTCCGGGCGGAACGACGCGTCGGTGAAATAATAGCCGGGAGAATCGGGGAAGGTTCGGCGTTTATGGGAGCGGAAGGTGCCGGTGCACCGGCGGCATCTCATGTACAACGACACGGTGATGGTGCCGATGAAAATGGCGAAGATGTAGACCAGATATTCGCGCAGGGTATTCCACTTCTTCTCGCGGTCCAGATCGACATCGCGGGTTCCACAGTATGGACATTTACAACCGAATATGTTCATGGTGCACGTTTCAACAACTGCATCAAAACTACCATGTCCCGACCGCTCTGGCAAATTTCAGTCTGCAAAAAAGCCGTATGAACCCGCGTCTGAAAGCCTGGTTAGAAATCATCCGTCTGCCCAATGTGCTGACCGCCCCTGGCGACCCTCTTGCTGGCATGCTGCTCGCTTCACTTGGCATCGCAGCCATTCCCTGGCGGGACGGTGGGATGCTCTGCGCCGCCTCCATTCTGTTTTATATGGCAGGCATGATTCTCAACGACGTCATGGACATCAAGGAAGACACGGCGGACCGCCCCGCCCGTCCGATTCCGAGTGGTCGAATTTCTGCGCTGTTGGCCATTATTGTTTGCGGCTTGTTGTGTATCGGCGGTCTGGTCCTGTGCAGCTTGGTCGGTCGGGGCAGTCTGCTGATGGGCGCCTTGCTGCTGTTCTTTATTTTCGCCTACGACCTCGGCATGAAAAAAGTGCCGATCTTCGGTCCACTGTGCATGGGCATGTGCCGCGGCGTGAACCTCTTGCTCGGCGTGTCCGCGGTCGCCGTGCTCGATAACCGAGAAGCCGTCGTCGAAGCGGTGACCAAAGAAACCGTCCATGCCGCCTTTTTTCTGGTCACGATTTACATCGCGATGGTGACCATGTTGGCTCGGTACGAAACGACATCGCGCAACCCGTTCATCCTTCGCTGGTATCCATTGACGGTGCTGGTCTGCGGGTTGTTCGGACTGATTTGGGCCATCGCCCAGCAGCACCAGATCACCTTCAGCACCTTCTTCTTTCTGCTGCTGGTTTGCGGCGGCATGTACCTCGCCTACGGCGCAGGCCGACGCATCCAACTCGACCAGCGCGTCACCCCGCCGGTGATCGGCCAGTTTCTGGCGGTGCTATTGTTGCTGCAGTCCGCGTTTATTTTTCTGGCCAATACCGCGACCCCGCAACCGGTCTGGTGGATCGGCGCGCTGTTGTTGCTTGCCTGGCCGGTGAACAAGGTGCTGCGCAAATGGATCGCGGCGAGTTAGGCCTTTGGCCTTCGGCCTTTGGAGTGATCAGTGGGGGGCGGCCTTCGGCCTTTGGAGTAATCAGTGATCAGTGGGGGCGGCCTTCGGCCTTTGGAGTGATGAGTGGGGGCGGCCTTCGGCCTTTGGAGTAATCAGTGATCAGTGGGGGGCGGCCTTCGGCCTTTGGAGTGATGAGTGGCGGCAGCAACCACCATAACCAGCGCCGACCTCTCTGGAGAGAGGCGGCCCGACACCGCTCGGAGAGACGGTGCCACCTGCGATAATTGTGGTGGCTCCACGGAGTCTATTTCATCCTGAAATGTTACATGAACAAGGCTAGTCGGAGGTCACCGCTACCGCGGCTCGCGCCACGTTCTGTGCCGATCGTGTATCGACCAAGGGAATCTGAAAAGTTTGTACTGATCACTCAAACTCCGGGATCCCGAACTCCGCCGAGGCTTCCAAGCCGACCTGCTCCACCAGCGCCGTCTCCGCACCGTGTTGCATGCCGAGGCGCATCGCTTGCAACTTACTCGAACGCCCGCGCAACTTCAAACCGAACCAAAACCAGCTCTGGCGCGCCCAATAACGCAGCGTTGCGGTCGCTCCTGCCAGCCCGCGCGCATGGCGGCGGATGACGAAGCGGCGGTTGCGTGCGAGCAGGTAATGAGCCGCCGGACTAATGCGACCGCCGGCGTCGCCGAGGGTGTTGCGGGTGGTCGAGACGGAGACATGATGGGTCAGGATCGCGTCGGGCAGATAGCGCAGCCGAACGCCAGCGGCCAACGCGCGTAGGCTCCAATCGACGTCTTCACAGTAGGCGAAAAAGCGATTGTCGAAGCCGCCGAGGCGCTCCAGCAACTCGCGTCGAACCAGCATCGAGCAGCCACAGACAAAGCCGGTGTCGCCGGCCGCCTCGCCGGCCGGTTCGTCCAAGGCGCCTTGCCGCTCGTGTGTCGCCTCGAAGGTCCACGGAGAGATTCGACCACCTGCATACCACAGGCGCGCGGCGGACTCGCCGTCTTGTTGTGGGTACAACATTTTTCCGGTCGCGACGCCGACCGTGGGGTCGGCTTCGAGTGCGGCTTCCATGAGGGCGAGGCAGTCGGGCGCGACTTCGGTGTCATTGTTTAGAATCCAGATGGCATCGCAGCCCGCGTCGAGTAGCTGCGCGATGCCGAGGTTGTTGCCGCCGGCAAAGCCGGTGTTTACCGTCTGCGGAAGATGGTCGATGTCCGGCCAAGCGGCGGCCAGCCGGGCGGGCGATCCGTCGGAGGAGGCGTTGTCCACCAAGGCCACCCGGTCGGGCGGACGCGTGGCGTCGAATAGGCGTTCGAGGCAGACCTGGGTGTAGTCTCCCGAATTCCAGTTGATGAGGACGACGCCGATGTTCATGCGGCGACTTGTGACGGCAATGCTGTCTGGATCAAGTGCGGATCAGGTGTCGTCTTCGGCGAGTACGACGAGGCAGTCCTCGGCGTTGAGGGTGTAGCTCTTGTTCTTTTCCGGAATGAGTTTTACCCCGAAGTTCTCGGACGCGAGGTGTTCGTTGGCTTTCACTTTTACGCCGAGGCAGATCTCTGCCCGTTTGTTGGCGATGCCGATACAGTCCGCGTAACTCACGGTCACCGGGAAGGTGTCGAAGTAGGTGGCGGCTGGCTTGAGATAGATCTCCGAACCATCTTCTTGGAACAGGTCGTCGTAGACTCGCTTCATGTCGGCCTCTTCACTGAGCTGCGCGAGCAGGTTGGAGATGAGACGGTTACTGATAATGAAGTCTTTCACCCCGGCGCGGCTCACCAACTCTTGGTTGCTCGAGTCCATCACCTCGGTGATCAATTTGGTTTCGAGTTCGGTGTCGGCGGCATCGAGAATGTTACGCAGGAGCAGTAGGATCATCAGGGTTTCCGAGTCGTTGGTCTCGCTGTCGACATTGTCGCCGCTGCGGCTGAGGATGATGATGTTGTTGAGGTTGGCGGGATCGACGCCGACCAGATTGTCGAACTCCATCGGGTCCTGTTCGAGCAGACGAATGGAGATGTTGTCGGTTTCCTCGTCGAGTCGGCGGATGTCCTCGAGCACATTGGGCGCGGCGGATCGGAGCATGACGGTGACCGAGGAGCCTTCGAGCACGTATTCATCGTACTCGCGGATGAGAATCGGGGCTTTGGCGTTCCAGCCGATGATCAGCTCGTTCTCGACCATCGGTTCGATGCGGCCCGGACGCAGTTGGAGGTCGCGCGGGGCGGCGACTGGCTGGGCGACAAAGTCGATGGTGGAATCGTCCTCGGCGAGAATTAGGACCTCGTCGCCTTCGGTGAGTTCGGTGCCGGGTTCGGGGTGTACGTTGAGGGTGCCGTCTTCGCTGCGGATACCGAGGCAGATGCCGTCGGGGAAATGGAAGTGGACGTCATCGAACGGCATCCCGCCCCAGTCCGCGCCGTAGAAGTACATCTCGCAGCCATCGAAAGAGAGGATCTCCGCGTAGACCACGGAAAGACCTTCGGAACGGCTGGTTTGCACGATCACTTTTGCGACCACATCGTTGGTGTCGAGCACCGTGACCGGGTGGGCGACGTTCTTTTGCAGGATGTCGGCGTGGCGGTGGTTGTAGAACTCGGCCACGATGTTCACTGGGTCGTCGTCGCCACGCGAGGCGGCGACCGCGAGAATCATTTTGATCACCTTGGCGTCGCTTTCGTTCTTCTGCTCGGTGGTCGCCTCCTCCGAGGTGTCGCCGAGTACGATGACCGACTTGGCAAACTCGACCGAAGCCACTTGCAAGTTCGGCAGGGAGGAGGTGGAGCCGCTGCGCGTGACCACTCGCGTGTTCTGGGTGTCGGGCAACACAAGGGCGAGGTAATCGTCCATTTCCTCTTTGGGCGTTTCGGCCAGAATGACGATCGAGGGGTTGTCCTCGCTTTCGTTGGCGATGATTAGTTCGCGCAGGATCTCGACCACGCGTTGTTCGTCCCAGCCGAGAATCAGGGTTTGGCCATCTTCGATGACTTTCGATTTGCCGCGGCGAAGATCTTCGAGCTTTTGCAAGATGGCGGTGGTAATCACCGCGATCAGGATCGAGGAGAGGATGATGCCGGCGATCCCGGCCAGCACCGAGGGTAACCAGTAGAGCGGCGTCGAACCAATGTCCTGCGCCATGTTGCCCGGGTCGGTCATCTGCAACCAAGCGATGTAGACTTGGTGGAAGAAGCCGTCGGCGACGCCGTCGCCCTTGTTGAGTCCGTCTTGGAGGTGATATTGGCTCTGGTTCGGCGCGAGCGCCATGATGACGCCGCGCATCAGAGAGAGAAAACCGAGGACGGCAAAAAAGACAACCGTGAGGCTGATAAAAATCGACTTCGACCCCTTCGCCATAAAATTGTCGAATTTATAGCGGAGTACTTGGGCTTTTGAAACGTTGCTCATATGTGTTCCTTTGCAGTGAGATCCGCCATCGCCTACCAAGGAATGGGGCAGGGTACGAGCCCTCTTTGTCATTGAAACTTCTCCGCGCCAGCCGGCTAATCGGCTAGGTATTTCAGGTCCACTGGATCACGACTTGCGCTGGCATAGAGACCGAGGAGCGACTGCCACGATTCTCTCTGCAGACGGTGGCTGACCGGACCCCGACCCCGCTCTCCTGTAGGTTGAGACCGGACGCCTTCACCATCGCTCGGGATCGGGCAGCATCCGAACGGTGGCTTGGTGTTCGAAAAAAAACCGCCACGTCTTTACATATGGGAAATAATCACATAGTATGGATTTGACATTGGCTTCCCTCCAATTTCCCGTGATGCCTTCCAGATAGCATTTCCTCAACAACCGGGCGTGCATCACACGGCCCCGCCTTTTTGGTGGGGCCTTTTTCGTTTTCAGGACCGATCTGCGGTTTCTTCGCAATAACGATGTCGCCCAACGACGGGGTGCGGAGAATACGCAGCGTGTCAAAGCCCAAGCGAGAGCGGCGCGGATTGGCTTGCCGGTCAAATCGGGCGGGGCGGATCTGATCGCGTTCGAGGGGGATGTCCCGGTCTACTACTAGCCTGTCATCACCAGTTTCGACCGGCCAGTAAGGTAGCGTTGGTTCGTCCTTCCTCTTGGCCGCTGGTCGTTGCATCGAGATCCGGTAGCACCCTCAATCTCTCCCGTTCCTTCGCGTCGCCTCAGGCGCAGGGACGTCCCGGTCAACCGTGGACTTTGATATGAGGGCCAAAAAAAAGGCCGCCCCCGAAGGGGCGGCCCTGTTCCCTCAAAAGGCAATAAGAGGGAACGTTGGGTTGGGAGGAACCATTCTATAAATTGTTAGTCGGCAACTTGGAGTTGAGCGGAGATCATCTCGCGCTTTCCAGACAGCAGAACACTCAGCACATCCCGTCGGTTGGGATGGACATCCAGCCAGTCACGAAGTCTGGCGATCTCGCCATACTCGTCGTCGGACAGGAGTGTCTGTAAAAGGGTTTCCCGGCGGGAACTCAGGGCAACGACTTCCTCGTGGAGCTCTTGCTCCTTGACCCACATATCAGGAAAAATCCTCAACAACTCGCGGCGTAAGCCTTTCGAGCAGAGGAACGCCCATTCGTGGCGATCAAACCATATGCCGGAACAATCGGGGCAGTGGTCGAAGTAGAAGTCGGACGTAATCCCGACACGATATTTAACCATGATGTTACCATCATGAGGACAGAACAACACGCGAGGTGTGTCCACGATATGTGGCGTGGCTTTGGACCAGCCAGGAGAGAGTATGGCTTCGGTTTCCCCCCGAAGCTTGTCGAGTTCCGACTGCGGCAACCAGTTTCCGTGACAGGCGTCACAAAAACTTGTGTGCAACAAGTGGTTCTCTTGATGGCGCTCGTTGAGAGCGACTGATTGGCAAACCGGACATTTCATTATGTTATGAATGTACAGAATGTAACGCATCTTGCGTATTACAAAACAGTGGGACGATTATAATGATTGTAAGTCGTTCATTATTAACAGCTTATGAGGAAATTCATTTAAAAATCGTTTTTTTTGCCCCTTTTGAGGATCCAAAACGGGAGATTTCCGTGGAATTTTAAGCTTTCAGCTCAGCTTTTGGATCGGTTTTCCATAATCCGTGACCGGAACTGGCCGATCGCCAGCTTGAAGCATTTTTGTCGGATCGACCTTCAAAGCCGTCAATATGGTCGCAAAAAGGTCGGGAACTCCCACTGGTGACGCCATAATCTTTTGCGCCAGTGCGTCCGTTTCGCCGATCGCTCCGCAGTGATTAAGGTCTCCGCCAGCGAGAACGACGGAGAACGCCTTGCCATGGTGGCCGCGTCCACCGCCGCTGTCGAACGCTGCCGGGCGTCCGAACTCGGTGCCGATGAAGATCAGCGTTCGGTCGAGCATTTTACGGGCTTGCAGATCGGAGATCAGGGCGGCGAAGGCTTGGTCGAGTTCTTGGATGAGCAAGTGCTGGTTGAGTTGACCTTGATTGTGGGTGTCCCAGCCGGTGCCGTTGGTGAAATTAAGATTGTGCGCCACTTCGACGAAGCGGGTGCCGCGTTCGACGAGCCGGCGGGCCAGTAACACGCGTTGCCCGAACTCGCCCCCATATTCATTGCGCAAGTTGTCCTTTTCTTGGGACAGGTCGAAGGTCTTCATGAACGCGGGGCCGGACAGGCGTCGTGCCTCGGCGATGGCTGCGTCGGTGTCGGCAAGTAGGGTGTCGTTCGGAAAGGTGTTGCGCTGCCGTTTGCGCGCGGCGTCGAGCAGTTTTTCCCGGCGGGCGGCGCGTTCGTCGCTGAGCCAGGTCGGACGCGCCAGTCCGCGTGGTCCGGAAGTGGTGTCGGTCAGATAAAGGTAGCCGCTCTTGGCACCGAGAAATCCGGGACCCCGCGACGTGCTCGGATAGCCGATCAGCACATTGGCCGGGGCCTTGTCGCTGGCAGCGCCGCGTTCGTGGGCGATGATCGAACCCAGAGAGGGGTATTGAATCGTGCCGCTGGTCAAGCGTCCGGTGTGCATGCGGTTGTCGGCGGCGCTGTGTTCGTCAATCACGTTGTGGTTCACCGTTCGGATTGCGGTGACATGTTCCATCAGCTTGGCGGTACGGGTCAGATGTTCGCACACCCGAACGCCCGGCACAACTGTGTCGATGCTTGGATAATATGCGCCCGGCTTTTTCGCCTTGGGATCACCCATCGTCGGTTTCGGATCGAAGGTGTCGATTTGCGCCATGCCGCCGGACAGCCACAAGACGATGCAGTGGTCGGCCTTGCCCGCTTTGAAGATCGGGTTGGTTTCGGCCGCGCGCGTTTGCGCAGCCATTGTTGCTGTTAGGGCTGCGGCGCCCGTGCGGTGGATGAAGTCACGTCGATCCATGAAAGGATTCTACTTCCTTTTCCCGTTCGCTTTCAAGGAATGGCTTGTCTCAAACGTAGGGAAATTTTGTAAAAAATGGGTAGCGCTGCTCAACAAAAAGGATACGCGAACCTACTTTAAGAATAGACAATAAACAAAAGGAACGAGATGAATGCAGGTGTTGGACGCTTTTTTAGAAGGTTGGATTGTTTTAACGTTAGAACCATCGGGATGGTCTTCGGGCTTTGGCTCGGCTTGTTCATGATCGCGTCGGCGGACAGCGCGAATGAAGCTGGGGGGCCCTGCGCGTGTTCGGAACGGGCGGCCTCGGCGACCGATCTTCTCCCGCCGATGAATGGCAATGCGGCCGACTTCGCCGAACGCCGGGCTGGCGCGGACGCCGATGCGCGCATCCGGATCGCCGTCGATCATCAAGCGGTCTATCAAGTGAACGCGTCCGATCTGGTCTCGCGCGGTGTCGCGCTCTCGGACCTCGTCGGGGCCAGCCTTCGTTTGTACAATCGCGACCGCGAAATCCCCATCGAGGTGTCGACTTCCGGCGCGTTCGGCGTGGGCGATTCGTTCCGCTTTTACGGCGAGGGCATCGACGCGACTTACACCTATGACAATGCCTACTGGCTGGCCACTCAAGCGCCTGCCGGTGCCGCTCCGCCGCTGCGCTGGACCAGTGTGCCGGGTTCGATGATCACCACGGCCGGTGCGCCGATGATCAGCAGCGCCTGCCGGCAGTTCACGGCGGATGACCATGTTGCCAAGAGCCGCTTCCTCGGAATCGATGACGATGGCTGGGCACTGGGTCTGGTATCCAATTCCACCTCGAACAATATATTTAGGACGGTACCGCAGGCGATCCCAGAACTCGGCACCCCCGATCCTCTCGGGGCCGCCAGCCTGTCGATCACCTTTATCCGCCGATTTTCGGCGGATGGCGCTGACAATGTCACCGTTCGGAATGGCGCTGGGACTACCGTCCTCAGCACGACGTTCGCGAACCAGAGTCAGGTATTCTCGGTTCCCGTCACCTTCACGACGGCGATCCCCCCGACGGAGCTCGACGCCACGCTGGTCTTTGATTCTACCGATGGACACGTCTACAATCTCGACCAGTTCACCTTGCGCTACGACCGCGTTTTAGAACCGTTGAATGGTCGGCTCGCATTTGCCGGCGTCCCTGGTGGTGCCAATTACACCATTGCGGGTGTCGGTTCGGGAACGCCGCTGCTGCTCGATATTTCCAACCCTTCCGCCCCGATTCAGGTTCAAGGTGCGCTCGCGGGCGGGACCTACACCTTCGGGCATGTACCAGTTTCGACCAACGCCCCTTGCTTTTTCTTCTCCGAACAATCTGTGCCCGTTGCCGCCGTGGATATCACCGTGGCCGAATGCACCAATCTGGCCGACCCGCGTCGCCAGACCGACTGGATCCTGATCGCGCCCGAGGCCTGGCTGGGTTCGCAGGGGGCAGGGGACTTGCTTCGCCATCGTGCCGCCTACACCAATCCGGGTCTACCCGCCGCCCCGCTGAACGTGCTCGCGGTGACGGTCGAGTCGATCTACAACGAGTTCGGTTATGGGGTAAAAGACGCCGCCGCGATTAAGCAGTTCCTCGGCTATGCGCACCACCACTTCCAGGCGCCGGCGCCGCGTTTTGTGCTGCTTGGCGGAGATGCCTCGTTCGACGCGCGCCAAGATGTGCAGCTCGAACCGGATTGGATTCCGGCCTGGTTCGACCCTGAGGTTTCGCATGCCGAGACTGACAGTTGGTATGCTCGCGTCGCTGGAACCGACCGGGTCGCCGATTTCGCCATCGGTCGTTGGCCGGCGCAGTCCGCAGTCGAGTTCGATGGGCTTGCTGCGAAAACCATCGCGGCCGACGTTCAAGCGGCGGATGCGTTCCGGACGCGCGTAATGTTGGTGAATGACGAGTCTCCACAGCAGGGCGGGATGGTGATCACCAACTTCGTAGATTGCACCAACACCTTAGGCATGTCATGTGTCGATTTTCCGGCGTTCACCGCGGGGCTTGCGACCAACGTGCCCGCCCCTTACACCGTGAATGTTCAGAGCTTGGCGACGGGCGGGGCCAACGTCTTTGCTATCAACAGCGCGATCCGAGGCGCTTTCCTCGGGACCGGGACACCGCACGGCTTCATCGATTTTTTCGGTCAGGCCGCAAAAGGAAAATTGGGGTTGATAAATTATTCGGAGGTCATGCTGGATTCGGCTGACGTTTCAACTCTCTCGAATTCGACCTTCCCGATCGTCAACATGTACAGTTCTTTGACGGGTCAGATCGCCGCTGATAATGAGCTTGGAGGGCGCTCTCTCATGACTCGTCTGGTGGTCAAACCGGATGGTGGGGCGGCGGGCGGCATGGCGAATACTTGGTTGTTGGGCTCCGGCGTGGCTCAGGTTCTGCAAACGAGTTTTTATGCGGAATTGCAGTCCGGTACCGGGCAACGTCTCGGTGATCTTTGGGTGGCCCAGTCGCAGGCTGCGGGGGCGGTGTATCCGCAACCGACTGGGCTATTTCTCGCTGCCGGCGAAGGATCCTTCGGCCAATGGACCTTGTTCGGCGATCCGGCTTTGATGCTGCCTTAATCGGGCTTCGCCCGCAAGTAACTGGTAGTATGTAGATAGATAGTAGTTTAGTTGTCGTTATAGTTGATGAGCCATCTTGCGTGCATTTTTAACTACATTTTTCTCCGCAAGAATCTAAGAAGCCTCTGCCTCCAATCACGCAAGTGCGCTGTTCATGTAGTCATTCTGGAACCGGTTCCCGAAATGTGAGATGCGAGGTGCGAGGTGCCGGTATGGGGAACCGGCCATCACGGGGCTTGCCCAATGGAACGAAGATGAATGTGGGAGGCAGGCCCCGCCCGGGCGACTATCCGCAAGGCACGCGATTGATTGGCTGGATTGATTGGCTGGATTGATTGCCGGGATTGATTGCCGGGGTGGGCGTGTGACTGGATTTCTGCTGAAAGAACAACCCAGCAAGGCATTGATTTACTGCGGCCTACTGCTACGGAACCTGCCATGAAATCCCTGCTTTGCTTGCCCATCCTCTTTCTCGTTTCCTTCGCTCTCTCGGGCTGTGGCGGAGGCAGCGGCGCGCCGGGCGGTGCCACGGACACCATCACCATCGCGACCGCACCCAGCGCGGGGGCCTTTGCGCCAGTGGGGGCCGGAATTGCAAACGCGGTCAACGCCGCGACCAATATCAATCTCAAGGTCTCCACGCGCGGCACCAAAGGCACCATGGAGAATATCCGCCTGCTCGATGCCGGACGGGTGCAGTTCGGCATGGCCAACTCCGCCATTTCCTACTTCGCCGCCAAGGGCGAAGATGGCTGGGATAAAGCGTACCCCTTGAAAAGCGTGGTCACCATTGCGCCGAACATTTCCCAGTTTGTTGCACTCAAAAGTTCCGGGGTGAAAACGATTGCCGACTTCAAGGGCAAACGCGTTGTCGTTGGTCCCGCCGGCGCCGGATTTGAATATTTCATCAAACCGATTCTCGCGGCGCACGGGCTGAGCTATGACGATTTTCAAGACCTCAACGCCAAGCCCAGTGAAGCTGGCAACATGCTGAAGAACGGCGACGCCGATGTCGCCTTTCTGGGTGGCGCAGTTCCGATGCCCGCCGTCTCCGCCGTGGCCGCCCAAAAGGACGTGATCTTCGTGCCTTTCGATCCCGCCGCCGTCGCGAAGCTCCAAGCGGAGTATCCGTTCTTCCAATCAAAAACGATTGCCGCAGATAAATATGATTTCCTCAGCGCCGATTTTCAGGCCATCAGCTGCGGCGATATGCAATTGATCACCACCGATTCCGTCGCCGAGGAAACCGTGTATAACTTCACCAAGGCCATGTACGACAATCGGGCCGAAGTGGTGAAAAGCCATCCCGCAGGTAAAGCGATCAATCCGAAGAATGCCGCTCGCCATGTGGGCTTGGACTTTCATCCGGGCGCGCTCAAATTCTACAAAGAAGTTGGCCTCTAGGGACCATCAACCGGGACCATAAACCGTGGGCCTCAACCTTCCGGCTAAGAACCGCTTCTTCGACGCAATAGCGGTTCTGCTTTGCACCTACGTCCTCGTTTCAATTGCCGTTCCCGCGTTGCCTGAAGGCGGTGCTCTCGAACCGCTTTGGGACGCCTTGGCGCTGTTCTACCCGCGTGAATTAGCCGGGAAATTGGCGTTGTTCGCCATGCTGGGCCTGATTCTTGTTTTTCTTAGCCGACCGCTACACCCGCGTTGGAAAGATCGAAAATGGGCCAGCTGGATCGATGTCGCGCTGTGCTTTTTAACGTTCGTGGTCTTCGGCTATCTTTTGGTGATGATCGAACCAGCGTGGAAATTCGCGTGGATTGGTGGCCGATCCATCGGCGACCGCGTCTATCTCGAAACCATCTTTGAACTCGGGCTCGGCATCGTCGGCTTGGTGCTCGTGCTGGAAGCGGCTCGTCGTTGCATCGGCTGGACCCTGTCGATTCTCTCGGTGGCGTTCTTGGCCTACGGACTTTACGGCAACCTGATTCCGTCGAGCTTACTTGGGCATGATCAAAATCTGATCATTCGTGACGTCGTCGGTAAAACATTTCTCCAAGACGGTGGTGTTCTCGGCATCGCGCTCGGTGTGATGTTTAAGTACGTCTTTCTCTTTGTGGTGTTCGGCGCCATCCTTGAGGCCAACGGCGCGACGACCTTTATCATCCGATTTGCCCGACGCGTGTTTCGCAACAGTGTCGGTGGTCCGGCCAAAGTGTCGGTGGTGTCGAGTGGCCTGATGGGATCGCTTTCCGGTTCCGCCGTGGCCAATACCGCGACCACCGGTGCCTTCACGATTCCCTTGATGCACGGCACCGGGTTCACCAAGGAAACGGCTGGCGGGGTCGAAGCGGCAGCCAGTTCCGGCGGCGCGTTGATGCCGCCCATCATGGGCGCCGGGGCCTACATGATGTTAGAACTCCTGTCGGATCAGGGCGTGAAGTACATGGAGATCCTCCAAGCCGCCATCATCCCCGCGATCCTCTATTACTTCGCCTTGCTGGTGATGGTGCATTGGCAGGCCCGTAAAATTGGCGTTCGCGCGGAGTCTGATAAACCAGCCGCTGCAGACCTCAAGCTCGAACCCATGGGCGGCATTTTGTTCGTACTCGCCTTCACGGTGCTGATTTTTCTCCTGCTGCCCCCCTTCGTTCGAAGTGGCAACATTCCCCCCGGACTGACGCCCGACAAGGCGGCGGCCCTCGCCATATTGGTGGTCCTCGCCTTGGGCTGGTTGCATCCGTCGACTCGGCTCGGTCCGAAAGCCTTGGTGAAGGTGCTATCAAAGGCGGCCCGTAGCGGGGTGATTCTCGTGGCGGCGGCCGCCTGCGTGGGCATCGTGTTGGGCATCGTCGAACTCACCGGCTTGGACAATGAACTCCCCAGTCGGATCGTCGCGCTCAGTGAAAACTCCCTACTGGGCGGCTTGGCGTTCCTGATGGTCGCGACCATCTTGCTCGGCATGGGGCTGCCGTCGGTGGTTTGTTATCTGCTCATGGCGCGGATTGTAGGCGGCATGATCGCCGAATTCGGGGTGCCACACCTTTCGATGCATTTGTTCATCTTCTATTTCAGCATGATGTCGATGGTGACGCCGCCGATCGCTCTCGCGGCCTACGCGGCCAGCGCGATCTCTGGCGGCAACGTCATGAAAACAGCGTTTCGTGCCTTTGGGTTCGCCTTGGTCGGCTTCGCGCTCCCGTTTGCCTTTGTGCTAAAGCCGGAACTGTTGATGCTCTCCTCCGATGGAACCGCCGCCTCGATGATCGACGTGGCATTTCATGTGTGGGGTGCGATCGCCGCGATTCTTCTGCTGGCCGCAGGGATTGTTGGCTACACTCGGAACTCCGTTTCGCTGCCCTTGCGCGTGCTCTTGTTGGGCTGTGCTTTGGTCGCGTTCATGACCCGCACTTCCGGCACGCAACTGTGGATTCATATGGGGGCGATCATTCTTGGCCTTCTCATCTTGTTCATCGGTTGGA
>ENA-ORXR01003008-ORXR01003008.1-marine-metagenome-genome-assembly--contig:-NODE-3008-length-15464-cov-3.349321_pt1 | contig 15464 bp, 16 predicted proteins | sample MGYA00237866_ERZ511479 | MGnify/ENA metagenome assembly ERZ511479 | reverse complement strand
CTTTGTCCCACAGTGGAAACAATATGCACATGCGTGGATCTTTAATGAAGATACGCTTCATTAAGCCAAATTCTTCTTTTATTATTTTTTGCGCTTCTAACTCATAGCGACGAAGGTCGCTAGCCTCAATTTTATCGTAGGTAAAATAATGGTTATCCCATGAAGTATTATAATGCTCTAGTATCGACTGATTCAGACGATAAACCTTCATATTCTCAAAGAAACCCTTTGGGTTATCCTCTCGAATGGGCATTTCATCTTGTCCGACATAAAACCCTTGAAGTGACACTAACCCGGAAAGTACCGAAGTTCCAGATCGATGCATCCCTAGAATAACTACACATTCTTTCATTATTTTACAACCGATTTAACCAAGTTTATGACTGAAAATCATCTTATCGAAACATCGTGGAAGAATAATATGTTTTACAGAAAACATCAAAACCTTACATATATTTTTACAGTGGATATACAGATTAAATACTAGCTTCCACATCATCTTCAAACTCTGTCAATACGACATTACGCCAATACACTTAAAAACCATCAAAAACGCCCCATTAAAATGAGGCGTTCAAACAAGCAAGGCCGAACCGTTAACTACCGATAACGCGCCTCAGGATTAGTAACAACATCCGGACGAGACAAACCTGCAATCACCTGCTCCAGACTAATACTACCCAGCGCAGTACCATTTGTATCAACCACATTAGCCGCTTTGCCAGGTGCATTAGCAACAACCTGCAACGCCTCTTCCAGATTCAACCCTTGATCTAAAGAAGGACCTTCAACACTAATGCCTTTGGCCATTAGCGTTTTCAGACGAATCACGCGCCCACGATTGATGTCCTGAATGAAATCAACGATATAGTCATCGGCAGGGTGCATAATAATATCCTGTGGATCACCTTGTTGAATCACCGCACCATCGCGCAAAATCGCGATTGAGTCGCCAATACGCAGCGCCTCATCCAAGTCATGCGTAATGAAGACAATCGTCTTATGCAGCTCCTCCTGAAGCCCCAACAAAACGTCCTGCATGTCGGTACGAATCAACGGATCTAACGCCGAAAACGCCTCATCCATCAACAGGATTTCAGCATCCGTTGCTAGCGCTCGTGCCAAACCAACACGCTGCTGCATACCACCAGACAGCTGTGCAGGATAATGATCTTCAAAACCGGCCAAGCCAACACGCTCGACCCACTTCTGGCTTTGCTTCTTAGCATCCGCTAAACCAACGCCTTTAACCACTAAACCATACGCTGCATTTTCTGCAACGGTGCGGTGTACATGCAAACCAAACTTCTGGAATACCATCGATGCTTTATTGCGACGAAAGTTGCGAAGCTTTCCCTTACTCATGGCTAAAACATCTTCGCCATCAACAATCATTTCTCCAGCGGTTGGCTCTATTAAACGATTAATATGACGAATCAGCGTTGACTTGCCAGATCCAGAAAGTCCCATAATGACCGAAATACCCTTTGCAGGTATATCGATATTGATATCTTTCAAGCCCAGTACATGGCCGTGCTTTTCCAGCAAATCGGTCTTAGACATACCATTCTGGACATGCTTTAAAACGGACTTTGGATTTGAACCAAAAATCTTATACAGATTTTTAATCTGAATTTTAATATCAGCCATGATTCTCTCCGTGACGATGCTTCTGTAGTCGCTTTCCATAACTCTGAGTTACACGGTCAAAGATAATTGCGAGTGCAACAATCGCCAGACCATTCATTAAACCTAGTGCCAGGTACTGATTCTGAACCGAACGCAATACAGGTACACCAAGTCCTGCAACACCAATCAAAGCTGCGATAACCACCATCGATAACGCCATCATAATTGTCTGATTTACACCAGCGAAGATATTCGGCAACGCCAGCGGGATTTGCACCTTAAACAGCTTTTGCGAGTAGCTAGCACCAAACGCGTCAGCCGCTTCCAAAGCTTCTTTCTCAACAAGACGAATACCAAGATTAGTTAAGCGAACAATTGGCGGAATCGCATAGATGCAAACCGAAATCAAACCAGGCACCTTACCAATACCCAACAACATCACTACGGGTATAAGGTAAACGAAGGCCGGGATGGTCTGCATGATATCTAATATCGGCGTGATGACGGCTTGCACCCTATCGGACCTCGCCATGAGAATCCCCAAGGGAATACCAACCGCAATACATAACGTTGTTGCGACCGAGATAATGGCAAGCGTCGACATGGTGTCTTCCCACATCCCAAGATACGCGATTGCAATAAACGATAATATGGTGCCGACAACAATCCAAATACTTCTTGAGCCTAACCAGGCAAGTGCCACTACCGCCAATATGACAATTGGCCAAGGTGCTGCAAGAAACATTTTCTCTAGCCACACCAAAAAATACAAAACCGGATCAAAAAAGGCTTCTATTGACTCACCAAATTCACGTGAAAAATCTCTAAAGCTACTGTCAATACCTTTCTTAAGGTCACGAAGACCTTCTCGCTCCATCTCAGGAACGGTTGTGAAAAAATCATACCAAGCCACTTTTAGCCCCCATTCTATTCAATAAAAAGACCCGCCTATGTAGGATAGACGGGTCTTGTTTTCTGCTATTTGAAAATTTCAGTCAATTCTCAAACCTCGTGCTAGCAAAAAGCGATATTACTTAATGCCTGCTTTAACCTTCGCAGCAACATCAGCTGGTACCCAGTCACCCCACAGTTGCTCATTAGTAGCTAAGAAAGCGATAGCAGCATCTTCACCACTCGCTTGCTCATCAGCCATGTACACAAGCATTGCGTTCATCGCTTCACCAGGGAAAATACGCTTACCAAGATAGCTCATTACCTCTGGACCAGCCGATTTCTTGAACTTCTCAGTCACCACTGAGTGAACTTCTGATTGAGTCCATGCAGATGGCTTAGGATTTGAACAGTCTTTTTCAGCTTTTGCGATACAGCCATCCCAGTTCTCTTTGCCCGCGAAAGGAACACCAAATGGTAGTTTAACCATGTTGTGCTTACCGATCATTGAAGTGGGAGACCAGTAGTAACCGAACCAGTTCTGACCACGCTCAACCGCTTTAGTCATTGAGCCATCAAGGCCTGCTGCAGAACCGGGATCAACTAGTTTCCAACCCTTATCTGCCATTTTGAATGCACGGAACAAGTTATTGTTAGATAGCTGACAACCCCAACCTGAAGGACAGCCAACGAAAGCACCTTTTGATGGATCTTCTTTATCAGGGAATAGATCTGGGCGCTTTAGTACGTCCAAAACAGTCTTTAGCTCAGGATGCTTCTTTGCAGTTGCTGGTGGAATCCACCAACCTTCACCCAATTGTGTGATAGGGCCGTCGTTTGTTGAAATTAATGTCTTTTCAGCGAATGCTTTCTCTAGTGGCTCACGAACCGCGTTGATCCATAGCTCACTTGCAAGGCCTGGCTGACCTTTTTCATTCATACCAGCAAAGATAGTTGTCGTTCCACCAGGTATTAGCTCTACTTTACAGCCATAACCTTTTTCTAGAATCACTTTATCTACATTAGCCATCATCTCAGCTGAAGGCCAGTTCATTTCTGCTACCTGAACTTTTCCACAGGCTGCCATTGCGACATTGGCACTGAGTAACAGTGTAACCCCTAATGCAGTTTTAGTTATTAGATTCGATAATTTCATTCTAACTCCTTCCTATATGATTAAATCAAAATTGATATCCATTAGTAAGCGCTTGCAATGATGCGCTTAAATAGCAATATATTGGATGGCACTCCTCCGATGATTTGAACAAAAGCCCGCCTTTGAACTGATCACTTTTTAATGCCCACGCCAATATAGCACAGTCATACGGCACTTAAGCACGAACCAGATTTTTTATTGAAATAAAATATAGCCCACAGACCAAAATAGACTTAAAGGTGTGCGGATGTACTTAAGTTTTTCCATAATTGACTTACATATTGACCACTCAGTAGCCAGAGAGTTCATTAGCAATGGCTTATATCAAGGCTTAGGCAAGGCTTGTACGGTCGACTTTACAGGCAAGATATGGGCACGACCCTAGGTGGTTTTTCAGTTTGCAGCAGGGCTTTTTCGATGAAATCTTCGCCGATTGAAGGCTCAGCGAAGCGTTTTTCGAACCAAAAAGGAACCGGCTGCTCAAAGCCAAGTCCATGCATATAATTGTAAAGTGACTTCTTTAAGCCCCGCCCCAACATTTCATGATCAGCATCGACACTGTCAGTGAACTCAATATCGTTATTGGCAAAGGTAGCATTTTCAGGAGGCTGCAAGATCACGCCGTACTGCTCTGGGTATTGTCCAACAGGACTGTGGATCGTCGCAGAAAAACGATGCCAATAAGCGGAGTGGATACATTCATGGAACATCAACTGACGCACATATTCCAATGACTCGATCGTTTCCGTCTCAGTTTGTGTCGGAAAGCCGTACATGAGATAGGCATGCACCAAAATACCCGCATCTGAAAATGCCTTTGTGACTCTGGCAACCTGCTCTACGGTAACCCCCTTTTTCATGAGTCGGAGCAATCGATCGGAAGCCACTTCCAGTCCACCACTTACCGCCACACAACCCGAATCGGCTAACAGCTGACAGCGATCCGGGGTGAAGGTTTTCTCAAAACGAATATTGCCCCACCAAGTGATCGTCAGCCCTTTTTCAATGAGCTTGCGTGCCATCGCAAACATAACTTTAGGTGGTGCCGCTTCGTCAACAAAATGAAAGCCGGTTTGGCCGGTTTCTGCAATGAGTTTTTCAATACGCTCGACAATGACCTCAGCGCCTGCTTCATCATAGCGTCCGATGTAATCCAAACCAATATCGCAAAAGCTACATTGCGTCCAATAACAACCATGCGCCATGGTGAGCTTATTCCAACGGCCATCACTCCAGATGCGATGCATCGGGTTGAGCATTTCACACAGAGATAAATAGGAGTCCAGTGGCAAACCATCATAGACCGGCGTACCAATATCCTTATGCGCAATGTCGCTGGCTTGAAGTTGTTGCTGGAAACAAACTAAGCCATCCTGCAAATAGTAGGTGCGGTGCAAGCTTTCTTTATCTAGCTTACCTTCAAGGTGCTGGTACAAGGTCAGTAGCGGCCGCTCGCCATCATCCAGCATAATGAAATCGACAAACTCAAAAATACGGGGATCTTTCAGGCTGCGTAGCTCGGTGTTGACATAGCCACCACCCAGTACAATCTTGGTATCAGGTGAATACTCTCGGCAAGCTTTGGCGATTTGCAGTGCGCCCAGCATATTACCGGGAAATGGAATCGTTATACCTAACACATCCGGCTTTTCTTCTTGCAGGTAACGCTGCGTCAAAGTGCTTAGCGTCGTTTCGACTAAGCTCATATCACCCTGCAAAGTTTCATATAAGTTATCAAACGATGGATTGGATGCCGCTAGACTTTCCCCATATCGAGATATCTCAAAATTGACATCCACCCCCTGATTGATCACCTGCACCAAGTCATCAATGAACAACGTAGCAAGGTGCTTAGCTTTGTCCTGAGTACCCAGATCGCCAAATGCCCAGCGTAAAATATCCCCCGTTGCTTCTTCAAGCCCTGCTAAGCCTTCAAAGGCCGGCCCTTCAGGCAGAAAACGTCGCGAGACAATGCGTAGTGCTAAGCTGGGATCTTTCCCCTGCAAGAATCGAATAGCGGGTTCTACGCACAGTTGATACTGATCGAACTCAGCCATAAATTGATAAATGACATCGGGCAATTCTTCATCTTCAAAGTCAGCATAATTCTCTTCAACCACATCAAGAATGTCTTGCAAACCTTGGGGTGTCAGTAGCGTCAGTAACAGCTCAATCGCCAGATCACGCTGAACCACATCAAAACCTTGCTCACGCAGAAATCCGGTTAAATACGCTGTCGCAGGATATGGCGTATTGAGCTGCGTCATCGGTGGAATGCAAAGCAGTGTTTTCATCGACCTATTTTAACCATCAGCGCGCACGATGCATAGTTCCCATTCCGGCGGTAATAAACACGACACTGGCTTTTTCCACCACATCGGCAGTGTGCCATACGCCCGGAGCATTGATGGCGTATTCGCCCTCTTCCAGCACAATACGATTTTCAGAACCATCCGGCAATTCCTGAATAAGCGCGACTGAGCCGCTGGTGCATAAAACGACTTCGCTACCATTGGGATGCATTTCCCACATGTCCCAAGATTCTGAAAAAGTGTGCATACTCACTAGCCGCCCATCCATGCCATCGTCTTCACTGCGAGCGGCATAATCCATGTACCAATCCATCGCACCGGTGAAATCAGGTTGAGTTTCAGCTGTTGCCCCCAATCCTAGGTGGATCGGGTTTAGAGTTATCTTGCTTGCAACCATTTGAAGCATCCTCTGTCTGAACGTAGAGTGTTTTATCTCACTTTCGATACACCTTGTCGAATGAATTAGTCGTTATATCTGAATATCCACAAACACTGGCAGAAAAGTCCTATTAAATTACAATTACCGGCAACCAGCACAGCGAGAGGGCACAAATGAATACAATAACTCAGCAACGATTAAACTCAATATTATTTCTCACGTTTTTGGCAACCTTCGTAAGCGCTTGCGCCAGTCAGCAAATCGCCCCCATTACAGCAAACAAAGCAGCGCCCATTACCAATGAAGACCTCACCTCAAAGAAGTGGCAGCTCGTTTCTATTGCCCAGCCAGGGAAATCTGCAACCACAACACTACGCTCAGGCCCACCAGCTAGTCGCTTTAACTTTCAGTTTGTAGATGGCCGAATAGTAATTAATGGGGGTTGCAACAATCTTTCTGGCCGCTACAGGCTTGCAGCGAATAATGGTATCGCGCTGGGGCCTATGATAAGTACTAAGAAAGCATGCTCTCCGCGCTCATTAATGGAAGCTGATAATGAAATTCTTAGTTACATCAGCGGTGTCACTAATTACGCCTTAAATGGACGCGCTCTGACGCTAATCACTGCATTTAAGCAAAGGCTAGTTTTCAAAGGCACTGCAACCGCTCAGGCACGCTATGGTGAAGGTGTTCGCAAATTCATCGAAATCGTCAACTCTGACCAAGGAATTCAATGGCGCGAGGCGAAATACAACAGCAATTGGATTCGAGTTAAAGACGACGCGTCGTGGGAAACGGTTTACCCCGGCATTCAGGGGTTTATTCCAGAAAACAATCGTAAGTATATTGTCAGAATTTATGAGCACATTGACCCCCAGTCCCAACAAGCAATTTGGATTAAGGATATGGTTACCTCTAATGGCATTCTCGAATAAAGACTGACCACCGATCTAGATTAGAGCCAATATTATTACTGCCAGAACATTACGGCCAGCTTCGTTAGCTGGCCGAATACTTTATCGAAAGGGCTGCTAGTTGCTTTGCACTCTCCAGTACAGTGGAAATTTAGGGTCGAAGATAGTCATTTTCCCGCCAGCAACACTCAGCTTTTCGGAAATATCCAGCGCTTCATCACCCTTCGTTAGCGTAATTGTATTCTCGTTTACTGGCATGCCGTAAAAAGCCGGACCACTTAAGGAAGCGAATCGCTCCAGATTTTCCAGCTTACCTGCGGCTTCAAACACATGTGCCAGTACCGACAGCGTTACTGAGACATTAAAAATACCGGCACAGCCACAGGCACTCTCTTTTGCACCGTCTAAGTGAGGTGCGGAGTCTGTACCCAAAAAGAATCGTGAATCGCCTGATGTCGCCGCTTCAACCAGCGCCAAGCGATGTGTCTCGCGCTTTGCTACTGGCAAGCAGTAATAATGCGGCTGGATGCCACCCACCAACATCGCGTTACGATTTATCACCAAATGATGTGGCGTTATGGTGGCAGCTACATTTTTATCGCAGGATTTCACAAACTCTACACCGTCGGCTGTAGTGATATGCTCCATGACAATTTTCAAATCAGAAAACATTGCCTGCACTTTCGACAATACTCTCTCGATAAAAACCGCTTCGCGGTCAAATATATCGATTTCAGCATCGACAACTTCGCCATGTACTAGAAGCGGCATACCGATTTCCTGCATGACTTCTAGCACAGGGTATACCGCTTCGATATTTTTCACCCCTGCGGACGAATTGGTTGTAGCTCCGGCAGGATAGAGTTTTGCCGCGACGAAATCACCATTCGCAAAACCCTGTCGCACATCAGCAGGATCTGTTTGCTCAGTGAGATACAGCACCATAAGAGGCTGAAATGTGTGGTCGCGAGGTAATGCTTTATTGATGCGCTCTCGGTAGGCGATAGCATCAGCGCTTTTAACCACTGGTGGGACTAGGTTGGGCATAATGATCGCCCGCGCAAAATGCGCTGAAGTATAGGGAAGCACCGTTTCTAGCACTTCACCATCTCGCAAGTGAAGGTGCCAGTCGTCTGGTTGACGAATCGTGAGTTGTTTAACTTCAGACATATGCTATCCCCTGTGCAGCCCAATAAATTGAGCCGAATGATAGCATTTAAGTGATCAGGATTTCAGCGGAATATCGATGGTTGTTTGAATGTCGAGGCCTTGATGCTCACGCACATCTGTAACATAACGCTCCACCATCGGCTTGCTGTGGACCTTATCGGGGCTGACATTGATTACCCGAGATCGAATGACCTCATAATCAGCCGGTTGTGTGGCTAGCCAAACCAAGCCCGCCAGAGTAATTAAACCAATAATCAAGAACACAATACTCATAGTATTTCTCCATTAACGATCCTTCAAACGCACCTTGATTACGTCCATCAACACATCAAAATCAAAACGCCTTGCCTGCTGAATACTGGCATCATATCGTTCGAAATCTGTCTTAAACACCGTCAGATTATCAACCGCTTTTTGCTTTTCTACTGCATCGAGGTGCAGGTGATCTGTCTTCAGTTTTGCTACAAACGAAGCATACGCCGGTAAGCTCGTATTGTAAAAACTGCGCACCTTCTCCGCCCGTTTGGCATCCCCTATACTGATACTCAATATGTCTTTCATGGCAATATTCAGGGGCTCCAACAACACCTGCCATTCTGCTGACAGCTGCTCTACATCTGCGTCGATTTGTTCAGTCTGCTGGTGCGCTTTCTGAATAAAATCCGGCTGTTGTTTGAGCATCTCGCGCTGCTTCCAGCGCTGCTGCTGATCAAACACCACTTCAGCACTTTTATCCCAAGCATTGCTCATGCTGCGACGTATCTTGCGATAAATCACATACGCAATCACCAGCAAAATCAATAGTCCGATAAGTGTTCCAAAAAATATTGCAAGTCTACCCATGTTTACCACTCAGCTCCTAGTTATCATTCCTATTATGTCGCCTACTACCAACGCTCAATTTCTAAACTATGCACAGGGAAAATGCCCGTTTTCCGATCCTCGAAATAACGCTCCAATGTCATACGAACCGCTCTAAAAGCAATCTCATCCCAAGGAATTTCTTCTTCTGTAAACAGCTCAACTTCGAGACTTTCGGTGCCCGCTGCAAATTGATCATCGACCAAATCGCCTAACATCAGTACATGCACCTGATTTACACTCGGCACGCTGATGACTGTGTAGAGCTGGAGATTATCAACCTTTGCCAATGCTTCTTCGTAGGTTTCGCGTGCGGAACCTTCCGCTAAAGTTTCATCGTTTTCCATAAAGCCAGCGGGTAATGTCCATTTACCGTAGCGTGGCTCAATAGCACGTTTGCAGAGCAATACCCTATCTCCACTAACGGGCAGACTGCCACCGATAATTTTGGGATTGTGATAGTGAATGGTTTCACAGTTATCGCAGACGTGACGCAGGTGATCGTCACCCATGGGGATTTTTTGGGTGACGGTGTGACCACACTCACTGCAAAAATTCATGTATTTTCCTCGTTATTGGTATTGTCTTTGGCAAGATGGCCTTGTTCTTTGATGAGTCTTTCGTAGAGTGGTTCAAGTTTTGCAATATCTAAAACATCCTTATCAATAATAAACTCTTGAAATTCTTTGAAACTCGCTTCGAGCGACTTATACCGTTCATAGTCATCCCACCCAACCTTCCTCAAAAATTCATACCGGATCAATGGAGTCATAGCAAACCGCACCGAATCATCAGTTAATAACTCAGCCAATCGTTGTTTAGCTAACTGGCGCTCCTCAGGATCTGTCGAGCTTCCGTGATCTAAGGCTTTAATTAACAAATTAGTATCTAACAGTACTTAGATGTGAGAGTTCACGGGGCTGGTTCTCAATCTTTAAACTAACCCTTCCATCACCATCAATCTCTAAGTATTCAGCATCTATCCTGTTATCTAAAACATTTAATAGTTTTAAAACCGTACTAATCTCTACCTCGCGATTATCAGACCCTTTTTGAAACCTATTTGAGGACTGAGCAAGTGTTACAAACCATTGTTCAATATTGGTACTCATATTTAAGCTTGAGAATCCTTTTTCAATCTCAGCCTGAACATTTCTGAAGTAACCATCCCTGCGATTCTGAAATGAACCAATCGAAACAAGGTTGGCATCAAGAAATTTCCCATCGTGTTCTATGAAGTCTCTCGAATTAGATATGCTGAGTAGCCCTGCTTGTGGTGCACGTAACAGACAAAGTATCTTAGAAGAATCCATTCCTGATTCAAAAACCCAATCTTTAACAGCTAAAGCACCAACGATACTTTCCAAAACACTGGAATTAGTAAAAAACAAAACCTGAAACAAAGCCTCAAGCGTCTTAGTCTTACCAACCCCATTAGCCCCAATCAACGTATAAACACGCTGATCTTCCTGCAAATCAAGCTCAACCGTGCCAACGCCCTTTACACCCTCAAACTTGATTTTAGTCCCTAACATACAACCACCAACTCATCTCAAAACAAGATAGATTTTTAATAAATAAGACTATACCACAAGCCTATCTCCCCACTATTCAAATATGAGATCATAGCGCCAACAATCAAGCTGAGCGTTCTGTAATGAATCCGAAAGAACAACATCCTGAACGAGGCACCGCTGGATGAGTACATCGATAAGTGACAAATTAGTGAATCTAAAAAACTGGATGAAGCTAGCGCCGATTTGGCTGAAGCACGGTTCACCACTCAAAATGGACGAGGAACTGCGCTTTTTCCCCACCAGTGCAACTCAACAACAAGATGGCAGTTGGGATATACCTGTGCATGCGTGGTTTTACGAACTGGATCAAACCAGCTTGATGCGTTTGCTCAGCGTTAAAGCCGTCGCCGAGCTGCTTGAGTTTATGGACATCACGGAAGAGCAAGCGCGCCTGCCGGTGTTCCAAGAACGCATTAAATGGTTCTTGGTTGATAACGAAAGCAATAAACGCATCGAGATGCTCTCAAATGGAGGGAAACACAAATCTGCCAGAACTGGCTTAGACGGACATTCGCATTTCAATATTCCATATGAAAATGCTGAGCAAGCAGGCCAATGGATCGACATTCCAGTGGTAATCCCAGAAGGTGATACTCGACAGTTTCACGCTCAATCACAACTGATTCCCAGACAAGGTTTAAGCGTCATTTCTGATATCGATGACACGCTAAAAATCAGCGAAGTGCTGGATAAAAAGAAGCTGGTGCAAAACACCTTTCTAAAAGACTACACCGCCATCGATGGCATGCCGGCTTTCTATCAGTGGTTAGCGAATAAAGGTGCTTATTTTCACTATCTATCTTCTTCGCCGTGGCAGATGCACCCGATGCTGGAGCCACTGCTCGATAGCTACTATCCAAAAGGCGCTGTTCACCTCCGAAACTTCAATCCCAGCAATCGCAGCTTCTTTAAATTTTTCATGTCATCGGAGGTCTATAAAATCACCAAGGCGATGAATATCGTTGACCGATACCCAGAGCATCAATTTATTTTAATTGGCGATTCTGGCGAAAAAGATCCGGAAGTTTACGCAAGGATTTATCGCGAATTTCCACATAACATTAAGCAAATATTAATTCGCGCTGTGGATGGCTCCAACCTGCATCAAAAACGCTTTGCGGAAGTGTTCGCTGAAGTGCCTAAAGACAAGTGGAAAGTTTTTGCTGAGCCATCACATTCTTTAATAGATTTATCATAGTTTCTGGTCGTAAAATCCCGTCCTAAGGCAAAGGGTATAACGTACGCTGCCTAAGTCATAGGACAATGATAATGCTAAAAATAATGTCAAGCACCTGGCCACTCTTCTTTGGCCTCAGTCTGATCATGCTCGGCAATGGTTTACAGGGTACGCTCCTAGGTATCCGCGCCACCATGGAAGGCTTCGATACTAGTGTCACGGGGCTGGTTATGTCGGGCTATTTCATCGGTCTGATTATCGGTTGCTACTACGTGCCGCGCATGATCGAAAAAGTCGGCCATGTACGCGTGTTTGGCGCACTGGCTTCCATTGCCTCCGTATCGATTTTGGTACAAGGTATCTGGATTGATCCATTCTTTTGGTGGGGCATGCGTTTAGTAACGGGATTCGCCTACTCTGGCTTATATATTGTTACCGAAAGCTGGCTAAATGATGCGTCGGACAACGATACCCGCGGGCAAATGTTAAGCATTTACATGGTCACCTCGCTAGGCAGTATGGCGGGAGGGCAATTCTTACTAAACATCGCACCACCTGAACAAATCGAACTGTTTATTCTGACCTCCCTGTTGGTTAGCTTGGCCGTCGTTCCCCTGCTCATTTCAGCGGCTCGTGTCCCAACCTTTGACTCACCGGAATCCGCCACAATTGTTCAATTATTCAACGTCTCGCCACTCGGTGTATTTGGTATGTTTGCTTCAGGCATTAGCATGGGTACCTTCTTTGGCATGGGTGCGGTTTACACCACCAATCTAGGTTTCTCGGTGAAAGAAGTGTCGTTCTTTATGAGCGCTGTGATTTTGGGCGGCTTTATTAGCCAGTACCCGCTGGGTTGGCTATCCGACCGATTTGGACGACGACAAGTTATTCTTAACACTTGTATGTTTGGTGCAATATTGGGTTACTACGCGGCATTTAATGAAGCCACCGGCTGGGCTTTCTATGCATTTGCTATCCTAATCGGTGGCATGATCATGCCGCTCTATGCCTTGTGTAGTGCTCACATTAACGACTACTTATCGCCTAAACAGATGGTCGCTGCCAGCGGCACCATCGTATTTATCAGTGCAGCCGGTGCAACCGTTGGCTCACCCATCGCCGCAACCAGCATGAAATACTTCGGCTCAGCTGCCTTTTACGGGACGATTGCTTCAACCATGCTGGCGGTGGTGATCTATACCCTATGGCGTAGCAGGCAACGTGACGCGCTTCAGGAAGAAGATCTGGGTGATTTCGTAATCATGGCACCGACGCCATTAAGTGCGGCGATTAATATTGATGTTGAAGAAGAAGTCAGAGAAGAAGCCTACAACGAAGAACCAGAAGAAGTGCAGGCAAGTTTTGAAGAATTAGCCGAAGAATTAGAGGAAGAACTGGCACCAGCAGATACTCAGAACTGAGCCCACAATTTGCCAGAATCTGCATTGCAATGAGCGAAACGACTGTATTATGCTCGACGCCTTATACACTCTTAAACGGTAAGCGGCATGACAGAAAAAACAATCGTCTCGACAGAAAATGCACCTTCGGCAATTGGGCCTTACTCTCAAGCAGTTACCGCGGGAAACACGACGTATATTTCTGGTCAGATCCCGCTAGACCCGCAGACCATGAAAGTCGAAACGCAGGATTTTGCCGAGCAAGCCGATCAAGTGTTTAAAAACCTTCAGGCCGTTGCCGAAGCCGCTGGCGGATCACTAAAAGATATCGTAAAACTCAATATCTACCTGACTGATTTGGCCAACTTCTCAATGGTCAATGAAGTGATGGTTAAATATTTCAAGGAGCCATTTCCAGCGCGTGCCGCCGTGGGAATCTCTCAGTTACCCCTAGGTGTACAAGTAGAAGTTGAGGGAGTGATGGTCGTTTAAGGCCGCCGCCTCAAACACCATACAATTAACTCTATGCGCCCTGCTCACGCCATTATTGATTTAGCCGCGATTCGTCACAATTACGGTGTCGCTAAATCCACAGCACCACAAGCTCGTGCCGTCGCGATTATTAAAGCGAATGGTTATGGGCATGGCGCGGTCGAAGTTGGTAAAACCTTATCCCCGATTGCAGATGGCTTTGGCGTTGCCTGCATCGAAGAAGCATTAGAATTGCGCGAATCCGGCATTAGTAACCCAATGCTTTTATTAGAAGGGATTTTTGATCCTGATGAGCTACCGCTGGTGGATAAGTATCGTTTCAGTATTGCCGTAGCCACCCATCAACAATTGAACTGGCTGCTCGAATCAAAAATAAAACAGCCCATTGATGTGTTTCTGAAAATCGACAGTGGCATGCATAGACTCGGTTTCGGACCAGAAGAAACGTTGGAGGTTTACAGCAAACTCAAAGCCAGCGCTAAAGTTAAAAATGTCGTACTAATGACGCACTTCGCCAGTGCTGATGAACCCAAAAAACCCACCACCGACAATCAATTCAAACGTTTTACCAAAGCAATTGAAGGCATCGACGCTCCGTGCTCGCTGTCAAACTCTGCTGGTACATTGGCACACCCAAACACCCATCAGCAATTCGTACGCCCAGGCATTATGCTTTACGGTGCCACACCACTTGGCCACGGTCACGCAACCGATGCGCTGTTAAAGCCAGCCATGTCGCTTCGTTCAGCGATATTCTCAATAAGAAACTTACCCGCTGGCGAACCGATTGGTTATGCTGGGCGTTATGTTACCGAAAAGCCAACTAGAGTTGGGGTTGTGGCAATAGGCTACGCAGATGGTTATCCACGGCATGCCGTTGATGGTGCGCCTGTTTCAATCGATGGACACCGTAGCCGTATTATTGGCAAGGTTTCTATGGATATGCTTACCGTAGATCTAACCGACCTGCCACACATCAAAGAAGGTGCTCCGGTCGAGCTTTGGGGAAATGAAATCAGAGCCAATGAGGTTGCGGATCACTGCGATACTATTTCTTATACATTGTTCACAGGTGTGACTCGCAGAGTGCCTTTGCGTTATGTAAATCACAACGATTAATCCTAAAAAACCCAATGCCTCTGCAACATCTTTCGACAACCACTCACCACATCGCCCCATAAAACCAAAGAATGGCTGACACCAACACCCTGCAAGAACAAAGTGAAGAGGTTGAGAGCATGGTGCAGCGAATCATTTCAGCGGCACGCTGAGTGAGCAAATCATGCTATCGACCTCGAAACGAATTATGCACTCCGTTTTAGAGCCATTCTCAAAAAACCTTTCTTCAAGCCCACTGTTTTATTGATTGACGCAAAAACCCCGCCTAGCTACATTTCTCCATTAATTGTCTCTGACAAACCACCTCTTCTTTATCACACCGTCATCACTAAATTGCCGGTCTGGAGTTAATTTAAAAATGGCAAAGTTTCCTGCAAAAGCAAAAGT
>ENA-ORXR01003006-ORXR01003006.1-marine-metagenome-genome-assembly--contig:-NODE-3006-length-15466-cov-8.520307_pt1 | contig 15466 bp, 7 predicted proteins | sample MGYA00237866_ERZ511479 | MGnify/ENA metagenome assembly ERZ511479 | reverse complement strand
GGGGGGGGGGGGGGGGGGGGGGGCGTGACGACGAAGTCGGGCGCTGTCTCAGTTGCGGCGGCTCGTGTACTACACCTCTGTGTGGCGGTTGGCCGTGACAGTTGTGCGTAAGGGTGTCTTGCAGGGTGAGGACCTTTGCGGTTTGGTAGCTTGACACACTCCCCCTCGGTGCCCTGAGGTTGCATCGACTTGACCGAGGCCAACCAGCGACACGCGGTTCATCCCTGGCCCTTGTCTCGGCGACGCGATAACGGTCACCGGTGCCGCCTTCCCCCCCCCACTCACCAGCATTGCCTCTGACCGGCCACGGCAACTGCGGTCGCGGGTCGTTGCCACCATGCCCGTGGTCGGCGGCGACGGCCCCTTGTCCCCGGCGGGGTTTCTTGGGGAGGAGTGGACACCCCCCGCGCACACTAGCGGCGTCGGCTGCCCGGTGGGGGCAACCGATGGGCCGCCGCTTGGGGACGCGTCCGAGTCTGTGGAGCTACTCCAACTCGACCGGGCGCCGCTCCGACCAGCTCGTGACGAAAACACCAATGCCGCTGACGCGCGTGACCAGGTCGTTGACCCTAGTACATGCGCTTCCGCTCCCTCTGCTACCACTGCCTCCACAAGACAGCCGTCGCTCGACGACCTCCTCCCCCGCGCTAGTGACACGGTCGTCGTCTTTCTCTCCCCCCGCGCGGGCTCGGGTGCCACCCCTCTCGGCGGTCTGCCGCCGTCGGGGCCGTCGCGGGAGGACGCAGACTCGGACGGGGGCGCCGGTAGGGCAGGCGGCGAGCGGGGGCGGCCCTGCTCCCCGTCTCGATTCCTGTCACCCGTGTTTGCCGGTCGCTTCTCCTCATTTTCGGGGCTCCTCACGCTCGCCTCCCCGTCGGAGAAAGCGTGGACGACAAAAACGGAGTCGGCGACGGCGGCACCCGCCGCACCACCCACCGCCGAAGCGCCAAGAAGACTCGGCGCAACGGCGGCCGGCGACGGTGGCGGCGGCGACGCAGAGCGTGAGCTGAGCCGGGCGCCCGCCTTCCCCACCAGCGGGGGCGTCAAGTGGCCCCTCCTGGCGGTCATCCTGGCTGGCGACACGGCCGCCACAGCGCTGTATGCTGTACCCCGGGCGGTGGCGAGCCTCGGCTTGTTCGTCACGGCCTTGTTGCTGGTCGGCATGGCCTCCATCGCCGTCGGGGTGGGCTACCTCCTTGCAACACTCCTCGGCGCCCACCCGGCCGCCCGCTCCCTTCCGGCGCTCCTGCGGTCGGCGCTCGGCCGGCGGGCGGGGGTGGCGGCGGCGGTCGTTGTCGGAACCGCCCTCGCCGCGTCGGTCACGGGGGGTGTCGTCGACCAGGCGGCCGCGTGGCAGGTACTCGTCGCCGGTGCCCCCGCGTCGGGATGCGGGGGGATGGTTGCACTGGCGGCGGCGGCAGCTGTAGCTGTTATCACCGCCGCGCTTGCCACTGCTTTCTCGGGATGCGTCATTCTTTCGACGGTGGTAGTCGCGACCACTGTCGGCCTGCTGCCCGTGGTGTGGATGGCGCTTGACGCGACCGCCCCGTCGACGTGGCTCGGGCCAGTGGCTCTCGCAGACCCGGGCGGACCGTCGCTTTTCAGCGCTCGCATGGACCGGGCAATCGCAGCCGCTGCGGCACTTGCCAGCCTCTTCACCCCGCATCTGGCCAGCGTGCAGCTCGGCGCCATTGCGCGCAGCCCAGCTTCCTGGTTCCGCGCCCTCGCCGCCTCCCAGGCGGTAGTGTTGGCCATTGGGTTGGCGCACGCCGCCGGATCGTCAGTGGCGCTGCCGCCTTGGGTGCCGGGGGCGGTGGTCGACGGCAGCCACACGCCGCTGGCGGGGCTCCTCGCGCCGCTGATGGTCGACCACCGGGGCACGCGAGTGGCCGTGGGGCTGGCGGCGGTGGTTGCGGCGGCGGCGGGCTCGACGCTCCGGTTGCTTCTGTTGGGGCGGCTGCTGTGGCAAGCAGTCGTTTCGGTGGGGGGGCTGATACGACAGCGACCAAAGGGGTCGTTATCGGCGGACATCGTTGATACAGCGCCCTTCTCAGCCGCGCGGCGGGGCGTCCCAGTTCCCGGATGCTGCGCGACACTACCCGCCCCGCAAATTGCACTATTTGTGTCTGTCCCGACGCCGCCACCGAAGGTGGCCAGCTATTTTGTCGGGGGCGACCGGGCGACCGACCTGGCGACTGCCCCTGCCGAGCCCAATCCCCACCGACGGGGCCTCGAATTTGGGGACAACACTGTCCCTGTGCTGCCCGGTAGCACGTGTGGTCTTCGGCTCGGCAAGTGGGATAGCATCGGCGACGGTGACAGCCGCTGCGAGATTTTGGACGGCTGTTGGGCGGTGGATAGCGACGGCGATGAGTACGACGCTCGTCTGCACGGGTCGACATCTGCCAGTGGGGGTGCATCGAGAGACCGGACTGGCGCCGTCTGCGCCGCCCGCCGGCGACAAGGCCACGGCGCGCTCCGAGGCAGCGGCGCACCTCGACTGCCGGTGCGCATCGGCTGCCTGGCAGGCGCAGTGGCGCCCCTCGCCGCCGTTGCGGCCACCGCCTTTGCGCCCGCTGCTGCCTCCCCGGCGGTGCTCTCGGCCGCCGCCATCGGCGCGTTTGCCTTTGTGACAGCTACGCTACCGTTGGCCGCCGACGAGGCGGGCTGGTTGGGCTGCAGTCGCGGCAGCGGCAGAGCGCGATCGTGTGGTGGCGGGTGGCGGTGGGCGACTGTGACGGTCGGTGCGGCTGTTGTGGTGGCGGTTGGGGGGGCGATGGCGGTGGCGACTGCGTTTGCTGGGCTGCGGGAAAGAGCGGCGGTTGTACCGGCGCTGGGCACGTGCGTGCGTTGATGACAGCCGAGGGGGGGTCCACCGAGGGCAGAGTGTGCCTCTTTGCTACGGGAGTGTCCCATCCTGGGCGGTGTACAGAAAAGGAGCATACCCAATCTTTACGCATCTCGGAGTGGACCACGCAGCTCCTACCCCCGATGCCGCCACGGCGCCGCCGTGTCGGAAAGTACCGCACCCACAGCGTCTCGGGGTTGCGGCCTCTGTGCCCGTCGTGCGGGTGTTGACGCGCGGGGACAGCACCGTCACGTCGCGATCGGGCATCTCAAACGTGAGAGCGGGGGCGCCCAGCCGATGCGGCGGGTGCCGGCGGGCAGCGACCGCCGCCCGCCGGCACTTCCTGCGTTCCGCCGCCACAGCAACCGGCACTTGCTTGAGCGAGCCGGGTGTGCCACCCAAAGAGAGATGGCGCTGTATCGGCCTCGACGATCCCTCAGACGCATTATCTCACGTGCCGTTTCCGTCTCCATGCCATAGTGGCCAATCAAAGGGGCGTTTGAGCACACCGTTTTGCTAGCATGCACAATTCAACGTGAGCGAGCGAATCTGTCTCTTGGTTCTGGAGCTTGTGTGGTGATGGTGAGTCCCTACATGGTTTTGCAGGCACGGAGCGGATCAAGAATGGCCCGGCTCAACGACACACCCTGGACGAAGGGGGCCCGTTTGGCGCTGCCACGGTTGTCGCTGGTGTCAGACGGGTGCTCGAGCGGTTGCTCGGGCGGGGCTCTGCCTGACACGGCGCACGCGAGCTCTCTGGCCACCCTGATTCAGTGGATGGAGGCGGCACGGCAAGGATGGCCCCGCCTGGGATAGATCACGATGGTTGACGGCAACGTAGATTGCTGCCGAGTCTGGGATGGCTCCTCTGCCGCCCTCGAGGCAGGCCCCCAGCGACGTGCAAACACGGGGCTCTCTGGGGCGGTGCTGTGGGCCTTGGAGCGGGGGCAGGTCGAGCCGCGGGCGTCGCCCGCGCCCCACCGTTGTGTGCCTCGAGGGGGGTTGCCGCCGTGCGCGACTGCGGCGGGGACCTTGCCGCCCGACGTAGGCTCGATGCCGCTACTGTACCCCGACCCGCCGCCACCCCGAGCCGCCGGTGCGCCTGCCGGTACTGCATTGGCGCCAGGCGGGCATCGCCGACCCTCTATGTACCCGTGGCGGTTCGTCTACCGGTGGGGCGACCGGCACTGACGCACGGGGACCGTCGCCGTCGCGGCGGTACAGGGCGTGCGCGCTGCGCACCGTGCAGCGGCTGGCGGACCGTTCCTTCCCCCGTGGCACCTACTCCCCCCCTATTCTCTGCCCCCGTTTGGTTGTTGCAGTCCCTCCTCCTGCTTTCCTGCCCCCTACCGCCCCCGTCCCCTCGTCCACCATGAAGCGGCCCGGCGCCAAGACGGCGAGCTACTGGCGCACCAAGGAGGAGGTTGAAGCAGAGTTTGGGGAGTGGTACAAGGAGCCCCGCTACGACCCCGAGTCGGACGAGTATGACGCTGCCGCCTACGAGACGCTCGTCAAGGAGATTGTCAGCAAGGCGGGGCTGACGCAACCCGAGGTTGGCGTGTCGTGGCGGGACCTGACCGCCCGCGTCGACGTGGCGTCGGGCCCCGTGCGTGACACGGTCGGCACGCAGGCGCTCGGCCTGTGGAAGGGCCTCTACCATACCGTCGTCAAGGCCGTGCGGTGGGGCAAGGCGACGCGCCTCCCCGAGGCGAACCGCTACCACACCATCCTGTCGTCTGTGTCGGGCTACGCCCGCCCGGGGGAAATGGTGTTGGTGTTGGCACCGCCGGGCGGCGGCGCGTCGACGCTCCTCAACCTCCTCGCGCTGCGGCGGGCGGGGCTTGCTTCCACGTCTGGGCAGGTGCTCTACAATGGGGAGGAGATTGCGTGCGAGGACCGCGTGGCCGTCAACCACGTGCTCCGCCACATCGGGCAGAAGGACGAACACTTTGCGCAGCTGTCGGTGCGGCACACGCTCTCCTACGCGGCCGAGTTCAAGCTCCCCGATTTCTACCCGTACGCGCCGGTGCTGCGCCGCCACCGGGTGCTCCTTGTCGCCCGCACGCTCGGCATTGTCAACACCCTCGACACGCCGGTCGGGGATGCCATCCTCCGTGGCGTTAGCGGCGGGGAGAAGAAGCGCGTGACTGTCGGGGAGATGGCGGTGGCGGGCATTTCGGGGTCGGTCATTGCTATGGACAACTGGTCCAAGGGCCTCGACTCGGCGACAACGCTGGACATTACGCGGGTCATCCGCGGGTTCACCAGCCGCAGCCAGTCGGTGGTGATCAGCAGCATGCAGCAGCCACCCGAGGAGGTCTTCAATGAGTTTGACAAGGTACGTTGCGTGTCCTTGTGGCGGCGGGGTGGGGTGGAAGGGGATTCCCCGTGAAGCGTTGGGGTGCCCTCAAAAGAGCGCGTTTGTGTGGATGCCTGGTTGCCGTGCCCATTGCTACCAGACGACGTGCTAACCACCACCCGTTCCTTGCTCTTGCTTGCACTGCACTTGTGTTTGTGTTTTGCTGTGTTGTGCTGGCTCCACCGCAATGCCTTTTTGATGCTCTGTTTGGCCCCCACAGCTATGCGTGCTCGACGCGGGCCGCTGCCTCTACTTTGGGCCGACCGACAAGGCGCTCGACTACTTCACGGGCCTCGGCTTTACCAAGCCATCCACCCGCTCCGTCCCCGAACTCATCACGACCGTCAGTGACCCAGCCTTTCAGGGCGCCCTCGTGACCCCCGGCTGTGAGGACACCGCCCCACGTACCGTTGGTGACTTTGTGGATGCTTTCGCGAAGTCGCCCTTCGCGCAAGATGTGACGGCGGCGCTCGACGAGGGTGTCAAAGGCACGCCCTTTCCCGACCTCACCCAAGACCTGCAACGCAAGGTGCACCGGCAGTCGCTCCAGAGCCCCTTCCGCCAGTTCATCATTCTCCTCCGTCGATCGGTGCAGCTTGTAGTGTCCCAGCCCGTGACGTTTGTCGTTACGGTCCTCGCCAATGTTGTGTTTGGGCTGGCCCTCGGCAGCATCTTCTTCAACGTCGACATGACCGAGGCGGGCGCCTTCAGCCGCGGTGGTTTGCTCTTCCTTGGTATGCTCTTCCTCGCGTTTGGTGAGTTGGGCGGGGTCCCGACCAAGTTTGCAGAACGGACGGTGTTCGCAAAGCAGAGCAGCGGGGCGGGCTTTTACAGCGTCATGCCGTTTGTTCTGTCTGCCTCGTTGGTGGACGCCTTCACCGTCTTTGTCAAGACCATGTGCTACGCGCTGGCCATCTACTTTCTGGCGGGGCTCAACCTCGGCAAGTTTGGCGAGCGGTTTGCCTACTACATCGTCGTCCTCTTCTTCCTGTCCCTGTTTATCTCCACCTACGCGCGGCTGCTGTCGACCATGGGGAACAAAGACTTGGCCAGCGCGCTCGGCGGGGTCGCGCTGATCGTCATGGTCATGTTTTCGGGCTTTCTCGTCCCGTACGACAGCATCCCCAACTTCCTCATCTGGCTGTACTGGATCTCGCCCGTGCAGTGGGCGTATCACGCGCTGCTCATCAACGAGTTCACGGGCCTCAACTTTACTTGCTCGCCAGATGGGTTGTTGCCGTTCAACACGGCCGTCCCCGACGCCTTCAAGTTTTGCACCCTGTCGACGGGCACCGAATACTTGAAGGCCAACTTCCAAGCACGTCTCGGCGACTCGGCGGGTATGTGGCGGTTGTGGGACGTCCTCGTGCTGTTTGGGTTTTACGTGCTTTGCCTTGGCCTCACCATCTTCCAGATGTCTCGCCTCCAGCCGCAGGGCTACGCCTACCGCGCGCCTGCCGACGCCGTCGACCCGGACGAGCGGTCGGCACCGCGCATGTCCCTCGACGCGCACTTCAGCCGCAACTCGATGGCGAGCCTCACCGGCGCGACGGCGGTGACCATTGGGGCGCTGCGGGACAAGTATGGGGGCGGGACGGACGTGGTGAGCAAGTCTGTCAAGGCCAGCGCGTCGGGCGGCGACGTGGCGGTGGCGGCGACGACGTCTTCCAGCTCCTCCCACTCCTTGACGACCGACCCAGCGGGAGCGGGCAAGCTGTCAGCGACGGGCGGTCACGGGGCCGTGCTGACATGGCACAACCTCAACTACACGGTCGATGCCAACGGGGAGCCCAAGCAGTTGTTGAACAATGTGATGGGTTTTGCCGAGCATGGCCGCATGCTGGCGCTCATGGGGAGCTCGGGTGCCGGCAAGACGACGCTGCTTGACGTACTGGCCCAGCGTAAGACGGGGGGTGACGTGACCGGGGACGTGCTCGTGAACGGGGTCGAGCTGGTGCCGCTGTCCTTTGCCAAGATCTCTGGCTACGTCGAGCAGGCGGACCTCCACGTGCAGGAGGCGACGGTGCGGGAGGCGCTCCAGTTTTCGGCCGCTCTCCGCGGCGGCCGCGACGTATCCGAGGCCGACCAGGCCGCCCGCGTAGAGGACGCCATGGACAAGCTGCACCTGCGGTCGGTGCAAGACCAGCTCATCCTGTCGCTTGCGCCCTCGCAGCTCAAGAAGCTGACCATCGGCTGCGAGCTGGTCGGCATTGGCAGCGACGCCATCCTCTTTCTTGACGAGCCCACGTCGGGGCTGGACGCCCGCGACGCCCTGTCGGTCGTTGCCGGCCTGCGGCTCATTGCCGCCGACCGCGTGGCGGTTGTGTGCACCATCCACCAGCCGTCGCAGGAGCTGTTTGCGTCTTTTGATCGGCTGCTGCTGCTGTCCCGTGGCGGCAACATGGTCTACATGGGGGACCTCAACGCGGCAGAGGGTGAGCCACTCGAAGGTGTTGCGGGCGGAAAGCTGATGGCGTACTTTGAAGACCACGGGGCGGCGCCTCTACCAGGAGGCGGCAACCCGGCGGAGCACATGGTGCGTTTGGGGAGCCTAGCGAGGCGGGCGGGAGGGAGTGTGCGGTGCGCGCCGCCGTTGTGGACTGGCCTCGTGTGGGCGGGGATGTGTGGCGTCTGTTTGACATGTATGGCGGCGTGACCGCGTGTTGACTCCCATTGACTCGTCTGGCTGACCGCCTGCACGCTCCTTTTTTCCTGTTTTCGCTCTGTCTTTGTTTCCTTTGTTGGGCGTCACCTCTCTTCCTCTCTCGCAGTTGACGGTCATCGGCGCGGGAACGAGCGGCAGCTCGGACATCGACTGGAACCAGGTGTGGCTCGACTCTGACGAGTGCAAGGCCATTGAGGGGCGCATCAACGGCTCGGACGGCAAGCCACCGCTGGTGTCGGAGCAGCTATTCGGCCGTGTTCCCGAGGGTGGCAAGCGCGCCGCTACCCGCCGCCAGCAGCTGCACTACTGCATTGTGCGCATGTACCGCCGCTACTGGCGGCTGCCCGCCTACAACTTTACGCGCGTGATGACGATGCTCTTTTTGGCGTGCCTCCTCGGGCTGGCGCTGCTGCAGATTGCAAGCTTTTCCAACGACAACAACACGCAGCAAGCGGCGGCCCTCATCCCTGGCGCGGCGTTTCTCTCGATTCTTCCGGGCATCCTCTCCACCAACAACGCCGTGTCGCCGGCGATTTCCACTCGTGCGGCCATGTATCGTGAACTGGCCGCGGGGGAGTACGGCGTGTGGGCCTTCTTCGTCTCACAAGGGGCGGCCGAGGTGCCGTACGCGGTACTGACGACCGTTGCGTTTTTGGTTCCGTACAACGCACTCGTCGGCCTGCCCTGGTCGGCCTTTCCCTTCTACCTGCTCGCGTCCGTGCTCTTCTACTCCTTTGCCATCTTCGTCGGGCAGGCGATTGCGGCCGTGTCACCGACGGAGCAGATTGCGCTGACTCTTGCGCCGCTCTTCAACACACTCCTAAACGTCCTCTCCGGCTTCCTCATCAAGCGAGCGGATATCCCGTCCTACTGGTACGCGTCGTGTTGCTCACATGGTTACCTGCGCTCGCTCTTGGGGCGCGTGCTTCGATTGGAACGGTGTGCTCATCCGGTTCGCATTGCCTTGGCAGCTCTCTGACTCACCGCTCTCGTTTGTGTCTCGTGGCCATGCCTTGTCTTTCTGCTTGTACCCCCGCATCTGCGGGCCCTTGCGCCATTGCCGCCCACTTGTACCTTTCATCTTGAAATCGCACGTGCCTCCCCGCCTGCCCCACTGCAGGACATGGCTGTACTGGGCCAACCCGTATGCATATTTCAATGCCGCGGTACTGCGCAACCTCCTCCCCGACATGACATTCACGTGCACGGCCGAGGAGCGCCTGACGTTCCGGCGCCCTGCCGAGTTTTCGACCTGCACCGCCATCCCCGACGGCGCCAGCTACGTGGATGTGACGGGGGAATCGGGGCAGCCCGCCTGTTCGGCGTGCCCCATCAACTCGGGCAACCAAGTGCTGGAGCGCTTCACGGTGATGGACGTGGACAAGTGGATCGGCATTGCCGCGCTGGTCGGCTTTATTGTGCTCGCGCGGGTGGCGACGGCCCTCGCCCTCAAGTTTACCCGCCACATGACGCGGTGAGGGTGGCGCGCGGGCCGCCGCGGGCTCAACGGCGTGTTGCGTTTTTCGGGCACCACCCGGGCCCCTTTTTCTTTCCTCCTGCTTGGTGGCTGTTGTCTTGCTTTCATGGTGTTTGCTTTTGGTGTATACATCTGTACGGTAGCGTCTTGTAGTGATAACCGTCTTTCTGTGTGGCGTTTGCTCTGTCCATGGCGGTGGACTGCGCCAGAGTACCCACAGGGCGCCTCGACTCGCCGGTTTTTGATGGCGTCCGCAGCCGCTCACGGCTGTCCCCGTCGCGAGCCCAGGATCCCACGCATCCCAGTTCCAACCCCGTAACAGCGGACACAGTGTCTGGTTGTTGAAGTCTCCTGGCGGACAGCCACCCAGGTGGCGACGCCTCGGGCCCGTGCTCTGCAGGTGCCCGCGACTCCACCAGGTCCGCCCCCACCTGTGAGTGTCGCGACCGCGGCCGCGCCCGCGGCGGCCAGCGACCAAGGCGTCCCCGCTCTGGCGGCGGACGCGGCCGGGGTGGGGCCCCACGGGGGCGGCCGCCGTGGCGGTGGCCGCGCTCAACACTGGTCGGCGGCTGGTCGGGGTTTGCCGCCGCCCCCGCCGCGCGGGCGCCGCGCGGCGACCCCGCCGCCCGCGCCGGGGGGGCGCCGCGACGGACGCCGCGGTGGAGGGGGGTGGGGCGGAGTGGCGGCACAGGCGTGCGCGGCCGGGTCGGCGGGCGCGCCGGGGGGGAGGCGCGACCGCTCGGGCGGGGGGTGGGGGCGGTGGGCGGCAGTGGGCGGCGCTGCTGCAACAGAGTCGGGCCGCGCACGCACGCGGCGCCGTGTGGCTGTTGCTGGTCGCGGGACGCGGGTCGACGCTGCTTGCCGGCCGTGCCGGCCAGCACCGCGGGAGGGCGACCGCGACCGCCACGCCGCCGCCGCCCGTGCCGGCGCAGCGCGCCGGCGCAGCGCCCCGCGGGGCGCCCCCGCCGGCGCCCGCCCCCACCACGGGCACGCACCCCAAAGCCGGGGAACCCCCCGGCGTCGAAAGAAGAACAAAAAAGCCAGCCCGAGCGCCCGGGCGCCGCGTCCCCTCCTCCTCTCCGCCAAACGGTGGCGGTGCTGGCACGCGGCCGACGCCAAAAAAGGAGCGCGCAAACGCCGGCCGCTACCGGCACGCGGCACCGTACCGCGGGGTGTGCGCGGCGGCGGTGCCCACACCCCTCGCGGGGGTGCACCAGAGCCACCACCGACGGCGCGCCCGCCCCCCCCCCTTGTGCCCCTCCGCAGCCAGCGTGCCTCAGGACGGGGCGGAGTGCCGACGCGGCGCACCCCGCCGCCGGGCGGCGCGCCAGCACCGCCCGCGGCGGCGCGCGCGGCGGCGCGCGCGCGGCCGCCACACGCGCGCCGCCGCACGGGCGCCGCCGCGGTGCCGACGGGGCGTACAGCGGCGCGGCGGGGACCGCGCTTGTGGGCGAGCTGTTGGCCGACGCGCGGGCCGCCGGTCGGCAGCGAAAGCAACAACCAATCTTGGCGGCCGGCTTTGACTCGTGGTTCGACTCTGACTGTGCCGGTCAGAACCCGGATGGATCCGATCCTGCGCGCGATAAACTCTTGATTGACAAGAGATCAGCCGCCGCCGTCTGTCGCAAGTCCCTCAGCCCTTTGATCGCATCTCCAGCGCAGGCTGACTAGCAAGGACGAACACTCCAGGTGCCACGTAGGCGTGTTTAGCATCGCGTTGGGTTGTCCCTGCGCGTTGGTCTGCTGGCACAAAAACTGTAGGAAGATGACACCTGTACTGCCTGGATACTGCTGTAAATTGTGGCCAATGAACGGTTCCAGGGGGCCCTCGCGGCAGCGCCGCAGAGGTCATGGAGCAGAGCGCCCGCCAGTAGGGATCGGCCAAGCCGTTTTTCCACAGCAGACCACAGAATCTTGGCCTGAAGAACAAGCCTTTGTGGCCCACGGGCGCTCGGCTGGGGTCGTCTGTCCGTCGGCCGACCCATCAAGTGTCCCCGTCGTGATTCACGTGCACCCATCTGACGGGCAGCCTGTCCCGCCCGCCCCGAGCATCGCGTGACGTTGGACCTGCCAACGGCGGGGGGCGGCGGCGCCCCCGCCTCGGCCTGCTTGACGGGCCTCACGCGCCAATGCCGCGCGGTGCTGCGCGGCCGCAGCGTCACGCCTCACGCGGGCCGTGGGGACCCGCGGTGACCCGACCACTTTTCTTTTTGTGCGACGTGCGCACCGCGTGAAGGGGAATGAGGCGAGGCGGCTTGGTGCGGTTGCGTGTGTTTGACGGCGTGGCCGCAGTCGGCCTTGCCCCGCCGTGCTGTTTTCTTTTTCGACCACGTGTGCGGTGTGTCTCTTTGCTCGTCTGACCCAGAGGTGTGCGGTGTGTCTCTTTGCTCGTCGGACCCAGCCGTGGGTGGACGGTGCTTGGCCGAGGTGCTGACGCACCCCCACGGCGGTGTCAGGTCGGCCGCCGTTTGCCCCGCGGTTCTGATAGTACGCTTGAGGTGCCCGACGGCTCCTGTTCAGAGCGGGCCTCGGTGGACCACGCACCTCTTCTGACGAGGACGATCTGCCCTCAGCTGCTTGGCTGGGGCGAGCGCCCCCGCCCCACCTGGCGGCCGACCGAGCACCGGCGCGCAACGTGTCCACCCGTCTGACACACAAGTCGCGGCGCGAGCGCGGGCCGCTGACTTGTTTACGCCGCCACCCCCCGACGCGAGCGCCATTGGTCGGCGGTGGGTGGTGGTGCACACGCCGTTTGCCCCCCCACCGGTAGGCCCCGCCGGCGTGGCCGTCCCCGCCGTCGCGCCCGCCCGCCACGACGGCACCCCCGTGTGATCCCGACCCGACGGCGGGGCGGGCCGGGGGGAGAGCGCCGCGCGTCCCCCCGCCATGGGGATCAGTGCCAACCTGACCGTCCGCCTCGTCGGGCGCTTGCGCTTCAAGACGACGAGCGCGTGGCGGTCCAAGACGACGACCGACGATGCGCGCGTCGCGCGGTCGGCGTCGGCGCTCGCGATTCCGGGCCTGCGGTTGGTGACGTTGGGGGAGGATGGGCTTTTGCGGATAGAGGTACGCTGCGGGTCGGGTGACGGGACCGCTCCGCCGTTTGTGTCGTGGTGGGAGTGTTTGTGCTTTTGGACCGCCGACGGTCGCCGCCGTCGCCCAACTCTCTCCCGTTTCCGGGTGTGTGTTCTAATACGTGCCCGTGCCGTTTCCTTCTTTTCTTGCGTGACCCCAAACCTGCTCCGTCCTTGTTGGCCGCCCCCCCTACCCACCCCACAGATGGTTGACGGCGAGTTGCAGCTCGCCATCCGGGGCGGTTCGATCCAGGCGCCCGCGAGCAGCCGCCGCCGTCGGGTGACCGGCCGCACCGCCGCTCCCGCCGGCGATGGGGATGAGGCGGGCGGCGGCGGCGCCGCCCGTGAGGGACCGGCCGGGGAGCCCCTGTACGTGTACCCGGGGGAAAAGGGTCGCCGCGCCGGCGCCGACGGGCGCGTGCAGCTCTACTTTGCCAATCCCACGGAGCGGACCGTGTGGCGGATTGCGCTCGAGCGGGCTGTCAAGGTACGTTTTTCCACCTGTTTGGCGGTTACTGCGATGGTGGCTACGGATGAGGAGGTGTCCCCTTGTTTGTTGCCGGGGTTGTCGGTAGTCGTACCCTCTTTCCGCTCGCACACGTGCTGACTGTGATGTCTCCCTTCTGTGCGGCTGTTGGCCGTTTGCACGGGTGGGGTTGCGCTCCCCTTCTTGTTTGTTCCATGCCGTGCCGCCAGACGCTTGATGAGATGTACTCGGTGGTGCGGTCCCGCTGTTTGGGCAAAGGCGCCTTCTCGTCCGTCGTTCTCGCCTTCAACGCCACCAGCGGTGCGGCCTGCGCTGTCAAGACCATGGACTTACAGGAGCTGTCTCCTAGAGAGCAGGCCGCCATTGTGGCAGAGCCAGCGCTCCTCTCGCGGCTATCCCACCCCAACGTCTTGCGCCTCGTCGACGTTTTTATCGACCCGGACGCGGGCACGTTGGCCGTCATCACCGGGTTGGCGGCTGGGGGCTCCCTCGAGGCGGCTGCCGAGCGCTCGGCGCAAGCAACGGGGTCCCCCGCCTACTTTACGGAAGAGGCCGCGCGGATGATCATGGCCGACATCCTCGACGGCCTCACCTACCTCCACAAAGAGGGGGTCGTCCACCGCGACATCAAGCCGTCCAACATCTTCCTCACGGGCGCGATAAACGTGGCGCCGGCGGGGGGTGGGCGTGGCGGGCCGCCCCGCCCCTCGCCCGCAACGCACGCACCAAAAAACGTTGGCTTTACGCCCTCCCTCATGACCCTCACGGCAGACGAGGTGGCCGGCGGGTCGGGCGCCACGGGCGCCGCCACGCCCGCCCGCCGGACCGTGAACGCGGTTATTGGGGACTTTGGGGTGGCGGCGCAAGCGTGGTCCCCAGACGCGGCCACGGACAGCGAGGCCGGCGCCGGCGACGGCGGCGACACCGTGTCCACGGGCGGCCGCTCCTCCCACTCGTCGTCGCGAGGACGGCGGGGGCGCGACGGGCGGATCGATACGCCGCCGCTGGGCTTGTTCCTGGGCGTCGACCGCAACGGGTCGTACGAGTCCAACGACAGTCCGGGTGGCGGCTGGCCACGCCAGCTGCCGCTGGGCAGGCCGGCGGGGCAGGCGCCGGGGCGGCCGTCCATCCCCCCACGATCGATTGGGAGCGTGGAGCTGCAGAGCGCGGGCTCCTCTGGCGGCGGCGGTGCGGGCTTCTCCCCCCCACCGACGGTCTTGTACGAACTCATCGGCACGCCGTCGTACATGGCGCCCGAGATTACCGCTCGCCACCCGGCAACGGGCGAGCGCATCGGCTACGGGCGCCCCATTGACATGTGGGCGGCGGGCGCGACGTTTGCGTGGATGCTCGTCGGCGACGAGGGCGTCGCGTCCATGTCCTTCTCCGACATGGCCGCCGCCCTGGCCGACGTGTCTCCGGCCGCGGTGAGCCTCTTGCGGGGCTTGGTGCAGCCGCGCCCCGGGCGCCGCCTCACCGCCGCCGCCGCGCGCCTGCACCCGTTTTTTGACGCGGACGTGCGGACGGCCATGGCCGGCCACCGGCACCACGTGCCGCCCGTCACCCCCGAGGCGGCGGGCGCGCGCCGTCGCCCCCCGACGCTCGTGGCCGTGGCCACCGCCGCCATGGCCGCCCGCCGGTTCGCCGCCGTCGGCGCCGTGCCGTGGCGCGCGCGCGCGCAACGACGGCAGGGCGGGGGCGTCGACGGCCGCCCGCCGCGCCGCCCGCCGCCCGTCCGCGACTTGTCCCTCGACGACGCGCCGCCGGTGCGGTTGCCAAACCCGCAGCCGCCGCCGCGCGGCCGCGCGGCCGCCGACGGCCGCCCGCCGCCGCCGCCGCTGTGCTGCGGCTGCCGCGCGCAGCGCGACGGGTCGGCCGCCGGGGGGGGCTGCGCCGCGTCGGCCTCGGACGCGGGCCTGCCGGCAGGCTTTTCGCCCGTCACGTCTGGCATCCAGACAGAGCCGTCGCCGGCAGTGGTGCCCGCCGACCACTGGCCGCCGACGCAGCCGGTGCAACGGCCGCCGCGGCCGCCGCCGCCGCCGCCGTCGCCACCGCCGCCACGACCCCCACCCCCACCCGCACCCGCCCCGCGGCGGCCCGTCCCCGAAGACCTCTCTGCCATCTCCTCCGTGTCGGCGGGCGACGCGCCGGCCGCCGCCGGCACCGCGGACCGGCGCGGCGACGGCCGCCGTGGGCGCCCCGCGGGCGGCGGGGGGCTCGGCCGGGGCCTCGTTCGGGGGTGGCGCCACCTCGGGTCCCTCCTCCCGTCGCGGTCGCCCGCGCCGGGGGGGGGGCGTGGCGGCAACCACGGGGCCTTTGGCGCGGCGTCCAAGCGGGGCAGCCGCGGGGCGGGGGGGGGGGAGCCCCCGGCAGCGCACCCCCGCGGCGACGCCTCAACCGCCGCCCGCGACGCGCGGCCGTCGTTGGCGGCGCGGCGGGCGCCGACGGCGGCGGCCGGCGGCCACCGCCACTCGGTGGCGTCCCGGGACGTTGGCCCGCGCCCGTCGCACGCGGGCGGGGTGGACGGCGCGGGGCGCCGCCGCGCCGGCGCGGGCG
>ENA-ORXR01003005-ORXR01003005.1-marine-metagenome-genome-assembly--contig:-NODE-3005-length-15472-cov-11.232868_pt1 | contig 15472 bp, 14 predicted proteins | sample MGYA00237866_ERZ511479 | MGnify/ENA metagenome assembly ERZ511479 | reverse complement strand
AAGGCCCGCACGGCGAGTGCAAGTAAGCTTTGCATCTATAGAAAATGTGTTTATGCTTTACTTCTGAATACCCCTAAATACTATAGCAAATTGTATCGCTATGAATCTCCCTATTCATTTATTGAGTCTTGAATTTCTTTAAACGTCTTTCCACTTTTTGCTATCCACTCTGTATATCCATTTGAATTTCTTCCTAAGACCATATTTGATGCAGCACTCGGACTATTAAACACAGCATCTTCAGCGAATAATAATTCTTTATTAAAATCAACAAGAATTTTTGTTTCAAGTAATTTCCTTCTCATATTTCTATACGTCTCTGTGCATGATGGTGATAATTCTTTTTTCGCTTCACTACCTTTTATAACGATATACCCTTGGTCAGTTTCCTTCATTGTAGCCTTCAGTGTTTTTGTCTTTATTTGGAAGCTTACATGTGTTGCATATTGTTCCTTCTGGTTCAGCTTAAGCGTTTGATTTGCTGTTGAAGAAATTAAAAAGTTAAAGCCCATAACTGGTAAAATCAACTTTATTTGTTCTAAGAAATATTCCATATCAGATATGTCAGCTTCGTGTAGTGTGGGTAAGCTTGGAGAATTACCATTATCGATTTGAGCTGTCTTAGCTTCAATGGCAATTTGAACCAACCGTGATTCTAAATACCTTATTTGAGTTTTTGTTAGCAGTTCATCTTTGCTGATAAAGAATATCAGTTCTTTGAAGTCTTTATTAGGGTCACTCAGATGCTGCTTTAGCCGAGACTTTATGTTTTCTGCTTCTCCTATATATACTCGCTCTGAGAATGCTTCATCAGTAGGATCGCCTTTAAGGCAGTAAATGCCAGGATTGTCAAATTCGTTTCGCGACATTATTTTGTTAATAGTGGCCCTCGGACTATAGACAGCTTTACCCACCCAATTTCCTATTTCACTAAATCTTGGCCCATATTCTGTACCATCAATCATATATACTGTCAATTTTTTACCCATACGAATTTTTGTTAGTTAGTGGAGGGTTGCATATCGGTACACCCCATTTAAATGGCCTACCCAGATGTTTTTATCAGTGTCTTCTACTATTCCGAATAACATCTCGTTGCCTATACTAAGGTGACTGACGCTGGGCACGTCGGCCTCTAATGTCATGACATCATATCTGGATAATGACCAACCTGGATTGGTAGACCCTTGAGAGCTGATCCAGATATTACTATCGCTATCTTCATATATATAGCCCACAAAGTCATGCGTGAAATTTTTATATTCTTCTCCATCATATCGCCATAGCCCGTCATTACCACCCATCCAAATATTATCTTTAGAATCCTGTAGTACATGCCGCACATTCTGAAATGATTTGCCATCCTTAGTTATAATTTTTGAAAATTTAATGCCGTCATAAGTATAGGCGGCGCCTCGCGTCCCCAACCAATAAATGCCATTTTGATCCTCGATAATGGAATTAACATCAGCATCGAGCAAACCCTCTTCAGCTGTGAAATTCTCAAATACGCCATCACGGTATAGACTCAGACCATCTATTGTACCAAACCAAATATGAGCTTTCCTATCTTCATAGATGGTCGGTACTCGATCATCTACAAGACCGTCATCAGTGGTGAGATGTTGAAACGATTGCCCATCATATGTGTAAACACCACCGCCTATGCTGCCAAACCAAAACAATCCTCTGCTGTCTTCTATAATAGAAAAGAATCGATCCTCACTCACCCCCTCCGTGATATTATTGTAGGTTAATCCGTCATACTTGATGATCCCTTGAAAAGTGGCGAACCAAATATTGCCATCGCTGTCTTCGATGATATTACGAGTGATAGCGCTGGGTGCATGAGCTGCAGTTATCGTATCCTTTTTTGCCTTGACAAAGGGACTAAGATTAGATTTGTTATTGGGAGTCGTGAGAAGGTTTAGTGGCTGTTCAGATTGGCTGCACCCTCTGCAGCCAGTCAGAAGCAAAGTGAAGGCGATATAGTATAGAGGCATCAATTTATGCAGTTTCATTAGGCTAAATATTGGTCCAGATACTTTGGAAATAAACACAAATAATCATAAAATATATAGTAATAATTGCAATGGTTAATTAAAATACGCTTTCGAGTTTATAGTGCCAGCTTACACTTGCAGTCGGATGATTTATCCAAATTGAGTTGCTCCAATACGATGGTCAATCAGAGCATTTAAAATATGCTGGATGCAGCTCAATTCTGATCAGCTTTATCGACTGAGATATTTTCTGAGAATACCTCCTTGAACTCTATTCACATCAAACTCTACAATAAATGCTTCCTGATCCAGCCTGTCAATAAGGGCATATGTCCTGCGGATGTCTATTCGATTGATGACGGTATGTATAATTTCTGATCGATTTTGTATGCCTCTATTGCCATAACCCTTAGCTCCCTTATACATAGTGATGCCTACACCCACCTGCTCAATTAAGTTATTGGCGATGTCTTTGGCATGATCTGAGATAATCATCAGCCCGACATAGTCCTCAAAGCCTTCGATCATCAGGTCAATAATTTTTGCTGTAATTAGGAATGTGGCAATAGAATACATCGATACCTCAATGGAGACTAATAGAGCAGTCACTCCAAATAAAATCGAGTTAAAGAGCAGTACTACCTTGCCGATGCTGATACCAAATCTATGGTTGACAAATATGCCGAGTATCTCTGATCCATCCAATACGGCTCCATTCTTAATCGCTAGACCTATACCAGACCCAAGAAAAAGACCACCAAATATAGCAATGAGCAATTTGTCATCGGTGACTGATGAGAAATTTTCGAAGTGAATAAATATGGCTAGAGCACTGATAGAAATTAGTGATTTGATCACAATCTGCTTAGTCAGTGTATACCATGCCATTATTAAAAAAGGTATACTGACTAAGAGCAGTACTAATGAAATATTCACACTAAAGACCTGACTAATCAGAATAGCTATGCCAGTCACTCCTCCATCCAAAAAACCATTGGGTAAAAGAAATGCTTTCAGACCTATGCTAGCCAGCACGATACCTAAGCCGATCTGAAAACCTTCAAATCCCACACGCTTTAATTGATCAATCTTCATATGCTGCTGAATATAATTGTGTCATGAGATCCTTCTATAAAGAAAATGGATGGATGCTGCTGGCACTAAATCTTAAATTAGCTCGCAATGTCAGCTTTCTTTTTTGGAAGTAGGACCAATCCTGAATGGTTTTGATATAAAGGTGGGTATCCGCTCCTCACATCATTAGACTACAGTATCTTTGTAGTACTTATCAAGACAGCAGCAGAACTACGATTACGATGTGCGAAACAAGGAGATCTACACCTATCTAAGTCCGCTATTTAGACGTTTTTCTTCCAGTCTCAAGACCATTCAATAAGATTCATAGTATCTATCTTGACAGTTCTGGTCTTTATTTTAAAGAACAGGAAAGGCAGCAATTTTAGCAAAATAATCTATGATCAAAAGGAAAAGGTTCAGTGCCGATAATTTTGATTTTTGAAAATGATGGATGTGTAGGATTGATCAAAATATTAACGTCTCCTTTGACGACTGCTGATGGCACTATGAGTACACCGTATTTTTTATCTCGGATGAAATCATTACCCATGGATTTTGTCAAGCGAAGAAATTCGATCATTTTATTCCAATGAACAGGTAACTGATCGGGGGATATGGTGTGCCGTCCCACGTCGTCAGGCACCTCTATGCTCATCATATGATAATCATCGGGCACGTCCTCCATGTCTAAGTGCACCAGCATCTCGGCCATGGCAAGAGCTCTACTTGATGCTGTATAGACGACTTTCACTCCGACACCATTCCACCTTCCGCCACGCAGCGCGGCTCCGTACCCATCAAGAGAATCCATATATCGAGCCTTCGCCAGTCGATAGCATATCATGCAAAGATACCGTGCTCAATATGAGTTAGCTCTGTCATGACTAACTCCTTACCAAAAGAGCTACTTAACAAATCAATGGGCCGCTTATCACTGAAAATGAACTTAGGCTTATAGAGCCATCGCTCAAACTTCTCGGAGCTACCAAAGACTTCTATGCCTTTCTGGACGACCTCTACAAATTCAAATATCTTTTCTGTGTATATGGGCTTTAACATGGTATTATCTTTTTGGTAGCGCTGCAATGTCCTGTATGGAATATTAGTAACATGACACCAATCTGTCAGACTGAATGGGCTCTCTTCTGTAAGCGTGAAAAAAAATTGACTACTTACTCCAGTCTCAATCAAGGATAGCAAGAGCATCTTCTGGTCTAAGAGCTTCTCCATAGTCATCCCATAGACGGCCACTGGCTCAGCTACCTGACTCTTTGATGAACCACTGATATTCTCTAATTCTACTTGTAGGGCTTGATTCACTTTTGATGTATTCATATATGCCATTTGACACAAAAATATTACATTTTGTCTGATTTTACAAGTTTTGCACCCCAAATACCTCAGACCATTGCGCTAAGTTGATCAGTCTCCACTTGACGGCATCATCGTTTATGGCTTTACTTTCTTTTTGATTTACCACCATAGGTAACTGTTCTATTGACTGCTGCACGAGCTCGTTTATTTCTACTTTATTTTCTAAGCTCCACATTCGCTGCGGTGTCTCGAAGCCCAGCTTATTCTTCCGCTCATAGACCTTCTTGGGCAATGCTTCCTTCATCGCTTCTCGTAGTATCCACTTACGCACTCCATGATTGATCTTTAAATTATCCCTAAGCCCAAGACATAACTCTACGAGCCTGTGGTCTAAGAAGGGTAAGCGAGCCTCTACAGCGTGAGCCATACTGTTTCGATCTACATAGTGTAGCAGAACTGGCAGGCCCATCTGCTGGAGCAGATACCGACTGGTATCGCTGATTGATGTTTCATTTTTTCTATCTGGCAGATCTACTTCCGATTGTAACCACGCGACGGAATTATTATGTCTCTTGGATTGGTATTGCCTATATTTTCGCCAGGCCGAAACCATTCCATTATCATATTGCCTCAATATTTCGATGATAGTCGATATTATACCCATCGGATATGTAAGTAGACGCTGCTTCATTATGCTGAGGTAGAATACATCGTAGCCGCCCAATATCTCGTCCGCTCCTTGCCCTTCCAGCATAACTCTCAGTGACAGGTCATTTGCCTTTCGGTAGAGTTCATGCTGAGCATACACACTCGCTGAGGAAAATGGTTCGTCCTGCGTCCAGATGAGTGCAGGCAGCGCCGCAAGCATACCACTTAAGGAAGGCGAAATTTGATAATTCGTGCTCTGCGTATTCTGAATGACCGCGTCTACATAGCTTGCTTCATTGATTTTAGGATGATCATATATAACAGAAATACTTACTGGAGTCTTCTTTGAAGCGCACATGATCGATGACGAATCCAGACCTCCAGAGAGGCAACTGCCTAACTCATGGATCGTTCTGTGTCGCAGTTTAACAGAATCATAGAACAAACTTCGAAACTGATGGATGGCTTCTGACTCACTTTCATATGTCGTGTGCTCAGAAACAAGATCATAATACTGAGTAAATGCCAAGGGTTGAAGCTGATCCACACTAATGCAGGTATAATTGGCTGCCGGTACCTGCCGGACATCAGCAAACATAGTGTCCTCACTATAGTCCTGCATCCCGTAGGCCAAATATGCTGATACTGTCTTTACATTGGCATCCGCTCTCCACGATGGCAGCTTAGTGAAAGCTTTGATCTCAGAAGCGAATGCCAGCTGTGTGTCTGACTGATAATAGTACAATGGCTTAATGCCAAAGCGATCTCTTGACACTAATATTTGCTTCGTCATGATATCATAAATCATGATGGCCCACATACCATTAAATCGATGCAGGCAGGCACTATCCCAACGGTCATAAGCCTTGATAATCACCTCCGTATCAGAAGCCGTCTTGAATGAGTAACCCTCAGATATGAGCTCTGCCCGCAGCTCCACATGATTGTATATGCTGCCATTGAAGAGCAAGACATACTGCTTCCATTGGTACGGCTGATTAGCCTGATCGTCTTGATCCATTATTTTCAGTCTACAGGCAGCCAGTCCCAAGTGATCCTCTTGATAAAAGCCTTGCCCGTCTGGTCCGCGATGTTGCAGCAGTTCGATACCGTCTTCGAGTTCCATCTGATCGACTGGTCTTTTATCTATATTTATGATGCCGAATATTCCGCACATGATCTGTTAAATATGATGTTTTATTGACGAATAAGGAGATATATCAGCAGCATTGTAATTCAGATGAAACTATTTCAATGTTTCAGCAGCCGTGGTGGCTGGATGCCGTGTGTGGTAGCGAGGCTTGGGATGTAGTGATAAGTCAAGATCGCGATGGCAGGTTTCAAGGAGCGTTAGCCTATTATCACCAGCTGCGTGCTGGGTTTACACTGCTAAGGCAGGCCGTGCTCACCCCCTACTTAGGCATCATATTCCAATATCCTTTGCGCCAGACTAAGTCAGCCAGAAGGTATGCCTTCGAGAGAAAAGTAGTCAGAGACTTAATCAAGCAGCTGCCTGCTTACTCCTACTTTAATCAGCATTTTCATCCTGATTACTCAAATGGGCAGATACTGCACTGGGAAGGCCTTCAGCTCTCGACGTATTACAGTTCTAAGATAGATTTATCTCAGTCGTTAGAGACCATCTACAATAACTTTGAAGGTAGTGTCAGGACAGAAATCAGAAAAGCAGAGCGAAATCTTCGCTATGAGATGATCGAAGATGTCAGTATCATCTACGAGCTCAATCGAAAATCCTTTTATGCACAATCTAAGGTAATGCCCTATGATGTAGAACTGCTCAAGAGACTGGATCATGAATTAGCAGAACGCTCTAAAAGGCACATTTTAGTGGCCCGAGATCAAGATGATCAAGTCCACGCATGCATCTACTTGCTTCATGAACGAGGTCAACTATATACCTTAATGATTGGCAGTGACCCAGCCTTACGAAGCAGCGGTGCAGTAGCGTTTTTGGTCTGGCGACTCATCAAAGAATATCATAAAACCCATCACAGCCTTGACTTTTGCGGTAGTATGATTGAGCGCTTTCAGAAAGTCTTCAGGTCTTTTGGAGCTATCCAGTTGCCCTATCTGAGGGTCTATCAGAAGCGAGGCCTATTTAGATTAATTAATGCATTCACTCAGGTAGGAGAATGAAGCTCATCGGAATCTATTGTGCCTGCTCAGAATACAACTCAAGAATTAGCTATGTCTTGGATTTTATCCAGAATCATCCTTTACATCCTAATGATTCAGTTCAGTTTATCTTGAATCCTCAAAACCAGCAGCCACACATCCGCATCTCCTATGGGCAAGCTGAGCGACCCATGGATTACATGATTTCACGTCAAAAGTTGATTTTTTCTAATACTGTAGTGAGTCTGCGTAGCTTGGTCTGTCGCCCATACTATTTCGATGATTCTATAGTCTATTCTGTCGAAGCTACATCTACACCCCAAACCGAGAAAGCTCTTGTCAGAGCGGGAGTTATCAGCTTCGATTTGATAGAGGCTATTTTCTTTCATATCAGCCGCTATGAGGAGCATCATTGTTCAGATATTGACCGTGATCCATGGGGTATGATGTGGGAGCGAGAGCAGCTATTAGTCAAAAGCCGTTTAGAACTTGTACCTGTAATCGACCATTTAATCGTGGCTTTTTATCGAGTATTACAGTTTAATTTGAAAGATACACCCAGCACATTTAGCCTGTCTCATGACATAGATGTCTTGGATAAATACAGAGGCATAAAGCGAAGCCTCCGGAGCTTCACCAGATCTTTTTTGGACAATGGTTTTACAGGCTTATATAAAAGTTTAAAGTATTACACCTCAACGAAATTAAATATCGTCAAAGATCCCTTTCACAGCTTTTCTTATTTGTTAATTGACAAGTCAACTAAGCCATTTAGTAATAAAGTGCTTTATCTAATGAGTGGTGGTGATACTCGTCATGATAACTATTATCAAGTCAACGATCCACTTGTGGCTGAAATTATTAGACAAGCTAAGGCTAAAGGCTATGATATTGGTCTACACGGAAGCTATAACAGTGGTATGAAGCCGAATATGCTGCAAAGTGAGAAAGCCATTTTAGAGCACGTCAGCGAGGAAATAGTGGCATATAATCGCCAACATTTTTTGCGATTTTCATTCGGCATGACTCCTCAAATCCTCGAAAAGTCTGGCATTCATACGGATAGCACTTTGGGTTATCAGCGGATGATTGGATTTCGCTGCGGTACTGGGTTTCCTTATCATCTATATTCATTTGAGCAAGAACGGCCTTTTACGTTTCAAGAGCTACCGATGGTCGTCATGGACGGTGCACTCTTAAATATGTGCGGTGAGAATTTAGATCAGGCATTGAATCTATTGGATTGCTTTCATCAGCAAAATCAGTATAATACCCATATCACCTATAACGTACACAACACGATTTTTGATCCGATCAAGCGCGACCTGGAAAAGATGGAAAAAATCTATAAGATGATTGTCGAAAAGTGAAAAATAGCGTGTGCTCACTTGCCAGGCTTAAACTTTAAGATGTGCTCATTTGTGCATGAGGCTATCGATATCATTTAACAGTTATGACATCTAATTCTGCCACATTCATCCAGCCCTCAGAATGGATGTCATCCAGGCAGATCAACTTCATATATTTGGCGCTGATGCTTTTGCCAAAATCGATTTCCTGCAATACAGGGTTGTTGCCGATATTGCTGAACTCTCTGTTCTTCAAGATCATATCCCAATTTTTACCGTCTCTACTTAGAGATAGCTCGTACTTAAAAATGTTTGATTCATTTCTTCCGTCTTGCCTCGGCAAATATGTGAAGCCCCTAAGCTCTAAGACTTCCCCGAAGTCTACCGTTATTGAAGATTCTTTAGATTTATCTTGGCCTCTTTCGGTATACCATACTGACTTGGGATCACCATCAATAGTATGATCTATCGGATAGTACTTGTGGCTGTTCTTGGAAGAGCTTACTGACCACGAGGTCTTAGGCACATCAAAGTGTGCAGTAATAATCTCTGAGGAAGTGACACTATCTGAGAGGAAGGCCTTAGCCCTGATTTTTCCAGGCTTATGCAGTGCAAAAGGGGATGCGTATAGCTTAGAATCCAAAGTAGGATCTGAACCGTCGGTAGTGTAGCGGTAGCTGGGATCTGGAGAATCCGAACTGATGGACACCAGTCCTTCCTTGCTTCTTAAGATGGAAGGTTTACCGATCATCTCAGGTACGCGGTACACTTCTACATTAGAGATTACTGGACTTGCTTTACCGTGAAAATGAATTCTCAATTTTGAAGTACTGACTGTTCTAAATTTAATCAACCTACGATTACCAATAGTAATCCCCTTCGCAACTTCTTGATATACTCCACTTATGAAGGCTTCTACTGAAAACCCCTTAATTCTCTGACCCAATCGAATGTACTCCTGTAGCAGCAGCGCATTCACTTCCTTAGTATTGCCAAAATCCACTTCTAAATAGGCATCCAAATTATCATCAGCAGTAGCCCAATATGTTTCATGGTCAGCATCGAAAGCATGGTCAGGACTATAAGAAGAGGCGTCTCCCCTGACATTGCTTGCAGAGATGGTTGCGTCCTCGGAGATGTCCGTACTAAAGGCTTCGTCTACGTACGACTTTAAGCCTTGTAATGCCTTGATGTCATTTTCATGTATGAGGCCTCGTTTATCAGGGGGCAAGTTCAGGATGAAATTGCCATTCATACCCACGGAATGATACCAGTTATCGATCAATTGGTTGACTGACTTTACCTTATTATTTTCTGCCTCGTGGTAGAACCAGCCAGGTCTTATAGAGGTGTTCACTTCAGGAGCGACCCAGAGATTACCATCTTCATGACCAGACTGCAGTTGATCATTAATCCCGCTCATGCCTGGATAGAAATTTTCACCATTCATCGTAGCCCAGGTAGGATCATACGCATAGCCTTGTTCGTTCCCGATCCACCTGATGTCCGGACCGGCATCGCTGAACATCACTGCATTTGGCTGAAGTTCTCTGACTATCTTGCGGGTATTCTCCCAATCATAATAGGTGGTGTTGTCTATTTTTCGCGTTTCATTCGCGCCGCCATAATACCCATCACCTCCGTTCGCCCCATCAAACCACACTTCGTAGATTTCTCCGTACTCCGTCAGCAGTTCCTTCAGCTGATTACGGAAGTATTCTATATATATCGGAGTGCCGTAGTCAGGATGGTTACGATCCCAAGGAGAGAGGTACATGCCTAATTTGAGACCATATTTATCACACGCGGTTCTTAAGTCTCTGAGGATATCACCTTTACCGTCAGCTACTGGAGAGTTTTTAATCGAGTGCTCAGTAAATTTCGACGGCCATAAGGCAAAACCATCATGATGCTTGGCTGTAATGACCACAGCCTCCATACCTGCCTCTTTAGCTACGCGCACCCACTGATCCACATCTAAGGCGGAGGGATTAAAACTATCGGGCGATTCGTCGCCATAACCCCACTCCATATCGGTAAATGTATTCGGTGAAAAGTGAATGAATGCGTAGTATTTTAGCTTGTGCCATGCTAACTGGCGCTCGCTAGGTACGGCACCGTAGGGAGCGGGATCAGTTGCTTGCTCACATGAAAGATGACAAATGACTATACATAAGAATGTAACTATTTCTCTCATTAAAAATAAATTACTTGATTTATCAAAGTTCCTCCCCTCCCCCAATGCCTCAAGTGTGCACAGCTTGAGTAATCAAAATGTTGAGCTTATTCAATCTCAATAATAATAGTGACAGCGAGTTTTAAATATAAATCTAAACCTTTCTTCGACTAAATCTTATATTTCATTGACTCCGAGCCTTAGTAGCGGCTTCAGCTATTGCCTGGTCTTGATTATATTATACAAGAACCACTTAGAATATCTTTTGATTATAAATTTAAGATCAACCGGAAAACGCTTATCGGATGAGCTTTTTTCTTGAAAAAATTTTGATAAGGCCTTCATTCTAAATTTGATTTGTAATCTGATACGTGAGGTGGTATAGTAGGCTATGAACCAAGCTTGACATTTTGTAGGCTACCTGCCATAATATTATCCTGAATAGAGAGACCTAATTGAGTTATTCTTGAAATAAAGTCTAATGATAAGGGTGGGTCAAAGTCATCTTATCATCTGCACCGACATAGGCTACAGATAATAATGCTCACCGTCCAGTGAAAAATAATATAATAAATAGTGATAGATTTTTTTGCTTCATTACACAAATCTTATCTTTAAAAGATAAGCAACACCTGCATTCCCACAGACTTTTTTGTAATGAGAATTGACTACAAGAATATCTTATTACAACTTCCAACATTCATAAAAATTAAAATGATGTACTGGTATCCAGTCATCATTTTTGCACATATCGTAACGGTTCAATATGCAATTTTGACGATGTAGATTACTGCTCTAATACTGGACGAATCTTAAGATTTTGGTACGCTGAAGATGATCAATGCGGCACTCGAGTCACCAAGACGCAAAACATTTATCTCACAGATAATAATTGCTTTAGTACACGCTGTCAGGTTGAGACCTGCGCCACCGCAGAAGAAATAAGCTACAATGGCACCTATTTTTGTGATGGTGCTTCTTTTGGTGGATCTGCTAATGCCAATGATGCGACATGTGCTGACTGGTATATATTTACACCAGAAGAAGATGGCTACGTATCAATCAATACTTGCTACAATAGTGTGGATACAAGGCTAAACTTCCATGAAGGCAGCTGTTACAATGTAATTGCTAATAATGATGATGATTGTCCAATGTCAAATGGGGGCCTCGCGTATGCATCCTCAATAGAAAATGTGCCAGTCGTCTGTGGGCAAACATACTAATTAGAGTGGGACAGTCGATGGTCACAAGAGGAATTTCTATTTGATTTTCAATTTGAAGGTTGTTCTACCCCAGTAAATGGTGAAGACTTCTATGAAGACTTTGAAGGAAGCTGGATCGATAACTTTGAACATGTCTGTACAGATGACTTAAACTGGATACATACTGGATCTGTCACACCATCAAGTAACACTGGACCTACGGAAGCTTATAATGGAACACTATATCTATACTTAGAGGGATCAGGAGGTAATCATCCTGATAAAGTGGCATCGATCACCAGTTCATGCTTTGATTTAACCAATATGCTCAGTCCACATATAGCATTTGCGTCACACATGTGGGGTAGCTGCATGGGAGAGTTAATCATAGAGGCGAGGGTCGTCTCTGGAGGAAACTGGACAACGATATTTTATCAGTCAGTCGATCGGGGTAATCAGTGGATAGAAGAAGACATCCCCTTGCCTGGATTTGCTGGTGAGATAGTTCAGTTTAAGATCATTGGGGTTACGGGTCATTGTTACAAAACGGATATCGCCATCGATGGGTTCGGCTTTTTCGACCATTGTATTAGTAATTATCATGTAGGCGGTAATTTATTCTTGGGCGCAGGTACGACTAATTACACAGAAGTAGACCAGCAAATCACCATGGATGCTAAGCTCAATACTGGACATATGATACTTGATGCAGGAAATAACATTCTATTTCAGGCAGGCGCAGAAGTGAAGCTCGGAGCTACGATACATGCCTATATAGATGGGTGTGATAGTTATAATAATTCCTTAAGATCCTCGGAAGCTAAAAAATAAAATCTCTGGAATTTAGTAAAGAGGAATATCGTATGGTATTCCTTTTTCTATTCACGAATACAACAATAAAACAGAAATTATTAACTGTACATAAAACACTAAAAATTTGAAGATATCTCAATTTGGACTGAACCAAAAGATTGTAATTCTTGCATCATCGAAAAAAGAATCAGCAACTGATTTATGGCAGGTTTTAGATAATGCAGTTGAACAACTAATTAGCGAAATAGCTAAAGACGAAGCAGTATCACCTATTCTTCTAACAGAAAGTAAAAATCAGTTAATGGTACATTCACTTGGACAGAATATCATAATAGCATTAATTCTCTAGTTTTTGAAATAGATGATAAGCTATTTAGATTTCCTAAATATAGAAACATGCTCATAAGTATAATCAAAAGCTCATGTGATTAATTTTCTTAAGATTCAGCGTCGGTAACATTTGAGCGATCCTCCCTGAAATATACATCCAATGACTCAATAAAGGAGGTTACATATAATAAAAACCCTTACACTATTAAGTAAATTAGAGTATGAATACATTTCAAAAGAGTACTGCCACAATCGCCGCATGGAATTTGGAAGGGTATGGGGGCATCCCTGCTGAAAGAGTTGCTAAGCAAGTAGAAGGCTTAGCTTACCTGGATGCCGAGGTAGTGGCATTGGTTGAGATAAGTCCTATATCAGTCATTGACGATATTATAGCAGGCTTAGCTACTTGTGGATTAACTTATCACAAAAAAATCATACCACAGAATAGAGATTTACATATTGGACTCTTATATAAAGACGGAGTCGATATTACAAATGAACAGCTTCTATCCAATACGGATCTGGGGAATAATGACTATCGTAAAGCCTTCCACGCTACAGTTAAAATATGGAATTTTGACTTTGAGATAATCGTCGTACACCTAAAGTCAGGAAGGAATAAGCCACAGCAAGACATCAGAGACGAACAAGCTAATGAGGTATTCAAACATATACAATCTATCAGAGCGGGCAGTCAGGAAGATATCATTGTCACAGGTGATTTTAACATGATCCCTGGACAAGACATCAGCAACTTTCATCACTTAGGAGGACCTGATGTCATGGATTTCTTATCATCATGGGACTTGCAAGAGCGATTCTCACATATCCTACCAAAAGGAAGGGCTAATCTTCTTGATGGTTTTGCCATGACACGTACTTTCAGCCAAGAATACATTAGAGGTAGCCTTCGGCTATTTCCTATGCATTGGACGATGAATATTGGTCGAGAAGAGTTCAAGAATACTGTGTCAGATCATTTACCTTTCGTTGCCTCCTTTAAGATTGATAGGTCGATTGGAGGTTAGCGAGGGGAGGGGACATTATAGTGATTCTGTCCTCTCGGATTTTGGGCGTTTGGGAGACAGATAGATTTGGTGTTAAAGTGAGGGGATTTAGAATTATATTTGGTTGTAAATGATTGAGATTCAAAATGAGGAGAATGTATTGTAAAAGAATTATTTGAATAGTGTAATCTCAATTGTATACGGAAGTGCAATTGAAACAAAAATTTCTTCAAAAAGTCAAAATATGTTTGATAATCATGAATGGTCAAAATGGACAACAGAAATACGTGTAAATGGCCCAATAAAAGTTGATGAAAATATATCCTTTTTTAGTCGAAAAGATATCGAGTATAAAGAAAAGCTTATGTCAAATATTAAGATATCAAACTATCAAAACGGTGTTAAATTGGGCGTGGATTCTTTTGCACATCATTTAACATTTGCAAAAGAGGCGGCTTACTTATTTAGTGGATTAGCATTAGATGTTTTAAGCCTGAATTTAAATTTGCCATTATATGTTGACTTATATGAACAGAATAATAGAGTAAATTATGATAACGAAGGAGTTAAAAGAATTATATATCACAGCGAATGGGCACATTCATTTCAGGAATCACGATTACTAAAACTTACTGAACCGATATTCTTAAGAGCTATAGGATGGTTTAGAAAAGGTAAACTAACTCAAGATCCTTTTGACAAATTTCTTGCTTTCTGGAACGCTATTGAAGTAGTAGCAACTACATATCACACTAAGAATGAGAAAGCAAAAAAAGGTACAAAAAATCAAATAAATCAGTGTTTTAGAGATTTATGGGGAGAACCAAAAGATTGGAAAATTATTCCAGGTGAAGATTGGATAGATGAAAATGGAGAAATACGCATTGACGTTGCTCATGGTCTATTAGAAATAAATGTCAGATCACTGAATAGAATTAGAAGCAAAAATTACATGATTGAAGAACTTGCATATCAATTCTTGAATGAATGGCGTAGAGATAAATTGGAGCCTGAACAAAATATGAGTGACGTCAATCGAGCTAAAATTTATGGCGAGAACTCTATTGCAATAGAATAAATATGAGCAGATTTAAATACAGAATAAATCCACTTGGTATTATAATACTCATTCTAATTGATTTAGGCATTTATGGATATACTACCTTACAAAAGAATAAGCTCTATTCAAATAACAGAACAAAGCTTGAGGAATTCTCTCTAAAAAAGGTGTTAGAATTCGCAAATGATGAAATGGATGGATATGAAAACAGAGATATAATGGTCGAATCTTATAAATCTTACCCTGTACAAGCTGACAAGGATAGATATAAGGAAGAACGCGTTGAGCGGTTAGAATGGAAATAAAAAAGATCGTACATATTATTGATTTTCAGTATATTAAGAAAAATCCTAC
>ENA-ORXR01003004-ORXR01003004.1-marine-metagenome-genome-assembly--contig:-NODE-3004-length-15474-cov-5.091836_pt1 | contig 15474 bp, 15 predicted proteins | sample MGYA00237866_ERZ511479 | MGnify/ENA metagenome assembly ERZ511479 | reverse complement strand
CGTGAAGAAGGGGAGCACAAAGACGCTTCGAAAAAAGTAGGATTATAGATTTTTGCGCCCGCACTTTTTGGAGCATTGCCATTCCGGTCATTCATCTGTCGCTGCTGGACGTTCTCGGCAGATCTCAGGCGATTTCACTCAATTTGGAGATCCGCATGTCGAGACAGCCTGATAATTGCCGATAGAGAAAATTGTCGACTTCCCCAAAATTTTTTGTCATCTTAAGTCGTCGATTATGAAAACCTATCTAGCCCGTTATCTTTCACCTGCCATATACCTATTGCTGACATCGATCCCATGGAAAGCTGAAGCTGCAGTCATTACTTGGAATTCTTCAGTAGATCTCTTTTCTGGAGGCAACAACGCGAACTTCGTCAGCAATCGGGAAGACTTCATTGTGGGATTCAACGGTGGAACCTCATCATCTACTCAAACCTTCGGGGACTCAGTTTTCACAGCAACAACTAGTGCTGTTCTGAGCACTACCGGAGTGACTGGAGGAGGAGTTACCGTTACAGGAAACTTTACCAATCAAGCTGGCCCCACCACCTTTGGTGATGGAGAATTTACTGGAATTGGCACCATTTTCGACCTTCTCAATAGTGCGGTCTATGATGGCGACCAACTGAATCTCGCTGGACTGACGATTGGAAAGAAGTACGAGATGCAGATAATGGTCAATGATGCTCGGGGCGGCACCAATGCAGGGATTCGTGATCAGGCCTGGCAAGTGGGCTTCAACGACGGCAATGGAGGGACGACTATCACCGGTCTCGCATCTCTCACCAACCGCCCTCTCAATGATTCCACCAGCAATGCCACTGCAGGCGACTACATTATCGGTACGTTCATCGCAGATGCGACGACTCAGAGCTTCAACTTCGGCGCCACTAGAAGTGGCTTCAGTCTCGGAGACGTCCTGAGTTCACCAAACAGCGGCCAAGCTCAATTCAACGCCTTCCAACTGAGACAGATTCCTGAGCCGACGAGAGCAGTGCTTCTCGGGTTGGGATTTGTGACGCTTGTCATGCGCCGCAGAAGGTAAGCGAACTTTCCGAGGTTTAACCTCGATCCACAGGTCTGAAAGACCGGGATCGCACTAATCTCGTAATCACTCCGAAGAGTCTGATGACTCGGAGGCACCGATTTCGTAAAAAAGAAGCGGGGAGGTTTGATCTCCAAGCGTGATCGTCACTAGTGGCTGCGGTAATGCCCGACCACTCCACTGGCGGCTTTGATCGACAGATCACGCGTCTCGTTGCGACGACCTTCTTTGGCTTGTAGGGCGCGGGTCGCGCCAGGGCAGTGAGCGAACTGCACCCAATTGGCTAAGAGCTGAGCGCCGTTTTCGGTGATGAAGTAAGGCACTCCGCTACTACCTTGATGGTCGCGGAAGAAGCCGCCAAGGATCTCGGTGCGCCCGCTGTCGGAGGTAACTACATTGATGGCAACGTGTTCAGTCTTTTGCCCGAGCACCCACACCGTGCCACCTCGATTCGTAAGGAAGGTCGGTGGGTTGCATGTCTTGGGATCATGATCCGGGTCATTGATTGGAAAGGTTTCGGTATCAAGCTGGCGGATCTAAACGCGTTGTGGAAAATTGAGGCGCAAGTAGCCGAGCATTTCAGTGATAAACAGACGGCCGGTCGCGTCGCGGGTGTTGCGAAGGTGACCGTTTCCCGCCTTCAGATGGACGTCACGCCCGCTGGCAATCGCCCAAGAGACACCCCGCTCTTCACCGACGATTGGCCATAATTGCTCGACAGTCAGCGGCTCGCCTTTGCGGCCTTCGATGCGGAACAGCGGCTGATCGGCAGGCCACGTTTTCTCATCACCACGCACTCGTGTTCGCATTCCAACAATGCGTCGTACGCTGGCTGGAACACGGATCGTTCTAGCGATGTCGTAGCCTGCTCCTCCGTAGATGAAGCAAACTGTCGCCGCGCCGCTGTCCATCGCACGTTGAACCGCATCCGTGGCGTCGCCATCGACGGGGTGAACGACGTGCCACATCGACGTCGGCTCAATGAAAGCGGCTGCCAGGTCAGCGATCGGCAACGCCAAATGCGAGGTCGAAGCCTCACCGAATAGCGCATATGCCTCACCGCGCAGATGTTCTGTAATCGGACTGGCAAAGCCCTTGTTTGCCACCCCTTCGCCCGGTTCGCACAAGGCCGTACCGTAGCCACTCGCAACAATTTTACGTAGATAGCTCGACCCGTCGTTGGCAATGCTCTGGTTATTGCTGAACAAACAACGCACCACCGGCTTCGGTTCCTTTGTGTCGTCCAATCCTGGCGCGCCGTCTTTTAGCTGGATGATAGTCTTCTCGCGTGACTCGCCCGCCAGCACGCGGAAGTTGCGAAAGCCAATGGTGTCGCTCACCAGATAAGTTCCCGAAGGTAGGTGAACCGTCGCGTCCGACATCGCAGAAGAGCTGCAGCTAAACTTCTCAGAAATTATCGTCGATGCGAAATCTTGCCGTAAAGCCGGTCTCATTCTCTCAATATCCGCTCTCAATGGAAAATTGATGGGTTCCAGCACCCAACTTTTGCTAATTTCCGATTGTTCTCGATTGCCGGGACGCGATCACGGATTATGATCGCAATAGGGGCGGCCGGATGAGATGAAAATTGTAGCAATTTCTAACCAAAAGGGTGGTGTTGGGAAGACCACAACAGCAATTAACCTTTCGGCCTGTTTGGCCGAGCTGGGCGCTCGGGTGCTCTTAATCGACCTAGATCCGCAAGCCAATGCTACCAGCGGAATCGATATTGAACCGCAGGAGGGGCTGAGTCTTTATGGCCCGCTAACCTCAAATGGTCGGGTTGAGCAGATGATTCGCCCGACTCGTCTTCAAAATTTGTCGATCATCCCGTCTCATATGGAATTGGCTGGCTGCGAAATCGACCTCGCGCGCACGGACAACCATCTCTCAAAACTCCGCGACCTCCTGCAGCCTCTCAAGTCGGCCGAAACCTTTGACTACGTGATTCTCGACACCCCACCGTCTCTGGGTGTCCTAATGACTTCGGCACTTGCTGCCGCTGACGAGTTACTAATCCCGCTCCAATGCGAATATTTCGGACTTGAGGGTTTGGCGAAAATCGTTCATGTCGTCGAGCAGATCCGGAATTCTGGTGCCAATCCGGATGTCCAAATTGAGGGGATCTTGATGACCATGTACGACCCAAGGACGAATTTGGCTCAGCAGGTAGTGTCCGACGTGAAGCGCCACTTCGAGGATACCGTTTATAAGAGCGTAATTCCACGAACCATCCGGCTTGGTGAGGCTCCGAGTTTCGGGCTGTCAATTATCGAGCACGAGCCGAAAGGTCGAGGTGCTGATGCATACCGCGCCCTAGCCAGCGAGTTTCTGGATCGGCGTCGCCAGGAGGTTGCTAAAAAAGCTCCAGCCAGAGGCCGCAAGAAGAGTCCTGCGCCGAGCGCCTAGGCAAAAGACAGATCGTCTATGGCTACCTACATTTACGAAACGATTCCTAAAAAGGACGGTGAAAAGCCGACTCGGTTTGAAGTGCAGCAGAGCATGAACGACAAGCCGCTCAAAAAACATCCCGAAACCGGCCGGCCAGTCCAGCGAGTCATTACAGGTGGCTTTGGCTACATGAAACCCGCGGGCGGAGCTGGTAGTGATTCCTTCGATGAGTTCGGCCACGACCATTCGCACGATCACGATCACTAATTTATCTGTTCGCGGCCCGTTCTAGCTGCGGTCATAACTACCATTTCTCTACGATGAAAGATCCAATTCAAGTCGCCGTCACAGGTGCAGCCGGCCAGATCGGTTACGCCCTCCTTTTCCGCATCGCATCCGGCAGCATGTTCGGCCCAGATCAACCAGTGAAGCTTCGCCTCATTGAAATCGAGCCCGCATTGCCTGCTCTCGAGGGCGTGGTCATGGAACTCGACGATTGTGCGTTTCCATTGCTTCAAGGCGTCGTCGCTACAGCAGATCTCGATGAAGGTTTTACCGACGCGAACTGGTCACTCCTAGTTGGGTCAGTTCCTCGAAAAGCAGGAATGGAGCGGGGCGATCTACTCGACATCAATGGTAAGATCTTCACCGGTCAGGGCCAAGCGATCCAAAAGAATGCAGCTTCCGATGCTCGCGTTTTGGTGGTTGGCAATCCATGCAACACGAACTGCCTGATCGCGATGAACAATGCGCCAGATGTCCCAGATAATCGCTTTTTCGCAATGACCCGCCTTGACGAAAATCGAGCCAAGTCACAGCTCGCGACAAAGGCTGGAGTCGCGGCTTCTGATGTCACTAACATGACTATTTGGGGCAACCACTCAGCGACTCAATATCCCGATTTCTACAACGCAAAAATTGGCGGCAAGCCGGTCACCGAGGTGATTGACGACACCGTTTGGTTGGAAGGCGATTTCATCAGCACGGTTCAACAGCGCGGTGCAGCAATCATCAAGGCTCGCGGCGCTTCGTCTGCAGCCTCAGCGGCCAATGCGATCACTGATACCGTTCGTAGCCTGCACTTCCCGACGGCAGAAGGCGACTGGAATAGTGTGTGCGTTTGCTCGGACGGAAGTTACGGGGTGGATGAGGGGCTGATCAGCAGCTTTCCAATCCGCGCCGATGGAAATGGTGGCTGGGAAATTGTTCAGGGACTTGATCTCAATGAATTCTCTCAGGCACGTCTCGATGCCACAGTTGCTGAACTCAGCGAAGAGCGGGAGTTGGTGAAAGACCTGCTTCCTAGCTAAGCGCAAACGATCCCAGAAGAAGGAAGTCTTCCCACGGATGATCGCAGTGGGCGAGGCCGCATGATCTGACTTTCAGTTGTCCGATCGCGGCCGGCTTGACTGGTGCCCAGTTCCGTTGATAGCGTTGGAGGATGAGCAAACTCCACTTTGGTTTGGCCTTCCTCGTGGTTGGTTTAGCGCTGCCTTTGCATGTTATGTCAGACGAGGTCTCAACGGAAGAATACGGAAAACTGGAAGATGGAACACCAGTTCAGCTCTTCACACTGAAGAACGCGACCGGAATGGAAGCCCGGGTTTCTGAGTACGGTGCCGCTCTCGTTTCGCTCACCGTAGCCGACCGCGACGGGGAGTTTGTCGATGTCACTTTGGGCTACGACGATCTGGAGGGATGGTTAAAGAATAGTGGCTTCTTCGGCGTCACCGCTGGGCGATTCGCCAATCGCATCGCCCACGGAAAGTTCACTCTCGATGGCAAGCATTACCAGCTCGCGACGAACAATAGTCCAGGTGGTATTCCGTGCTCACTTCACGGCGGAGAAAACGGCTTCGATAAGAAGGTTTGGAAAGGAACACCGTTTGATAAGAAAACTACCCGCGGTGTCGTCTTGACCTACACCAGTCCCGATGGCGAGGAAGGATACCCCGGAACGCTCACGGTCGAAGTGACTTACGAACTGGACGATCAGAACCGACTGCATTGGCGAGCCAAGGCTACCACGGATGCTCCGACGGTGGTTAACCTTGCTAACCACAGCTATTGGAACCTTACTGGCAACCCCTCTGAGGAAACCATTTTGGATCACAAGCTAACTCTCCTCGCCGACCATTACTTTCCAACCAATCCAGGGCTGATTCCCAATGAGGACAAAGCGCCGGTCAAAGGAACCCCGATGGATTTCACCAAGGCACACAAAGTCGGACAACGAATCGAAGCTGACTTCGAAGCTCTCAAATTCGGCGAAGGCTATGACCATTGCTGGGTGCTCAATGGCGAAAAGAAGCGTGGTGAACTGACTTTGGCGGCTGTTGTCGTCGATCCAAAATCGGGACGAAAAATGGAAGTCCTGACCGATCAGCCTGGCATCCAATTCTATGCCGGAAACTTTGTTGGGCCAGAGCCTCTAGGAAAAGGTGGGAAGGCAAACTTGCGCCGCTCGGGGTTATGCTTGGAGACTCAGAACTTTCCTGACGCACCAAACAAGCCCGACTTCCCGTCATCGGTTCTCCGCCCCGGTGAGACTTACGAGCACACCATGGTTCATCGGTTCTCGATCGCTCCAGGGAGCGATTGATTGGGGTAGGATTGGACTTCCGGGCCAACCCTCTCTCCGGTGCGTTTCGTTAAGAAAATGGCCTGAGCCCTAGCAGCATTTCTGCGCGCTCGGTGAGCGGCTTCTCGGTGAATTCGGCCGAAGTAAACTCAGCTAGGTGGTCTTTCACTACGGCGAAGACGGCTTGGCGATCCTGACTCGTATCGACATCGACACACCTGTTTTCGATGCGAAATTTCTCAACTGTTGGCAGAGCCTCGGCTTTGAATGTTTCAAATCTCAGTTTGATGCTCTCGACATTGTCGTCTGCTCTCCCTGTGTATTTGGCACGGGCGAGAATACGTTTCTCCAAGACGTCGTAGGGGCACTCAAAATAGATCATCTTGGGGAGTTCAGCATTTGGAACGGCGTCTTGCCAACCCTGGAGGTTTTCTAGTGAACGCGGAAAACCATCCAACAAGAAATTCGTGCACCCAGTTGTTCGTGTGACGTGTTCCATCGCGTTGCGAATCAGGGACACTACGATCTCGTTCGAGACCAGTTTTCCCGCCTTGATGGTCGCGTTGATTGTCTCGGCATTTGGGCCTCCAGCATCGCGCTCAGCGCGAAGAAGTTCACCGACGGAGAGATGAGTCCAGCCCAATTGAGACTCAGCAAGTTCACACATCGTTCCCTTTCCCGCACCCGGGCCGCCGAGAACAAACACGACGTTAGCTGGCGGGCAGGGTAGGCGCGGATCGCAATGGTGGAGGGTCACCTTAGGGGCAGGAGCGACCCCCTTCTTGTAGACGTGCCACTCCGAATCCGTAGGTGGCAAATCGTCTTCGGAAGTGATGTCATAAGCGAGATGGCCGTCCAAACGGCAGATCCTCCAAGACCGATACGAGTTTGAGTAGGAGAGAGCAGGACTGCGTTCACTTTTGCCGTCAGCGCGATCCCAAGCCATTTTTCCATTCCAATACCCTGGGCTCGAAAGCGTTCCCGATTCTGACTCTTGGGGAGGAGCTGTCGAAGGGACAAAGAGGCCATCGACTTCGGGAATGCCAGCGCCAGTGACTTCAACAAATAGGGTGTTCGGCTTCGAAGTGTCTTTCTCTTGGGTCATGTCGTCTGATGGGTAGAAAAACTCATTCTCGGTCAACGTTTCGCGATAGCCAGTATCAATGCGTGAGGCGGGGTTACTCAGTCTCTCCACCAGAACCCGAAAACCGAAACAGACTGGACATGTTCGTTTCAGGCGGAATCTGTGAATCTACCCTGCCGCCTCTTCAGAAAGTTAAGGTGCAGGGGCTTTCCCGTTTGCCTTCGAACTCAATTTCTCTTCGCGATGGCTCGTCGGGGTAGGCAGGAGTTCAATCTCTCCTGAGCGAATTCGAGTCTTCAAGTCAGCTGACATCCGCTGAAGTTGCTCTGCATTGAATTTCGGTGTCAGAGTTTGGCGTGGCGTAGTCATCAGATTGTCAGCGGTGGTCGTATGAGGTTCTCCGAAGTAGTGCCCGAACTCATGCCCTCAAGGTCGTCCCTAGCAATCTCAAGCCAATCTATACTCCAGCCCATTTTGCCACAGAGTCAGCTACTTCCTGATGGGGGATAATAGCCCCAGCCTCGGATTGAATTTCCGCTTCTCTGATTGCGGCAAGGATGCGGATTTCAGCTAGTATTTCATCATAGCTGGCCCCCTCGGGTAAGCCGTTAATGGCTTGAATTACCGTTTCCTTCTCGCTCATAGTGTTCATATTACCATCGCTGGGCGAGGGATCAAGCCTACCGGTTCCTTGACTAACAGATGTTAGCTGACATCTGGGCTGGGAGATCAATAGCCCCAACCTTTCGCGATAGCGCCATCAAACGCGCGACTGTGGAGCTCTTCCCAGCATAACGCGAGGTGCTCGGCTTAGCCCAAATCCTCAGTCTCGGCGCGTTGCTAGTAGAGCGACTTCCGATGAAACAGAAAGCTCTCAAGCAGGAGAATCACCAAGACCAGTCCGAGGAACCAAGGCGTGACCTCGCCAGTGAGACGCCGTAGAAGAGTCGATTTACCCGATCCCTCCGTTCGGTCCGAACCAGCATTTTCTGATTCAACGGACGACTTGCCAGTAAGACTTGTTTCGTGCCGAGACAGCAGGAGCGAGCCGCCTTGGGTGCCATCTTCCCGTGACCATAGTCCCAAGCGATCTAACTCAATCGCAGCGCCTGCGGGAACCGAATCGGCGGGTATTAAACCGTTTTTTCCGAGCTCTTCCCAGGCTAGCTGTCCGCCTCGGGAGTCGACGAACGAGCCGGTTGGTAGAGTAGGGGTGTTGCGCTCGGCTTCGGCGTCTTCGGCAGACCAAAAGATCGCATTGCCCAGAAGAAGGGGATAGGACGCTAGTAGCGGTAGTTGTTCAGAAGCACTGGCTGCGAATCCCATGAGAACAAGGCGTTGTCCTCCGAGTTCCCCGGCAGCCAATAGCGGTTCCGACCCGGAAAACCAAAGGGGCTGGAGTGACCGCGAACCGTCAATTACGCAGGTCTGTGTCACAGCGATCCGGCCGCTAGTGACTCGGAATAGCACCGGGTGGTCAGCATCTGCTACCCGAATCGAATCTCTCGGAATTGGGCTTTTCAGACGCACGGCAGGGACGGGGCCGGCTTCATCTCCGGGAGGATTGATGACGATCGCTGGAGTGTCGGACGGCCACTCGGCGGGCAGCCATCCATCGAAAATGATGACATCGCCTTCGATTTGGGGTGGCCAGTTCGAAGGGCCGCCTTTCCAGATTTCGATCTGGCCTTCCTCAGCGATCGATTGCAGGGCCAGATCTGTGAACGGATCGGCAACTTCCGCGAACCGATGCACCACCAACGGTCGACTTTCCGGTAGTCGAGCGATGACCTGATTGTCGAGGTCTAAAACATCTCCCTCAGCCCGGATGCTCACTTCAAGAAGTTGGCCTCGAGCACCATCGAGACTCTGGTAAAAACCAGCTTGGCCTCCCGGTTCGATATCAAGACGAGGCACTCCTGCCAATACGCCACCTACTTGGACATCCAGAGCGATTTCCGTAGCTTTTTCTAGACCTTCACTTGCTGCCACTTCGATGAATGCTTCGAACTTGCCAGGCTCAAGTGGCACGGGGCGAATTTGAAAACCGGTAATACCGAAATTGGTCGGTTTCTCTAGGCCTAGTGGAAATTCCCGAACGACGATCGCTGCACCTGTCGTCTCAGCATCGCCATCTGACTCCTGCTTTTCAGCGATGCTGATATTCTCGGGTTCTGTAGCAATAACTTCACCATTAGAGGTGTCGATTTTGTCCATATTTGGCACCTGATCTGATGCCCACCACACCTCCGCAGGGCCTTCTAAAGAGGCAATACGTTTCGCCAAATCGATGGCCGGTTTCGGGTCATCTCCGAGGGGGCGAACCGACACTTCGGCGAGGCTTCTCATCAACTCACGGCGGTTGGTGGTCAGCGGAACGAGAACTTCGGGGCGGCTATCATAAGCGATCAGCGCGACTGCAAGCACTTCCGGAACAGCATCCAATCTCTGTCGCAGCAGAGCTTTTGCAGCTTCTAGACGAGACTCGCCGTCTTCTTCGGCAGCCATTGAAGCTGAGCGATCCAGTAAGACGACGACTCCTTTCAGATCCCCGAGTTCTGGGGCGAAAACCAGCCTAGAAAGGGCGAAAACTACCAATAGTAGGGCAGCCAGAGTCAGTAGTAGCGAAAGCAGCTTCTTGAGGCGACGCAGCCATGCTGACTCCTGGTGCTCCTTCGCGAGTTCCTTGAAAAAGATCAAGGTGCTCACCTCAACGGTCTTCGACTTCCTCCTAACTAAGTAGAGAAGGATCGGAATGATCGCGAGTGCCGCTAGGCCAAGAGCTGCTGGAACGAGGAAGTTAATGGCTTAGAAACAGTTGAGAGTGGTTTTTACGCGAAAGGTCAACAAACAATCTAGGCGCCGGAAAGTGTTGATCCCCGAGATAGAACATTGAGGAACATCTCTTCGAATGGTGCATCACACGGCCACTGAACGTAGTCGATCTGTCGGCGCATGCTCTGGGCTCGCAATTCTTCGGTCAACCCAGCGAAGGCGGCCTCGTAGCGCTCGCGCTCGCGCTTGGTGAAAAATAGACGCCGCTTTTCTCCAGTTTCGCTGTCGACGATTTCAATTTCGCCTTCAAGACTCGGGCTGGCTTCCTCGGGGTGAATGATTTGAAGAACATGGGGCTCCCCCGCCCAAGCGGTCGAATTACTCAGCGCATTGGGAGCCGTCGCGATGTCCTTACCAAACAAATCCGACAACACAAAGATGATCCCAAACCGCTGCCGACTTGGGCGAAACTGGCGGAAGCAGGCGTCCAGATCCGTTGTGCCTGAGAACTCAAGCCCTGCCACTTGGTCGATGATTTTCTGAATGCTGCCCTGGCCCTTGAGTGGGGGCAGTTCGGTGGTCACTTTATCGGACATCGAATAGAGGCTGACCCGGTGCTGACCGACCAGACCTAAATATCCGAGCGCAACGGCCAGCTTTTGTGCGGTTCGACGTTTCTCGGGGTGAGGCCGATCCATCGACACCGAAGTGTCGATCAGGATGTGAACATGAAACTCCTGAACCTCCTCATAGAGTCGGATGAACAAGCGGTCGAGCCGCGCATACAGCCGCCAGTCGATCGAGCGGTAGTCATCATTTGGCGTGTAATGGCGGAAGTCCTTAAACTCGCGGGTGAAGCCGGTCGCTGGTGTCGATTGTGCACCCTTTTTACGCAGAGCCCGCCGTTTTCGCAGCCGCAGAAAAACCGCTCGCAGCCGGTCAAGGAATTCCGGATCGAAGAGTTCGTCGCGAGCGTCGGTTGTCGCCATCAGCAGGGTGGGGGAATCAGGAAATTCGTTCGTTTTTGAGCCTCAATTGTTACCCCAACTTCTGGGCGCAAAAGCTCGTGGATTTTGAGACTATGGGATGATCGGACTCACGTCCAGCCTGCGAGGTCATCTAGGTGCGGATTTCATCTCGGAATTCCTCTTGATTTTTAGGACTCACGTGGTAATTGGCTGGCCGCCCAATTCCGGCCATTCTGGCCACCCTAACGCAATATTTCCTATGAGAGCCGATCTTGTCGACCAAGCTGCAAAAGTGATCACCGATCCGCCGATGCTCATTAACGCCGTATCGAAGCGCGTTAACCAGCTCAACCGCGGGCGTCGTCCGTTGATCGAATCCACCGCCGGTCTCGGAACTGCTGACATTGCCCTTCTCGAAATCATCGAAGGTCTTGTCATCGTTCAGGAGAAAGAGGAAGAGTAAGTCTCCGTTTTCAGCGGACTGACCAAACCCGGGATTCCGTCCCGATCGAAGCTGTGGCCAAGCCGAATTCTAATACGGCCGCGCAAGAGGTGGATATTGCCACCAATAAGAAAGCGCGCCACGACTATCAGATTTCCGATACCTACGAGTGCGGAATCTCGCTCCGGGGCACGGAAGTGAAGTCGATTCGCGCCTCTATGGTCAATATCCGCGAGTCGTTCGCTCGGGTCGAGAAGGGACAAATGTTCCTCTACGGCTGTGACATCCAGCCCTACCAAGCCGCGAGTCACACGCAGCACGAGAGCAAACGACCGCGCCGGCTCCTCCTCCATAAGAAGGAAATCATCAAGCTCGCAGCGGCTACCGATCAGAAGGGCTGCTCTCTAGTCGCTCTCCGACTCTACTGGAAGGGCCAGCTGGTGAAGGTCGAAATCGGAGTCGCGAAAGGCAAAGACCACGCCGATCGCCGCCATACGCTTCGAGACCAAACGGAGAAACGCGAGGCCGATCGAGAGATGGCTGCGTTCAACCGGAAGAACAGCTAGTTATAATTAGCGTGCAGTCCGATATCCACAATGCGCGCCGGGTTCGCGAAAGATTCAATCTCTGGGAAACCGACGCCTTCCGAGTTTTCGACGGTGACGGCGACGGCTATCCCGGTCTGACGATCGACGCTTACGCCGGGCGCTGGTTGGTTTCGACCACGGGAATCGCCGACGAGGAGGATCTGCCCCGAGGTCTTCAAGCCGCCATTCAATCGACCGAAGGAGTTCACTCCTACTGGTGGAAGCGACTCGACCAGCACGACAAAGAGCCTCCGATTCTGATCTGGGCACGTGCCGGAAAATCATCCAAGCCGACCGGTCTCATCAGTGAGCACGGAATTAGCTACGAGATCGACCTCTTGGCGGGCTATTCCCAGGGCATCTTTCTCGATCAACGGCTCAACCGCCTAAAAGTTCGCGAAGCCAGCAGTCGCGGAATGAAGGTGCTGAACCTGTTTTCGTACACCTGTGCCTTTTCGGTTACCGCTGCGATTGGCGGGGCAACGACAACCAGTCTGGATCTCTCCCAACCGTATTTGGATTGGGGAAAGAAGAATATGGAGGCCAACGGTCTGTCACCGGACGATCACTACTGGTGTAAAGGCGATGCCTTTGAGTGGTTGGCGCGCTTCAAAAAAAGCGGGCGCACCTTTGATGCCATCATCATCGACCCGCCGACGTTCTCCCGCTCTGGAAAGGGCAAGAACCGGCGTACGTTCCAAGCTGAAACCGACTATCCTGAACTGGTCGCCGCCGCGGCCGCAGTCCTAGAGGACGGTGGGTGGATGCTCGCGACGACCAATTGCCGCCGCCTGAATACCCGCGGTTTTCGCCGCTTGGTCGAGCGCGGCTTGGCCGACTCTCCTCACGCCGGACGCGATCTGATGATGGAGCCAATGCCTCCGGAATACACCGGCGAATTTTATCTCAAGTCATGCTGGCTTGACTAGCTGGGAATCTCCGAGGATTGGAAGCCCGATTTTTTACCTACGATGGACCATCGAGAATCTCTTGCCGCTGCCCTCTTCCCGACTCTTCAGAAGCTCGGAGCTGAGCTTTCGTCCGAAGAAATTCAGAATCTGATTGAGGTGCCCCGCGACACCTCGCACGGCGATCTTGCTTTCCCATGCTTCCAATTGGCCAAAGCTCTGCGCAAGGGCCCTCCGGTCATCGCTCAGGAAGTTGCTGCCGAATTGGAGTTACCTGCTGGCGTGTCGGCCGCCAATGCCATGGGGCCCTACATCAACTTCGTTCTCGATCGCGCATCGCTCGCCGCCGATGTGATCCCAGCGATTCTCGATGGCTCATACTTGGCTCCGCGTCCGCGCGTCGATGAGAAGGTGATGGTCGAGTATTCGCAGCCGAACACTCACAAGGCGCTTCATGTCGGCCACAGTCGCTGCGCCGCTCTCGGGGACGCCTTAGTCCGGCTGTTTGAGTGGACGGGGCACGAGACGATCGCCGCCAATTACCTGGGCGATGAGGGCACGCACGTCGCTCGCTGCCTCTGGTTTTACAAGAACCACTTCACAGGCGATGTACCGGACACGAATCGCGGAGAATTTCTCGGCGGGCTCTATGCCGAGGCTGTTCAGCTCGTTTCGCTCAGCGCTTTGACCAAGGCTCCGTTGCCCGGCGTGACTGCCGCACGGGTGACCTCCGTCGAAGCGCATCCGACGAAGGAAACCTTCACGGTGGTTGGGCTCGATGCCGCATCGGGTGACCGCACGGTCGTCTGTGGTGGCACGGGATTTGCCGTTGGTGATTTGGTCGCCTACGCCGGCCCTGGAACCCGAGTCAATGACCGCCCGATTGCCGAACGTGAAGTCGCGGGCGTCTCCAGTTGCGGCATGATCTGCAGTGGTGCGGAACTTGGGATCAATGACGAGAACCAAGCCATCGCCGTCTTGGATTCGTCGGTCGAAATCGGATCCGAAGTCGCTGAAATTTTCTCGACCATCGATGAGCCTGTCTTGCCACTGTGGCAGAGCCGGAACGATGAGGTTGGCCAAGTGCTCGCCGACATCGAATCCGGTCAGGGCGAGCTTCACGATCTCTGGAAAGAGACGCGTCAGTGGTCGATCGACGACTTCATGGAGCACTATCGCTGGCTCGATTGCCGCTTCGATCACTGGTTCTACGAGTCGGAGTTTGCGGAGAGTAGCAAGCAGTTGGTTCGCAAGTTCCAAGACGACGGAGTGTTCATCGAATCCGACGGAGCCATCGGGGCCGACTTGTCCTCTGATAAACTCGGTTTCGCCATTCTGACCAAAAGCAACGGCACCGCGACTTACGCCAGCCGCGACCTCGTCCTGGCGACCAAAAAGTTCGAAGAGTTCGGCGTCGATCGCTCAGTCTATGTCGTCGATGAAGCACAGACGTTGCACTTCAATCAGGTGTTTAAGTGTCTGGAACGGATGGGCTACAAGCAGGCAAAAGGCTGCCACCACCATGCTTATGGACGCGTCGTTTTGGCAGATCCTGACAAGCCGGCCGGTTATCGCCAGATCAGCAGCCGTGCTGGCGACGCGACTCTGTTTTCGGAGCTGCGCAACGGCCTCGAGCAGTCGGTTCGCGAGAAATTTTTGGCCGGCTTCGAAGGTGAGTGGCCCCAGGAAGAGATCGATACCGCAGCCGATGCCTTAGGCTTGGCCGCGATCCGTTACGGCATGTTGCGCCAGAGCAACGACTCGATGATCGTCTTCGATATCGGTCGCTGGACTGAGCCAAAGGGCGAGACCGGAACCTATCTTCTCTACGCCTACGCTCGCATTCAGTCGATCAAACGAAAGACCGGGCTCGAAGCTTCGGGTACCGCTGATTGGTCCTTACTCGCGCACGACACCGAAGGCGATCTCGTCGGGCAACTCGCCGACTACCACAGCGTCGTCGAACGTGCCGCCAGCGAGTTTTCGCCCAACCACCTTTGCTCCTACGCCTACACTCTGTGCAAAGGCTTCAGCCGCTTTTACCGAGACTGCCCGATCAAGGCAGCCGAATCGGAAGAACTCCAGCTAGCCCGAATTTCGCTAGCCGATGCCGTCGGCCGCACCCTCGCTCACTGCCTGTCCCTGCTCGGGATTCGGGTGATCGACCGCATGTAGAAAATCGCGGGGAAGGCTTCTAGGGAGGGGCTGACTAACCGCGGTGGCTGCAAGCAGCGGTGCCTGCAAGCGTTGTTCTGATTTTTTAGCGGGGCGTGAGGCATTGGCGTTGCGGAAAAGTCGGTCTTAGCCTGCCCGGCTGCCCCAAAGGCATACCGATTAGTTTAGGGGGGTAGACATTCCGCTGGGCCATTTTGTTCGCCACGAGGTTTCGCGAAATGAACAGTTCAGAAACTCCAGGCCAACCGGATTCTTGAAGGGCGTTCCTGTTCGTCCTGCGCTTCCGGTTCTCGGTCGACCGGGTGTGTGACGGTGCCTGCGACTGTTACCTCAGTGACACGGGATGTATCGACTGTTGCCCATGCGATTGCTGCTGTTGCGACGAAGGGAGTAGTGTCGACATCGTCACCCGGAGATTTCGGTAACCGAAGGGGAGACGCATAGCAGGGTGTTGAAAAAGGCGGTGACTCGTCGCGGAGCCTCATGTGATCGAGGGTTAGGCGCGAGGATCAAGTGGA
>ENA-ORXR01003003-ORXR01003003.1-marine-metagenome-genome-assembly--contig:-NODE-3003-length-15489-cov-32.129055_pt1 | contig 15489 bp, 10 predicted proteins | sample MGYA00237866_ERZ511479 | MGnify/ENA metagenome assembly ERZ511479 | reverse complement strand
TGTGGTAATGGGATAATGAAGGGGAAATAGTCGGCAGACGAAGGATATGTGGGAATGGGTGCTTGTTGACTGAAATATGTTTTTTGTATGACCGGATTCGTCTGGCGACAGGGGGATTTGCCTGACCGTACTTTAGTTGGGTATTAGCCGATAATACGAGAAAGGTTAATCAACATTCGATACAGAGTTATTATTAGCGGAAAAGCAGGGCAACAGATGAAGTATATGAAAAGGGAGCGATGATGTGGAGTGGTGTCTTTGTTTGTGAAATTGAAAGGATGCTGCCTGAAAGTGGGCTGATGATACAGATGGTGTGCTTTTTTATAAGGGATTCGGCGCAAGTGTTTTTACCCATAAAAAAATAAAAATTGCATTATAAAAGAGAGTGAGGTAGGGGAGCAGCTATTCGGTTTGCTCGTTTATTTTGATGATTTTTGTGTTGGTGGCTTTTCGGAGGTGTGTTTGGATGATGTCGAGATAATCGCTGTGGTGTGGATATGATTTGATGGCTGATTTGAGGTCGTCAATGGATTGTGCAGCGGACTTGTCAACGTAGCCGAAGCCGCCAAATTGATTATCTTCAATGAGGACAACAGACTGCTCTTCGGGCGTCCTGCCTTGACTGAGGATAAGTATATCAAACTCAAAGACGCGCTGAAAGGCGGTAGCTGCGAGGTCGGCACGTTCATTATAGGTGTCGGCGGATTCTTTGCCGATACACGCGCCGTAGCATTGCCCGATTTGGTACTGAAAGCAACTGTTGCTGCCGGATTCTAACTCACATAAACAAGCACACAATTCAAACCGTCTTACCAAACTGCGAAGTGTTCCTTTGGCAACTGCCGAACGCGAAAAACGGGCTATGATATCCAATTGTGCAGCTTTCTTTTTAGTAGTTTTAGCAAGGGTGAAGCAAATATAGCCCGATTCGTTGGTGTAACGATGGATAGACCAATTCATGTTGCGATTGCGAAGGGCGGAATTGAAACGGGGAGAAATACGCTTGATTTCGGTGGCTTCGAGGAGAAGGGCGATGAGTTCGCTGCCCGTCAATTCGTAGCTGATGTCGTGGATGACGCGCTGCATTTTGGTGGCTTTTGGCGTCTGTGCAGCGAAGTGTTGCATAGCTCGTTTCTTGATATTCACACTTTTACCGACATATATGACATCGCCGTTTTTGTCGTAAAAATAATAGACGCCGCAGGCTTCGGGGAGTTCGTGGAGTTGGTCGAGGGTGATATTTGGAGGAAGGCGGGTAGCACTGACGCCGAGATTGACCATGCTTTCGCTGGTGTTTTCTTCGTCTTTGGTGAGGGCTTTTTTGAGGAGTTCGACGGTAGCGAGGGTGTCTGCCATAGCGCGGTGGCGGTCGGTGACAGAAATATCGAAGTGTTTGATGAGATTGCCGAGACTGTATGAGCGCAAGCCGGGGAAAACCTTGCGACTGAGGCGCACCGTACAGAGTTTGCGCCGACGGAAGCTGAAGCCCAATTGCTGAAACTCGTATTTGATAAAGTTGTAATCAAAACCCACATTATGCGCCACGAAAATTGCGCCTTGCGTCATTTCGACGACTTGTTTGGCAACTTCATAAAATTTGGGCGCACCTGCAACCATTTCATTGCTAATCCCCGTCATTTGAGTGATGTTGTGGGGGATACTGCGCTCGGGGTTAATCAGGGATTCGAAGCTGTCAATGACTTCCTGCCCATCGTATAAGACGATAGCAATTTCGGTGATTCTATCCGGTCCGGGTTTACCGCCGGTTGTTTCTATGTCTATAATTGCAAATCGTTTGTTAGGCATGTTCGCGATTCGTTAACTCGTGTATTCGTGATTCGTTTTGTGATGTTGGTTATTGTGAATTCTTATTCGGAATTGACCATTTATTGTCAATGTGTTCGCCAATTTTGAATTATGAATGAAAAATTATGAATGATTAAAAATACATAATTTGTAAATATTTTATTATCAATAAAAAACAAAATACAATTTAAGCTCATTCATAATTTAAAATTCATAATTTATGATTTGGCGGAGACATTGTATTGTATTGAGCCGTTTTTCCCCAATGGAATATATTTCCATTGGATAAGTAATACGCTAAATCGTCAATTTTGTTCTTATTTGTAAAGTAGTACAAATATATTCAAAAAGATTAAATTTTATACTAAAATTCGCAAATAAATTAACGTTTGTTGCTATTTTATGTAGAAATAGTCTAATTTAGTGGAGATGAATAAGTCGGAAATTTTATCTAATAAAAAAATGACATTCGAGCTGAACAGTTTTATCAAAATTTGATTTAACTTTATTGTTTAAATGTCGTAAATTTGACACCTTTACCAATGTATTCGCCAATTTTGAATTTTGAATGATGAAAAATGTATAATTTGTTAATTATTAATTATCAGTAAAAAATAAAATAAGATTTAAATTCATTTGTCATTCAAAATTCATAATTCATAATTTGGCGAAGACATTGCTTTACAATATATCAGTAAATCTCATGGTATTATAATTTTTGCTGATGATTCACCCGTCAAGTAATAATCAAAATTGAATTTTCTTCCAATGGAATTTAAAAACCTACTTTTATTTTTAGTACTGATGATTGTAGTGCCTATGCAGGCGCAAGTCAATCGAACGATAGATGGTTTTGGTAATAACGAACTAAACCCTGAATGGGGGGCGGCACATGCGCCTTTCCAACGTGTTACGGAAAATGCCTTTGCAGATGGCTATGCGGCACCTGCGGGAGCAGACCGTCCGAATCCACGTTTGATTAGCAATGCAATCAGCAGCCAAACTGAATTTATGCCCAATGAAAAGGGCTTGAGTGACTTTATCTGGGGATGGGGTCAATTTGTTGACCACGACATCAATTTGAATGATGACCATCCGACAGAACACCTGCCAATAGAAGTCCCTGCGGGTGATTTTATGTTTGATCCGGATGGTAATGGTGGTGTGGAAATCCCTATGCGACGCTCGAAATATGACCCGGATTCGGGTACAGAACCGGGCAATATGCGTATTCACATCAATGACATTACGGCATTTATTGATGCGTCAAATGTGTATGGCTCGACGGAAGACCGCACGGATTGGCTGCGTGCACACGAAGGCGGGAAGCTAAAAGTTTCAGCAGGTAACTTGCTGCCTTTCAATACATTAACAGGAGAAAAAGATGGAGAGGTTGACCCGAATGCACCGTTTATGATTTTTGACGGGACGTTTTTTCCCGATAAATTTTACATAGCAGGAGACATCCGTGCGAATGAGCAACCTACCTTGATGGCTTTTCATACGCTTTGGGTGCGTGAGCATAATCGCTTGTGCGATGAGTTTGCCGCCGCACATCCTGAATGGGACGATGATGAGCTTTTTCAGCGTTCGAGAAAAATGGTTGGTGCGTATATGCAAGCGATTACTTATCAGGAGTTTTTACCCGCGATTGGTATCGAATTGAGTCCATATACAGGCTATAAAAATTATGTCAATCCGGCAATTTTTAATGTGTTTTCAGCAGCAGCATACCGCTTTGGACATACGATGGTCAACGGGCGTGTGTTGCGTTACGAAGAGAATGGCGACACACTGAGTTTTGGTAGTATTCACTTGCGCGATGCGTTTTTTCATCCTGAAATTTTGGTGGAGCAAGGCGGTATTGCGCCTTTTTTCAGAGGAATGGCGATTCAGCAACATCAGTTTGTTGACCCATTGATCATGGATGATTTGCGTAACTTCCTGTTTGGTCCTCCGGGCTATGGTGGCTTGGATTTGTTGTCCATCAATATCCAACGTGCGCGGGAGCGCGGGGTCGCGGATTATAATGCGGTTCGCCAGAATTTTGGGTTGTCTGCGATAAATGATTTCAACGAAATTACCTCAAATTCAGATATTTATAATTCGCTTGTCAATGTATATGATGATGTGAATGAGATAGACCCGTGGATTGGAATTATGGCAGAAGACCATCTACCCAATGCGACTATCGGGCAGACGCTTTACAACGTTCTCAAACAACAATTTGAACAACTTCGCGACGGTGACTGGTATTATTATATGAATGATGGTCAACTCACTGCCGAAGAAAAGCAAGCAATTACTTACACGACTTTGGCGGATGTAATTAAGCGGAATACAAGTGTCGAAACGATTCAAGATAATGTATTTTTTGCGGAAGACCGCCAAATTGTTTCGGTAGAAACCTTGCCGTTTGAAGGTATAAGAAATATCTCATTGGAGGCATTTCCAAATCCTGCACAGCGTTATTTTACACTGAATATCAACGCAATGCAAACAGGCAACGCAACACTTTCCATCATTGATAATGCAGGGCGTACCGTGAAGCAGCACACGATTAATCTGGAAAAAGGAAAGAATGTCATGCAGTTTGAATTGCCTGCAAAATTGGTGGGCGGTTTATATACATTGCTTCTGGAGATGGACGGCGATACGGGTTTTGTGAAGTTGATGAAAGGGGGATAATGATTAATGGTTAATGTATAATGATTAATTTTCGCTTTGCGAAAACACGACTATTAACCATTATACATTAACCATCAAATCACCTTCTTCTTCCAGAGTATTGCATAGCTTCTCCTTTTCCGAATCCATAACTAAATCCAAGCGTGATAAACCTACCACGCAAATTGCGGCTATATGCGTAAAAATCATCTTGAAATACTTCCCTTTCGGATATGCGCGAAGCAAAAATATCGCGTACACTAAGACTAAAAACCGCCTTACCTTTCATCAATTTTTTACGTGCGCCCAAGTCGCCGAACAACATATCCTGCTGCTCGCCTTGCACTGTTTTGTACCAAGATTCATAATTTCCGGTGAATTCGAGGTCGAAATCTTTGGGTAATTTGAATTTGCTGGTGATGCGTCCGTTCCAACGGCTGGCGTTGAAATCTATATTGGTCTGCTCAAATTCGCCTTGACGATTGAAGAAATTAAAATTGAAATCGCCGTTGAGTGTCCACCAGTCATTCGGATTATATTTGCTGTTAAATTCGATGCCTGTGGCGAGATTGGTGCCGATATTGATGGGTTTGGTCGTGTTGACCCCATTTTCAAAAAAAGAAATACGTTCAATCACATCGGTTGTATAACGCTGATACACACCGAGATTCATCGTAATTTTATCCAAAATATAAATACCCGTTATCTCATACGAATCTGTAAATTCGGGCAGTAATTCAGGATTACCCTCACGGATATTAAAATTATTACGAATGTTAAAAAACGGATTCAAATCCCACAAACGTGGGCGATAGATGCGTCGTGAGTATCCCGCTTGCAGCGAAAATCTCTCCGAAAATTTGTACGAAGTATGTGCGCTTGGGAATAGGCTGTTATAGTTTAGAGTATTGGCTTCGTTGGTGTTTTGGAGCAAAGTATTGAGGATGGTATTTTCGAGGCGCAAACCTGTTTTGATGCCCCATTTTTTGTTTTCATAAGCCACTGTACCATATACGCCGAGTACTTTTTGGTCATAGTCAAATACATTGGTGAGGTCGGCTCTCGGTTGCCATTCGCCATCCATTAAGTCGCTGACAGCGAAGTCGTTACTGACATCCTGAATGACGTATTGCGTACCTGTTTCGAGGGTAAATTTTTCTGCGAATGGTCTGGTATAATCCGCCTTGAAGGTGTAGCCCGCTTCCTGAAACTTGGTGCGCGTCTGTTGGTCAAATAAAGGAAAGCTGCTTGTCGATTCAATGGTATTCGTAAAATCCGATGCTTGGTCTTTTCCAAAAAATCTACCCGTCGCACTGAAGATAAAATCGTGGTCTTTGTGGTCTTTGAAATCGCTTTTGTATTGGAATTCGTATTGCCACTTCGGGTTGGTGGCTTCGGTGACTTCGGTGCGTTCCCATTCCGAAATGATGTCATTCGTAGCATTGAGTCGGCTGAAATCGGTTGCGGAAGGTTGGTCTTCAATTTCGTAAGCAAAATTTCCTGAGAGCGTCAGTACATTATTATCATTGATGTGGTAATCCGTTCCCAAAATAAAATTATAAAACTGTTCGTTGCGATATTCCGTGCCTTCGCTGCGGATGCTTTCGTTGGTCGTGAGGTCGGTATTGAGCGTCTCGCGGTGGCGGGGCAGTGAGCGATAGCCTGCGCCGAGTTGAGTAAAGAGGTTAAATTTATTAGCGCGGCGGTTGAGACTCATACCCACGCTATGGTTGTGCGGATAGCCCGTATTGACGGACACCGAGCCGTTGATGCCCTGTTTTTCCTCTTTTTTGAGGACAATATTGATGATGCCTGCTGTTCCCTCGGCTTCGTATTTGGCAGATGGATTGGTGATAACTTCCACACGATCAATCATTTCTGCGGTAATCGTGCCAAGCGCATTACTCTCTGTATCAGCGAGAATGGAGGGCTTACCGTCAATCAACATTTGCACACCTGTACTCCCGCGTAGGCTTATTTGCCCCTCAATATTGACATTGACCGAAGGAACATTATTCAAGACCTCCAAAGCACTTGCGCCCGTACTGCTTAGGTCTTGTCCGACATTAAATACGCGTTTGTCGAGCCGAAATTCTGTCTGTGATTTTTCGGCACGAACTGTCACTTCGTCTAGTATTGTGTTTTGAGAAGAAAGGGTAATTGTACCTAAATCTATATTTTTTTTGACCTCAAAATCAGTGATTTTCGTATTTTCAAAACCAATAAAACTTATTTCTACATAAAAATCTGTAGCATTAGTTTTTATTTCAAATGCACCGCCAAGCTGTGTAGTAGATCCGGTGATGGGGTCGTTTGTCTGCTTATCTTTTAAGACGACAGTAGCAAATTCAACAGCTTGTTTAGTATTACTTTCGATGACTGTGCCAGTAACGGTGGTGTTTTTATTTTGAGCTTGTAAATTGCCCAGAATGATAAGTTGGGATAGTAGTAGAATAAGTAAATGTTTCATTTTCATATTTTGAATTGTATGCTTATTCAACATAGGAAATGGTCATTTGTTATGATTTCTTTTCATCAGGATACTCAATTCGTACATGATGAATACTTTTTAATAACTTCTTCAAAACACCCTTACAGGTTTCTAACTCATTGAAACTCAAATTACAATTAGAGAACTGTTCCTGCTTAATTTTTCCGGCAACGATATTATCTACCAAATCATTAATGGTTTGTTCGGTGGGTTGTTTGATACTTTTAGCGGCAGCTTCTACCGAGTCGGCAACCATGAGAATGGCTTGCTCTTTTGTCTGCGGCTTAGGTCCGGGATAACGGAATTGGCTTTCGTCGGTTTCCTCGTCAGGGTGTTTTTCGAGGTGTTGTCTGTAAAAATACTCAACGCGCGTAGTGCCGTGATGCGTGGTGATAAAATCGGTAATGACTTCGGGAAGTCCGGCTTTTTTCGCCATTTTTTCGCCTTCAGTGATGTGTTCGATGATGGCTTTGGCACTGTCGAGGTCGCTGGTTTCGTCGTGTGGGTTGCCGTTGCTTTGATTTTCGATGAAGTTGAGTGGGTGCAATGTCTTGCCAATGTCGTGGTAAAGCGCGGCAACTTTGACCAAAAGAGCATTGGCATTGATGGCTTTGGCGGCAGCTTCGGAAAGGTTGGCAACTTGCAGGGAATGTTGGAGCGTACCGGGGGCTTTGATGGACATGTCACGGAGTAGCGGTCTGTCCAAATCCGTGAGTTCGACGAGTGTAATTTCTGAGGTAAAACCAAAAATGCGCTCCAATAAAGGTATCAAAGGATAGGCAAGCAGCGTGAGGAAGACATTCACCAAAAGACAAATGTGTATCAGTCCGTGCGGGCGAAAACTAAGGTTCATAATCGAGCCTTCCTTGATGAGCGATAATCCGAAAAATGCCAAGCTGTAAACAAGCAAAATATAGAGCATTGACCGGAAAAAAAGATTCATGTAGCGGGTGCGTACATTGGCGAGTATAGCCACGATTCCGGCAAGGATTTGTACGAAAGTAAACTCATAACCCAATGGCGATAAAAAGCTGGCTATCAGTACGATAATAATGTGTGTAAAGAAAGCCAATCGCGCATTATGGAAGTTTTTGATGACGACGGGAACGATACAGAAAGGTATAGTATAGAGCAGTGTATTGATACCTGATTTGACAGCAAGATAGACCACCAAACTAAACACAACGATCCACATCAAAATGAAAACCAAACTTCGAAAATCGTCGAAAATATGCGGTTCATTCATCCGCAAAAAACCCACAAAAACGCTCATAATGAGCGTCGTCAACAGTAAGTAGCCCAAAAGTACCCAAAGCGAACTTTTTTCTTTGGTAATGTTTTGTTCGTAAGCATTTTTGAGGGAAAGGAGTTGTTGATTGATTTCGCCTGTGATGATATTGCCTTTATACACAATCACATCGCCTTGCCGCACCATATCGCGCGAGGGGGAGATTTTGTCACTTTTTTCTTCTTTGTAGTGTTTATCGGTTTGTGCTTCGTCATAAATGATATTTGGAATGAGCGATTCTTGTAGCGGTTCGGTCAGAAATCCCGGCATTACCAAACCGCTTTGAGGGAGGGTGTCGATAATAAATTCGGTGGCTTTGCGGTTGTTGTAGAAGTTTTGTGCAGGGGTTTCTACCGTATTTTTATAGGTGACTCTGACCTTGAATAAATTGCCGCGATTGCGATGGTCAGGGATGAGGTCAATGATGCCTTTTTGATATAAAATGTTTAGGACAGTACGCCCGAATTGCTTATAATTATCTTGATTTTCAACGACTTCTATGAAAGTAGAGTCATTTCTTGATTCAATGATTTTTTTGGTAAATAATTGGTCAAACCTATTCAGTCCCTCTTCTGTTTTCTTCGGTTCTCGCTTGTAATAAGGGCTAAATTCGGCATTAAAGATTTCAGTTTCCTGTTTAATCTCCGTATCCGATTTCAAAATTGCAAAATCAAATGGTGCTTTCAAATCATCGTACATCCATCGCTGCCCTTCTTCAAAATTATATTGAAATTTGGCATGTTTCGGAAATAAGAAACTGATAAATACCACGACCAATCCGACCAATACATATTTGAAAAAGGTCGGTACGGTCTGTAAAATTTGTTTTGTTTTGCTCATAGACAACGGACAGTTTCACTTGACGATTGACGGGTATTACCGACAATTATCCAAATTGTGATTTACGTGGCTGCAATATCTTGAATTATTTTGACAAATTAAATTTTCGTTATTATTCATTTATTCTTTTGGACTAAATATCGACATAATTTTTATCTATATTTAATTAAAAATAAACCTTATAGGTTTTTAAAACCTATAAGGTTTGAGGAAGTAGACAAGTTATTGATTTTGGATTGCCTAATAGTTTTTGTTTTGCGTCCTATCGATAAGCTTCAATATTTTTAGTAGCAGATTTTAAAATCCTGAATGCGGTTTCTGCCATCACATTTTTCTTTTCATCGAGTGTAGGATTGACCTCTGTAACTTCAAAGCATTTTACTTTGTCTTCTGCAAGAATGACGGACAAAAATGCAATCACCTCATCTTCAAACAAGCCATTCGGTACAGGTGTACCCGTTCCGTGTGAGACAGCATCACAGTCAAGGCTATCCACATCAAAAGTGATATATATAATATCCACATTTTCAAGTCGTTTGAGGACGCGCTTGGCAGTGGTCTTGAAACCATCTTCACGGGCTTCTTCTACACCGATTTTGAGCATATGGTGCCCGTTGACCATGTGTTCTTCTTCTTCCTCATAATCGCGCAAGCCTAAAAAGACGACATTTTCAGGCTGTACTTTTGGTGATGGATGACCTATATTTTTGATAATTTCCCAAGTGTTGCGTGTTTTTTCGTTGATAATATTGGGTTTTAAACCAAATTCAATGCGACTTTCGGCATTCAAACCCATCGAAATACCAAGTGGCATTCCGTGCATATTGCCCGACGGCGTGGTGTACGGCGTATGCAAGTCGGCGTGGGCATCTACCCAAATAATACCCAACTCTTTATCAGGAAAGGCATTTTTGACACCTGCAATCGTGCCGCCTGCTACGGAGTGATCGCCCGCCAATAATATTGGAAAATTATCCTTTTTCAATGTCCCCGATACATGTTTCACGATACGTTCATAAAGACGTACCATGCCTTCAATACGTTTGGCGTGTGGTGTTTTGAGGTCGAGCGCGGGGTCAAAAAGTAGATGATTTTCGTGTTCGACACGTACCAAATCGTATTTTTTAAAATAGCTGTCTTTGGCATTTTCGGCAGCAGTCTTGATGGCAGCAGCGCACATGCTCGCACCGCGTGTACCTGCGCCTATTTCCGACATTACTTCTATTAACTGTATTTTCATAATAATGCTACAATGCGATAATGCTGCAATGCGATAATGATTAAGTACCGCCACATCATTGTAGCATTGCAGCATTATCGCATTGGCGCATTAATTCAACTGCAAACGTAGGATATTTTTTTGAAAAATTATGCCATGTTTTTTGTGCTTTTTAAATAAACACATCAAAAATGTCGATGCTGTTCGAGTAAAGTACGGAATAGTCGGCAGACGAAGGATGATGTCAAAATTGGTGGTTTGTCCACTGAAATACGTTCTTTGTACAACCGGATTCGTCTGGCGACAAGAGAATTTGTTTAACCATACTTTAGTTGAACACTATCAAAAATTACGCAAAGATGAGAAGTCGTAGATATGAAAGGGACGAGGCAAAAAAATAAGAGCATGTTTGAAAATCAAACATGCTCTATGCGTATAAGTCGTAGGGTAGGGTTATTGTTCGTCTAAAAAAATATCAAGATTGAGTTTGTTTCTTTTTAAAGTGTGGGATTCTTCCTTAGCGGCGTAATTTGGGGCGGTCACAGATATATCAACGGCTTCGGCTTTGTCAAATGTCGATTGGAAGTAGCCTTCGGCGTCGGTGGTGACGGTCTGCTCGACGATTTCGGATTCGGATATTTTGGGATTATAGACCCAGCATTTGAGGACAACATTGGCATTGGCAACCGGGGCTTGGTTGCTGGTGCTTTTGATGTGTCCGTTGATATTGACATTGCGATAGTTGCCGTCGCATCCGATGAACGCAAGGAGGCTGAATATCGCCGACATTATTTTTGATTTAGTTTGCATAGCTGTAGTTTCTGATAGCATCGTTGATTTCTCTTTCGATTGCTGTTTGATGTTTTTGTTGGATATTACCGTGTGTCGTACCGCTTGCTGTTACATCGCGGTTGATGACGTTGGCACCGTTGACGACTTGGTTGGGTCCGCCATTGGAGCCGGGAAAGTTGAGGCTGTCACTGTCGCTATTACTGCTGCTTTGACTGCTACCCTGACTGGAGGAACTGGACGAAGATGATGCGCGGGATGAGCGAGAGGACGAGGACGAGCCGGAATGGTCGGTTTGGTAGTAGTTGATATTGGTGTCCACGTTGTCGGGGATGTTGGTATTGACCGTCCAATTTTGGGCAGGACTATCAGAGCCATCGACTGTGATGAGCAAAGGCACAGGGATATTGCTGGCATGTAATTCTTCGACTAAATCTACCGACCCATCTACGCCATAGCTGTATGCATAGATGATGATTTGGTCGCCCCGATTGTAGTGTGCAGTGGTAAAACCCAAGCCATTGGCAACACCCGACGCCGACGTAGCCTCCGGCGCAATGACTCTACCAACGAAACTTTTTCCCGCCTTGAGTGCGGCACTTTCGGTGGCATTATAGATTTGTCCGGTGGTGTTGGCTCGTTCTGCCGTCGTGGTGCGTCCCCTGCCAAATGATCCGCCATGATAGAATACGGCAATGACCTTCGGTGGAGGCGGTACCATACACATCCTGACCGGTGTATCGTAAATGCTTCTTTGAATGCGACGCATGAGCGTCCCGGGTTCGTTGTACATGATGACTTCTTGCGGATCCATAATCGCTGCTTTTGATTTTTAACAATCGTTGTCATTTGTACATTCCAGTGGTGGGGGGATGTAAACAGTGGAATTTTACAGCAATAGATTTAGGCGAGAAATTTTATCGCAGAATTGTCATCATATCCAAATAAATATTATAAACTACGTAGATGATAGTTGAATACATTATTGGCAATCTTGCGTAAAACGGTATAACCCGAGTACATGCTGTTATACATGTCTTGAAGGTTTTTTATGGTGGTTTTGACTTGCTTGAGTTGGGCAGTGTTTTGTTTTTTGTGTAAATCAACGTGGTGGACTCTACCTTTTTGAGTGTCGGTGAGTTCTCGAAAAGCGTTGTTGTTGAAGTTTTGACTGAAAAACTTATGCTCCGGCTTGTGTATCAATATGGTGGGCATATTGTGCCATTCTTCCTGATGCACTTTTACGCCTTCGATGAACTGCGAGATATGTTGGGTTTCTACTACGTGATGCCAGTCCCAGTCTTTTCGTATGGTTTTTCTGTTCATAGAAAAATTGATGAGTTCTACAATTTCTTTTTTGATGTCTTTGAATTTATTGGATTTTACGGTGGTGTAATCTCCGGCATACCAAGTGCTGTCTCCGAGACTGAGTATTTCGAGTCCGGGGAAGGTGCTGGGTTGGGTGTTGATGTTGGTTAAGTATTGTGGTTTCATTATCAGTTCAAGTTTTTACCAAAAATATAGGATGTCATTGATTTTGTTCCCATGGCAAAGGAACTGGAAATTGTACGCCTCTTTCTATGAGTAGTTGTTCGGCTTTTGCGCGCCATTTTTCGGCGTCTTCGGTGAGGTTTCCCTTCTGCATTTGAACAGATAGAGCAATGTTTCCACCTTTGCGATTGTGGATGTGGTCAGCTCCTTGTTCGAGCAACCAAACGGCATATTCAAATTGGTGATTCGTCCGCAGAATGTTACTGGAGAGGTGTAGGTTTGCTGGTCTATAATGTCAATGTCTGCTCCTTTCTTAACGAGTAATTTGAGTCGATCTAGTCTTCTTGCATATATGGTTTTGAAAATAGCGGGCGCACCATCCATTCTCCCATTCGGGTTGCCGTTATAATCAAGTAATAATTCAAAGACTTTGTCATTTACCCCGCTTGCTGTAATTGCAACAAGGTGTATTTTACTGTCACCGTCTATGATTTCTAAGTTGGGATCTGCATTTAGTTCAAGTAGTTTTTCGACAGATTTGGGGGATCTGTGAGCGCAAGCCCAGCCGAGAAGGGTCATACCGTGGTTGCCTGTTGCGTTGACGTTGATTGAATTGTTATTATTAATTAGGTCAGCGATTTGTTGTGTATTATCTTTTCTGATGGCTTTTGCAACTGCCAACTCTGGTTCAGCGAAAAAGTCACTTGGGAATTTTTTGTATATTATATTATTGTTTTTGTTTTTAATGTGCCTAATTGCATTTTGTATTCTGCCTATATAGCCCATAATTTTCGTTTTATTTGTTCTGTTCCCAGGGTAGTGGAACGGGAAATTGTACGCCTCTTTCTATGAGTAGTTGTTCGGCTTTTGCGCGCCATTTTTCGGCGTCTTCGGTGAGTTTACCCTTTTTTATTTGTACTGATAGGGCTATACCACCTCCTTGTGTGCTGTGAAAATAAACATGGTCGGCACCTTGCTCAAGCAACCATACGACATATTCATATTGATTGATTAGTCCGCAAAAGCTGACTAAAGATGTACTGGTTTGTTTGTCAATGGCATCAATGTCAGCCCCTTTGTCAACAAGTAATTTGAGTCGGTCTAATCTTCGGGCATAAACTGTTTTGAAGATGGCGGGTGTGCCGTCTATTTTTCCATTCGGATTACCATTATGATTGAGTAATAATTCAAAGACTTCATCGCTGACACCGCTTGCTGTAATTGCAACAAGGTGTGTTTTGCTGTCACCGTCTATGATTTCTAAGTTGGGATCTGCACCTAGTTCAAGTAATTTTTTGACAGATTTGGGGTATCTGTGGGCGCAAGCCCAGCCAAGAAGGGTCATGCCGTGGTTGCCAGTTGCATTGATATTGATAACATTATCGTTAGCGATAAGCTTAGTGATTTGTTGTGTATTATCTTTTCTAATGGCTTTTGCAACTGCCAATTCCGGCTCGGCGAAAAAATCGCTTGGGGCTTGTTTGTATATTGGATTATCGTTCATAAATGTACATCTGAATATGGAAGTTATGCCAAAGATAACACCGAAAATTAATTTTGTAAAATACTTCATAAATTACATTTGAAGTGTTTTTTGAGTTCGTCAAGATTCTTTTGTATTTTTTCGTCCATTAAGGTATTAACTTTACCCATCAGATGGGAGTCTATAGAAGGCATCAAGCCACTTTGGGGGAGTTCTGTGCGGTTGCCTTCGACAGTTGGTATAGCTTTTTTGAAATAGGTAAAAGCCATCAATCCCACTCCGATAGCTGCGCCGATACCTGCGCCGATAGGACCGCCGATTAAAAACCCGCTTCCGGCGAGGGCGGCGGTAGTTCCTGCCAAAATTCCCCATTTATTGTCTTGTGCGAAACTCAATATATCATTTTCTGCATAATATGCATTGATGTTTTCTGCATTTTCGGCTCGTGTGTCGGCATTTACTGCATAATCACCTCTTTCTGTCGTATTTTGATGTACTCCGGCGGCATTGAATGTGGTGGTTTGTGCGCCGGTGACGGCATTGGCTGCATTTGCAAGACCGCCACCTAAGGAGTGTCCTGTTGTAGCAAAACCATCCGGTCCTAATTTTCTGTTCATAATCCCGGCGATAGCCATCGCTCTATCATGTTGTTCGGATTGCGAGCCTACGCCTTGTGTAAAATTTGTCTTCCAATCCGTGCCATCTTCTGTTCCTGCGTATGCTACGGTGTAGGGTGGCTCTTGACCCAATGTAGATTTGTATATAGCTGCCTTGAAGCCGCTCTCGGGGTGGTCAAGGTAGCTGCTGTCTAATCCAAATTCGGTCATTAATTCCTGATCGCTGAGTCCTTCATATCCGGGAATATTTCCCTGTCCGTAAACCGCGGTGGAAAGTCCTGCCATATCAGTAGCATAGTAGGTCTGCTGATACTCTTGCAATGCCGCTTCAGCGGCAGCCCTTTCTTCGGGGGACATATCTTCCAAGTTCTCGTTGAAAGCATTTTCAAATTCCTCATTAAGTCGCAAACTGTCTTCCTTACTGTTATCTTTTTCCATTTCGGATAAAAGTACGCAAGGATCTGTTGGTCTATCGGGATAAGAAGAGACTTCGGAAGGTGTAATATCATTTTTAGGGGTGGTGACGTTGGCTGTACAAACTTCGCAGAAGGGCTTACCTACGTCGGCGGCTTGCTGCATAGATAGAATTTGTTGGGCGGTGCCGGATGCTTCTGGGGTAAATTGTTCTAAGATGGTCAACGAGGTTTTAGTAACGACTGTTCCGGGAGAGATTTCACCAATCAATACAGTAGGGCAACCCATGACGATAGTACCACCATGTGCGGTCATATCGCCCATACGTGCGGCGGGCTTGCCACCAATGAGTACGCCCGTAGAACCCAAAATCACCGAATCGGG
>ENA-ORXR01003001-ORXR01003001.1-marine-metagenome-genome-assembly--contig:-NODE-3001-length-15491-cov-3.454522_pt1 | contig 15491 bp, 7 predicted proteins | sample MGYA00237866_ERZ511479 | MGnify/ENA metagenome assembly ERZ511479 | reverse complement strand
ATTAATTGCAAATCCTGCATTTGCTAATTTGCTTTCTAAATTTAGTTCAACTTTTCTTAGCCAAGTGTCTTCTCCAATTTTTGATTCATACTATTCTGGGATTAATAGTGCGGACGTTGCTGGAGCATTTATGAGGTCATCAAGAATTTTTTCTTCTCAGCAAATGCGAGATCAGTTCTTTTTAAAGACACCAAGGGTTAATGAATTTGAATTAAATGAAAATTTACCTTTAGCTAGTAATTATATAGATTGGTTGGCGAATAGCAATACAACCTTAGATGATATTTGGAATGATAATCAATTTAATACTATGCCGGCACGATCATTACTATTCCAGTTGCTTAGACAATCCATTTTGGTTGCCTATAGAAATGAAACTTGGAATGTATTGGAAAAAAGTACTTTATTTAATAATGAAACCAGAAAAATAATTGGCACTACCGATGGCATTGGGCTGCAGTTAGCAAACCTGTTGGATCAAAAAGTATTGACCAAATGGGATTTAGTATTCAATGATTTTACTTTTTTGAATGATCCAGCCAATCAATTGGATGTAGCACTTTTTGGATTTGAAAAATTTGCATCAACTGGTTCATTTAATACAACTTCGCCATCACCAATAATTACCCCTTGGGGTGATCCAGATATAAAAATTGGAGAATATCTAAAAGTGAAATCTACAGGTGTTTTGGATAGTTATAAAAATATGGATTCTATAAATCAACTGGAGACAGCCTTTAATCATCTTAAGGATTTGCCTACGGCTGAGTTGGATAGATTATTAAGCGAACATATTGATTTGTGTTCCTATCGTTTGGATGCTTGGAATTATGGGATGGTCAATAAGCGCTTGTTGGAACAGAGAAATGTAGATACAGGTTTGGCCAGAAAATCTGGCAGTTATCTGGGAGCCTATGGTTGGTTGTTGGATGTTAAACCTAAAGATTCAACTTATTCAACACCCAATGTTCATGATGATTTGCATCCTGATTTGCAAAACCCAAGTGGTAAAGTGGTATACGATCAACTTAATCTTGGCTTTATTCATACACCCTCAATGACACATGCTATTACAGCAGCATTATTGCGTAGCGGTTTTGTTTCTGAGACTATTGTTGAGGATCAAAGTTTTTCTATAAATTTAACCTCCGAAAGAGTTAAACGTGCTATTGAATTACTCGAAGGGGTACGGAACGGGCAAACATTGTCTGAATTGCTGGGGTATGAGTTTGAGCGAGGAATTCATGAAAGGCACAACGGTGTCTCTAATCTTCAAGAAGGAATTTCTTTTTTCAGAAAGGAATTTCCACTTGTAAGTGGACAAAGTTTAACTACTCCAATACTACAAAGCGAGAATATTAGACCTACAAATGTTTGTGATGGGATTGAGTTATTGAAATCTTTTAGGCTTGAATTTAAAACCCAAATTCAAGCTAACCCTGCTCATTCTATTTATGAACTACATATGGGTAGCACAGGAATAAATCCTTTGACCGCAACAATTTTACACACGGACATTGTTGCTTGGGTTAATTCCTTGAATTCTAGTGACCCGTTTGCTGCTACAATTTCCTCTAGTACTGTAGTATCTGAGGCCTTAATAATTGAAATAGATAGAATAGCAAGTTCGATGGATGCTGTTGGAGATATTGCAATTACAGAAGGTGTTTATCAAATAGCAAAAGGCAATCATGATAGATCGGCTGCAGTAATGGAGTCAATTACCGAAGGAAAAAATATGCCGGAATTAGAAGTGATCAATACTCCAAGGACTGGGCATCGAATTGCAAACCGTTTAGTAGGTTTGATGGATTCAATAGGTCCTTTTAATCCTACATACAATACTTTCAAATCCTCTCTTGAACCGAAAATTAATAAATGGGCAGAAGGAATTATCGAAGATTATCTTCTTCCTTCTAGTATTGCTGACATAAGTTGTCAAGCGACATTTGTTGTGGATGACTCCGATCCCGATAATCTAATTTGGGATGATGTAGATGTTACATTCGATGATTTGGAAGTAAATGCTATAGATCTAATCTTTTTAATACAGAATGGTAAATATCTGTCTGAACTTACAGAAAGAGTCATATATAATGTACGAAAGAAATATACAGGAACGAATTATCCATCGGGCGTTCCTAGTTCTGTAGAAATTAATGTAGATCTAAATTCCAATGGGGCAAATCCTCTTATTCCTGCATCATCGGTGGGAACTATTTCTTATAAACAGCTTCAAACGGTTTTAAATTCAATTCATAATACTATTACAAATGCTCGTTGTTTAACACCTGATGATTTTGTAATGTCTTCAGATATTAATTTGAGTGCAACGGCTTCAAAATTTGATATTACGAATGATGTCAAGCCAAGGGTAGATGCTTTAGTAAATGAATTTACACCTGTAACATTGCCAGCAACGATAACCACCATTCCTATTTCTGCCACACTTTCAGTGCGAGAATCAATTGATTCATGGGTAGATGTAATAGGGGTTGGTGAGATTACTGATCAAGTACGTTTGGATAGTATTAATGAAATATTGATGCGCTGCGTTAACTTGGGGATTGGTTCTGCCATGCCTAAGTATGTAAAAGAAGATAATGTAGGAGATATTGCTCAGGGGGTATTTGACCAATTAAAGCTTGTTCAAGCTGAAATCGTTAAACGTTATAGTCAATTGGTACTTATTCCAACAGGCATTACGGAAGAAGAAGAGTTAGAGTTATATCAGCAGAACGTGAATAGTTTGCTTGGAAGTTCATTCCTTATAATACCTAAGTTTACTTTTGAGTACTATCCTGATTTAGAGGAATTACTTTTTAGACAACTGGATCAACAGAAAAGTACTCTTGAATCGCCAGTTTTAGCTCATAACTCCCTTGAGGATTTGCTTAGTCATAAAGATGCACTTGTTGATTTAGAGGTTCGTGACGAAATTATGAATGATTGGTTATATTCTTTGGCTCGAATTGAGAAAAAAATTGATGATATTGAGACTATAAGAATGTTTACCGATGATAATGATTTATCAAAATTACGTCCTGTTCAAATACCATTTGTTGATCTAAGTTTAAATCCTACAGCTGATGATTATTGGATTGGTGAGGAATATCCTGATACTTATGAATTGCTCGGTGATAAACTTTCTGTTGTATTGTTTAATAGCGATATAATTATTAAACCAGCTAATATTGCAGATCCTCATAATCAATATGCTGGATTGTTTATTCATAATTGGGATGAGGTTATTCCATTCAAGGAAGAAACAACGGGGGTTACTTTTCATTATGACCAACCAAATGCTAAAGCACCGCAGAATCTATTATTAGCTGTACACTCGGGTTGTTCTGATAGTTCTTTGCCTTCTGCCAATCATTGGCAAATTGAAGATTTATTATTTACACTTTTAGATACGCTAGATATGTCTAAAATTAGAATGGTAGAACCAGATCATTTTAAAGAGAAAGTAGGTGTTGCGGATACAGAAAAGTTTGAAATATTCAAATGGATGCTGCCTGCCGTAATTGGAGAAATAACTCCGCATACCATTGATAACATCCCTAGTACAAAAGAATTTCAGGGGACTGCAGAGTCAATACAACAAGTGTCTTTTGAGTATGATCCACAAGCTGAATCATTAACCACGAAACAAACGGCTAACACTGGTCCTGTGGATGCGGTAAATGGTTCTTTAAACCTAACCGAAACTCCTGCCAGTGTTTTACTACAGGATGCTAATGCACAAAATCTTGTCGCTCAGCAAAATATGGCAAATGCTATAAATGCTACTATTAATCAACTTCAAAATTCAAATTAAATGCCAGCAAATAACACAAATATCTTTAGCGGGACTAATAGCTTACTCTCAAATAATTTTTTACCGTATATGTCTTGGAATAAATTAGAGTCCAGGACTAGAAGTGTCGATTTTACAAGACCTCTTAAGGCACAAATTCATGATCCATTATGGATGTTAGGACGTCAGTGGCAAATGGGAGAATTCAAAGGAAATGACACAGGGTCTGGAATAATTGCTCGCTCCGTAATGGATTATTCAGAAATAGTATCGGTTGGAAATATTGATGAAACTCCAAAACAATATGATTTTCTTAATGCTCCTTTGGAGTCAATCATTGAGTCTATTGAATATAAATTTAGTATCAAGGAAAGACTTTTGTTAGCCAATAAATGGAAGAAATTAATGGAAAGTGCCTATGCTGGCCCGCCTACTTCTACGGGTTATAATTCTCTTCTTTCAGATATTGAGGGAATCTCTGAATTAATTGTAAATCTGGATATTCCAACTATGCCTTCGCCAGATGAAGTTGAGGTTTTAAAACAGTCGGAGTTCTATTCTCAAAAACACATTTCTAACTTTATTAGTACCGTTAAGTTGAAAGATGAAATATTAATAGATGGATTTGAAATTTATAAACTTTGTTTAACTAACAATTCTGATACTGAGTTTATTAATAAAGGAGTTTCTTCTTTAGGGAGTATTAATATTGGAACTTTTAATACAGTTTGTACCGCTTTTAAGGAATGGGTAAATAAGATGTATTCTTTAGATGAAACATATTTGGAATTTTGGAATAAGTCTAAGCTAGAGTATGAAGTTGACATTTATGATAATGAAAATACTCGCCTTACAGCCTTGAATTCTCACAATGGTGATATGGATTGGTACTCTTTCGAGCAGAACGGAAGTTTAGGGAGTGTTGTTCCTAATCCTAATACGGAAGTCAAGGAAATTCTTATGACTGAAAATAGATTTGCTGGTATGCCAAGTAGTCGTTGGTGGGAGTTTGAAAATGGAAGAGTGAACTTTGGAAACTTAGATGGTAATACTACAGATATTGCAAAAATAGTACTCACTCAATTTGCCCTAGTTTATCAAGACGATTGGTTTGTAATACCATATAATGTTCCGATTGGTTCCTATTCAAAGTTGGAAGGCATTGTAGTGACGGATGTATTTGGCGTAAAGACGTATGTTGCAAACCATACACAGGAATATAATTCAACTAATGGCAAATTGGAGTATACAGAAGAGACATGGAAAGATTGGAATTGGATGGATGTAAGTTTGAAGGATGATGTAATTAATTTTTACAAACCATCGGGAAGAATGCTGCTATTACCTACAATCCCCAAAAGAATGCAAAGTGACCCGATTGAAAGTGTTACTTTTATGCGGGATGAATTATCTAATTTAGTATGGGCTTTAGAAAAAATAGTCCCAAATAACTTAGGACAAGGAGCTGATGCTCAGCAAGTCTCTCAGGAATATATTAATTACCTTAAGGAGTTAGTCGCTGCGCTATCTGCTCCTCCTAGCACTTTGTCACCTGATGCGAAACTGGATTATTCTTTGATGAACTCCGTTCCGGAAAACTGGATACCATTCATCGCAAAACATTTAGGTGCCAATAATACAAGAGATATACTGTTACAACGAGCCTCTATGCCAAGAATTATGGAAAATTTTGAGACGTCTTTGGTTAGACCAAGAACGGATCTCTTATCTTATGGATTAAATGATGGTCCTGTAGTAGGATATAAAATTAATGAAGAAGAGGTTTCTAAGGCAGGAACAAAAATTGAAACAACTTTTCAGAGAACACGTTGGTTCAATGGGAAAACGATAATGTGGGTAGGTAGAAACAGAACGACTGGAAAAGGGCAGGGCAATAGCGGATTGGCCTTTGATCAGATAACAGATAGAGAAGCAGAAGAATAAATTAATTAATACCCTATTATGGGACGTTGTTTACCATTCGTACCGAATTCTAAAGCAGATAGCGGGGCTATCTGCTTTAGATTGAATTTAATACTCCTACCATCAAATATGACTTTGTTCGTTATTGACTGAACAATGAACCGTTTCTCTGGTCTATCTAAACTATCCCATCGATGATACAAATCCTTTGAACTATCGACTATAGTTTTCAACGAACTCTTGCTTTCTTACATGGCCGTGTACTCTTGCTCAAGACTTTTAATGCTTGCGAAAAGCTGCTCTTTTTGTTCAAATAATGGCTCATAATGATCTTAAAAACCTTTGCTTGGAATTTGTCTCAAATATCAATAGGCTATTCATCATTTTGGATACCAAGAAATAGGTATATAGTAATAATAAACTAACCACTAATCGACAGAACCTAATCTTACTAGAAATCCAGTAATGCAATTGCATCATGACCAACAGTCAAATAATGAAATAGTTCTATCTTTAGACAATGAATATAAAAAGAGTACTAGTCTTAATAATAATTCTTGGCACCCTATCAAATCCAGTCATAGCACAAACAAAACTAATGCAGATTACAACTATTGAGGGTCTTGTTGGTGGGGGATTTGTTAAACCCAAAATGATTATTACAGACGAAAACGAAGATACAAACTTATTTCTACTCTTCTCAGAGGCAAGATTGCAAAATGACCGTCACACTCTGTTTACAGTAAGAACGCCCTCTTGGTCAAGGAGACCTTAACAACCCCAGGAAAAAATACTGCGTTTTTTTCTTGTTTAACTCATAAAAAAGTTCTGGTCGTTACACTCTATTCACGATAAGAACTCTAATCTGCTAAGGAGACCTTAGCAATCCGAACAAAAAAAATGTCATTTTTTTTGTGAACTCATTGAATGCAATATCATAGTCAAATTCATTATTATCTTTTGCTTTCCTAAATCGATAATAATATTAATATATTCGATATATTAGACGTAAAAGATACCTGATAATCTTAATTACTCTTGAAATAATTTGAAATTTATGTACTATGATAAGGTATACTAGCGGCAAGTTTTATTCTTCTGAATTTTCTGAATTGAATACGAGAAAACCATCTAATTATGAGTAAATATAAAAAATGTATTATTCGTTCATGGGAAACCCCTTTAACACATGAATTCAACAATGAATTCATAGGAATTAAAGCATCTGGGTTATTGTTATTGCCAAAAGAATGGACACCACCTTTTATAGTTTTAACAAAAAGTTTTTATAAGTTATGGAACGATAATAAAGAAACGAAAAACATTCTTACTCTACTAACAAAGAGCGAGCAAAAAATGCTTCGTGATTTCTTTAAAAATATATCCTCTTATGGAAGAAATATTTTTATCAGATCTAATTCGCCGGATGAGGATATTTGGGCTAGGGGAGAACATGATTCCTATGCTGTTGAGAATAACTTCGAAAGCATAGGTGAAGCGATTCAATTACTCCTAAAAAACTGCAATGGAAGTGAAATGAATATAATTTTACAACCTTGTATTGAGCCAGGAGTACAAGGTCACATGTCCAATGAAAGACGAATAAGTAAGTCTGAAAAAATATTTATGATAGAGTCCATGGATAATAAACCAACACTAATCAGGGCGACTAATTTTCAAAAGGACTTAAAAGAACTTCGTTGTAAAAATAAAAAAGAACTTTTAGGAGCCTTAAGATATGTAGCTTTTCTCTTATTAAAGAATACTAAGATAAAATGCACGTGGCACATTGAATGGATTTGGACTGGGAAAAGGCTGTGGATTGTACAGGCTGATAAGATATTTCCGGAATTGCTGGAAGACACGGCCAATAAGCTAATCTTGAAAGACAGAACAAAAATTTTAGAAAAATCGACTTTTAGAATAATTAAACACTTTTCAAAAATAAATTCTGACAAATGGAAGAAGCTTAGATCGCCAATTCAATTTAAAAAAAATAACATCCCTGTTTCTAACGTTTATCTTCTAACAGGTGAAGAATGGAATAATAAAGAAATGTTCGAAAACATTAAGTTAGACATGGAGAAAATTTCTAATATTAACCCCGTAGTAATAAGGTGTGACATTTCCAAATCAGCCCCTATTGAAGAGTTCTATTTGCCCACAAGTGGAGCATTAAAATACTTTGGTGATATCAAAGACTTTATGAACTCTATTAATGAGACATTCAATAAAAAAAGGATTGCCCCAAAAGATTGGACATTCTTGATTTCCAATCTCATAGAAACTAATTCCAGTGCGCTCATACATGCTTTCCCAAATGCTCAAAGAATTAGAGTAGATGCTCTGTGGGGTTATCCCGACGGCTTAAGCTACTACCCTCATGATTCATACTTTTATTATCCACAAACCAAAAAAATAAAAAAAAAGACGAACTATAAAAATGTTGGCCTCTTCCCAAATGAAATAGATGGAAAGTGGTCACCCTATGAAATTCAAGATCCTTTTGACTGGAAAGCAGTCTTATCTGAAAAAAAGGTTTCTATTTTAGCGGAATGGGGGTTAAAACTTGCCAATTCTTTGAACAAAGAAATTCAATTAATGGCATTTACTGGAGTAAATGATGAAAATAGATACTTCGGTTGCCTACCTTGGCACTACACAGATATCCCAGTACCTCTTTTCGAATACTCCATCGATCATTTACCGAAAGACAAGAGCATAAAAGTTATATCAAACGAGCAAGACTTGGTTAAAATAAAGTCCTTAGAACAAAATGAAAGAATAACAGGAATCCATATTATGCCTGACACCGACAAGATAAGAGACAATGAGTTTTTAACCGAAGTTGGTCAATTAGCTGAAAGTAACCTCCTACCACTATACTTTAAAGGTAGTCTGTTGGGGCATGCATATTATATTATGAAAAAGACCGGAGCTAATGTTATTCCAATTGCTCAAACGGAACCTATCGAAAAAAGTGTAACTTATAACAAGTTAGTTCGAGACAATATTCCATTAATTGTTAAGAGTGCAGGAGGATTAGCGAGAGTAAGAAATCTAAACTCAACGGAGGCCAGTTATATTCTTACGCAGAAAATAATAGAAGAAGGACTAGAGATATTTAATAGTAAGGACGAGAGAGAAATGACAAATGAAATAGCGGACATTTTAGAAGTGATAGACGCTCTTATTAAATCATCAAGATTGGATAGGCAAAAAATAAATAATATCAGAAGAAGGAAGAAGAAAGAAAGAGGTGGGTTTGAGAATTTAATCCTCTTGGAAGAAACTTCTATTAAATCTCTTAAAAACATCAATCAGAAACAAGGAATATTACCACTTACTCTGGGTTTGGGAAAAGTGTCAAAAGATAAACATAAAAATATTGATTTCAAACTTAAATCTCAAAGCGAATTTGAATTTGACTTTGAATTAGAATTCCCCTTTATACCACAAAATAAACCTATGCAGTATAAGTTAAAAAATGATAACACTTCGATTGAAGTAACCATTAAATATCAAGAAAGGAATATTCATCTAGCGTTAAGAAAAAAATCTTTCCCTGAAGGGTTAGACTACAATAACAATCAATTATCTTTATTCAATAATGAAGAATGATTATCTTGAATCAAGAGTTATTAATGAACTTTATGAATGTTCCATTAGTTCTATTGTGTTTTTATGGAGCGATTCAAACGAAACATTTTGGAGGTCAACTGGTCATAAAGAAAGAAGTACAGAGGAATCAAAAGTGTTTTTTCCTACCGTTAGTCTAAGATGTTCAGAGGCATTAATTGATACTTTTCTAGCCTATCCTAATTGGATTTCAAAAGGGACAAAGGACATCTTATTTGATAAGATAATTCCAAGACTACTAGAAATAGAATTTGATGATTTAAATTCAAGTATTAATACCGAACAAGAAGAAGGGGAATTAAATGAATTTACTTTATCCCTCTTTATTCAGACCTTTTGTAAGTTGCATAAGCTATTATCATTAGAATTTTCTAGCAAAAAATTAAAAAAACTTGTTGAAAAGATAGAAAAATCCCTTGACGCTCTTCTTTCTGGTTCATGGGCAAAACCAAACCATAAACAAGGATTAATTAATGAACACCCGTTTATCCTTTTCCATGTGAATAGAGCTATTAATTTAAGTTTGGGATGTATTCAATCGGAAGAAGTAAAATCCAAGGCTTATATTCTCAATAAAGAGATTAACGATTGTATTAGACTCGTATCTGAAAGGTTATTATCAAAGAATGAGTTGAATCTTCTTACTCCAAGTGACAGTGTGGCACTTGCCTTTTGTTGCGCCTGTCTTGCGGATACCAATATTCACGAGAACAAGCAGCATATTATTTCAACACTTAATATTTCTATGAGGTCTCAGGATTCTTCTGGTGCATGGCCGTTAGGTAGAGTTGTCAATCGGAATAAGGATATTGGATATCCACTGCTGGAAATCTCCACATATGAAATTGCCTATACATTGACAAAAACCCTATTCAGTTTACTCAAAGAAGATATAGTTAAGTTTGATTCCAAAGCAGTTAAGGAAAATTACAAACACCTCCTAAGATCCATCAACCATATTTCACAATCTAGAATTGAAATAAACTCGAAGGCATCTAAATTGGTTGGGTGGTGTAGCGATCAGCCATATAATTACCCACTTATTGAATCTTGGACTTCGGCAAATGTCTTAAGTCTCGCATTAAGTTTTAATCAGTTTGATGAAGAGGTAAAAAAGTTATTGGTATTAAAGTCATTTCCAACTATTTCTCCATCGCAGAATGGATGGCCGCAATGGTTAAAATGGAATGCGTATCTTAATGATTCTGAGACAGATCATGATAATCCAATTTTGAAATATTTGAATGATAAGATTGTTCAGCCAATATCAGATAATCCACAAAATTTACCATCTGCGGATAATAGGACTGTATCTGCTTTGCTCTTTGGACCTCCAGGTACTTCTAAGACCACAATAGTGAAAGGAGTTGCGGAAGGTTTGAATTGGCCTGTTGTTATGTTAAATCCTGGTCATTTCATTGAAGGTGGTTTGGAAAGTATTGAAAGATTGTCTCAGTCAGTTTTTGATAGATTAATGAAATTATCAAGGGTAGTTGTTTTGTTTGATGAATGTGATGAGCTGTTTCGTGATAGAAGTCCTAAAAAGGATTCTGAACAAACAAGAGGAATAACCGCGTTTATAACAGCATGTATGTTACCTAAATTACAAGAACTACACGACAATGGCAAAGTCGTCTTCTTTATTTGTACCAATAATTTTGATACAATTGATTCAGCTATAAAAAGGGGAGGAAGAATAGATCACATTATTGCGGTCGGTCCTCCTGACAAAATAGCCCGAAAGAAGATAATAGAATTTGCAAGTAAGTCATTGAGGAAAAAAATGCCAACGTTATGGAACGATGCTCTTGAAAAACTTGCTGAAAAAACCGATGGTTTTATTCGATCAGAGGTTATACGCTGTACAGAGGCTTTGCTGAATACTAGTCCTTGGAAATCAAAAGCAGAAGTTGGTAAGTCCGTTGTAGGAGTAATTAAGAGTTTTAAAGATTCATTGACAATTACTCCAGAAGAATTGAGTAGTTTTAAAGTACAAGCCCCTAAATTTAGCAACCCAATATATGAAAATCAATAAAATTATGAATAATAAATGTTGTATTTGCAGCCAGATAAGAGGTGTAAAAGAAAATGATTTAATAAGTAATCTTCTCGAAGAGAAAGACTACAAGAGACGTGTAATACTTGAAAATGAAGATTTTGCTGTCTTGCCGAGTTTAGGAGGACTTGTTAGAGGTCATTTATTAATTTGCCCTAAAGAGCATGTAAAGAGTTTTTCTCAGATAAGTAAGAAGTATTTTAGCTCTTATAAAGAGATAAAAAAAATGACCATATCTATTCTTGCTAAGAAGTATCGAAAGAAAATCCATTTATTTGAACATGGGACAGCAATTGGAAGTACTAAAACTATATGTACGGTAGATCATGCTCACATGCATATATTACCAACAGATGTAGAAATTTTAGACTCTTTTAATGGCAAATATGAATGGGAGGAAGTTCGTATTGAATCAATAAATGAATTGCAAAATACAGTTGCATTTGGAGAGTATATTTACTACGAATCACCAGATGGTAAAAAAATGATTTCAACTAGTCCTGATGGTTTTGAATCGCAATATATGCGTCAAGTTTTTGCCAAATCAATGGGCGTAAGTTCTGAATGGAATTGGAGAGAATCTCCTAATCCTAAAAATGCCAATTCTGTATATGAAGAATTATCAGCTTAGAAAGAACATACAAAACCTCGAGAAAAAAGACTTTTTTTTCTGAAACTTATCGATTACAAACGTTGACAACTTAAATAAATTTTATTTCATATTTCTCTTAACTTTGAGAACATTGGAAATAGGACTTGTGTATACTTTTATAATGTGCAGTCATAATTGCAATTTTATTCTTAATTGGAATATAAATAGAGACTGGAAAGATAATTGACATGGGTAAAACAATAAGGCAAGAATATATCACCGGCGAAAAAGGAGTAGCGGAGTTTAACTCTTATTGCGCGAATCACAGCCCTTTTTTAATCTTTAGAGAAGAACAGAAGCATGACTTTGGAATAGATGGTGAAATAGAACTTACATTCAATAATGCCAATAAACAGATTGAGGCTTCGGGTAAGATAATGAAAATTCAATTAAAATCTACATTTACGGGAAGCTATATCGTACATGAAACCGAAAGTGATTTTGAGTTTGTTGCTAAAACAAATGATATAGAATATTGGAAAGAACACGATTTGCCTGTTGTTCTTGTTGTTTTTTTTGAAAAAACTGGCCAGTTATACGCTCAAAAAGTTGACAAACTTTTGATTTTAAAAGGCAATATTAAAAGTCATAAAATAAAATTCAATAAGGGAATCCATTCGTTAAATGGACAGAATCGCACCTTTTCAGAAATTGTTGACCAAGAATTCGTTTTGAGAATAGAATATGCAACCAAGGAGCGCTTATTTAGTAATTTAATGCCAATTAGTTTTCCTAATTTAATATTTAGGCACAAGTCTAAGTTTAAACAGGCTAAAAGAATATTTGATATCGTTAATGAAGAGGGTATAGATTTTCCTCATTTTATTTTGGTCGGAGAGTATTTCTACACTTTTTCTGACTGTTCCATTATATCTGAAAAAATACGTTCTAAAATATTAAAGACCAGTGTCGAAAAATTAAAAACTGAACAGCTGGTTTCAGACAATGATAGCAGAAGAATCCTTATAAGACTACTAAATAAATATTTCAAAAACTATTTCTATCATAAAGGGTTGACCTTCCATAACGACCTTGGAATATACTACTTTAAGAAAAATATAGATGATCCTATTGAAACAAGGGAGAGAGAAAATGCAAGAACTGAAGTGTTTAGACAGGTAAAATATAAAGGAAGAGCAAATGCTACTATAAGAACTGTGGTGTCTAAACACACTTACTATGAAGAGTCCTTCTTCTTTAAGCACCTTGGCTTTCAGCTCATTTATGAATGGGTTGAAAAAGAAATATTTTTAATTCTAAAACCACGTTACTACTATTCGGAAGACGGAATTGAGCCATTGAGCAACCCAAAAAGAATAACTCGATTGACAAATCAAATAAAAATGACCGAACGAAATCAACATGTTTTGAATCACTTATTCTTCTTTAGGAATTATTTTAGTCCCTACCCAACATGGGATATCGACTACTTTAATTCCACAATTAAAATTTCCAAAAAACTCTTTTTTGATGTCTCCTTTGGAATTAAAGGCAGTAAGAAGAGAAAGAATGAAACTTCGGATACACAGTTAAAACTTGATATTTAAAATGGAGATAAAGCTTTTAAATGAACCTTTGATAGAGTTTGCCGATGATTTTTTATGTGAGGACCCCAAAAAAGGTATCGTAACTACTGGCTTTCATTCACTTTCGAATAATTCTCATAAGAATCAAATTCAGTATGCGGTTATTGGAACTAAAATACAAATAAGCGATTACATTAATTGGGTTGAACAGTTTAAATATCCAATTGAGTCCACGAAAAATTTTAAATTGAAGTTGAGTCATATTGAAATTCGAGAGGACACTGAAAGAAATGATTTGCTTTTTGACCTGGACGATTTCTCCGAGCAATATGATTTTGAAGAGCCTGTTAGAGAGGGAATTAACAAGAAGTCTAATCCTGACTTCCCTGGGTTTAATGTAAATTCCTGTTTTAGGTGTGAATTTCTTAATAATGATGAAAATCAAGTAATTAGGAAACTTGAAATTGACCAAATCCTTAACTCTGAAGATCGTCTATTAAACAAGTTGGATTCGGTTGTAGAACTTTATACTAAGGCTTATGCTCAGTTAATTGAAGAGATCTCTTTTGGCAGGCCTGATATAGTTGTTATTGTTATAAGTTCAGCGATATACAAGACATTGGGGAATGTAACTATTTTTAATAAACACTATAATTTAAGAAGGAAGTTGAAGGCGCAAATATTGGCATTGAAGCTTAATGTTCCTCTTCAAATAATTTTAGAAGATACTATTAAGGGTAGCAAAAAAAGCATTCAAGATTTGGCAACTATAGGTTGGAATTATTGCATTGCTCAATATTATAAGACAGCAAATTGCGTGCCATGGACAATAAAAGATATAGATTCGACAACATGTTATCTTGGCATAAGTTTTCACAGAATTATTGATGAAAAAAATCACAACTTAAAATCCTCTATTGCTCAGGCATTTAATAAGTCAGGAAAAGGATTGGTTTTTACTGGGAAGCAATTTGAGTGGAATAGTTCTAAAACAGAAGTAAGTACTCCTCACCTCACTTTTGAATATGCTAAGGAGTTAGTTAAGAATGCTCTAATGCAATACTCTAGATTTAATAAGCACACTCCAAAAAGAGTTGTTATCCACAAGACTTCTAATTTTTGGGATAGTCATAATCACCCCGATTATGATGAAGCTAGTGGTTTAATCCAAGGAGTTCGAGAAGTGCTTGGAGAGAATGCTGAATATGATCTTGTTACGATTAAACCAGCTACCATAAGGTTATTTCGAAATGGAAATTACCCTGTAATTAGAGGTACAATGCTAAAACTTTCTGATGAAAAATCAATTCTATATACCAATGGTTATATCCCTTACTATGATACGTATCCAGGTGCATACGTTCCAGTTCCTTTATTGATTGAAAATATTGGAGAGACACCAATAGTTGAAATATGCAAGGAGATTTTAGCGCTAACCAAAATGAATTTTAATAACAGTGACTTCTGTGATGGTTTCCCCATTACGTTACAATTTTCAAAACGTGTTGGTGAAATAATCCAATATTTTCCAGATGATCTAGAAAATCCTCCGAATAAATACTTCTTTTACATGTGATATTCGAGTGGATAATTATTGAAACCAATGATTAATAAAAAAGTAATAATTATTTAGAGTATGAATGGATGTAAATATGAGTTGTCTAAATAATGAGATAAATTTGCTACCACCTCGTCATAACACTAAGCCCAACAAAAGCATTGTAATAAACAGCTTTAGAATCTTCCCGAATGCAAGATTGCGAAATGACCGTCACTATCGTTAGTTCATTTCGCGACCTTGGCAAAAGGGTACCCTTTGCAATCCCAACAAGGAAAAAATACTTCATTTTTTCCTTGTTTTTAATCATAGAATGCGTTGTGACAGTCACTCTCGTT
>ENA-ORXR01003000-ORXR01003000.1-marine-metagenome-genome-assembly--contig:-NODE-3000-length-15492-cov-130.495037_pt1 | contig 15492 bp, 14 predicted proteins | sample MGYA00237866_ERZ511479 | MGnify/ENA metagenome assembly ERZ511479 | reverse complement strand
AAGCCAGGGTAGAGCGTACGGTACGCTGCGAGGTAGGCGGTCGCCTGCAAACTGTGCCGGGCCTGGTCTTTCGACCACCGGCGTGCGGCCGTTTTCCAGTCGGTGAGGAGAATGCGTTCGCCGACCCGTACGATCTGATCGATCTCGCCAACCAGTGGGTCGTCGAGTGCGGTTCCGTCCGGACTGTACAAGGGGACGCAGAAGGCTTCGTTGACAGCAAGGACCTCTTCATCTGGATCGATGTGTTCGAGCGCACAGCGGATGAGGCCAAGGCCCTGCTGCTGGCAGGACTCGTAGGTCTGCTTGCTGCCGAACCGCACGTCCTGGTGGTTCTGGTACGCCCAGGAGTCGGTGAAGATGTCTTGGACCTCCGCCAGCTGCGGCGGGTCGCCGTGATCCATACGGTACCTGCCGACATGCTCCATGGCGCGGTGGAACGCCGACCCGAAAGCCAGCGAGACACTGCGGGAGGCTGGCGCTGCATCGGTCTCGCGTTCGAAGTGGTACTGCAACGAGCAGATGTTGAGGAGTTGGTTGATGGACGAGAACGACCAGTGCGGCCGTTCCCGGTAGGTTTGCAGGGAGGGCGTCATATGGCGCTCCAGTTATGGTTTGGAAAAGGTAGGCCCAGCTGGACGCCTCGGATCGACCGAGACGTACAGCTGAGCAAGGGACGTGCCGTACGCCGAAGCTGTACGAGAGCAGTACGCCTGAGCTGTACGGGTGAGCTGTACGAGAGCAGTACGCCTGAGCTGTACGGGTGAGCTGTACGTCTGAGGTGTACAGGTGACTCAGGCCGCAGCGCGGAAGGTTCCGGCCTTAAGCAGGTCCAGCACTTGGCTGGCATCCTTGCGGCCGAGGTCGTAGATGCTCGCGGCGTTGAAGCGCGAGGCCACCTCTGCGTTGAGTTCGGCGAGGCCGATCCCTTGGTTGTTGGCGAGGTCGAGCAGGTATTTGATCTGCTTGTTGCTCGCCTTGTCCCGTCGCTGGCCGTTGGCGGTCTGAGTGGGCTGTGCGGGTGCCGCCTGATGAGTTGTCACCGACTGAACCGGCACGGCTTGTGCAGGTGCGTGAGCACCGTGGAGCTCGGCCTCGACCGAGTCGCGCACCACCTGGAAAGTCCGGGCGATGCGCTCCTTGATCTGCGGTTCGGTCAGCCCCGACGGCAGCTCGCATTCCACGGAGGCGTGGTAGCTTTTGCTGCTATAGTCGGTTTCGGCCGGCACCTTTTTGGAGTAGGATGCAGAAAGTTTCAGCATAGTGGACTCCTAGGCGGCTGCGAGAGATGAACCCGGGTTGAACACCGGTAGAGCAATCATCGGGGTGATAGCTGCACGCAGACCGATGGGCTTCACCGAGCGCGCGTGAGCATACTCGATGTCGCCGAGGGTGAGGTTGATGAGATCCTCGGCGCGGGTGGCGGCGGCCAGTGGGCCGTCGGCCTCCACGCGTTTGGAGATAGTGCGCCCGGTGAAGAGTGTGGCGCCTCGGGCGATGGCGCAGTTGACGTCGTACAACATGGTAGTTGTCCTTTCGTTTTGGGTTATGGGTTGGGTTGGTGTGAAAATGAAAAGGCCGCCTCCCTTCACGGAGACGGCCTGATGCAAAATAGCGGTGGCGCATGGTTTAGATCGTAAATGCCTTGAGTCTGGCCAAGGCTTTGCGAGCAGCGGTGACTTCGCTTGCGCTATGCTTCTGGGCGCGCGCCAGTTGTTTTGCGATAGAGCTGATTTCGTTTACGGCATTTGTGCCATCGCGAAACATAGCTTTTGCTACAACGCAGGCGTCTTGAAGTTGCTGGATGAGCGGCAGAGTGCCGTTGGACTCGGCGGGCCGTTTTTGTTGACGGGACATCACGGGATCCTTTCGGGGTTTGGGTTTTGGTGTGGCAACATGGGCTGTTTGGGCACGGACAGTCGGACCAGTTGTAAGCCCAGAGTGGCGAAGTGGCATTAGAACAACGCGCTCGCCTTTAACGGCACTCTGAATGTTGAGAGGTTTGTCATCTCCCGATACGCTGATGATGCCGAAGCCAGAGTTGATCGCATCGAGGAGAAAGCGACGGTTCACGACCAGTTGGAATCCAGAACCCTGAACCTGAGCTAAGGAACATATGACCTCCTCGGTTTTTCCATCGGAATTTTGATACCGCAGATACAGACGGCGCTTTCGAGAGATCAGGGCGAGTGGGTTGTCGCCGGATTTCGCGATCGGGAGGGACTTTAGCATCTCAGCGGTGGGGTGAAGTTGCGCTTCAGGGATGATAACCCGACTGGTGCCGTCCGCTTTAGGAAGAACTTGCCGCCAGTCAGGGAAGGTTCCACCGACAATCTGTATGCTTCCCCCCCAGGGTCCGTTCTGGAATCCGAAGCGTTTTTGGTTTGCCCCGACCAAGACCTTGCCCCCGGAAGGTACAAGCGTCTTGGAGGGGATACCGAGCACCGGCACCGTGATGGATCCGCTGATCGTCGACGGGAGCTTTTCTACCGGCAGGGCAATCAAGCGATGGCCATCGGTTGCGACAAGAGAAGCCTGACGGCTTCTACGATCTACATGGACACCTTGCAGGGCGCCTCGGGACTCGTCACTTGAACAGAATACCGAGGCGCGTTGGAGGCACTCAAGAAAGGTCGACGGCACTGGTGCAAGGCGGGGCATGGGCGGAAGAGGCGGCAGCTCGCTGGCGGGCAGACAACGGAGAGGAGTTGATACACCATCATTCACAATCTCAACCGCGTTTCGGCTAGACCCGCTTAGAGAAATCATGCCGGTTCCGCGACCGCCCAGACGAGAGATGAGTTCATCGAGCGGTAGACCGGTTCGGCCCGCGACCGCGTCCGTGATGCTAGCGCTGTAGGTTAAGACTGTGTCGAGGTCAGTCGCGGTGAACCGGACTTGCCCTGTAGCTCCCTTCCCAGCTTCGACTTGAACGAGAACGTGACGAAGCGCGGGAGGTCCCCGCCGACTACCGGCGGCTTTTCGGAGTTGAACCAACGCTGTTTTCAGCGCGGGTCGTTGAATCGAGAAGTGCACCGTCAGCCTCCTTGGTTGTTATGTGGGTGGAATGGTTCATCGTCGTCAAACGAGTCGTACGGGTCGTGACTGTTGGAATCCCTCCGTTGCGGATTCCGAGGGGGCGGCCAACGGTCCCGTACATCGTTCAGAAACATCGCGATGAGAATGGCAGCGATTGCGACAAGGAAGATCACACCGGGACTGGAAATCCAGAACAGGATGAGGCTGATGGAAACCGAGATACCGATAGTATGGCCGTTTCGGATCAGTTCGGTCTTTAGCGTTTGGAGTGCAGGCAAGTTCATGATGGGTATCGAGTTTTGGAATGAGCAGGAAGTGAGCCGTTCTCCGGATCCACCCTTTGCTGGGTTTCCGGGTTACCGTTGACCCTGTGGGACGATATTCCGCTATTGCGTAGGTTCGTAGGCAACTGCGGTGCACTGCTGACTAAGGCAACATACGGAATCACGATGGCGGCGAGGACGATGGAGACACCGAAGATTGTCGTCACGGTGAGCAGAGTGCGCTCGCCTTGCCGGTTGTACTTCAGGACTTGTTCGGCCGTCTCGATCGCCGCCTTGGATGCCGCCTGGGCGGCCGCTCCAGTGGTCGATTGCCATGCGAACCAGAGGAGGACGACGACAAGGATCGCGCCGAGCGCCAGGTAGAGCCGCTGTGGGCGCTCCTCATGGCTATACACTCGGCTGCCCCGTCACGAGTTTGCGAACGCTGATGCCAAGGGACATCGCAAGGATCGACATGACGACCCAGCAGGCCCCCATGAGGATGACGAGGATGCTGACTTGTTCGCCGAGACGACTGAGTTCGGCGGAGATGCGTTCTTGTTCGCCGTTGCATCCGGTAATGACGAAGCATAGAAGGGCGAGAGCGATGCTGAGGCAAGGCCCTCGGAAGAGAGAGGTGGAGAATTTCATAGGAACCTTTCGGGTTTGAATGGAGTGGGGTTGATAACGAAAAAGCGGCCGGATAAACCGACCGCTCAAGGTATTATGACCGCCCACGCAGGCGGATTCAGTGAGCGAACTGGCTCATAAATCCACTAGTCATCAAGTGCCGTAACGAAGACCAAACCACAGCACCAACACTTCGTTTGCTTCCGGCATTCTCTACAGTGTCTTTTGAAGAATGGCTGTGAATGTGGGCTTGGGATGTTCTCAGGAAAACCCTTATATGCTAAAATGGAAGCCAGAGGTACCATTATAAATGAAAAGCATCAGAAAGAAGCCGCCCCGCAAGAAGTCGACCAGTAAGAAGGCGACCAGCAAGAAGGCTACAAGCAAGAAGGCGACCAGCAAAAAGGCTGCCAGCAAGAAGGCTACCAGCAAGAAGGCTACCAGTAAGAAGGCGACCAGCAAGAAGGCTACCAGTAAGAAGGCTACCAGTAAGAAGGCGACCAGTAAGAAGGCGACCAGCAAGAAGGCGACCCGCAAGAAGGCGACCAGTAAGAAGAATTCTAGTGGAGCACCACCGTTGAAAACAACGGAAGAAAGCTCTAAGGCGTATCAGATTTCAGAGCCTTCACCGAGTATAAGTGGTATCGCTTCATCCATGGCCTTAGGTTTAGGCCGGGAAAGAATTCTCAGATGGCGCAACCAGCGGTGTATAGATATCGAATTGGCGATGCGTGGGGGATTTCCGACACTTATCGAGGCCTTGAGGAAGGAAGTGGACCAAAACTCACACAAGCTACGTCACCTTTTGAAGCGGGACTTTGCGGATACGAACCTGCAACCGATCATCGAGAGTTGGATCGACTCAATCGTGAGGCCTGAGCTTGAACGCGTGCAACAGGAAGTTGAGAGCGGAGTGGCTGAACTCAGGCGCCACGATAGATATTCCTCAGCCGAACTTTCCAACAGGATACAAGCCAGTGATTTTTTGGCCCCGCTCTCCGGGTATCTCTTGGGTGGCGCGGCCGCTGCTGGCGCGATTATCTTCGGAATAAAGACTGTGACTGTGGCCTTCTTTTGGACCACAACCGTCTTGAATCCTGTACTGCTGATTCCTGCTGTGATCGCAGTGATAGCTAGTGGAGTCTTCGGCACCGCCAAGCTCGGGGCGATACGAAAAAGGGTTTCGCGACGGATCGAAAAAAACTTTTTCCCTATAATCAGGGATAGGTTGATCGGAGAGGGCTGTGAGGACGAAGACGGAGAAGACCAACCATCCATGTTAGATGAAATTCAAGAGGGTTACCACCAGATTGCCGAGACCCTCATCCAGCACGTTGGCGGGGTGAAATCATGAGTATCCTTTTCGACGTACCGGAAACTTACAAAACAGCTGTAGACACCGGCAGGGCCGTCCTGCGTGGGGTAAATATTATGGATACTGCCACCGGGAAAATCCTCGCCCATGTGCAGGAAGTTGGAGGTGCTACATCCAAGATCTATTCGCCCTCAGATATTATCAGTACTGCCTTTAAAGTGGCAAGTCCAGTCACTGGCGTGGTGGGTGCCGCCTCATCCGTTGCAGCCAATCTCCAGTTAGCCAAGATTACGAAAATGATGGAAGTGCTTGGATTTATGGCGAAGGCCAACCTTGCCGTTTCCGGCATAGGTTTGGGTGTGTCTGCTGTTGGATTCGTAGTAGTGGCGAGAAAGTTGGGCAAGATGCACCGGACATTAGAGGGAATCGACAAGCAGATCTCAGAACTTAAAGAAGATACACGGAACATCAGAGGAATTCTGGAGGCGCGTGACCAGAGCCGTTTCACAAGTGCTATGGAACAAGGGGAGGAAGCTTGGCACAGAAGCGATAGAACCGAAGTATGGAAGCATGTGGAAAAATTGCTGATTCAGGAGGATCACTATTACCGTGCCCTCATGCGTCAGCAGTATGACGACGGGTTGCCCTTCACACTTTCCTCCATGGTCACACCTGAACAGCTTCAAACCGTATGCCTGACATCGGGTACTCTTGCTGCGGCAAGGGTTCGGTGCATGCTGCTAATTGGCGAGCCAGCTGGCGCCGCGCACTATGCTCGAGGCTATGCGAAAACGCTCTCAGAAATCTTTGATCAAACTTCGCCTTCGGAACTGATCCATCACCGTATTGAGGCGAGCACATCAAGCACAGCAGAGTATGATGAGCATAAGGTCGCTGAGCTTCCTGGGGCCATGGAGTTTCTGGACGCCATGCTTGAACAAGCTGCGCTAGCGAATTCCCAAGGAGACCTAGTCGAGACACTTCAGGAGAAGGAAATTGATCCGGTCGCATATGTGGAAGAGTCTACGCAGATGGAGCCAGATTTGGTTGTTCTCTCGCGCTGAAATCTCGATTGCGTTCCGCGAGTGGCAAAAGAACTCTAGACGATTGTAGGGAGAATCGTTGCCGACTGAAATTAGATTATGGTTGTGGGTTGTGCCGGCCTCATCTTGCGGTGGCTTAAACTATGATAGGGCCACGTCGCGTGGTTTATAACGCGCCACTGGCGGATTCGATGGCTTCTTTTACGATGAGTATCTTCCGATAAAGCTCAGGACGCGAACTAAATCTATCTAGGCTCTTACGGTAGCGAAGGAGCAGCATGAACGTTTCGCAGAAATCCTCGCAGGCAAGGGTCGATGCGTACTCGGTGGCGAATGCATTGCGGAATTCCTTCTCATATAGGGCATCGGCTTCGCGTTCGGATTTGCACGATTCCAACTGTGAGGCGATTGCCTCTTCGAAAAGGTCGCCAGGCGTGGGTTCGGAGGCTTCATAGGGAAGGCCGAAGGCCTCCTCGAACCAAGGACGCGAAAAGAACTCTGGATGCAGCCAGTACCAAGCGTGCCCGAATTCGTGACGAATCGTATCTGTGAGCGTCCGCCCTTCCTTCCTGCTCTTGTTGGGCAAGTCACTTGGCAGGTAGATCGTTCCTTCTCGAAATCCGAAGCCCCTGAGCCAGCCAGCATCGGTGTCGTAGACGTAACCTGCCTCACCCAGACTAGCGAGGAAGGTCACCTCAAGCTCGATTTCATCTAAGTACACGCCGTCACTTAGAAGTCCGAGTTCTTCCAACTCGTCTCTCGCTTGATTGTACGCTCGATAGACTTTCGGCATTTTTTTCGCCAGTTGAAGCTGGCTAAATGGTGTTCGAAGAATCCCGTGACCAACGGCTAGGGCTGCCTTAATCTTGCTCATAATAATCCTTAGTAGCCACTTCGGTTCACTCCCATCGGGAAATCCCCGAAATCCCTTTCGGGCTTTGGATTATTTGAAACTTGGATTGCGAGATCGGCGCCCGAGGGAGTCGTCAATCTTTCCAGTCGAAAGCGGTGTGAAATAAGTAGTCGAGCTGGCATAGGTCCTTTAGTTTGCACTCCTTGTAGAGAATTCCACAGTCGGTGCGGATGGATACGGCTAGCCGACAAAAGATACTATAGTCCTCCGGTTTAAAGTTGATGGGAGCCGGGAGGTCCAAGCCGAGTTGGCTCATCGCATCCACTGAACTTCTGTTCACGACTGCGAACCGCTTAGGGGCGAGGGCGTTGAGGATTTCCGTAACCGTATTTGTCCCGAACCCTTTGATTGGTTTTTTCTTGAGTCGCTTTTTATGCAGTCTGAATAGGTTCGCTGGTGACTCATCCAGATGGTCGATAAGGAATTGTATATGGCGTGATGTCCTCCGATAGTTTTTAATTGCCGGTCCTTTGTTTCGATCGAGGCCTGAAGAGTGGAGCCCTCCGCCTCTCCTAACCAAGGAGGTGTAAAGCCGTTTGAACTCACTACTCGATCTAGTTTTGCTGAGTCGTATAATACTTGAGCGGTAGGTCTTGTAGTTCTTGCTTTTTTTGTTGGCCCCTTTCTTGCCGCTTTGGACCCTGAAGCGCTCCAAGGCCTTGTAGAGCACCTCTCTGTCGGCGATTGAAAAGTCATGATGCTGCCGCGAGGAGGGACGCCGTGCTTCATATGCCTCAAGACTGGAGGGGGTGAGTGGCACATGTTTTTCGGTACGAAGGAGTCGACGCTCGTAGGATCGGCATTGCTTATAGAATGAGGTTGGAGCCGGTAAGCTTACAGCGAAGGAAAGTTCCGCGTTGTCTCTAAGTCCCCCCGATGTCAGGTTGGCCGATCCGCTGACGATCCACTGCCGCTTGCCCGTGGTAACTCGATAATACTTGGGGTGGAATATGGCTGACGCAGAGGCACGTGGCATCACGAGAGAGACTGAAAGGCGCTTTCGGCCTACTTCCTTCGCGAGCTCCATAAGCTGCTTGAGCGCTCGAGGTTCCGTTAGCCCGAAGTCGGTTCCGACAAGCATCTGTACACTGCCTTGGGAGCAGGCTTGTCTGAGGGCGGGCATGAGCCGGTTCAGACCGCTCACCCTTAAGAAGGCGACCGCAAGAAATGCTTCCGAGGCACCTTCAAGCTGCTCTGAAAGAGATTTAAGATGATTGCTGCGAGTGGTGTTTTCTATGACCTGAATCTTCATGGGGCCATTCTACTTTAAAAGGGATCCGCCGTGAATAGGGGTATTCCCTGATATTTGGAATACCTCTGAGCTAACCGCTTCAGACTGTACATTTTGGACCGCAGAGCGTTCAGGAAGGGAATGAGGTTTCTGGCTGATAGTGGAATTATCATGAGGCGCGCTTCTCGAGTTCAATCGATGGCAACAAGGTGGGAATGTGCGAAATTTGTTCCGAAACTAACAACTTGGCGGCATTAACTGACTCACTTGGGCGAGGTTTCGCACCGAAACTATGGCTGGCAGCGGTCTCCCCGGGTGGCCAGATTGCGGTGATTGTCGCGAGGAGGTCCGTATTCTGGATGTGCCGAGTGGTGGGTGATATAAGGCCTATTTAGATAATTGCGCGGGCCGTATGTTGGAGCTCATCAGGCTTGGCTGGCGTAGGGGCGTATTCTTGCAAGTCGAGGGGTGAAAGCGCGTCAGCTAAAAAATCTTGCCAGCTCTGCTGCGACGATTCCCTTTGCATCTGGGTCAAGCCCAGACGTGCACGCGCTTTCATCATAGCGAGTTCTCGCTGATGAAGGCGGTGGAGTCTCCGGAGATTCCTACCCGCCTGGGGATTATTCTTGCTGACCCATTCGATGGATTCCGAGAATCTGTGTTCATACCACTGGAGCTTTTCAACCATGGGGCCGTGGCGTTCGATATACTCTGAGACAATCCGTTCCTTCAAGAACGCCGTGAACATTAGTATGATGTGAGACAGACGGTCGAAGGCGACCTTCGGTGAGTTACGGTAACAATCCCTTGCGATGGTTCTGGCCACCTTGGAGAGTTGGAGCAGGTCACGGTCAGAAAGGGCTCTCCCAGCCAAGGCATCGAGACGCACATTCGGGCAGTTGCCTTCCGGCCATGCGGGTGCTTCGAGGACCATGGAAGAGCGATGCATCTTCACGAAACGAAATCCATGAAAGTTGAAGCCCATGGTGCATGCTACGAACCGAAGCTCAGCCCAGAGGGCCTTCAACTCCTGCAGGAGATCTGCCTTGTTCGGTTTCTCCGGCAAGACGAATTCGCGGTTTCGGAGCTCAACCAGTTCCCGAAACCCCTCCTGCTCTTGCAGGTTCATTCCGCCGAAGCGCATAGAACGGCGGACGCGTTTTCCCGTCTTAGGATCAGACTCATAGTACCAACCTCTGAGTCGCCTAGCGTCGTCCGTATCTTCTACACAATAAAGATAGAGCTTTCCGGGGACGCCGAAAGCCCGGCTTGTCGAGTCCATGAACTGGGCCTCTTCAAGACCCGCCTTTCCCTGCGTATATTTCGGAAGTTGCTCAAGAAACAATCCCTTCAGAAAGGCACCCATTCCGGTTTCACGAATCTCTGGTGCTGGCGGCAGGTAGTCTTCATCGTGCATTTAGCCACAATACAAAATTTTTCGCGAAGACTGGAGCAGAACCGCCGTAAAAGTTACGATCTTGAGCCGTACGTGTGAGCTGTACGTGTGAGTGACGAGCACGTGCTGTGGGCTGTCCTCTGAGGGGTGAGCTGTACGCCTCATCCATACATATGTTGGCGTGTCGTTAGCTAGGGAGCAATTCCATGGTAAGCATCATTTCGCACCAGAACTTTGTGCTGGATATCGAAGAATGGCTCCAAAAGCGGGATGAGAACTTCTCTTGCATTCGGCCATGCGCGTTTTGGGTCGCCATTGTTTTTAGGATAACCAAGTAAAGCGGCTGCATCCTGCTTGCATACCTTTTCTTTCGGCGACAACTGGACGAGACGAATAAAGCCTTTGATGCCGGAAGCCTCGAAAATTCCTTCCTCCACAGTATGAGACCAAGCAGTCTCAAGTGTAAATCCGGTTCGGAATACGCGCCAGAACAGGCTCAGGGTCTGCAGGTCGGGGATGCAGAGGATGGCATCCACGGCGTTCCCTTGGCGAATGGCACTACGGTTCAGTGCCTGATTAAGTGAAGAGAGGCAGTTCAGCATTACGAGGCGGTGGAACTCGTGAAGCACAAACCGACCTTGGCTCATGAAAGGATACCCACTCTCCGTGTACAGTTGTCTCCTCAACAAACTATATCCCCGCCGAAGTGCTAGGGTCATCGCCACATCTGCGATAGTGGTGAAAAACGGGACTGTCGTAAGCAGTACGAGGGTCGCTTCCGCATGTTTGTTTGTTCCCTTGAACTGGCCACGGTCGAGTATCGAAAGTGTCACACCCTGTTTAAGTATCTCTCGAAGGTTGTATTCGAAGGCTTCAGGCCAGCGCGTTTCGTCGAAACATCCCGGCTGAACCTTCGGACGGCATGCGAGAACATGCTCATGAGCCATTCCCAAGTTTGTAGCTCTCAGGATTTCGAGGGTCGCCTGACGGGACGGCTCAAGCTTCGTTGCGAAATACGCCTGGTCTAGAATGTGGAGCCGTAGATCTGGCCGACCTAAAGGTAACGGTCGCCGGACAACCATCATCTCCTTTGGCAGACTTGGGTCGTTTGCGATGTCAGCGCCCAAGAGGATGGCTCTCCTCGCAAGTTCTGGCTCCAAGCTAGTCAACCTGCGTTTGGCGTATAAGGTCGCCTGCTTACCGTCTGGGCTGACCGTTTGCAGGCACAGGTCGTCATTCCCGCTACCACCGAAGAGGCCCTTGAGCCGCCGTAGCATTTTTAATGCTTGTAGCGCTTGTTCCGAGTTGTGGCCAGGTAGGCCTCGACGAATAACCTCCATCAGTTTTCTGAGAGCGTAGTTGATGTCGCGAAGAGTGCTCCTGAACCCCTCGGTCCTGCGAAGTGTTTCGAGGCGTATGTGCAGGAAATCGTGTGGTTGCAGACCTGCTTGGTTGCTTGCACTGGGGGGGAGAGTTGCGGACCGCCTGAAGATGTTGATCAGTGCTTTCCACTTAATGTCGACACCGGTATCTCGGCTTACAGTCAGTAGACTCCCCTCCACCTCCTCCGATTCGATGGTTTCGCTTACGTAGAGGCTGGGGGCCTCGTCGATGATAAGCCATCGGTCGGAAAGATGGCCTCTCGCCAACAATCTGCGTGTGCTCTCGTGAGTTGTGATCATCACCGGAGCATCGAGTGCCCCGATCCGGTTGTGGTAGTCACATTGATCCCGTCCAGGGCAGAAACGGCAGGTGGGTGTGACTTGGTGTTCTTCCTCGTCTCGCTTGCGCGGTGCTGTCTGGTGCGACTTCGTTGGCCGACCGCTGAGGGAATGGCACTGGTTCTCCCGCCAGCCATGGTAAACGGCGACCTTAAGCACTGGTGCCAGTTCGCGGAGACTTTTCGCTGTTTCGTCGAGCTTCTCAAGTGATTCGACCGCCAGTAGGTAGCGCCGCTCGTCGTTGGCGTGGGCCGCGATGTGGCAGATGGCGGCTACCGACTTGCCGCGTCCTGGAGCTTCGTCGATGGCGGTTCCTTGGCCTTCTTCAATCATGCGGAATATTCTGTCGTCCACGAAGTGGGCCGTCTCCTCGATCTCTACAGATTTTTGTGGAGATAGGTTGCCGCAGTACCGCTGGAGGTATTTCGAGAGCGCTATCTTTGTGCCTTGTGATAGTGGGCGCAGGTCCTTTTGCGAGACCTCCTCGGGGACTCGTAGTGGATCGATGGCCCCTAATGCGTCCATCTGTTGATTGCTGATCTTGTCGAATGAGCGGTCCACCTCCCGGCCCAGACGATGACCGTACCGCTCTGCTGCCGCGTGATTCTGAGCGAGCGCCTTGATTTCCCGTTTGGAGAACCCGAACCTCTTCAGGTCCGCCACCAGTCCATGGAAAGCCTTGGATTTGTCTGCGTGGTCCGGACGAAGCAGATTGGCTCTCAGGTCGTCAGGCAGTCGCTCAAGGAGTTCTACCGGACTTGGACAATCGCCTTCGTCTGCCTCGACTTCCAGGTACACCCTTCGTTCCTCGATCTTCGGCAGCACGCTCGTCGCGTATTCGAGGAGATCCCCGATCCTGTATGCCGTGTTCAGGTTTTCTGTTATGATCCGAGCGTCGGAATTCCCGCCCGGCTTACAGTTAGACGTGGCTGGAATGCGGAAGTGGCCGTTCATGGATGGCGCTGAATCCGCACCAAGTCCATGGTTCAGTGCCTTGGCGATACGGTTGAACACTTGAACGCCCTCGGGATTGCCGTGGATCAACAGGCGCTCTTCGAGGATGTAATAAACATGAAAGCCGTTGCCAGTGTCGCAGACGAGACTTGGTGGTATGTTGGAGGCCGAGTGTATCGCCTCGAGTGCATCTTCCCTGGTCTCATACGGGGATTTCGCGTTGTGTCCCGTCGTGCCGAAGTCGACGTCGAAGACGAAGGCGCTGATGGCTAAGACATCGTCGTTCGTCAGGCCCTCCGTGTCGGGCCGGAATACGGACGGCGTGAAGTATAAGTTCAACTTGCCATGGTGGGGCATCAGTCTCGGAAGGGCATTCGCCGCGGTGACCCTCTCTCCTTTCCAGGTAGCTCGTTCGTCTCCGACTTTCGTGGCGATGCCTATCCAGTCGACCTTTGGGAATAGGCGTTTGAACAACCGGCTCACGACTGGGGCGAACAAGTCGGTTCCCGAACTGTACGTCCGAGTGACATGCTTCATGCTCGACCTCCGTCGCGTGTAGGAACGAGTCTGCTCGCGAAAACGGTATCGCCTTCGAAGTGAGGTGGTCGTCTATGGAATTTATTGGACGACCGCACTTCTCCCCAAAATGCTGACCGGTACGGGTCGACGGTCTTCTCTCCCCCCCCTGTGCAGTGGGTAAGCAGGCGGAGCCGTACGGGAGTCGAATACGGATGGTCAAGCGGACTTCCGCTCCTGTACGGAATGGAAACGGCCTTGGGGTCTGGATCGTGATGTAGCATGATCAGTGATGGGACTCGCTCTGGGGCATCACAAGGCACCGACCAGAGCGAGTCCTGCGGCTCCTATTTGCCTGGTTGTTTCGGGTTCCGGATGGCTGGCTTGAAACCATTTCGGAGCTGGGACCCAAGCGGCCAGTCGAGCGATTTCGGGGGAACTTCGATGCCCGCGTCGTATGCCTCAGCCATCTCCATGAGGTCCTCGAGTTGGGAAATACTGAACCCGCAGGTTTCAGTAATTTCGGCCGTTGTATACGGAACGGATTCCCCTTGTTCGTTGGCCTGTGTGCATGCGCGCATACACTTCGTTGCTACAGCGTACCGATGGTGCTCTGCGAGCGCCTCCGCAGTAGTCAGCAGAGAACCGGATCGAGACGCTTCGAGGAGCTTCATCATGAGTTCCACGCTTAGCCCGTATGCATGCGCAACCGAGTCGGGTTGAATCGAACCTAAGGCATGTTGGATCTGATCGAGAGCTACTTGCGAGACAGCTCGGGGAAACCAAGGATACTCCGTCTTAGTTGCCCAGATCGAGGCAAGGTGAGGGATGTCGGGCACTGCACGAAGTACATCGACCTGATCCTTCCAGAGTCGCGCTTGCTTAGCCGTTCCGCAGCGAAGGTTTGCGAAGTTACAATCCCGTTGATTTTGGTTTAAGTGGTAAACAACCTCTCCCGGCTGCACTGGCCGGTGGGAGAATGAGTCCCAAACAAGATTGGACACTTTCTCGAGTACATCTTGCCCATTTACTTGCAAGTGAACGTAAGGAGGGCTCATCGCCTCGTGAATAAGGCTTTCAGTTCGGCTTCCGGTCTGCTTCGCGAGTTCCGTTACGGTTCGTTTTATAATCTGCCCAATAACCCACAACTGCGGCGTTGTAATCCGAATTGTGCAACTTCCGCTGCTGCTGGACAGTTGAGAATCTTTAACCTTGTAGACCTCACCCTGTCCGCTGACGGCGTATTCGGGATATTTTCGGCAGCGCTGAATTCTGAACGGACCAGTGTTCCTTTTCCTCAGGTCCGCGCGGGTCGGGGACTTATAGGCTCGTAATTTTTCGTGTTGATAGGGGTTTGGTTCTAGGCGGATTTCCGCCCCTGTTTGTTTATTTTTCATGTACACTCGTCTTAGAGAATTATTGAGTTTGCGTGACGGGCTAACCGTCCATTGATCCACGTGGGATGCGGGTCTTCGATTGCTCGAATTTCGACGCCCTGTTCGGGGGCGTTTCTCACTGATCTAACGCTGAGGATTCGTGTCCGGGGATGGACTGGAATTCGTCTGCTGGCAGCGAACCGTCTGCGATTCCATGAAGGCATTCAGCCATTCACGGCGGTACAGCACGCGACGGCCAATCCGTACGTACGTTATGATGCGACGTTTTGTGTAGCGCTGGAGGGTGCGTGGGGAGATGTTGAGAAAAGCGGCAGCTTGTTCTCTGCTGAGGAATTCAGGACTCATTATTACTCCTGTAAAATGGTGGAAAGATCGAGTCTCAGCACTGAACGAAGTCAGTGGCTGGTGCGGTCCACAGCGCATATAAAATGCACAGGTACGGATCTTTTCCAGAAAGTGACCCACGGGGATTCATGAGACTACTGGATATTGAAGGTTACTACCTTCCGAGCATCCGCCCTTGAAAGGGCAGGCTAATTATCGCGGAGTGCCTAGCGGTATCTGTCGCCGGCTTATCGGGCCCTACAGTACACCTCACTGCGTGCAGTCGCAGAGTAATTAGATAAGGTGTTGTAGTAATCGGGGATGTTCTAAGGTCATCGTAACAGAGATTGAGGCGTTGTGCTAACTATTTTCTGAAAATTTGGTGGGCACCGTCATTTCGTCCTGGTCCGATCAGCTTCAAAATCTGGACGTAAGTTCCAGTACCGTTTCGCATCTTTCTTCGTGGCGAGACTTCGATAGTTGTTGAAGAGCAAGTCCGTATTCTGCGTGTGACCAAGTTGGAGGGCTGTTTTCGCTGCGTCTTCGTGCCGCGCCAAGTGGTAAGTGGCAAACGAATGACGCAGACCGTCGAAGATCCAGCGGATCCCGGTGTCCTTCTTCAGTTTGTTGCGGAGTTTCCGGAAGGTACTGTCTGGAGGACTAAGGGGGCCGCTGTCCTCGGCGAGTGGTTCGAGCCATGCTCGCAGGTTGTCACTGATTTCTACATGTCGCGTGCGTCGCTTCTTCGCTGTT
>ENA-ORXR01002998-ORXR01002998.1-marine-metagenome-genome-assembly--contig:-NODE-2998-length-15495-cov-10.396614_pt1 | contig 15495 bp, 15 predicted proteins | sample MGYA00237866_ERZ511479 | MGnify/ENA metagenome assembly ERZ511479 | reverse complement strand
CGGGTGGGCAGTAAGGCCCGCACGGCGAGTGCAAGTAAGCTTTGCATCTATAGAAAATGTGTTTATGCTTTACTTCTAAATACCCCTTTATTAACAATAATGCTGATCAACAACTCTTGCATGCTATATCGAAGGGCGATACTTTATTATCGACATAACAGATGTGCAAGGGATGAACAAAGCCAATTCGCTGCGGATAGATTTCGGTTGGCGAGATTATTGATAAAAATCATGACAACTCATTTCATGTTTCATAGGATATATGCCATGATTAGCTTAAAAAAGACGGTAACTTTACATGTAATCTTGCGCTTTGTATCAAATTAATCAAAGTACTGCGTCATATAATATTCAATTAGATCGAACACCTCACCGCTTGGGAGGTATAATACACGAACAGTTATTCAAAATAAGAATATATATTCTTAACTATATTACAAAATAAAAATATATTATCATGAAAGTACTAATGACGATAATCGTAACTAGTTGTCTACTATTGGCGTTCAGCTGTAAAAATGAGGTTGATACTATAAATAGGACTACCGAGGATGCTATTACAAATATTAAAGAAGAGACATCCGACTGGTCTGAAGAAATAGAGGAGGATTTTGAGGAAATGAGCGCCAGCATTGACGATAAAATACGCGATATTAAGGAGGATCTGGACGACGCTGACGAGGCGGCTAAGGATGAATACGAAGACCAGTTAGAGATGTTAGAGAGAAGACAGACAGAGCTTAATCATAAGTGGACGAGTTGGAAAAATGACACCCACGATGATTTAGTTAAAGCTAAAGCGGATATTTCTGAATGGTTTGAAGAAGTAAGGACTGAAATAGATCAGTCATAACAAGCATAATAATACAACAGCTGGAAGAGTAAGCTCTTCCAGCATTTTTTTTCACCTAATAAAATATTATGATCAGAGAAGGAACTAAAGTAAAATGGAGCTGGGGCGATGGAACAGCGGAAGGTAAAGTAGAAAAGACTTATACCTCAAAGACTACAAGGACCATTAAGGGAAACGAAGTCACTCGCAATGGTAAAGAAGACGATAAAGCACTTTATATTAAGACTGAAGACAGCTACGCGCTAAAATTAGAAAGTGAAGTAGAAAGAGCAGACTAATTTCATGTTTAACGCATGACTGACATTACGTATCATATGACAACTTCACAGTTGTTACTATTTTGAAAGATAGATCGTTACTTAAAATGGATTAACGAGACCAAAAATTCGGCTTTCAAATTAATTTGAAAATAGCTTGATTGCCAAGATGATTTGAATTGATTGTATTGATAGAAGATGACTAAGTAGCTCAACTATATTGACGTTGGATCAGAATACAATACCAACAGGTCATTAATGATTGTTCTGTCTGCCAGGGAAGATCATCCATCTGTCATAACAGCTGAATAGGAATTCCAAGTATTTTGTCACTGAAGCAGAATATGAAGCCAACAGGGCATTAATGATTGTCCTGCCTGTCAGTGCATATCGCTCATATGTGATAACAGTTCACCATCCCTTTATATACTCATACAAAAGAGAAAATAAAATATTTATTTTTAGCTACTTCAATGATTGGTCTTAGATGCTTATCGAATCATATATAAAAAAACTGGCGGATTAAGATCAATTAAGATAGGTACTAACCAAATTTTGCAATGTACCAGCAGGTAGTGATCCAGCTCACATCAAAGTAGTTTATCATCAAAAGACAAAGCGTGTAAACCAGACTATCGATATGAATATTTCCTTTATTTAGGTCTACTGTATTCAGAAGATGCTATGAATTAGTTTTTCTGGAATCATCAGCCCTCTATCCCAGAGCCAAGATTTTATTTGGCAGGTTATTTATTAGCTTAATTCGTTTCACATCCATTTATATTACAATAATCACCGTTTTATTTAAGATCAACATTTTTAAATTCCATTTATTTCAGTGGGTCATGTCCCCAATTCTTAAGTGAGTATCGCCAATTAGATTCTTTAATATCTCCGCCTGGTTTTTGAGCTACATGTCGAGCTACATAGGCATTAACCTTTTTCATATGCTCATAATTAGAATCCGTCAGATCAGCTTTTTTTGTTTTTTTAATGACTATTATTTTACGACCACTCTTATGACCAATTGATTCTCCATCCCCGCTATCTTGGCCTACTGATTTTGATTTATCTGTGTCAAGCCAACCCTCAAGTTCGGATGGCGTCATATTAACATTGTCATAAAATTCATCGTAAATTTCTTGTCTTTTCCCTTCTGTCATCTTATAAATTTAAATTTATGATTACTCGTAAGTTACCAATAAATTTAGATTGTGTCAAGAGCGCTTTATCCAATAATGTAACTCCAGAGACCTTACCAGCTTTTTAACGAAACATCTTTTGCCAATTGAAGATCTAAGGACGCATCAGTAAACATTCGCTTAAGATTTCTACTCTCATCTTCCAAACCTTCAAACGATTCACATGGCCAATTTGAATTTTGCAAGACCTTGTCCGCCAATTATAAAAAGTATCATTATTTGTACTTAACTCTCTGCTCATCTCTTCTACTGATCGACCAGCTTTATTTTCTTTGAGAGCTGAGATTATCTGCCTCTCTGTAAAAATTGATTTTTATACCAGTTCTAATCTAATAAATTTGAACTGTCTTATTTTTTGAAAAGTTTTCAGAATGTTTTTCTACTTAGTCCTTGGGCAGCAACCTCTGGATAGAAATGAACGTGCCTATAATTAATATAAATTAATAAATAATTAAATTTCCTAAGAGGCCAATAGATATTATTAAGTTGATTAAATCAAGCCTTTAGCATTTAGCGACTTTCTCAGCATAGCCTGATTTTCCCAGAACCGATCTTCGATTTTTTGCATGACTTCATGGAATGCTGGATGATCTCTCAAAGGATTTATGAGCGGGTCAATTTCCAGAAATACGAGCATCCAGTATTGAAAATTGTCCTGAATTGCGAAGATGTTGAGCTGTTCGAGGGCCAACTCTATTTCTTCCTCATTTGCATACTTGACAGCCAGGCTTGCACTTTTGTAGATGGATTTGTCATTTTCACAGTAGTCCGTATAAGATTTGTAAAAAACTTTTGACTCTTTGACCAGGCCCATTTTCTCATATACTTTACCAATTTTAATGTCTTCTTGAGGAGAAATATCCAGGCCATTTGTTTCTCTGACAGTGACAAATAGTTTATAGTAATAATAAGCACTATCATATTTTTCGTCGTAAAAGTAGAATCTCGCTACTTCTTGCAAGATGTCTAATCGTGTGGTATCTTTTTTCCATTCCTTTAACAACGATTGTGTGGTCCGTTCAATGTTGGATTCCTTCACATACATGATTAGAGCTTTTACATAAGGCGCAAAATAGTTCTCCGGAAAGTGGTTCAGTGATTTATCGATGTACACAATTGCCTCATCAACAAAACCATTTTGAATGAAAGCATTGCTAAGGTTCAAGTAGAGATAACTCATGGTAACTGAATCACCAGCTGCTACATCGAGTTGTACACCTTTCAAGGCGTATTCCAAATACTTACCAGAGTTGGGAATGATTCGAAAATAATAGTCCGCAAGCATTTGTATGGCAAAGGATGAATTAGGGTTGTACTCCAAGGCTTTTTCAAGGTGAGGTAGAGCTAGTTTGTATTCCTTAGTTTGTAAGTAATAGAAAGACTTGGCGATCAGACTTTCGGCGGATTTTGAATCATAAAGCAAGGCCTTGTCTGCATAACTATTAATTTTTTCGGTGTACTGTTTCTCTATTTGGGATATTTCAAGAAGATAGTACGATATAGCGATGTTGGCATGAGCTAGGGCGAACTCAGGGTCTTGTTCTATTGCTTTTTTAAATAATTCAATGGCTTGCTGGAGACCTTCATGTTTTTGTGAATGAAATGGCTCAAGTGCCCGAAGATAGTAATCATAAGCCAGCAGATTTTTAGTAGGTTTTTTCTCTATAAGTTCAAGTTCCGATGGGGAGACAAAGACTTCAATTGAGCTGACTATCTCTCGAGCGACTTCATTCTGTAATTCAAAAATATCAACAACTTCCTGATTATACTGCTCAGCCCAGAGATACCGGTCGGTTGATGCCTCAATCAACTGTATATTAAGTAACACCTGATCTCCTATCTTCTGTCCGCTCCCAGCCACAAAGTAGGTGACATTAAGCTCTTCTGCCATCTCAGCTATTGTCTTGTCTGTGGTTCTGTATCTTTCTACTGAGGATCGGCTGATGACACGCAGATCCTTAACTTTCTGTAGGTTGCTCAGGGTAGACTCCATGAGACCGTTGACAAAATAAAGGTTCGAAGAATCAGTGCTTTCATTCTTAAAAGGTAACACGGCAATGGACATGTCGTCGATCCTTACTATGGAATCAACGCCTGGTTCCCGATTAAAAAGACCAGAGGAATAAGCACCTATTAAAAGTAGGATGACAGCGCTGCCAATGATGGACTGTTTGTTAAATAGGGAACCTACTAAATCTGCTCTGGCTTTAGTATCCGCATCGTCAATGAAGCCAAGTTCATAATTGGAAACAGCATAGACCCCCATCGGTTTTGCTACATTATTCAATTTATGAACACCTCTAGAGGAAGTAAGCAGTTCAGGTTGATTTTTTATTCCATTGTACACTTTATCAGAGATGTAAATGTTTCCTGCAGGCGTTAATGCTTTAATACGGGCAGCGACGGTAACTCCATCCCCGATAATTTCTTGACCTGAAGCAACAATATCACCCGAATGGATACCAATCCGGATGGGAATCCTGATTTCCTTTTTACTAAAAGCAAGCTGCATTTCTATTCCACATTGGACAGCATCAACGGCACATTGGAATGTGCTTAAAGTACCAGCCCCGTTATTCTGAAGGATACGCCCGTTAAACTTTTTTGTGGTCGCTTCAAATATCTCTCTGTGCCGCTCTCTAAATGCAATAGCTTTGTTTTCATCCTTTTGAAGGAGAGAAGTATATCCGACTATATCAGTGAACATTATGGCAAACAACTGTCGCTGCCTGTCAGATAAGACTCCCATATTTTTAATAGCCTCTCCTCTTTTACCTACCCCACCTGGCGAATATCCGTAATATTCCCTGAAGCATTTGATAAAATAGGAAGGACTTCTAAAGCCAACTTTGAAGGAGACTTCCGAGACAGTCAAGGAATTCTGTCGAAGTATCTCCATACCCTTTTTCAACCGAACCTGACGAATGAATTGACTCGCTGAAAGCTTGGTCTGTTGTTTGATCTTTCTGAGTAAGTTGGAACGGCTCGTATTCATTGCATCTGCTAGATTAGAAACACCGAATTGTTCATCGGAAACGTTCTCCAGGATGATTAATTCCGCCTGATCTACAAAATTCTTGGTGTTGGAAGGTCCATCTAACATAGCTTGTATGTTGTTTAAAAATAGTAAATATTTAAAGCAAAAGCAACACGCTTAAATATCCCATGATACCGATGGAGAATTCAGTTGATTGCTTCATAATTTATATGCCCAGCTCCATAGTTATTATCACATCCGCAAATTTTATGGATTTCGCCGCATAGCTGATAGGCCCCCCTGTCACTACTTCATGACCTTTGGAGTAATTAAATAATCACATAGAATATCAAAATTTTGACCCTATGGAAGTAATAAGAAACAATTCCCTTAAAGTATTCATGAGCATTGTATTGGTGATAATTTTTTTACTGGCTTGCAGTGAAACTGATGGGCGCAAGAAAAATGAATCAGGGATTGATAAGCCTGAAATGAATATTCACGCCGCAGTGCTGGCCGGCGAACTAGAAATAGTAAGGCAACATATAAAGGCAGGCACCAACATTAATGAGATAGAACCTATGAGTGGATCAACACCCCTAATCTCCGCAGCGACATTCGGTAAAACAAACATTGCTGAAGCACTTGTCAAAGCTGGTGCAGACTTAAGCATCTCCAATAATGATGGCTCAACACCACTTCATTCTGCTGCTTTCTTTTGCCGAGTTGATATCGTACAGTTGCTGATCAATGTCAATGCTGATAAAACGCTTAGAAATAATTTCGGAGCCACTCCCAGAGAAACCGTTATGGGTCCATTTTCTGAGATCAAGCCCATCTATGAAATGATGCAGCAACAGTTAGAGCCACTAGGTATGCAACTGGATATGGAACAGCTCGAAAAGACCCGTCCTGTAATTGGGATGATGTTACAATAACAAACCTCTAAATCAATTATTATGGTGACCGTTAAAAGAAGACACGATATCGACTGGCTGCGCGTGATTGCGATAGGGTTGCTTTTGATCTATCATGTCGGAATCATTTTCCAACCATGGGCCATGTTTGTCGGATTTATTAGGAGTGATGAGATGATGGAAAGCCTGTGGAAACCCATGAGCATGCTGAATGTCTGGAGAATTCCTTTTCTATTTTATGTCTCCGGTATGGGTGTTTATTTTGCCATTCGTAAACGAACTTGGGCAGAACTGTTGCTTGAGCGTTCTAAGCGAATTTTTATTCCCTTCGTCTTTGGCATAATAGCAATTGTTCCCCTGCACTTTCTGATTTTTCAGATATATTATAAGCTGCCTTTAAGCTATTATGCTCATCCAGCGCATTTGTGGTTCCTAGGAAATATATTTGTCTACGTACTGATTCTGCTACCAGCCTTTTTCTACCTAAAGAAAATAGATGGTGGCAGGTTTATGAGAGATTTATCGAGCTTCATGAACAATCCACTCGGACCTATCTCCGTATCGGTGTTTTTCATACTTGAAACGGTGGTTGTTAGGCCACAGGTATATGAGATGTATGCTCAAACCTGGCATGGCTTTTTCCTTGGACTCTTGGCTTTCTTTTTCGGATTTCTCTTTGTGTACAGTGGCAAGACTTTTTGGAATACAGTTCTAAAATGGTGGTGGCTATACTTAGGAATGGCAGTGGCCTTATACATCATCCGGTTTATACTTTTTGAACTCAAGTCACCCAATTACCTCATGGCCATTGAATCCAATTGCTGGATCCTTGCGGTTTTCGGATTTGGGTACAAGTACCTGAACAAACCAAGTAAAACATTGAGTTATTTAAGCCAGGCTGCCTACCCAGTGTATATCATTCACATGTTTGTATTATATGCTGGGGCATTAATTATACTTCCATTGGATATACACGTAATGCTAAAGTTCATATCCGTTAGCGTGTTTACGGGTGCCGTGAGCTTTCTGATTTACGAATTCATCATCAAGAGGATAACCTTCCTGAGGCCGTTGTTCGGGTTAAAATGGATCTTGAACAAATCCAGAGAATCGAAAATCCCCTTGGCAAGTGCTAGCTCAAACATTTAGAAAACAGACTTTTCAATTAACTTTTTATTATAAAATCTCCATTTAAAAAAATATATTATGAAAAATTTACTATCAATTATTTTAAGTTTTTGCACCCTTAGTGCTTTTACTCAAATCAGCGTACCCGTGGAAGAAGAAACTGATCTTGCCTATAAATATAGGGTGAGTACTACTTACATCATGACAGATCTTTTTCTTGTAGACTGGAACAAGCGAACAAGTACCCAAATGATAGAATTTCATGTAAAACGAAATCTGGATAAGAAGAATATCGTGGGTGTGAAGTTTGCTACCTGGCGGTTATTTCAACCAATGGGTATCACATGGTGGGATGGTCTTTTGGATAAATTAGAAACAGAGAGTGAATTTTATCAGGGTCATGTACGAGAAACGGGAATAGGAATAACGTACCAACGAATGCTATGGAAAGGATTATTTGCAACTGCTGAAATTCTACCTCAATTTCAAAAATATTTAGACTTAGACGGTAATAAAATAGGAAATGGTTTTAAAATTTACAACTCTTATCATCTTGGCTACCATATCTCATTTGGTAAGAAAAAAAGAATTTTCATCGAACCCCAAGTTCATTGTCAGCATTGGATGTTGGATAACAATGCTCCTGATGGATTTAAGGAGTTGGACGATAAATGGAGAAACTACTTTCTGTTTGAACCAAATATTTACTTCGGGGTGAAATTCTAAGCTATAGTTTGACAAATAAATCAATGTCTTTTTTTTTGATTAAAAATATTATCAATGAAAAATTTAATAATTTTTGTACTCACTATTTGTTCGTTTCTCTCTTATGGTCAAAATGAGGCCAAGCAAATTGAGAGAAAAGGATTCGTCATTGGTTTTGAAATAGTGGGTGTGTCATCAGCATATCTGATAGTGATCAAGAAGTACCTTTCGACAAAGCTCAAGGCGGTGGCAGTTTTCCTAATTTGAAATTGGGTAGGATGGTTAATGATCGCTTAGCTATTCTAGACTTGTATTCTGGAATGAGCTACGAATACCAAGACATAGACCGAAGTTTTGATGCATTTATGCCATCTGTTCAATATTGAGTAAAAGACCGATGGTAGGTGACTGCTGGTGCAGGTATAGCTATGGATTTTCCAGCAATCTATGAAGGCAACATTAAAGATGAAGATTGGAATTTTGGTGGAGCAGTTACCTTAAGTACAGGGTATGAATTAGTGCGAAAGAAACACTTTGCGATAGATCTTCAATCATAACTTCAGATGGGTTGGAGTAATTTAGATACTGATTAAGATCGTGATGTGGTAGTATTTTCTATTGGATTAGGATTTAATTGATATTAAAATGAATGTTTTTAAGCATTTATTTAGGGGAGGCTTCTTAAGCTATAGGTTGACAAGTCAATATATATACTTGTTGGGTTGTCAGACTATACATACAAAAACAACTATAGCATGTCTAGTATAAGATAATACATTCTTCATAAACTAATAAGGCACATAAAATGAAAATTAATAGAATGAAAGCCATGATATCAACAAGGTATGGAGGGCCAGAAATATTTGAACTTCAGGAAGTTGATAAACCTATTCCCGCAAAAAATCAGGTTTTAGTAAAAATTAAATCATCATCTATAACTACTGCGGAAACAATGATGAGATCTGGATATCCAATTATTGGCAGACTTTTTTTAGGAATGATCAAGCCAAAAAATCCAATATTAGGCACTGGCTTCTCAGGTATTATTGAGGCAGTAGGTCAAAATGTACGGAAGTTTAATCCGGGAGAGAATGTTTTTGGGGAATCCCTCAGTTCGTTTGGCACTTATGCAGAGTATATCTGTATCGAAGAAGATGGAATCATTGCAAAATTACCAGATAATATAAGCTATGAAGAAGCAGCAGTTGTCGGAGATGGACCGATTACGTCATTAAATTTTCTTAGAAATATAGGAAATATTAAAGCCCACGATAGTATACTTATTATTGGTGCCTCAGGAAGTCTAGGTACAGCAGCAGTTCAGTTAGCTAAATATTTTGGAGCAAAAGTAACAGGAGTATGCAGTGATAAAAATACTGAATTAGTTAGGTCTTTAGGAGCAGATAAAGTCATTGATTACAAAAAAGAAGACTTTTCCACAGATGGCAATACTTACAATATAATATATGATACCATAGGTGTAAGTTCCTTCTTGACTTGTAAAGATTCACTCACTAAAAATGGTGTTTACATGTCACCTGTTCTTGATTTGGGCTTGCTTTGCCACATGTTATATACTTCAATATTTGGAACAAAAAAAGCCAAATTCGCTGCTACAGGGATGTTGCCATATAAGGTCATTAGTCAATACTTACGAGAAATAGCTTCGCTGATGGAGCTTGGTAAAATGAGATCCATAATAAGCAAACGGTTTTCATTAAGCGAAATTCCTGATGCACATAGACACATTGATAAAGGACATAAAAGAGGGAATGTTGTGGTGACTTTTAGTTAGTAAAAAAAAATTAATATTTATTCTCTTAACTCAAGAAATATGATCAATGTCATTAAAACAAAGATTGATACAATAGTATTTCCCAAGCCTATTATGATGTCAGATAATGGTATAGAACTCGAAGCATGTGAAGCAGCTCAAGAGAATATTGAGGATTGTATCGTACTCTGTCATGGTTTTCTCGAGCATGAGTTCTCTTATCGTCCTCAGATACCAGCTTTTGCCACAGCGAGTCACCATGTCATAGTACCACATCAGCGGGGTTATGGCAACTCATCAAATCCAATGCAAATAGCTGATGTTAAAATAGAAAATTTATCAGGTGATCTTATTGCACTTCTGGATTTTTACGAATGTGCTATTTTTGCTAGCCATGATTGGGCAGCCAAAGCTGTTTTTAGGCGGGCACAATTATACTTAGAACGAGTGAGTAAAGTGATAAATATGGCTTTGCCTTATCAGCTAAGAGGAAATAGACCTTGGATTGAATTAATGGAAGATGTATTTGGCGAAGACTTCTATTTTGTTTATTTCAATCGACAACCAGGAGTCGCAGACGATATGTTGAATAAAGACTCTTCACAATTCCTTTGTAATAATTTCCGCAAAAACCTACCTCCTACACCTCCTGAGCCAGTAATGTCGATGATCAATCTCGTTGAAACAGAAAAACGATCAGGTGAGCCAATAATGAGTGAAAGTGAACTTGGAGTTTTTATCTCTGCCTTTGATGCATCAGGTTTTTCAGGGTGTTTAAATTGGTATCGAAATCTTAATCGAGACTGGCCCTTTTTAGTGGATCTAACAAGAAAAGCCAAAGGAAACAATCCAAAAACTTTTAAAGTATTTAGAGCGACAAAGTGTGTAAAATTAAACAGATCAATTAGAACATTGAAAAGAGTAGTATTTATTATCACAATTTTATACCTATTTGGTATGGAGGCATTTGCTCAATCCTCCATAAAGGATATTAACAAGTCATCTTGGACTATTTACATCGTAGAAGCTTATCGTATTGGTGAGGATTCTAAATGGAGTAATCCAGGTATCGAGATAAAGTATGATTTAAGCATACTTGAAAGTTTCAATATGCAGATAAGAGGTGGATATATCGATTGGGGCGATTTTGATACGCGAGCATTTCCAGTGATGATGGGAGTAAGTGGAGAAGTGATTAATTCCAATCAATTTTCAATCAATCCATATTTTATTTCTGGACCATCGCTTCTTATTGGAAATGACTATGCTGGCATATTTGCTACAGCTGAATTGGGAATTGAATTGACATCTAATGCCAGAGGCCTTTCATTATACGTAGGCTACGGTAGGAATATGTTGTTTCATTCAGATTATACTGATTATACTAGAGGCGGCATAGGTTATCAATTCTAATTGGTCTTAAGGTAATAATATATCTAAACATTGATGGCGGTAAAACTTGAACTGTTGTGTCCTGGAGATAGAATGGGTCTTAACTAACATTAGAGAGTTCCACTGTTAACCCACCTAAATAAATAAGAATAAATCAACATAGCAAAATTTGCATATTCTTGTAACCTTTTGCAATCTCATTTATCTCCTGTATTTTTATGTTTACCATTTCTGCAGGATCCTTTACATGCTAAAGATCTCGAAATTAAGCCCTAAGGATCATAGCTCCTTTGAATTCATTCCTCAATTCAAAATACCCACTGTATTCGGTTGAGCACCTAAAAAGTAAAAAAGCGAGTGCAATATAAATCCTCCATTTATTATTATTAACTCAGATGTAGAACCTGCGCTCGGATGCGGTAAACATCCATGATCTTCATCATCAAAACTCCTTTCACTTCTACTTCACTGCAGCTTGGATGTATCCACTTTATATATTCACACCATCAATGATTAAGGGCACCTATAGGCCTTTTTATATTGCATTTTAACATCATAGCCTCTATAAAAGTCTCAAAACAAAGAAAGAACATTTTATTCATATGAATCACCACCATGCTTCACACCTTTACCTTCAATTTATATGGCTGTTAGTGCACAAACTGACGTTAATTGCCTGCAACAACGTCTAATACTGCGCCGATTTGTGTCTCAAACATTCCCCCAAGTTCTACTTGGAGTGTGTAAGCTGCTGCATTTCCGCCTGTTATGATGGTTACATTTCTTCCAGATGGTATAACGACATGATCACAATCACCAGGGTATTTTCCGAGACTCCAATTATAAATAGAATCATACCTATTGCCACTGTCTGGCCCGATCCATGTATTTGTCAAATAGTCGCAACAGTTACCGTCTATATCGCCACTAATTGACCATCCGTATGTGTTTATGAGGATATTCCGAGCATCATCACCATTACAATAGGTCAGTCCCTCAGCACCAAATAAGACACCTGATTGCAAGGATTGAGCTGCCCAACCAATAAGTGTGTTGTCATAATTCGTGACAGATAATCCTGATTCCGACAACATGCCATACATGCGGTATACACTGGAAACATTATATGAAGACAAATCTCTATTAAAGCTTTTCGCAGAATAGAACATGTAACTCATTCCATTAACACTCGACACATCCCATGAGGACACATCTCCATTAAAGGCTGACGCATTAAAGAACATCGATGTCATATCAGTTACACTTGAGACATCCCATGAGGACACATCTCCATTAAATTAGGGCTCAAGAATGCGTTACAAATTTTCTTTGTACTGACCTTTGTCTCAGGTCTGGGCTGCTATTGCCAAGCACATACGTGCATACCCTAACTGACGTGCGACTGAAGCTGTCATCTTATAGCTGCTACAGACCAAATAATTAAGTCAAAGCAAAAATTAAGTTAATGATTCGCTGATAAGTCGTATTCAAGGATCCGTCTTGTAGTATCCCTAATTACAGGACTTCTGAACAGTAAAATATGACTTTGTCCATGTTTTGTCCAGATGCAGAATGCCATAATTATTGAGAATCTTCGACATCTTGGCATCGTCAGTCGCGTTTGCGCGGTCTGTATAGCACAAATAAAATATCTATGACTGTAGGAATATTATGGGCAATCTTTGCTGGCATCATGTTAGGTCTCTATGCCCTCCCTGAGAAATTCGCTAAGGATTTCGAATTCGAGAATACCTGGGGCCTGATGTTTTTTATTAATATGATCATTGTCCCTGTGGCCGCCGGTCTATTACTCGTGCATGGGCTGTTCGACATCATTTTGGCTATACCCCAAGAGGTCTTACTTAAGATGGCCTTTGCAAGTATACTCTGGGGTATCGGAGTGATGATGTGGGGTAAAGCAATTGATCATATAGGACTATCTTTAGGGTTCTCCCTATTTATTGGTACTGTGATCCTGATTGGATCTTTGCTTCCATTCTTAGTGGACGGGCTGCCGGAGAAGAATAAGCTGATTGTCATTCTCATAGGCATCAGTGTCGTCTTAGCAGGTGTCTTATTTAATGGTAAAGCTGGGCTTACCAGAGAGGCGGATGAGGTATCGGGACAGGGAAGTAGAAGCCATAAAAAATCCATGAATACTGGTATACTGATAGCCGTAGCGGGGGGACTATTAGCTACAGGCTTTAGCTACGCTAATGCTGCTGGGAGGCCCGCTATTCATGATAATTCATTAGCTCAGGGGAATCCTGAATGGGTTACAGCGGTAATTGTGATGCTCATCATATATATCTCAGGAGCCATCTTCGTCATCCCTTACTTCATGGTGGAGCTCAGCAAAAAGTCATTGTGGGGCAAATTTAAATCACAACATCTAACAAAAAATGTGCTGCTTACCAGCTTAATGGCTATTTTTAATTTTGCAGCTTCAGCTACTTTTGCCTATGCAGCCTATTTATTAGGTCAATCTGGTAATACGGTTGGTTATGCCATATTCAATACCATATGCGTAGCCGTGGCCATACTCAGTGGCATCATCACAGGTGAATGGTCTAAGGGATCAGCTCGGGCTCGCAGATTCCTTTATTTAGGCTTAGCTTCGATGCTATTAGGTGTTAGCATTATTGCATTCGGAAATGGTTTATGAAAAAATTTAACTTACTGTCTGGCTTAGGTTGATGACCAATGTATAGCGAGCATTTTTTAAAATAGAATAGATAATTAAACTCTTGTTTAGCAATGAAATTACCTTCTTCGTACCCTCATCTATCTTGGCTTAGCTTTATAGGCGCGATGAGTTTTATATTATGTGTCAGCTGTAACAATGCTGTGGTTAAGCAAGAGGTAGACGTCAGTCCTCCTGTGATTTCTGATGCTAAACTGGAAAAATTAGGTATTACAAATCGCGATTACCTGAGTGCTGCATCCAAGCGAGCCTTAGCGTGGCCCGACTTAGGTAACGAATGGTTTGGTGAGTTCACTGTTTCTGACCTGAAGGGAGATTTAGCTTATGAAGAAGGCGTAGTGCGTCGTGATCCTAGTGCATTAATTAAGCACGATGGTAAATACTTTGTCTGGTATTCTAAGAGTCTCGGACCATCTCAAGGATTCGGAGGTGATGTGGAGAACGAAAAGGTATTTCCGTGGGACAGATGCGATATCTGGTATGCTACATCTGAGGACGGCTGGACTTGGAAGGAGGAAGGGCCAGCAGTAGTGAGAGGTGAGGCCGGAGAGTATGATGACCGTTCTGTATTCACCGTCGAAATACTGGAAGATAAGGGGAAATACTATTTGACCTATCAGACTGTACAATCCCCATACAGTGTGCGGGTCAAGAATCAAGTCGGCATAGCTTGGTCAGACTCCCCGTACGGTCCATGGACAAAGAGCAAGGAGCCTATCTTAAGTCCAGCTGATAATGGAATATGGAAAGGCGAAGTTCAAGATCGCTTCAGCGTAATAAAGAAAGGTGACTTTGATAGCCATAAGGTACACGATCCTTGTCTATTAGCTTATGATGGTAAATACTATCTATATTATAAAGGAGAACAAATGGGAGAGGAAATATCGTTTGGCGGTAGAACCATTCGTCACGGTGTAGCCATAGCTGATGACCCGCTCGGCCCCTATGTGAAGTCACCGTATAATCCAATTTCTAATAGTGGTCATGAAATATGTGTCTGGCATCGTGAGGGCGGAATCGCCTCACTGATCACGACGGATGGCCCAGAGAAGAATACGATCCAGTGGTCACCTGATGGTATTAATTTTGACATCAAATCAGTTATTAAAACTGCGCCTCACGCGATTGGCCTGAACCGTACTTTAGACACAGAAGATCCAGATGAACCTTTCAAAGTATTTGAGTGGGGCCTGACTCATCAGTATGTGAATAGTGACTACCAACACATCAGACGCTTCGAAGGTAAACGGCGGAAAGTGCATGCAGCTAAAGGAGTTAAGGTAGAATAATCCTTACCAATATAGCAGTTAGACATTATCGAAAATAGCGCTGTTGAAGGCAATTATGATGAAATATTTCAGCTACGTTGCTGAAGCTTACACCTCTTAATATAACATCGTAAATAATTACCTATGGCTCATGAGATCAGTTGATTTAAATAATAATAGATTTCATCATCTGCATACTGCTAAGCCGTCATCTGAGAGTCAATAGACACTGCTATATTGCTATAAAGGGGTATTCAGAAGTAAAGCATAAACACATTTTCTATAGATGCAAAGCTAACTTGCACTCGCCGTGCGGGC
>ENA-ORXR01002997-ORXR01002997.1-marine-metagenome-genome-assembly--contig:-NODE-2997-length-15498-cov-15.714675_pt1 | contig 15498 bp, 17 predicted proteins | sample MGYA00237866_ERZ511479 | MGnify/ENA metagenome assembly ERZ511479 | reverse complement strand
GGGGGGGGGCCGTGCCGCGCGTGAAAGAAGGGGCAGCACAAGGGGATGCACCCGAGGCGGGGTCGCGGTCGGCAACCGTGCCCGTCAACAAGAAGCACCCCCTCGCAATCGGGGAGCGCGGAGCGGGGGCGGGTCTGCGAGGTAGCCGCCGCCGCGACACGGCGGGAGGTGGGCTTGTTCGGCGCGCGCCCAAAAAAAAAAAGTGAGCATGCGCCGTGCGCCTGCAGAGGTGCCGTCGTGGAGGGCCGGGCGGGAGGGGGGGGGCTTGGCCGCGGCGGCCACCACGCGTGCCAGCCACGCAAGTGGCGCGTGCGGCGCGCTCCGCGGCGCCACGCCGCCACTCGTGCTGGGTGGTTGGGTTGGGATTGGGCGCGCAAGGAAGCCCGCCGCCGGTGATGTGGGCACCCCCCAGCACATGCCAGAAAAGAGGGAACGAGCCAGATGCGGCCGGGACTTTTCGTTTCTTGCACACCCAACTGAATAGGTCGGCTGTGTCAGCTGCCAAACGGCACAATTCTGATTCTCAAAACCGCTTTGGTGATGGAACTTGGCGTTCAATTGTCTGAAACGCCGTGCGGCCGAATTGCTCGCTCGTGTTGGCATTGACGTGGTGTGTTTCTCTTCCGGCCACCGGCGCTTCTCCATCCGTTTCTTTTCATAGGCACCATGCAGCACACTCACTTTTTTTGTGTGAGACAATAGCGCGACTGACACGGCACCCCCGAAAAAGCAACAGGCTGGAGCTGAAGGCCAAGCCCGGCTCCCCCTTGCACGCACTCCCATGGCCCACTCAAAAAATCTCAGACCGCACCACGATGCGCACATTGTGCCCGTACGCGGTCTCCGCGTCGACCCCCCCCCCGCCCTCTGGCACCCGCGCAATCATCCCACGCCGCCGGCTTTCCGTCATGGCAGCCGTCGCGGCCGCCCGCACCGCCGCCTCCATGCCGCGGGCGCCGCAAAAAAACACGCCGACCACCGACCCCGACCGGCTGTGCGCGACGAGCGCGTCGAGGAGCGCGCCCCACCGGGGCCGCCCATAATTGAGCGACACCCGCTGCGCGCCCCGCGCGACGGTGGCAGCGTCCCACCGCGCGCTGCTCCGCCGGTCGCGGCCCCCGTCTGACGACGACTCGGAGGCACCGCCGCCGTCGGGGCCGCCGCGCGGCTCGGCGCCCGGCGGCGCCTCGCGGGTGCCAAAGCGGTGCACCCGCACGTAGCCGCAGCTGTCGACAAGTGGCGCGAGCTCCCGCACCACCCACTCGTCGTCGGCGGCGGTTGGGGACGTCCACACGAAATCCGCCGAGCGGAGGCGGCCGCCGGCGCCGAGCGCGGCGGCGCTCGCGTCGAGGAACTGGAGGCGCGCGGAGAGGAGCACCAGGTGGCGGGTGAGGACGGCCGCAAAAGGGATGGGCATGAGCAGCAGCGCTTGGATGTACCCGACGGGCGCGCCCGTGGCGTTGACGCTGCCGGCGAGCGCGGCGGCGGGCAGCGCGCCGCTGATGAGGAGGGCGGCCAAGACGGGCGCGAGCGCCGCCGCGTGCCACGCGCCGTCGGCTCGTGAAAACAGCTCGGCGGCGAGGCAGCCGAGGACGAGCGCCGCGGCGAGCGCGGCGAGGACCACGTCCGCAAGGATCACCCCGCGGTAGGTGTATTGGCTCAACGAGGCGGTGCGCCACATGTGCGCCTCGTCGGTTGCGCCCGCAAAGGCAAAGAGCGCGACGCGTGCGAGGAGCACCCACAGGATGCTCGCCGACACGGTGACGCTGCGGCTGATGCCGACCGCCGCGTCACTTGTTGGTGAACACAGGCCCGGGTAGCGGGCGCACAGGCCCGATGAGCGGCGGGCGGTGGAAGCGTCGATGGGCCGCTTGAGTGCGGTGGAGAGGCGAAAGGAGTCGGCGTCCGCCTCAGAGACGGGCGTATCGATGGTCACGGGCGTGTTGCCAGTGGTGCGCGAGTCAGAATTGCCAGACGCGTCGCGCCCACCGGCCTGCGGGCGCACGTCGGCCATGAAGCTCATGCCGACCTGGGAGATGCCCGCCGGCAGCGGGGAGCAGTCGACGCATGGCCCATTGACGCCGTCGTCGCCGCCCGCACCCTCGGCCGCCGAGGCGCTGCGGGGCAGCCCGACCCCCCGCGTCTCCCGCAGGATTTTCTCTGCCGACTTGGCCACCCTGTGCAACCGCGACGTGCGAGAGAAAGATGGCACGCATCAGCAAGCATGTGCCCAAGCACACAAGCCAAGGGCACAAGCGGGCGTCAGCATGCGGTGCTCGCCCACGTCTGGGCAAAAGTGGTCATGCCGTGCTTCTCCTCCACTCGTCCCTCGAACAAAGACACCACCCCCATCAGCGGCACCTCCCCAGCCCCCGACAACGTACGAAATGAAGGGCGTGCAGCCGACGCCGCCGCCAACCAGCAGCACCCGCTCGTACGAGGCGGTGCACGACGCCGGCGCCCCAAACGGCCCCCGCACGTGGACTTCCAGGCCCTCGTCCCCCTCCCTACGCGCGAGCTCCACCAGCGTGTGCAGCCGGTGCGTCCAGTCGCCGGCCACCTTGATAAAAAATACCATCTGCTCCTCGTGCGGCGCCGACGCAATGGTAAAGGGGTGCCACCCGAGCGGCCCCCCCCCCGCCAGCGGCACCCGCACCTCTGCGTATTGGCCCGGGCGGTAGTCAAACACGCGGGGCAGCGCCAGCCGCAGCACGTCGGGGGACACAAACACCACATCGTCCGACGCCAAAGAGAGGGTGGCGGTGCCCGCGCGCGTCGCCGCCACCCGCCCGCCCACGTCGATGGCGTGGAGGAGCAGCGGCGCCACCAACCACTTCCACGTCGTCCAGTGGCCGCCCCACGACCCGTGTAGCAGGAGGGCGAGGAAGAAGAGGGCGCCGCCGCCCTTGGTGGCCGCGTAAAAGAGCTCAAAGTGGCGCCGACGGACGGCGGGGAGGCTTGTTACGACCATGGTGCCGAGGAGGGCGAGCGCGACGCAGCCGGTCGCGACGGCGCGCGTCCAGCCGGCCCAGCCCGGCGACCAGCCGACGGCGGGGGCCCCCGGCGTCAAACCGCCCACCAGGTGGCACACCCCGTGGACGACCGAGATGGCCGCCGTGGCGTAGCCGACGACGGCGACGGTGAGTGGCATGGCGCCATCGATGGGCAGAAACGCCGAGGCGGCCGTGGACCGCAAACGCGTCAGGAGGAAGCGGCAGGAGAGGAGCAGGATGAGCACCGCAAAAAAGTTGAGGACGAGGCCAAAGCCGCGGGCGACGCTGCGGGGAGGAGGCACGCAGGGGATCCCCACGCAAGGACGCAAGCGACGGCCGGGCGCACGAAAACGGCACGACAACAACCAAAACATACGCTGGCGTCAGCACGAGACGCTCCGTAGGGCACTCCCCCCCCACCGCCCCGTCCGACGCGAGCAGACCTCACTCCCACGCAGCGGACCCCCCCCCACCCTCCAACGTACGACAAGGGCCACCGCTGCCACACGTGCGTCAGCCCCGCCCCGTGGCGTTGGCCAAACTCATGGAACGCGCCGCACCACCACAGGGCCGACGCCACAATGAGGCCGACGCCGAGCACCAGCGCCGCGAGGCCGTGGGTGGATTGCCACGCCTCCACCCGCGCGCGGCGGCCGGCGGGCAAGGCGGGCGCCGCCCACCCGCCGGGCGGCGGCCGCCACACGTCGCCGGGGAGGTCCTTCTCCATCCCACGCGTGGGGGCGGGGGGGAAGGCGGCGGCGGTGGGGCCCCGTCGGCGGCGGGTCGGTTGAACGTCCGCCCGCCCCACGCCGGGGTGATGGTGCGGTGGGGCTCGCGACGGGCCGTCGGCGGGAATGCCACGCGGGGGGGGGCGTAGAAAAGGGGCAGCCAGCGCCGGCAGGGGACCGCCCGCCGCCGCGCCAAGCGACTGTAACAGGCGGCAAAGAGCGGTGTGGGGGTGGGCGATGGACCCCACGACGGAAGCGGGCGGCCTGAGCCCACCGACAGCCACTTGGGGGGCGCGTCAGCGTCCTTATGGCTCCGTCACCCCGGCCCTGGTGGCGCCATGCCGGGGCCCCGCGCACCCCGCCGCGTGCCGGCGCCCGTGTGGTGTCCTTCAGAGCCAGCCGGCGGTGGACGCGCCGCAGAGGACCGGCCGCAACACTGGCGCCTCGTCCCCCCCCTCCCCCCACCCCCGCCCCGCTGGGGCCGACGCCGACACCGTTTCCAATCCCGCCGGCTCGCCGGTCCGACGCGCCGGCCCCGCCGGGACGCTGCCCAACCGGCGGCCCCCTCGATCCGGCGTGCGCAGCGCGGGACCCGCGGCGCGGTGGCGCTTGGACCACGACTTGGCCGCGGCCGGTGGCCCCGCCCTGGCCTCCTGAAAGGCGGAAGAAGCACAATACAGTACCGCTGTTACCTAAATGTTATTGTCGAATAGCGCTGTGGGACATCCCAGCAATGGCCCACATTTCTGCGGCTGGCCCACAAGCTTGTGGTCGTGGTGCCGTGTTGTGGGGCTCTTGCAAGAGCCCCACGCTCTTGCAAGAGCCCCATAACACGGCATCAGAAGCGAATTACAACCGCCGAGCAAAATTCTTGCACAACGACTTTCGTAGATAGCCTTTTCTGATTTCCCCGCCCCGCCGGTTCCAAAAAAAAAAAATGAGGTGTCCAACAGAGCCAAAACTGCGATTGTGCTCCTACCCCAGCGTCGCGCGGGTGCGCGGCTACCAAAACGAGCCCCGCCGCCGCTGGCGCGAGTCCTGATGCCTGACACTGGGCGCGCGGGCAGCGTCGACGGCGGCGTGGCGGCCCCACTCTTTGCGCCGCGACGGCCGTGACGGGCGACGCGCGGCGGGCGCGCCGATGGCCGACGAACCAGAGCGCTCTCACGCGTCGCGCTTCGTCGCCCCCCGCTCTCATCATGATGGATGAGCGGTGCCGCACGCATGAATGGGCACCCCCGAGTGACAATGCATGGGGGCACTGCGGAGCCGCGTGCCGCCACCGCCCGGTACGTATCGTGGTGGACTGCCCGGCATTGCAGGCGCCGACCCACCGCCACCGGCCGCGGGGGGTGGGTGTCCTCGCGCCGTGCCTCGCACAAGCCCCCGTCGCTTGCTCGCACACGACCACCCAAATGCGGACCGACACACGAGAGCCACAGGCCCGCCGCCAACGGGGGGAGACGTGTGCCCACCCACCGTCGCTGATGGCCGCAGCGCAAACAGAACGCCGTTCCATTCGGCTCGGTGTGCCTGAACGGAGCTTCAACTCGGCCGATTATGTTCCAGTCGCGTCCAGATGCTGAGCTCTGGATCACGAGTACTCTCGAGAACCGAGCAGATTCGAGACCGCGGCCGCGTCGTCTGGCACGGATTAGGCGCCATGGTGCCGTTGTCTTAGGTGGCAGCGATACAGTCTCGCTTCGACGAGTACATGCAGTCGATTCGAATTACATTAGTGGGGAGCGCTGAAACTAGTGTGAGCTCACCAAGGTGAGCACGATAGGGCTATGTCACAGAAGAAACACAGGGCCCATGTTTTGTTTTGTTGGCTACGGCTCCATCACGGCTCCGCACACCACCCCAACGCACGACGGACAGGGACGCCAGCAAATGCCAAGCCAGCCCCACGCGAAAGGAAAGCGGTACCAACACACGGATGGGAGAACAAAGCAGATAAACAAAGACGACGACGTCCGTGGCCAGCGCGAGACGGCGGTATCCAACGACCCACCGGAACGCCTGAGCGGCACAGAAGACATAGCCAGCACGACGATAGAAGCACAAAGCAGATAAACAATGACAACGACGTCCGTGGCCAGCGCGAGACGGCGGTATCCAACGACCCACCGGAACGCCTGGGCGGCACAGACAAGAGCACAAGACAGACAGGTAGATTGAGAAGCATACCTCATGGCAAGACGAGAAGACGGGGTCCGTGAAGCCATCAAAACGCCCGGACGGCATGAGGTGCAGGGCGGCCGAGCAGAAAGCACTCAAAAGCGAGAGGCACGGTAAGCTTGCCACTGGGCGGCGCGCTCATCTGCGACAGGGCGGATCTCGTCATCCTCTTCCTGGTCGTACTCGGGTGCGGCGGCGGCAGGCCCGACAGCGGCCGCGGCGGAATATGCAGCCTGCAACTGCGGCGGCAGCGGCTCCAGCTGCATCGGGTGGGGTGGGAGCGGCAAGATCTGGCCGGGGCTGGGGGCACCGACCGGCATTGGGACCGGCGGGGCGACCAGGACTGGGACAGGGGGCGCTTCTACCGCAGCAGCGCCGCCGACGTCCGCGGTAGTAGATATGTTGTGACGCTGTGCATCGCCGCCATCGAGCAGCTTCAGCCCGTCATGCACGTCCGAGTCCTTTGGAAGCGCCTCGTGAAGGAACAGAAGCTCGCGCTCATAGAGTGAGCGGTGCCCCTCGTTCAAAGGACCACTTCCTGCGGTGACAGGCGGAAGACCGGCTCGGTTCCGCAAGTACGACCGAATCTGTCGATATACCAACATCGCGTGTCACACGGAAAGGAAGCAAACAGGAGTGTCCACAAAGCCGAAGCCGCGCCCGAGAAAATGCCGGGTCAGCAACAGTCATGCACGTCAAGACCACAACACGAAGTAGACAGACAAAGAGCACCACAAACAAGGTTGGGGCATGAGGCACAACCACAGGCCGCACGAGGGGAACAGCACGAAGTGGAGCCGAAAAAACAAACGTACCCGAAAGGAGACGTTAGCGACGTGGCCGAAGTAGCACTGGATTACGCGCGACGCCTTGTTCGTACCCGACCAGGTGACCATCTTCGTCGTCCCGTCGAGCTCCTCGATCACGTTGGCCACGGCCTCCATTGTGGCCAGTCGACCATGCGCGTCCGTGAAGAAGGAGTCCCCGTTTAACAGCTCCTGGCACTCCTCAGCCGAGAGTGTCAGCTGTCGACGAGTAGATGACGGCGACGTCGTCGTCCAGGTGCCCATGCCCCGAAGCTCGTGGACTTGCTTGACGAACGTCGACACCGCAGTCGACGTCAGCGAGCTGTTGAGGTGCGACATCACGCGCTTGATGTACTGGTACGCCAGAACCAGCGCCATGCCCTTGGCAGGCTTGCGGACTGGCAGCAACATCTTCTCTTGAAGCTTTTTCGCCGCCTCGTCCTCCGGGACTTTCATGACCATGGCGGCCACGTGAAGGAGCCGCGTGTTAATCACCTCCGGCGACGGGTAGACCTCCCTCGAAGACGTTGCGTCTCGAATCTCCTCCACGAGCCCCTCCAGGAACAGCTCCTGTGTAACACCGACGAGTCGCATGCAAGGGAAGAAAAGAGGCGAACACAATGGTACGTCAGAAAGCAGCCATGGCGACGAGAGTCTCCAACTACCAGGAACGATGTCCGCTCACATGGGCAGCTGTGGACCATGAACCAGGCCGGTACGACAACCAGGTAGGTACGGTACACTCAAGCACAAACGTAAAAAGCAACGAAAGGGGGGAGTCTGCCGCAGTGCGAGACAACGGCGGAGAACTTGCACTCACAAGTTACGTACCTTGATCTCATTAACCAGAGTCAGAGAGCTCTGCCCAGGCGGACCCTCATCGTCATCTGGCTTAGGCAGACGCTCACCGAGGCCTCGAATAGATGCGTCGAGCCGCGAAAGGCGCTCAATGACGGTGCCGTGATGCGACTGGCGGTCGTCGGCGGTTGCAGCGAGACCATCCATGCGACGCAATGCAGAGGCCGCTTGTGACTTGACCACGACCACCTCCGAGCGCAGGCGCGTGAGCTCCCGCCGCACAGAAGAAAATCCGTTACGCATGGCATCGAGCAGGACGTCTTGCGCCCGTGTGCCGGCCTGGTCCGCCTCCCGGTCACCGACAGCTGCACCAGAGGCCGATCCCGCGGCCGCCCGCGGCGCACGAGTTGTACTGGCTCGGCGACGCTTCCCCAAGGACGGCTGAGACGGAGACTGAGGAGAGCCAGCCGGCGACCAAGCGGGTGTTGAGGCTGGAGACGCACCCGGCGTGACGAGGTCTTCAACATCTGCAGCATCTCCATGAACTGGAGGCGTCAAGCACGGCGGCTGTGTCGTAGGACCGACAGGAAGGAAGGCAGCGAGAGGAGCCGGCGGCGGTGGCAGCGGCAGCGGCGGCAGCGGCGGCCCTGTCGCGAGCGCACCAATGGGAGTGCCCTGCACTCTAGCGGTGGCCGGAGAGGTATGGCATACCACAGGAGGAAGAGCTGGCGGCACCGCATGCCCCGAGTAGCCCGCAAAGACAGCCTGTGCACCAGGCATCCAAAAGGCGGCCGGAAACATCCGCGGATTGCGAGTGCGATCCGCCAGCGCCTGCACGTCAATAGCCGCCGCCGCAGCGGCCGCTTGACCGGCTTGCGCCGCTGACTTGGGCGCTGCAGCGAGACTGGCCGAGTGAGCGGCGCCGCTGCCATGCGCGGGCCCGCCCTTTGACTCCACAACCGTCTTCTCGCAGGTGGAAGCTTCTCCAGCCGTCTTACGCCCGACCGCACGCGGATGAATATCGTCGTCTGCGAGCTCGTCGCCAGCGGCGTCGTCCGCATCGCTGCCATAGCCATCGTGGCTCTGCGTCGACCGCGACGACTGCGACTCGGGTGGCGTCGGGGGGTCCTCAAACGCAACCACGTAGGGAGTCGAGGGCGCAGTCATCCGAGGCGCCCTCGAAACGAACTTGTGAGGCTTTCGCGGGAGTGACGTGCGGACATTGCGAGACCCGCGCCGACGCGACTTGGACGGCATGGTAGGCGGGGGTGGCATCGACATCGTCGCCGGAGTGGCATGGAGGACCTCCTGCTCCACACGGCTGCCCCGCTCGAGGTCGAGCAGGGAGTTCAACACAGGAGACACCACAGGGGCGTGATATGGCGGTGCCGAGGCGGAAGCACGCCGACGCTGACGCGACGGCGTGGGCACCACCGCCGTAGACCATGCACTTCCCGCAGGCCCCGAAGAGCCAGGCACCGCACTGGCAGAGGTAGCGGGCTCGCCACCGTCGGCAGGCATACGGCCTTGCTCCGTGAGGACCTCCATCTTCTGCTCATAAAGAGCCATACCGACCGCCCCGGAAAACTTGTAAGGCGGCGGTCTCGGGCCCAATGGCACCGAGCTCGAGGACCCGCCAACACCGCTTGGCGGGTCGACCCACGACGCAGGGTCGTCGACATCAATAGGCTGGTCCGGCGAGCGCGACACCGTGGCCTTGCCCTTGCCCTTGGAAGAGGACAGGACCGGCAGGGGGACCGGCTCGTCGACGTCAATGACGTCATCTGCAGCTGGGGAGAGCGCCCGCTTGGTAGACGAGCGCGCGGCGCGCGCCGCAGGAGGCGGGGGCGGCGCCATCTCCGAAAAAGTCGGGTGCCGCCGCCAAGGTGGGGATGAGTGGGGGATCAAGTGCACGGTGAGGAGGGGGAAACTGCAACCGGGGTGGGGCAACGGGTGGGCAGCGGTGGTGGTACGACACAGCGGAACAGTGCGCACGAAGGTGATGCTCGGACGGTCACAATGAGGCAGCGCTCTCTGGGCACATCCCAGGCATTAGTACCCGACCTGCCACCGGCGTGGGAGCCCGGGCTTGGCCGTGACCCCCCGCCGCCAACGACCACACCGCCCTGCACGTAGACGCTTGCGGCGCCTTCGCGTCTCCAGCGCTTGGCCGCGCGACAGCTGCCACACGCGCGCCCCGGGCCCCGGGCCTTCGACAGGCACGGCACGCGCACCAATCCCCCACGCACACCACAGGCACAACAAAGTGGCCCCAACGCGGCACGGTGTCGGTGGCTCCCCACAGTCGACGCAGGCCACCCAGCAACGAGGTGAGCACCCCAGGCAAGGCGTGCACCTCCAGCGCGGCGAGGGACCCCACGCATGGGACGCTCCGCCCCCCCCCCCCCCCCCCCCATACCTTCAAGCTCCTAATCGTCCGCCAAGCCCAACAGCCGCAGGGCACTCCATCGTGGATGTCAAGGCGGGAGTGCTCAAAGGCCAGGGTGGGACCCTGAACCACGCCCGAGACCGACTGTCCCGGCCCCACCAGCGCGGTCACGGTATCCGTGCCCGCCAGCCCAAACCCACGTAATCCATGTCGGTGCGGGAGGTCGGCCACCGGCCCACAGTCCGCGCAGAAGAACTTCACCATGGGAGCGGGGGGCGCCAGGAAAGGGGGACGAGGTGCGAGCCTCGGGGGGGGCTAGAGGGAGTGCTCGTCAACGATGCAGTGGCACGTGGTGGTGACACGAGTGATGGGTGCCAACGTCCGATCGAGTGGCTGGCGGGCAGCGCCGTATGAGGGCAGACGGGGGGGGTCAAGACGAGGTCCACCACACACAGTACCAGAGGCCACCTGGTTGCGTGGCGAGCTCCCAGGTGGCCGTCGAAAGGGGTGCCAGTCATGGTATGCAAGGGAAGCGCCGTCAGGTGGCGGGGTGGGAGCGGGGTGGGGCGGCAGTTTGGGGGGGACCATAGCTCGCAAAGGCCGACGAGGGAGGCGGAACTGATGACGGCGACTACTCTGTGGGTCGCAAGGTGTGTCTGGCATGGAAGCAAGAGAGTCGGGTGGGTGACGCCCACGGCACTGGTCTCCCTCTCCGTCAACCCGACGGCCACAAGTGCGCCTGATCTAATTGCACAAGAGTCCTCTTCCAATAGAGTCTTTAAATTGCAGCTGGAGGCGGGGGACCAATAGAACATCGGTAGAGCAAGATCGACGATCCAGAACTTACGATAAATCGAGCCAACAGGTGGGCGAGTACAATTTGGGTGCATGGGATGGCATCGTCGTTGCAGTGCCGCGACGGTCTTGGTCCGTGGCACCATCCCATCGTCATCCGAGCGCCGCGGTCTGGCGACGCCATCGGCTGAAGGCGGGCGCTCGTCGCAGGCGGGCACTCGTCCACTGCTTTCATGTCAATCTATGTCCTCCCATTTGTTTTCGTTTCCATCGCATCGTCTGGCGCCGTGTGAGACCGACACCCGTCTCTGTCGTCCAATTCGATTGTCAGTCATGGTAGCATCCGCGTTGTGTCCCTGCCCCGCGTGGTGCCCCTTTTCCACTCACTGCCCGGTGGTCGTCTACCCGAGCGCTGGATGACTGGTGCCGACTACCGACAGCCCCCGCTGTCCTGAGTGACCATTGCGGCCGCGCCCACGGCGGCACTGCCGTTGGCGGCAGACGGCGCGACTGTCCCGGACGCTCCTGTGTCGACCAACCCCCCCCCCCCCCCCCCCCCCCCCCCCCCCTTCCCGATTTGAGCTTCACTGCCACCGCCTCGGTCGTCGCCTCGCTTCTCCCAACCACCGTGACCTCATGGCAAGCACGGAGCAACCCGACGGAGGAGTCGATGACCAGCGACGCCCCCAAGTGGCCGTTGCGACCCGCAGCCGTGGACCGGCGCGTGACCGCGTCAGGTGGCCGTGGGCTGACCACCTGCGGTCTCCAGCTTCTCGCGCTCTTTGTGTGTCGTACGTTCACTCCCGGTTGGAGCTTACTCCTTTTTGTCCACGACGGGACTTGTGCCGGCGCCAGGCCCGTGCTGACCTCCCACCATAGCCTGGTGTCGTCTTGTGTCCTGATGACTAACTGTACTTTGCACTTGACCAACTTCCTAGTGTGACCTCAATGACAACCGACTGCTACCACAGGTTCGAGTAACCAATGGACGCGTGCTGGCTATGCTGGTTCTGCCCTCGCGTGTTTTTCTCACCACAGACGCGCGTGCGGCACATGAGCGTGCGTCACAACACGAGGAACCGGCTCGTGCCGCCGGCGGGCTTCGTCGAACTGCACTTGCGTCCTGCTGCGAGCGAGTTTGGTGCATTGTCGCACGACTGGCATGGGGGCATTGGTCGTGATGTTACGAGCGACGACGCCGGTGACGTTCGCCCATTGTCTCCTGCTGGTGGGCGTGCCTACATCGCCAATGATGCAGAACGACCAGAGCTCGGCGGACTGGGATCCGTGTGCATCCCTCCCGACGGGTTCACGCGCGGGTCTCTCGCTGTCCCTCGTCCTCGGCATGTATTCTACACTTCCACGGCCGCTCGCATACGCGCTTACTACGAGTCGCTTCCTGAGGCGTCCAAGAGCAGGCGCTTGGTCCCCCCCGAGGTGGGCCTGAAACCTACAAGATTCAACACCCCACTCTTGCGGGAAGTACTGAAGTTCGCGCTCAGTGCCGGTGGGCCTGGGCTGTCACAGGCCGACCAAAGGTGGTACGTCTCCGTCTTGTTCCTTGCCGAGGAGGGTGCAGATGGGCGGCGACGTAGGGGGCTCCACACCGTGCGTGCTGAACGGCGTGCACCGCTCGCTTCCATCGAGCATGCCACTGCCGCCCCACGGGGTATTGGGATTGGCGGCCTGTCAGATGGGGAGGATGGTGACCTAGTGGAGGACACGGGAGGCGAGGTTACACGGTCTTTCGGGAGCCGTTCCGCCTTCGTTGCTGCCGTGCGCGAGGAGCAGCGACGCGTACTTTCGAAGCTGCACTGGGACGAGACACCGCTGGAGGTGGAGGGAGTGGGGTACACGTTTTACTCCAGGGACCTACTACAGGCTGTCTTGGACCTCCTCCGAGGTGCTGAACATGTGCAGTTCTGGGGTGAGGAGGTGGGTTTGGCCCCTGACGCGACGCGCCTTCGCGCCGACATGATGGACAGTGACCTCTTTCTCGCAGAGGAGGGCATCGTTCGTGGGCGACACGGCTCGCTATCGTTCGTTCTGGGCGTCCAATTGTTCATCGACGAAGCGGTTGTGTCGTGGTCTGGCGCACACTACGTCTATCCTGTTCGCGTTCGCGTGCTCAACGTCCGTGACCGCAACGTCCAATGGGTCACAGTGGGCTATGTGCCGCATGTCGGCAAGCCTGTGGAGCGGAGTGCGGCGGCCCGACGCCGCGCGAGCGACGCGCGCAACGGCTTGCTGCAGCGTTGTCTCGCCATCCTTCTCCGCCGGTTTATCGTGGCCAGCCAGGACGGTGTCACCGTCTCGTTTCCTGGCTCGTCGGACCTGCTCGCGGTGCCGCGGCTACTCGGGCTCGTAGCCGACCAACTCGGCGAGCGCTCCGTTGTCTGTCTGATGGGCAATTCTTGTGAGTTTTTCTGTTCGCACTGTATTGTGCATCGTGACGTGGCTGGAGGGCCTGACGGAGTGGGCGCCGATAGACGGGACGTGACTACGGGGCTCGACGCCCAGCTCGAGGGTGCCATCACGCGCGACCGCGACCCACGGCCATCGCTCCGAGGCATGCTCCGTACAGAGTACAGTGCTCTCGCTTTTGTTGCGGCGATCGCTGCTGTGGCCGGGTTGGCGACGGACAATCAGCTTCTCTACCGCATCATCTCGTTCGACTTACTACATGTGTGGAAGCTGGGCGTCATTCGTATGGTGGCGCAACGGTTCCCGGCCTTTTTGAGGGTCGCCTGTGGTGGGGGGGCAGCGCGCCTCGGTCCAGTGCAAGCGTCCTTGGACGCCCTGAACCAGCGTGCGTGGGAGATGGGACATCTTTGTGTACCGTCACCAACACCACCGGGGTACGTTGCTTTCTCGGCCTTTTCACACTTGTCCTACTCTATGCTGGTAACCCGCTCTGGTGTGTGATGACCCACCCCTTTATGGTACTCTACGCACTGTGGGGTATACATACTTACACGTACGCTACGCATTTGCTGCGCTTTTACCCGTCGTGCTTTGCTGATCATATGTCTTCTTCAACGCGTAGGTTTTTTGTTCCACCGGAGGTGAAGCAGCTGCAAATGACGGGGCGGCTCTGGCGGCATGGCCTGCCGATGATGCCGCACATGATGGCTGGCATCGGCGGGCCGTCACGGGAGCGGCCGGTACGCCACCGCGATGCCGCTCCGACGACGGCGTCGGTTGTCATCCGGCGCGCCAGAGGAGGCGAACAAGAAGAGCTGGACGATGGACACGGACGGGACGGTGCCGTCTTCGAGCCTGCCGATGAGGTTCTCCCGGACCCGGCGGTACCCGATGTGGTCTCGTCGGTCAGATACCAGCAGCTGTTTGGTGACGTCCCTCTTCACGAGGCGGTACTGGACGTGTATTGCCGCATGGCGGCGCTGGGAGGCCGCTTGATGGGGGACAACATGGCGGACACGGCCCGCATGTCTGAGCAGCAGATGAGGAAGTTGGCTTCCAAGGCGACTTCCTTCGTGACGGAGTACGTGGACGTGCTCTTTGGTCCCGCGCACACCACCAAAGCGCATCGACTGGCCGCCCACCTTCACGCCGCTCTCCTCGACAACGGCAACCTGTGGGAGGGTGATACGAGTGAGAATGAGGGTCTACACGGGCCATGCAAGAGGATGTACCAGCGCACCAACAAGCGGGGGCCGACCATCGTGTTGCAGATGATGCGGGCGGCAGAGGCTCAGACAGAGGTGTTGCGGGAGCTGCGGGGAGACGCAAGGGATGACGGCGAGGGTATCCAGTCTCTGTTGGAGGAGGACGTTGAGACGGGCGACGTTCCGACGGCACCTGTCCCGATACTGGCGCGTTCCCATCGGGGGTTGCGAGTAACCGTCTCCACAGCCGCGCAGCGCCCGGGGATGGGGTCGCTGGGAGCTTTACTGCAGCAGCCGGCCGACTCCATGGTCGTCCTGTCGCCGTCCTTCACTTTTTTTTGCATCTTTGAGTGGGGTGCTCGGTCCGTGGTGCAGACCGCCTGTGCGACCGACGCCTACATGGGCAAGCCCCGCTACGACTACATTTGGTACTCGGACAAGGACGGTGCACGGCAGCTGGGGTTGGCGCGCCTCGTCGTCCGGATGCTCGGCGGTGCCTTCGATGACTTTGTCGTGGTGCAGCGGCTCCAACCCTTCCCGCCGCTTCCGCGCTGCTCGCTTTCTAGGTCAGGGTGCCGACGTATGGCCTGGCGCTTTTCTACCCCAGAGGCCGAGTGGCCAGAGCTTGCCCAAGTTCCTCTGGCGCGCGTCCTTCGTCTTGAGCACGTTGTGCTCGACTTCCTCGACCTTGCGGACAGGCACGGGCTGCGTGCGCTTCCATCCAACATCCCCGACAGCAGGGAAGAGCGTCGCGTGCAGCGCTACTTTACAAACCACTTCTACCCCTTCACCTCTCGGGCGCTCAACCCTAGCAGCTAGGTGCATGTCAAGACACGTCACGGGAGTGGGCAACGATTGGGAGGTGACAAGCGGGGGAGGAGGCTGTGGCGAGTGGTCGTGTGAGGCGGGGAGGGTGCAATGGGCGAGATGTGGTGGTGGGACGTGCATGACTTGGACCGTGCCCGAGCGCTGGGTGCAGGGTGCGGCTGGCGGGCTGCGTTGCTCGACAATGGCCATGTGGGTGCGGCGCGGGTGGCGGCGGCGCGGGCGGCGGCGGTGAGGGTGGTGGCGGCGCGGGTGGCGGCGGCGAGGGTGGCGGCGCCGCTGGTGGCGGTGGCGGCGCCGGCGCTGGTGGCGGTGGCGGCGCCGGCGCTGGTGGCGGTGGCGGCGCCGGCGCTG
>ENA-ORXR01002996-ORXR01002996.1-marine-metagenome-genome-assembly--contig:-NODE-2996-length-15498-cov-17.092017_pt1 | contig 15498 bp, 14 predicted proteins | sample MGYA00237866_ERZ511479 | MGnify/ENA metagenome assembly ERZ511479 | reverse complement strand
ACACCTTATCCCCGTGGGACCCAGAACCAGGCCCACCATCCCCAGTCCCCACCTTGTCCCCTGGAGGAGGTCCGGTCTTGGTGGAGGTAGCCGGCACAAGGGCAAGGCGTCCCAGTCCAAGGCCAAGGGCAAGATCAAGGCGTCCCTGACCAAGTTAAAGATTTCGTCGTCGGGGTCCGTGGAGGTAGCGCCGGGGTCAGTCGACCACTCTGGGGAGCATGGCGGTCTCCCCGGCACGAGCCCTGCGCCCGTCGGTGAAGTCATCCCTGGCGTGGCCTTGCCCGCGGCTAGGCCGGGTGACGCGCCCTTCGCCGAGCCTCCTGGCACCCGCCATGTTGGTGCGCCTGTACCGGGTGGTCTTGGGTGTCGTGACGGCGCCGCCCGAGGATGTGAACACGTCGGAGCGCCTCCAGGGGTTCCTGGCCACGCGCCCCGACCTGGCGCTGAGCTGGACCCGGGAGCAGCGGCGGGGGTTCTTGACGCGTCTGGACATGACGGCGCTTGTCTCGGCTGACAGCGGGGCGGGAGAGGTTGTGCACTCCGCTCCGGGTTTGGCCCTTGGGGCTGACCGCGCGCCTTGTGCCCCGGGTAGCGCCTGGGCGACCCTTCTTGCCGGCTCCCCCGTTTGCTTTGTCCAGGATCCCGCCGTTCGCTACGACTCCATCATCTCGGCGCCGGTTATCCGAGCGCCGATCGAGGATGAGTACCCCGTGTGGTTGGTCGCGACGGTGTACCGGGTGAAGGCCTTTGCTGCCCGGCAGGCGTACCCCAACCTGCTCTACATGCCGATTCCGGGTCCGTACTTGCTTCGGCTACCCATCATGCCCCCGTCTTCGCATGCAAACTCCGAGCAGCGGGCGCGTCGCCGGTGCTTCCTTTTCAGCTGGAACCACCAAGAGTTTTGGCGCCTTGCCCCGGTGATGCGCACCCAGTTCTTCCCGGCGGTGCCCACTTGGTTCGCCCAGATGGAGACCCCGATTGGGTTCATCACTGGGGGCTCCTTGGAGGCGTACTGCGCCCGGGATGAGATCTACCGGTCGTGTCGGAACGCCCACTCGGTCACGATGGCCATCTGGGTGACCGAGTACCTGGTGATGGCGCGCAACGGCTGGTCCGAGGAGGCGCGTGACGGCGGTTTCTGGCTGTTCTCAGACGCCCTCTATGGCTGGGTCAAGCAGCTAGAGCGGGAGGAGCTCGCCGGTGATGATGCCGATGCTTTGGGCTTCTTGCAGGCCATGCTGGCTCTGCGGGCGGCTCTCCCAGTCCAGTACCAAGCCTTCCACGACGCCGTGCGCCGTCTTGATACCTCCCACCGGGACCGGGATGGGTGGTTCACGGTGGTGACCCGACACGGCACTGACGTGGTCCGCATTGTCATGCAGGACCCCCTCGATGCCGCGGCGTACTCGATCCCGGCGTCTTGCACGGCGGTTCCGCCGGAGGCGCGTCTGGGTCGCGCCCAAGTTCCACTCGCGTCTGTCGGGGTCCCGTCGGGGTGGGCTTCCGCCGTGGCGCAGCGAACCGGTGGTTCTGGCTCTTTTCGCTTGGGTGGTCTGCCTCTCCCGGGTCATCAACTGGTGCCGCCTCCCCGTGCTTCCCTCCTCGCCAGCCCTGTCACGTTGGCGACGACGGCTCCTTCGTCTCGGGCGGACCCTACGACTCCTGTGGTGAGTACTGTGGCCCGGGTTGCCGACCCCGTTTCCACCGACGCCGTTTGGCCCTCCCGCCGCAGCCGCCGACCGATGCCCGCGCCGTCGCCGCTCCCGCCGCCTCCCCCGCAGACCGCCGTCCCCGCCTCCTTTCCCTTCCCCGCCGCCGACGCCTACCGCCGCGGCCATTGCCGTCGCCGACCGCCGGCTCCCGCCGAGCCCCCGCCGACAACGGCGGCGCCCTCCTCAACACGTGCCCTCGACCGCCGACTCCGCCCCTGCCCTCGCCTTCGCCGCGGCCGACCTCCGCAGCCGCCTTCCCCACCACCCGAAGAGTGGCCTATGATCCCCGCCGTCGCTTCCCCGACGCCCTCACCATCACCTACGAGGTCGGCCACTCCCGCCACCGTCGCCGTCGCCACCGACATCGGCCGCCGCTGCTGCCCCCGTCACAGCCGACCCCACCCCATCATCCGCCGCCGCCCGCGAGGCCGTCCGCCGCTGTCGCCGCGCCGCCGACCCACCGACCGCCGGCTCCACCCTCACCGCCGTCCGCCGCCCACACCGTCGCCGCCCCTTCCGCCACCACCGACTGCCGCCTCCGCCAACGCCGGCCCCGTCGCCCCCGCCGACCACCCGCCCCGACGCAGCCCCCGTCCACACCGGCGCCGTTCGCACCCCGGACCACGACATCCGCCGTCGCCGCCGCGCCCGCCCTCGCCAACAGCCGCCCCCGCTTTCGCCGCCACCTCCGCCACCGTCGACCACCGGACCCGCCGTCTCCGCCCCCGCTGCCACCGCCGTCCGCCGCCACCGCCGCCGCAGCCGCCGCCTCCGCCACCGGGCGCCACCCTCGCCTGCCCAGCCGTTGCCGTCGCCCGCCCCCGCCTTCGCCACCCCGGCCGACTCCGCCGTGTGCCGCCGCCCCCTGCGTTGCCGCCGGCCCCGGCGCTTCTCCCGGCACCAGCCGCCGCCGATGCTCAGCCCACCAGCCCACCGCCATCTGCCGCCGCCCGCGTCACGCTCTTCGCCGCCGCCGCCCCAGCCTCGACCGCACTCCCCACCGGAGCCCCCCAGGCCCCCGCCGCCGTCGGCCTCCGGCTCCCCCACCGCCGCCGCCGCCGTCCCCCACCTCTCAGTCCACCGCCAGCGCCGGCCGCAGGGGTAGGCCGCCTACCTCGCCGCAGCCTCCGTCTCTCCCACAGCCTCGGTCGGCCGCAGCTCCCGCCACCGCCTCCACGGTCGTCTGCTGCCCGCGCGGGCCCCACAGCCCCCTCCGCCGACGTCCACCGGCCCATCACCCCCGCCGCCGTCCCTCGCCACCCCCTCCACCGCAAACGCCGCCCGCGCTGCGTCCTCCGCCGCCGTCACCCTCCGCCCCCATCATCCCCACCGCCATGTGGCACCGAACCCACCTCCAGCGCTGCCGTCCGCCGCCGCCCTCGCCCTCCCCACGGCTGCACCCTCCAGTCCCAGACTCTGCGGGGTTGTTGCCGCTGTAGCGTCGGTGGAATCGTCGTACGGTGGCAGCCCCTCCGCAATTGTTTTTTTTTTTCCAAAATCCCACCACACAGCTTGAGCGTGTGCGGTGGAGTTGCTCATTTTAGGATTTTCGTCCATGTGAAAAACAATAATCGCGCCAGAAAAAGCAGTGTTGGCCAATGAAATGGCCAGAAACCTGCAGAGGACCACTCAAATCATGTCCTGCTGTGGGAGTTTTGCTATCCAGGGCGGCAAAGTTTCATGCAAAAGCGATACCCTACACAGCAAATGCGCTACAGCGGGAGCTGTGGCACACAGAGAGGACAAGGCCGGCGGCGACAGAGGGGCGCATCATGATGCTGGCGGCCGCCGTGAGGTGAAGGGGTTGTGTGGCCAATCATTGGCCATGCTATGATAGTACCAACGCCCGCGTGCCTCTGTGGTCGCGCCCACTGAAGGCGTCCACCGCCCGGTGCTGTCCACCTTGCGCAGGGGTCCGCCACCTCCTGTCGGGAGCTTTGGGCGGTGTCCCGGCCGCCGGGTTGTGTCCTCTTTGTTGCTGAGGGTGTGAGAAACCTGGGGGGAGAGTCGCGCGGGCCGGTTCGGCGGGCGGCTCAGGCAGGCCAGGGGGGAGGGTGCGCGCGTCGCTGGCTGTCGAGCGCGTCTTGCTGCTACAGCTTGGTGGGGGTGCTCGGGTGGACGTGGGGGCAGGGTTAGACTTCGGGGTGGGCGGGGGTAGGGGGCTGGGTGTGGGCCCTACAGGCCCAGAACCTCATTATTTCTGTATTATTGAGGTTTTTGGCGGTCGGTTGGACGTGATCCGGTCGTTTCCAGGCGCTTCTGGGCTCAGGCGAACTTTGTCTCGGAGGCCCTCGTGCTCACTGGGTGGTTCCAGACGATGATTGGGCGTTCATCCAGACCCGCCCGGATCACACACGAGACTTCCAGACTCCCCGGGAAGGATCTAGGTGATCCTTAAACCAGCCAATCAGATGCTTCGACGACGCCCGGGAACCTCTATTAATACGTTGCTTGGCCTGACCTGGTCGCCGTGACTTGCTGTCGTTCCCATCACACCCACTCCACCTGTCGACCCCTATCGTCGACCTGCACCCCCCCCCTCCCACCAGTCGTCAAGCGTCACTCTATGCGCCCTCCTCATACCACCGCGTCGAATGCCCCCATTCCACGCCGCCCCCCCCCCCCCCCCCCCCCCCCCCCCCCCCCTCCTGTGCCGCCTCTCCAGTCCGCCTGTCGGTCTCCTGCCCGCTGCGAACCCCCACCCCTCGTCAACCGTAGGCATGGTCTCTACCCCCCCACCCTCCCCCGCTCCCAACACGAGGGAGTGTGGCTGTCGCCTTTGTTGCAGGGGGGTGCCCGGGGGGACGTCATGGGTGCCGAGGAGCACGTGGTTCTCGCACCAACGAGTTCGGCAGCGGGGCGGCGGCAGACGGTCGCAGGCCACGAGCGCGGGGAGTGAAGAACCTGAGGGGGTCGACACTCGGGCTAGCCAGGCGGCTGAGGCTGGAGGGGAAGGGGCTCCAATGGATTGTGAGGAGGACGGGGCTGGCGCAGGTTCCCCAGCTTTGGGCGCGGCCTTGGGGGGTGGAGCCGGTGCGCCCCCCCTTCCGAGAGTGTTGCTGCCCCCGGCTGGCGCTGACGGTGTATGTATCCCCATGGGGGTGTTCAAGAAGGACATAGATACCTTCGTTTCATACACATACCTTCGTCAGCACTCTCTCTCCCGGGAGGCCTCGTCTGACTACCTGCGGCAGCGAGGCCGTCGGTCAACGTGCCGCACTGTGAAGCAGCTCAACGCGTTTGTGCAGTCAAGTGTGGACCTCCACGAGCTCCGTGTGGACTGCTGTCGCAAGGGCTGCGTGGCGTTCACAGCCGACAGGAAGACGTCGACTGCCTGCGACGCGTGTGGTACGCCCCGATTCAAGGCTGATGGCACCGCAGCCAAACAGGTCGTTTACTGGCGCCTCGCGTCCTGGCTTCGCATGCTCTTCGCAGACCCATCCATTGGGCCGGGGATGATGCGGGCTGTAGCGCATATCCGCGAGGGCGCCGCTACGTGCGGACCCGCTAACGGGGTACGAGACTATTACGACGGTGACATTTGTCGAGGCCTGTTGGCCGATGGCACAATTGACTCAAATATAGTGGCACTCCTGGGCTTATCGACAGACGGATTTCAAGCGTGGCGGCAACAGGGCTACCAAGGTTGGCCAATCGTGGCCACGGTTCTGAACATGGACGCTGCGGATCGAGTGCGGGGCGTGTCGCAACGAGTCCTGTGCGTAACTCCTGGTCCGAACGCTCCTGCAGACCTCGAGTCCTTCCTGCACCCAATTGCCGCACAGCTGGACGAGCTGGCGGCTGGAATTGGCGGAGTTACGGTGGCTGGCGCCGACCGGACTCACGTACTTCGGGCGTACGTGTTACAATTCACCACCGATATGCCCGGCGGAGACAAGATGCTGAACGCCAAGGGGCACAACGCCCGCCGCCCAAACCGCTGTAGGCCCTTTGAAGGTGTTCATGACGGCAAGGTGTATCGGTACCCGCCCGTTGACCCGTTCACAAAAAAACGGCTGTTCAGCATACATGGCGCGGCGCTCATGCGGCGGACCGCCGCCAGCGTTTGGGCCGATGCGGTGCGCGTCGAGGCGGCCCGCCAAGAGGGCAAGAGTCAAGCCGCCGTGAATGCCATTGCCGTCAATAGTGGCATTAAGGGCTATTCGCTGTTCTTTTGTCCAAGCCCCGCCGACCGACAGCGGTACCCCCATCTGAGCTATCTGTGGAAGCTCGGGCCGGCGACTCTGCCCTACGATCCCATGCACCTATTCTTTTCCAACATCACACCCATGCTGTGGCGGCTTGTCTCCGGCAAGTATGGAGTTCTCGGTCAAAGTGCAGAACCGTACATTATGTCCAAGAAAACGGTGGAAACGATCGGTCAAGAAATTGCTGACGGACGGCCCACGGTGCCACTGGCACAGGCAAGGTCGCTTCGAGATATTTCCGTCCACTCCTCTTCCTACAAGGCCGTGGATTGGATGTTCTTTTTGCTGAGCGCTGGCGAGGCCGTCTTGGCCGACAGGATTCCTGACGAGTTTTTCGACACGTTTATGGACCTGAGCAGGGCGTCCCGCCTGCTGTTTCGACCGAGAGGCATCACCGCACCGGAGCTGACTCAAGTAGACAAGTACCTGAAACGTTTTTGTGCCCGCTACTACAAGCACTTTTATGCGGGACTGCCGGAGCGGCTGGAGCTGTGTCGGTCGACAGTTGCGGCGCTGCTGGATGTGATCGACAGCGTGCGGACCTGCGGTCCTGCCTGGTCGTTTTGGCAGTTCCCGGTGGAGCGCCTTATAAGCACACTCACGCCGCTCATCAAATCCCGGCGCCACCCGTACGAATCTCTAGTCAATGCGCTGACGCACAAGTATCGGGCACAAGCCGTCGTCAGCTGGGCCAAGACCTTCGCTGCGGCAGATTGGGAGGAGGCCACCGGGAAGCCTATTACGGACAAGCATCGAGACCCCCCGGGGTCCTACTCCTTTTCGGAGGGCGAGGACCCGAGCATACTGTTGTTGCCACCCAAGGCGAAACCCGCTGGTCTGACTGGACCAGAGCTCCAACGGATGAACGCGGTGTTGGCTCTGGAAGGCCTTAATGAAATCCCTGCAACGATTATCGCCAAGAAGTACTTCCGAATGCGGCTTGCTCGGGGTCAAGTTTGTGGGACTTTTCGCACGAACTCTGCCAGCGACAGCAGACGGGACTACCTTGTGAGCGTGCGCTCAACAGTGGAGAGGCGGGCAAGGGGGGGGGGGGTGGAGGAGGTAGAAGCCACCGTCTACGGGGCCGTCCACCACTTTGCGGTGGTGTACGTGGCGGGAGCGCCGAGGGTATTTGCCTACATCGAGTGTGTGAAGTCGTCCGTCGACCGTCGAGGCGCCTATGGCCTACCTGAGAGGCGGCGGAACACTGACTGTTTTTCTTCCTTGGGGGGGGTGAAGCGGTACGTCAGCGCCCTTGCCATTGACGCCGTCGTCGGGACTTTGTTTGTACGCTCCAGGCACGTAGTGTTGTATTGTAGGGACCGCTTCAGTCATGAATAGAAAGAGCTGAGCTGTGATTTTCTGGGCAAATGGCAAGCGCGCAGTCAGGCGACGAAAAAATAACACGGGCGATGCTCGTGCGGTGTCGCACGAGCAACTGCCCCCATGTACAGCGTCGACCCCACCACAGCCAACTCCGGCCCGCCGCCGGCCTCACAACGGGCGCCGCCCTCACGAAGGCGGGGAGCCGGTACGACAGTGGCGGAGGAACCATGGCCACCGCTCCATTGCGGAGGCTAGCCCCACCCTAGTGCCGAGCATAGGCGGCGGGGAATAGGGCACCAGTTAAAGGGGCACCCAGAAGCTTTGGCCAAGTTGCGGCAGCTTCAACGAAACAAAGGTCATCCTCTTGCTCAGCAGCGCCACGGCATTGCGTGGACTGAACACTATTCTCCATGTCATGGCAAGACCATGGACGGTCAGGACTGGACCTGCTCCCTTCATAAATGCGATCTGATTGGGCACACATGCCTTTCACACACAATTTGTTTTGAAAGTCCGACGGCGGTGCACATCAGTGCTGGAGGGCGTCACGCTCTCTTCTGCTTCGACGTCGACGAGTCCCATCCAACGCACCACCTGCCACCACCGGCATACGCAACGCCTGTTTCCAAGCAAGCATGCCGAGCCCTGGTTCCCGACGCCGATCCCAGACTCACCCGTCTACAACCCCAGCCTCGCACGATGCAGACGGTGAGTCTTGGTCGTTCTTTGGAGTGGATTTTATATTGGTGGTGGGGGGGGGGGGCGGAGGAGCGCTGGCGCGCACCTGGTGCTTTAAAAACGGGCTTCTCTTTTGCACTAGGTGATATAAGCGGTGAGTACTAGCCGTTCTGCTTCTGACGTGTGACACTCTCGTGTGCTCCATTGTGTTTTTTTTCCCCCTGTCTTTTTCGGTGGCTTTTCCAGGCGTGGCTGCCGCCCTTCGAGCCGCGCAGGCAATGAGAATTGCGGTTGAAAACCGGGCGGCAGCCGAAGCGAGCGCCCAGTGGACGCCCCGCAGACGGCGCAACACTCCCGCTCGCACATCCCCTTCTCGCTCTTCCCGCCCCACAGCGCGTCTGTCTCCCCCGCCCCCTTTACCGCCCGTTTCTTTCTCCCTTTCTCCGCCTGCCCCCCCCACCCCCCCAGTATCGGCGAGCCTCTATGCTGCTACGTCTCCGCGCCGAAGGACCGGCGCAAGTGCCGCGGCGCCCGCGTCTCCGCGGCGCGCCGTGGCCTCGCCCGGTGCGTCTTCACGTCGCCGGCAGCGGTCGCCCTCGGCGCCTCCTTCTTCCCAACCGCAACCTCCCCAAGCAGGCGCGACGGCACGGCCGCCGACACCCGCTGGTCGTCGCGAGGGTACGTCCGCGAGTGCGGGGGAGGGCAGTGCTGGCGCGGATGCGCCAGCGCGGCGGTTCCATACCACTGGACGTGGAGGTGTACACGTCGACGGGCACCGCTCGGAGCCGATTCCAGGCTCGGGTGCTATTGGCAGCATATGTGTCTACAAACTCGAGCTGTTTGGGTTTACAAACCAGGACAAGCGACGGATGCGTCAGTGCGTGCGTTTTGCCGTCACCAAGATATTGGACCCCGACGAGTCCTTGTGCCGCCAGGACCCTGTGGCGCTGCGCGGAGCTGTGGATTACCTGGAGAGGCGCGAGCCCCGGTTGGCCGTGTGTGAGTCGGGCTGGGGCGCTTGCGCCCTCCTCTCCCGCAGCTTGGCGTACCGCCGTCAACGTCTGCGCAAACGGCAGCGGCGGGTGTCCACGACGGCTGATGTGGCGGGCGACGGGGGCGCCGCGACCACAGACGGCGGCCGTGAGGGGGGGGGCGGGGGCATCGATGAGGAGGGGTGCGTGGGCGGCAATGCGGGAGCCGACGCCGAGGCTGCCGAGCAGCTGCAGTATTTAGCACAGCTGTAGGCAACGATAGATAGTAAACGGGTACAATCAACCACGTGCGACACGACGAATAACGGGGTCGGAGACCCTACTATTTGTGCCGCTGCTATTCCACAGTCTCGTGACAGACCTGCGTGTGAGAGCCAACTAGAAGCTACCATTTGGATCAATGTGGGCCATTGCTTCGACTGATCGGACCACGCGAGGGCGCCTCTGAGCCATCCAAAGTCCAACTCATTGAGGTTTTATTCAGGTTCTCACCCGCGGCTCGGGTCTGGGATCCGCGTGCGCGAAAACCTCAATAACGAGGTTCTGGGCCTGTAGGGCTGGTGGGCGACCTCGCCGCCCAGCTGTCCCTCCGGACTTCAATCACATGGCCATGCCGCTCCTACTCGCCATCAGGCCCACGTGCCGTCACGCCAGCCCATCCCCAAACGAAACACACACACCAACCCGGCCCCAAAACGCTTCTTTCGACCGCCTGGTGCCCGCGCCGTCACCCAACGAGGCTCGAGCATGCACGGCCTCCCGGCGCCACAACCACCGTCAGAACAGTGGACACTTGAACGGGAGCCTGAACGGGAGTCCTGTTCAAGGAGCCCTTGAACGGGAGGTTTCCCGTCCAGGGTTCTGTTTCACGATAAAGGCCTGGACGGGACGAACTCCCGTTCAGGAAATGTATGCCAGGCTCTGAACCATCGCGTGTGTCTCCACGAGACCATACAAGATGGATCTCTTAAGCTCATCCAATGAGAGCCCTAAGTGTCCCGGATCACGTCTAATATGGGAATATAGAGCCGTTTGCAAGGTCCTGCTGCGCAAGAGCCGATTTTCTGTGCGTCGGGTCCCCTGTGAGTCCCTGGGGAACCACCGCGGTCCCCCGCCACTCCCACAGGCGCCAAGAGCCCACCTCGACCAGCCTCAGCCCGACGTCACCCAGCCCAAACCGTAGCCGCGGCGGTCCCTTCGCCCGGCCATCAAAGTCGGGCGCCACCGCCACCGCGGTCTCCGGCGCCCTTTGTGTCTCGTCCATTGTAGTCGCCCCTCCGACTGCGGAGCAGCCCGCCCCCACCACCGCCATTTGTAGCCGCCGTCGGACAGGGGTCGGCGGCCAGATGTCTTAGACTGCTTCTTGGGTACTCCTTTTTGTTTTGCTTGAACAGGTGCCGACGTCACCTGGAACCGAGAGACAGTACCCAGTGGACGTTGTTGGGGAATGTGGTACGGCAGCGCGCGGACGTGTGCGATGCTCATCAAGTGCGGGTGCTCAAAGATCGAAGATAAACCGGCGGAGAACCAAGAACCGGTACGAACAGAGTAGGAAAAGCACGCATGCGCATGTACATGCTGGGAGAACCACGGAGGAGAACATCAAGTAGGCAGACCCAAGCACTCCTTTGGCACTCCCCACACAACAAAATCACAACACATCCAGCACACCATCCCCTGCTGTACCCCATTAAAGAGTGGGAACCAGCTCCCGGCTCGTCCACGGGTAAAACGGGTTCGTGAAGTAGCGCGCCGCCCGTCGCTCGATGGGCGTCCGAGCAACCGTCGACGGCATGGCGCGTAGCCCGTGCCGGTGGGACAGGTCACTCCAGTCAACCTGGACGTCCTCAAGGCGCAAGATGCGCGTCGATTCGACGATCTCCAACGCGGGAACGTCAGCCCCGACCGACTCAAAGTCCCAGGCCAGGCGCACGCACCCGTACGCCGTCAGGACGCACCCCGAGTCCGCGTTGACGCGGCGCAGGCGCTGAACGACGATGCAGCTCCGTGCCTGTCGCTCTAACGACCTCACCACAAGGCGTGCGCGCCCCCACTGCACCTCTCCAGCGTGCGACTCGTACTTGACGAACGAGTACCAGGCCTTGCCCATAAAGCTGGGCGTAGCTCGCACGTACTGGACGCGCCCGGCGGCGCCCCACTCGAACCGGGCGACGATGCGCGCCGTCTTGCTCACCGTCACCCAACGGATGCCGTCAGAGGTGAGGCGCTCGGCCATGCTCTGTAGCTCCGGCGTTGCCAGCAAGTCGCCCACGGTGACTCGCTTGCCGCGGCCCGAGAAGGAGAGATCTGCCGTGTGCGTCGACACCGAGACCGCCGCAGCTGCGGCCCTTGGCCCAGGCTTGTAGACTTCATCGTCCTCTTCGATCTCCTTCAGAACTTGCACCTGGGTCTGCTCACAACGCATCATCTGGAGCGATACGCCGGGGCCGCGCTTGTTCGTGCGCTTGTACATGCGCTTACATGCACCATGCAGCGTCTCGTTGAGGGACGTGTCACCCTCCCACAGGTTGCCTCGGGCGCGGAGCTCGTCGGCGAGGTGGTAGATCAAGCGGTGCACCTTGCTTGTGTTCGTCCGTCCATAAAGCGTCTGGAGGTAGTCTATCCCCAGGGTCTCGGCGTCTGCCTCAATGGCACGCACATCTCGCTCGGTGATAGTGCAAGTATCGGCGATGTTGTCGCCAAAAAGGTGCCCGCCAAGCTGGGCGGCCTTGCAGAACATCTCGAGGACCGCATCATGTACGGGCTTGTCCTTGAACACGGCCAAATACCGTGGAGAGGTGGCGACGTCCCGGTCTGGAAGCTCCCCCAGCGGCTCGTCCTCCACCGCTAGGTCATCGCCGTCGAGACAAACCCACCCGTCATCGGTGAGGATGTCATTCGCGTCAGCACCGGCGCCAGTCGAAGCAAAGGAGTGCTCTGCGGGCGCCACGTCGCTGCCGTTGACTGCCGACGTCGGCGCGGCGACTGCGCTCGGCGGCCCGATAAGGCCGGCCACAACGAACGGCCAAAATACCGAAAAGTGGCGCCAGCTGCGCCCGGTCATTGTGGCCTGCTTCTCTTGCACAGGCACAAAGCAACTGGGTACACAACATGTGCGCAATCCATTCACAAGACAGGCGAAGGTCGGTACGAAAACAACAGGCGGCTGGTGTACAGGGCAGCAAAAGCGTCAGATGGAGCAGACATGGCTACCACCCTCCCCACACCGCTGCCACCACGCACAATATGAGGATCACGCAGAGCGCACAAGCCACCCGCGCTACTATGCTCCCGCAAACATACCCCGGTGCCGACGGGCAAACCTTGCAGTTCCTGTCCAGCTCAAACGACCTCAAGTTGAGCACCTCCAGCGTGTCTGCGGTTCTCCCCAGCCGGGCGATCCCGCCCGGACAGACGGCCGTCAGAAAATCCGGCAGGCGCTGGGCTAGCAGCCGCAAGATTCCCAGCTTCCACACGTGAAGCAAGTCAAAAGACACGATCTGGTACAAGAAGCGAGACCCTGTACTCAGACCGTGAACAGCCCCAAGGGCCGGAGCAAAGGCGAGAGCACTGTGCTCCTGCCCGAGCGCCCGGCGGCGGCCCGGCCGTGGGTCGTCGCGGCGCACGATGGCCGCTGCCAGCTGCGCGTCCAGTGTCTGCACGACATCGCGGTCCAGGGCGCGGATGGCTGACGCGCTCGGAATATCGTCTTTGTCCGCCAAGCACGGAGAGCAAAAGTAGCGGCACCTGTTGCCCATGAGGGCAAGGATGGCGCGCTCCTCCGGCTGATCCACGACGAGCGCTACTATGCGTGGCACGAGAAGAGCATCACCACGACCGGCTACAGGCGCGGTGACGCCTGACTCGCTCGCACGAGCCAGCGTCCGCAATGAAACAGCCAGGCAGCGCTGCAGCAAGTCATTCCGAACGTCGCTCACCTCCAGGCGGCGGGCTGACGACTGCCCGACCGCTCGCGACACGTGCTCGATGTAGCCAACAGTTGTCCACCCGCCCCCCTGGCCGATGACGTTCACGTAACGAGCACGCACAGGAAATATGTTGTGCGCGCCTGACCATGATACTAGCGCCTCGTCAGCGTGCAGTTGCACGCCCATGACGAGCGCGGTCCGACCGTGCACGGCTCGCACGTTCCTCCGCTCCTGCTGGTACAAGTCCCCGTCCAAGGTTCCGTGGCGCTCGCGCGACTCGTCGTCGTCGTCGATATCGGCCAGGTCGCGGTGCAGCTGGTCACTCGCGGCGGCCGCCGCGGCGCCACTCGCGGACGCGCCGGTGCCAGACGGTCGGCCTTCACCAAAGTCGACACTCTCCGCGCACGCCAACGCGTCCAGGCCAGCCGTAAGGATGTCGCGGTATCGGTAGGTGTACACGTTGTTGCCGATGGAAATGGGCACTTGCATCCAGCGGAGCCGCGCCAGCACCCGCGCCTGCTCCTCGCGTGTCGCCGTCAAAAAGCCGTGCGGCGTCTCAAAGGGAGTCGAAAAGGCGCCTACGGCGGTAGTACCCGCAGTCGAGGAACGCTCCAAGGCCATAACGACCTCGGCAAATCGAATGCAGTCCCCCTCGGACAAGCCGCTGCCACCCGACGTCAGACAGAAGCGCAGAGCACCCCGCAATGCGGGGGAAGAGAACCGTGACGGCCGGTTGGTCACTGCCGGGTCGACAATTGGGACGGACTGCGACGCCTCAGGCATCGCTTCGTAGTATGCGCGAATACGGGCCGCCGTGCTGGTCCAGAAGACGGAGCGGGGACGAGAAGAACCGCCGACAGCGCCTCGCTCCATGCCGTCGTCGCGCCGCGCCACACGGATTTGGCTGGCGGCGTGCACCGCGGCCTGCAGTATCGCACGGCCGCGTGCCATGACAGGAGCGTCCTCTTCGACCTCGCTGTCAGCGCCCAGCGTGTCGTCGCCGTCCTCGGACTCGCAGTCACTCATAAGGTCCGGCACCTCATCATCGGTGTCTGACGCGAGCGCCGGCGGGTAGGCGCGCTCTAGCTCTTCGTCCATCTCCTGCTGGTTGCCTGCCCCCGACATGACGTTGTCGACGACATCGAGCGCGGCTCGGCCGAGTGGGGGCGCCGCACGTCGGAGGGACTCGGCCATAGAGAGGCCTGGGTCCAGCAGTCGCGGGCCTTGTGCAGTAGCCACAGCCGCAAGAGACCCGTAGACGAGGGATCCAGCGGCACAAGACCGCGTCGTTCCGGCCAGACGGTTCTCGTCCGGGTGCATCGCCTGCATGTGGCGAGCGCACGCGATGCCGGAGTCAAACACCATTCTGCAGTGGAAGCACGGGCGACTTCCGGCAGCGGTCGACACAGGCTGCGCCATGACGACGGGGAAAAAGGAGGAGGGGCGAGGAAGAGTGTGAATCAACAAGGACAGGCAGAGGTGGGATACACGTCCGAGTTGGTCGGTTGGCACAGAGGAAGGGTGGCGAGCGCGGTGGGCAGCTCAGGTACCGTGAGTGTTCGAGCTTTTATACCGTTCAACTCGGCCCGATTACAAGCGTGGCACCTCGAGCAGCCGCGCGCCGCTCGACATCGTCACTGTCCCGCCGTGAGCGTCTCCCTCCATTCCCCCTCCATCCACATCACAGTGCAGTCGATGCGCCAGCCTCCCCGATAGGCGTCAACATACCAGTCGGTCGCTTGCAATTTCCCAGACGGCTGGGGTCGCGCGACGCTTGACGGAAAGCCGTCCTCGGTTCTCCGCAGTGGCCAGCGGCAACAGCGCACTGCATCGTTGAATGCAACCTGTTCCGACTGTCAAGAAGCACCATACAAAACACATCAGCGACATTAGTGTCCAAACACGACAGTGCCGGTCAGCTCCCGCCTCCTGCCCCTCCAGTGTGGTAACGCGCCGCAGACTTTGCATCGGTGTCGCCGCGTGTCCGGCCACGCACTTCAAGTGCCGAAGTGTAGTGCTCTCTCACGCTGCAGTCCACCCACTCCGCAGGTAGCCATACGACAAAAAGACATACCTCGTTTCCCCGGCCGTCGTGGTCACGCGACGCCAACCATACTGTGGCAATATCGCTGTGCATGGCGGTAGCAGCACGCCATCTGGAAGCCTTCCTCCTGCTTAGCTCCCGCAACAGCACAATGCAAGAACAAGCCCACCTCAGCCATAGCGCAGCCTCAACGCGATGCGCCAGACGGTGCCGTTCTCAAGTCGAATGACGCCAGCCAGACACCGTCCACGCATGCCGCGCACAGATCCCCGCGGCGATACGCTCGCGATGGAACGGTGCCACCTCTGGTCACGGACACGGAACAGCATAATCTGCCCCGCAAGCACGTGCTGAGGATCCCCCGACGTCGGCAGGTACGAGTCACGCGCTGGGGCTTGACGACTGCGAGTGGCCCTGCCGCCACGCACACGACAGCCACGCGCCACGTGCGCCTCCCCCCACCATGAACGTAAACAAGAGGGCCGCCTCGATGAGTGCTTATCGCCCCCCATTGCGCAACGCGCGCAAGTGGTGCAATGGCGGCGTCCGAGCGCATCACCAGGGCCCCGAGACCACCCGCCACTCCAGGACTTCGACCCCCCCCCCCCC
>ENA-ORXR01002995-ORXR01002995.1-marine-metagenome-genome-assembly--contig:-NODE-2995-length-15498-cov-20.284028_pt1 | contig 15498 bp, 16 predicted proteins | sample MGYA00237866_ERZ511479 | MGnify/ENA metagenome assembly ERZ511479 | reverse complement strand
GTCGAAGTAGAGATTGAATTCGATTTCGATGAGTTTGTCTGCGCCATTGAAGTGATAAACGATGTCTGAAAAATCATTTTCGCCCATATCGGCGGTGTATTGGAGTTTTTCGGGGGTGTCGTTGACGAGTTCGACGGCATCGCTTTCGCTGCGTTTGACTTGGTTGGCACTCATGCCGAAATTGGCGTTGCGGAATACGTGTGTGCCGTTATTTTTATTGTTTTTGGTGGTAGTGGCGGAATCTCCGCCGCAAGCGAAGAATGTCGCTGCAAGTGCTAAAAACAAAGCACTCCACCGCATGGCGGAGAGTGCTTTGTTAGTTGTTTGAGTTAGTAGATTCATGTATTAGTTACCTTTTTTCTTTTTACTTTTACCTTTATTACCTTTCATTGGTTCTAATTGAGGCTTGCCTTTTCCACGGTATTCATCGTCTCTATCGACTTTACCTGAATTGCCTTTGCCTCTGTACTCACCGTCTCTGTCAGCTTTGCCGCTATTGCCTTTGCTCTTTCCCTTGCCTCTGTACTCGCGGTCGTTGTCATCATCGTCAGAATCAGAATCATCGTCAGAGTCGTCATCTCCGTAGTCCGAGTCATCGTCAGAATCATCATCCGAATCATCGTCGCTGTCGTCATCCGAATCATCATCAGAGTCGTCATCGTCTTTGCTGTTTCCTCTGCCTTTATCGTAGCCTTTACCTTTCCCCTTACTGCCTTTGCCTTTATAAGCTTCTTTTTCTTGTTTCCATCTTTCTTTTTCACGCTCTTTTTCGCGTTTCCATTCTTCTTTATCTCTTTCCTTATCTTTTTTCCATTCTTCACGGTCACGCTCATCTTCCCATTTTTGCTGCTCTCTATCGCGTTCATCTTCCCATTTTTGACGTTCGCGCTCACGCTCGGCACGCCATTTTTCGCGCTCTTTATCGCGCTCATCATAATCGCTATCATCATTACGGTCGCTATCGTCATAATCACGGTCACGACCTCTATCTTCTTCGTAATCACTATCATCATAATCGCTATCTCTGCTGTCGCGGTCATCATTATTACCGTCATTTTTTGATGGGCGCGGTCTTGGCTTGGTTTCTACATCTCTGTCTCTTTTACCTCTGGTTTCTCCATCATTATCGCTTTCAGGTTTTTTATTTTTACCTCGTATAATGTCGTCCACATCTTTCAGGGTGATGCGTGGTTTCTTGGTGGGTTGGTCTTGAGCGATTGCATCTTGTGAGGCAAAAGCCATACACAAAACCAATACAGCTAAAATGAGTTTTTTCATTCTAAAAAATTTAAAATTATTAAATGTGTAAATAAAAGTGGGTGTTTGCATTATGGTAGTCTAAAATAATGCCAAGTTAAGGGGATAATGAGTAGATGAGTAGATGATAAAATGAGTAAATGTTTTCATCTCATTAATTCATTGAAAAATTATTACATTCAGTATTTACTCATTTAGTCATCTACTCATTTACTCATTTTTTTTTAATCAAAACTCAAATTTGCCAAAACAGTGTAAGAGTTCGTAACTACGTTCCTAATCATCATATCTACCTCTGTCCGAACGGATTTTTTCTTTTTCGCGCTCATATTTTTCACGAAGTTTCTCTTTTTCGCGCTCGTATTTCTCTCTTAATTTTTCCTTGTCGCGTTGAAATCTTTCGCGAAGTTTTTCCATGCGTTTTCTGCCTTTGCCACCGCCTTCTCCACGCCCTTTACCTCCTCTGCCTTCACGACCTTTACCTCGTCCGCGACCTTTACCTCGTCCGCGACCTTTACCTTTTCCACGTCCTCTGTCTCTGCCTCTATCTTTGTCAGAATCCTCTACGTCATTGTCGTAGTCAGAATCATCATAGTCCTCTTTGTCTCTGTTTCTTTTTCCGGGTTTATCTTTTGTAACGGATTCATTTTTTGTGGTTTTCTTTTTGCCTTTGAGTCCTTCTTTGATTTGGTCAAAAATGCTCTTAGGTGCAGTTTCTTTGTCCGGATTGTCGCGGTTTTCTTTGCGTACTTTATCTATTCTACGTTTGATTTTTTCGGTGGTTTGAGTTTCTTCTTCACCTTTGGGTGTTTTCTTTTTGATGTTTTCTATTTTGCCTCTCAATCTGTCGAATAATGATTTATCCGCAGTGGCTTCTTTTTTATTTTTCTTGTTGTCCGTTTGCGCTTGGTCCACCAAGTTGCCCAAACGGTCAAATATTCCTTTTCTTGCCATGTTATTATTAATGAGTGAATGAGTGAATTTTGAATGAGTGAATATTTTTAATGCTACAATGCGTCAATGCTACAATGCGATAATGTTTTTTAATGAACGAATTTCGAATGAGTGAATGAATTATCTATGTCGTATTTTTTTATTGTATTTAAATTTATTTTTAATAAAAAATTGTATAATAAATTTATTTTCAAATAATTCAAACAAAAAATAGGGGGAACGAAAAGTCGTTTTAATAATACGTAATATATTGCCTTTCAGACTTTCGGGTAGTTTACTCGTCGGACATTTTTAAAATGTCAGACGAGAAGTATTTTATTTTTATTTAAAAAAGTAATCAGTAATGAAAAATATTTTAATTTGTAATAACCTATTATTCAGTGAAATAATAAGATACTGTCGTCTTACATTTTAAAAATCTAACGATACCCCACATCTCTAAGTATCCCGTTTGCTAAACTTTTCAAGTTTCGTAAACGTAAGCAACCCACTGATTTTTAGCTAATTACAAAACTTTGTACTTCGCTCACGTTTACGAAACTTTTCAAGTTTAGCAAACGGGATACATTATTTTTTGTCCAAAAGTGTCAACTGTACCATTAAGCATACCCCTGATTTTTATTTTTTCAAAATAGGATAAGCATAATTTTCACCTGCAATATTCAGATGGAGTATGTACATACCACTTGGCAATTCACTAATATCAAATTCCTGTTGGTCGGTATTATTTACGGACAATATTTTTACCATTTGCCCCAAATTATTATAAATATTTGCACTCGTAATTTCCGCCAAAGTATTTTTCATATTCACACGAATAAAGCCCTCCGTTGGGTTGGGTGCTACGATGATAGCACCGCCATTTTCAGGGTTTTCTACGCTGACCGACATGAGTACGGTGATGTACATAGATTCAGTTTCGGTATCGCTTCCGGCGGTATTGCTGACGGTGAGTGTGACAGGGAATGTTCCCGGATTATTGTAGGTTACTGTCGGGTTTTTATCGGATGAAGTATCGGGTGTAGCTCCGGGTATTTCCCAATTCCATGCTGTTGGACTGTTGGCAGATTGGTCAAAAAGCGTAAGGACAAGTGGCGCGACACCTTCAAAAATACTCGCACTAAACGCGGCTTCGGGCGCAACGCCTCCGCCCGGATTGTTGACGATAATGTAGCTGGTTTTGGTTTCTGAATCCGAGCCAAAACTATTGCTTGCCGTAAGGCTGACCTGATAAGTGCCAGGGGTATTATAAACCACCGTTGGGTTTTGGGCATTGGATGTATTTGGGCTGCCACCGGGGAAGTTCCATGCCCATGAGGTCGGGGTGTTGGTTGAATTGTCGAAAAAATTAACGATCAAAGGTGCATTTCCCGTTGTGATATTGGAAGTGAAATTTGCAACAGGCGCATTACCGCTACCGCCAACGTTTACATTGACTGTATAATCTTCGACTTCGCCATATTCAAACGTACCGCAAGCATTGGGTGGGTCGTTGTCGATGGTTCCATCGGAAGTTTCGCCGACCCATTTCATGGCTACACGCAAGCGGGTGTCCGTGACGTTGGTATTCGCCGGAATGCTTAGATTTCCTGTGCTTGTCCCTGCATTTCCACTTCCTGCATCATATACCAATTCATTTGCATCTGTAAAATCATTATCTTTATTCAAATCAATCCAAATACGCCAATATTCGTCATACTGCGTACTCGTGTAACCGGGGGTAAGCGTGACGTTGGTATTTGTATTACTGATGTTGATGGTTTGGTTGGTAGCATTGAGGTAGCCATTATTATTGCTGGATGTGTTGGTAAAATTACCAATCGTTACGATTTGTACCCATTCGTCGGAGGTGTTGCTGCCATTTGCTGTACAATAGCTGTCGCCACTGCCGCCGTCACCTATAGTAACGGTGTAATCTTCGACTTCGCCAAATTCAAATGTGCCGCAGGAGTTGGGCGGGTCGTTATCAATCGTACCGTCGGCAGTTTCGCCGACCCATTTCATGGCTACACGTAGGCGAGTTGTGCCTGTATTTGCGCTCGAAGGAACAGAGAGGCTGCCCGTAGTTGTACCTGCATTGCCACCGTTGGAGCTATATACCAATTCGCCGCTATCCGTAAAATCGCCGTCGTCATTGAGGTCTATCCAGATGCGCCAGTATTCGTCGTATTGAGTGCCGCTATATCCGGGATTGAGCGTAACATTATAGTTGTTGCCCGCATTGAGATTGATGGTTTGATTGGTGAGGTTTTCGTAGCCGTTATCATTGCCGGATGTATAGTTGAAGCCTCCGATAAAAATGCTTTGAATCCATTCGTCGGACGTATTGCTGCCGCTTGCAGCGCAGTATTGTGCCTGTATATTTTGAGTAAAAATAAAACACAGTAAGAGTAGAGTAGTTTGTAAAGTTTTGAACATGAATGAGTTGATGTTATTATTTCACGCGCAAAATTATTCCAAAATTAATTTTGCACAAATAATTTTTATAAAATTAATTACAACTTTAAATGTTAATTTAATAGTAATTCCAAAGGAAATTTGGATAAGGTGAGTGATGATTAGTTATAAACAAATGCCATGCTAATCAATTTAAATTATTCACAATATAAAAAAATCAAAAATCCAATTCAGACATACTTTTACGCCATACTTCATTGAATTTTGGAATTTTGGAATTTGGAATTTGGAATTTTGGAATTTGGATTTTGGAATTTGGAATTTGGAATTTGGAATTTGGATTTTGGAATTTGGAATTTGGAATTTGGATTTTGGAATTTGGAATTTGGAATTTGGATTTTGGATTTTGGAATTTGGATTTTGGATTTTGGAATTTGGAATTTGGAATTTGGATTTTGGAATTTTGGAATTTTCAATTAGAAATTACATCGCGAATGTGCAGCACTTTGGGTCGCCAGTAATCCGATTTCATAATATCTTCTACAATCACGCCACGCGATTCGGTACTGTGAATGACCAATAATTTACTTTTTGAACTATGTAAAACCATCGAAACATGGCTGACGTTTCCGCCGCGTTTGTAAAAGACCAAATCGCCGGGTTGTGCTTTGCTTTGGCGCACTTTTTCACCTTCACGCGCTTGGTCGCGCGATACACGCGGCAGCCTGACATCGTGCTTATCCATCACATATTGCATCAAGCCCGAACAATCAAAACCTCCCGGCGATTCGCCACCGTAGCGGTAGCGCGTACCTCTGAATTTTTGGGCATAAGTTGTTATTTTCTTACGAAGTTGGTATTCGTGGTAATTGACAGGTTCTACGGTTTCCGGCTCGTCAGAAGTCGTATCTTCTTCCGGTTTTTCGGGTTCGTCGGTGTTGGGTTTTGGTGGTTTGGGGGTGTAGGTGACCGCCCAGCGTATGATGTCCGCGCCCTCGTCGTTTTCTATCGCAAATACGATGTCGTTCTTACCTTTTTTCAGTGGAATTTCTGCTTTGATAGCTCCGTTTTTGAATATGTAATCATTGGTTTTTTTTCCGTTATTGACCAACAAAATTTGCTTGCGACTGGTGATGCCTTCGAGTTCGCCTTCTATCGGAAAATAGGGCTTGGAAGTCGTCAATCGAGTAACTTCGGGTTGGAGTTCGTCGATGGTGGTGGGTTTGGGTTTTTCTGCGAGGTTTGGACGTGGTGGTGCGGGTTTGAAATGCTCATTTGAGGGTTGCCAAGTGATGAGAAATTGATGGGTTTTGCGCTTGACTTTGAGGGTGAACAAATTGTCACCATGTCGCAATTTTACATTGGCATTGATTTGTCCGGTACGCTGGTCGAGGCGATATTTGAACCGGCGTTTGTTGTGGGTAAATGTGATGTCGTCGATATCCGTTCCTTGCTGAATACGGAGTTCGATGTCGTAATTTTGATTTTGTGTGATGCTGCGTTTTTCATTCGGACGGATAAGTTGAATGTCTCCTTTTTTTAGAGATTGTGCAGCAAGTGGTGTTGTCATTAGTATTATGAAAGGTAGTATCAGTAGAAAATTTTTCATAATATGACAATGAATAAATGAGTGAATTTTGAATGAATGAATCATTTATGTTATATCTCAATTTCTAAAAACTGTGCCAAGATGCTGTTTTTTTCATTACAGAAGAGAAATAAGTGGTGTATATTTTTTAGAGAAAATTACGGGGTTAAATAGTCTTTGGCTACCCGTCTAACTTTGCCTAAAGCGAAATCTCGTCAGGCGAATCCTTTTGTTTTGAGCGAATATTTTACGCGACAAATCACTACATTTTATAATAACCTTCGTCTGCCGAGTAAAACCCACAGGTAAACTTAGACGGATAGCCTATTCTTTTCGACTGAAATATGGAATAGTCGGCAGACGAAGGATTTGTCAAGATTAGTGGGTTTGTCCACCAAAATATGTTCTTTGTTCAACGGAATTCGGCTGACGACAGGTAAATTTACTAAATTAGCTCCGTTAAAATTTGTGTTCACATTTAATCTAAAAATTCAATATCATGAAACTACAAATTTTCGTTATTCTCTTTTCGTTACCCCTGTTAAATGTGAATCTGCGCTTTGGTGTATTGAGTTTTATAACGGGGCGTTGGAAAATTGAAGACGCTGATATTTCTAATAATTTTACTTCATTCAATACCAATTTGAGGCTCTCCAACCTTTCCTTCAGAATGGAGTTTAAGTTCTGAAACACCGCATAAAGTATGCGTTAGGAATGAATTTCTTACATTTCTATTTACAATTGATAAAATTTTATTCTAACACCGTACCAATTAAAATCGTACCTTTGTACCTTAATTTAAATTTTATCATAAACCCAAGACGAAAAAAACGATAGGTATGACATTTGAAGATTTGGAACTAATTAACCCCATATTAAAGGCATTAGAGGATAAGAATTATATCACCCCGACACCAATACAAGGCAAAGCTATTCCATTGGTTTTGAAGCGAAGAGACGTACTTGGCTGCGCCCAGACGGGGACAGGTAAGACGGCGGCTTTTGCTATTCCAATCGTACAACTTATTCATCGTATAGAGAAGCGCAATACAGGCAAACCAATGCTACGTGCACTCATCGTGACACCTACGCGAGAGTTGGCGATTCAGATTGACGAAAATATTAAATCGTATAGTAAATATACCAAAGTGCGCCATACGGTCATTTTTGGTGGTGTAAAGCAAGGCTCGCAAGTACAAAAACTCCAACGCGGCGTACACATTCTCACGGCTACACCGGGGCGTTTGCTCGATTTGGAAAGTCAGGGATATATTGATTTCTCAACGATTAAAATGTTTGTCTTGGACGAGGCAGACAGGATGCTCGACATGGGATTTATCAATGATATTCGCAAGTTGCTCAAACTACTGCCCGACGAACGCCAATCACTGTTTTTCTCCGCTACGATGCCCAATAACATCGTAGAACTCTCTCGAAAAATACTGAAAGAGCCGATCAAAGTAGAGGTCGCACCCGTTTCATCTACTGCCGAAACGATTCGGCAATACCTTTATTACACCAACAAACCGGATAAGAAAAAACTCCTCTTGCACATCCTCACAAATCGGGATATTGACCAAGTGTTGTTGTTTTCGCGTACCAAACATGGCGCGGACAGGATTGTAAGAGATTTGAAAAGAAAAAATATAAGAACGGCTGCTATTCATGGCGATAAAGCCCAAAATCAACGACAAAAAGCCCTCAAACAATTCAAGGCGGGCGAGTTGCGTGTCTTGGTAGCAACGGATATTGCAGCGCGTGGTATTGACATCAATAAGCTGCGTTATGTCATCAATTATGACATCCCGAATGTACCGGAAACCTACGTGCATCGCATCGGCAGGTCAGGGCGTGCGGGCGAAGAAGGTGTTTCGATTTCCATCTGTGAGCCGGAAGAAAATAGCCACATTAGAGGCATCGAAAAACTCATCAACCAAAAAATCGAAATCATCAAAGACAATCCATACCCACAAACCGATAAGCCGATGACCGCCGCCGAAAAGAAGGAGTGGAACAAGGAAAAACAACGTCGCAAGCAAGAGTTTTTTGCTCAAAGACGTGCCGAAAAAGCGTCAGGTCGCGGTGGCGGAGGTCGCGGCAGAAGGTGGTAATTTTCACGAGTTGTTGAGTTGACGAATTGACGAGTTGTTGTACTCAATAATAGTTCGTCAATTCCACAACTCATCAATTCCACAACTCGTTATGAATTATCACAACACACTCAACCGGATTTTAGCTACCGTTCCCAACCAAATTCGCGCCATTGATGCAGCAGAAATGAATCACAAACCTGCTCCCGCGAAATGGTCAAAAAAAGAAATTCTTGGTCATTTGGTCGATTCGGCTTATAATAACCATCAGCGGTTTCTACGCGCCGAATCGCAGGGCAATCTCATCTTTCAAGGCTACGATCCCGATGAGTGGGTCATCAAAAATAATTATCAAAATCGAAGTATAGAAGATGTATTGCAAATGTGGGAAATCACCAATCGGCATTTGAGTATTTTGATACGCGATATTCCGAAAGAAGTCTTACAGAAAACAACTACCGAGCACGAATTTCACCTCATGGCTATGAATCTTTTGAAGGAAGGCGAACCGTCGAATTTAGCTTATCTGATGTGGGATTATTTATTTCATTTGGAATACCACATGAAGCAGATTGTTGTTGATTATCAGGAGGTTAATCCGAAATTTGAAGGATAGAAATATTTCATCACAAAAGCGCAGGGTTTAAACCCTGCGCTTTTGTGATACTACAAGTTTTCAATATTTTTCAAGTGTTTTTCTGCCTGTTCCAATATCGCCACACGTTTCTCTCCGTCCATTTTATTCCACAAACGATACGCCATCCCAATGCGCGGATTCTTCGCCAATTTATCCGTATGTCTATCATAAAAATGCCAATAAAGGCTATTGAATGGACACGATTTTTCTCCCGTTTTTTCTTTTTTATTATAAAAACACGAAGCACAATAGTGACTCATTTTGTTGATATAATTAGCAGATGAAACATAGGGTTTTGTGCCCACAATTCCACCATCTGCAAACTGCGACATACCGCGTGTATTAGTAATCTCCACCCAATCCAGCGCATCAATGTAAATGCCTAAGTACCAAGCATCTACCTCGTCGGGATGAACGCCTGCAAGCAGGGCAAAATTACCTGTTATCATAAGCCGCTGAATATGGTGTGCATAAGCGTAATCAAGCGATTGAGTGACGGCATGTTTTACGCAATTCATTTTTGTTTCTCCTGTCCAAAAAAAATCGGGTAGCTTACGGTCGTGTTCCAGATAATTGAGCGTGGCATATTCCGGCATTTTTGCCCAATACACACCGCGCATATACTCTCGCCAACCGATAATTTGACGAACAAAACCCTCAATTTGAGCAATCGAAATCTCCTCGCTGTGTCTCTCCCAATGCGCTATCGAAGCCTCCACAACCTCCAATGGTGAGAGCAATTTTGAATTAATTAAAAATGACAATCGCGAGTGGTATAATGCCCAATAATGCGGTGTCATAGCATCCTGATAAGTGCCAAAATAGGGCAAGCAATTTTCGTTAAAAAATTTGAGCAGCGCGAGTCCTTCCTTGCGTGTAGTTGCCCATATGAAATGTTTTGGGTCAATATTTCCAATGGTTTTTACACCATTTTTTGTGATTCTATTGTGAATCTGTGTAACATCTTTTTCAAAAATTAAGGGAGTAACAGGCACATGATTTTTTGGTAATTTTTTCCGATTTTCGGCATCGTAGTTCCACTTTCCTGTTAATGGTTTATCGCCATCCATCATAATATTGTAGCGACGGCGGATGTTGCGATAAAACGATTCCATGAGATAGGTCTTTTTTCCCTCAAAAAATTCACCTAACTCACCTCGCGTACTCATAAAATGTTCTGTATCAAATGATTCACAAGAAATTGAAGTAGTTTTGCAAAACGATTTCAACTGCTCATCTACCCGATATTCGTCCGGTAGTTGGTACTCAAGACGCTCAAAACCGTGTTTTTTTATGAGAAAATTTAAATTCTCACACAAGTCCTGACGGTTATTCGGTTCCTCCAATTTCCAATAAATCACCTCATGTCCGCTTTCTTTTAAATGTGCTGCAAATGTCTCCATCGCCGCAAAAAACGCCACGATTTTCTGGACATGATGCGCCACATAATCCGTCTCCTGCCGCATTTCCATAATAGCATATGTGACATCATTATTGACCTCATCAAACCATGAATGGTTGTGGTTGAGTTGGTCGCCGAGTATTAGTCTTAGTGTTTTCATAAGTAGTGTCGAGTATCGAGTAGCGAGTATCGAGTAGCGAGTAGCAAGCTGCGAGAGTAAAACTCGGCACTCGTTACTCGCTACTCGATACTTTATTCCTTTTACATCTTTCGCTGCAATATTTTACGTTTTCCCAATCCCGCGCCCATTTTTTGCGCCACTTGAATGGGCGTTTGCAGACGAGGCAGATTTTTTGTGGTAAATGCTGCTTTTTCATAATATCGTGTTCCGTATTTTTTCAATGGAACATGTTCCATTGGATGGTTTGATAAACAAAAGATGTGTCTTGATGTTTCGTTGAATGATGAAAACAGCTAAGAAATATAATTTGAGCGAACAGGATATTGACCGTATCGTAGAAATGGCATGGGAAGACCGTACACCCTTCGAAGCCATTGAATATCAATTTGGCATCCCGGAAAAAGATGTGATTCAATTGATGCGGGAAGCGATGAAATTGAAGAGTTGGAAAATGTGGCGCAAACGTGTACAAGGCAGAGCGACGAAACACGCAAAAAAGCGCAATTTTACGGAAGGCAGATACAAATGTTCGCGCCAACGTAGTATTTCTAATAATAAGATTTCTAAGCGATAATGACTTGTTTGTGTTCGTAATTTGGGTTATATTTGTTTAAAATTAGTGATTATGACAGCATTAGAAATTAAAAATGACTTATTGAAATTAATTGGAGAAACTGACGATACGAATGTACTTGGTCAGGTGCGTGATTATTTTGAAAAGGTACAAGAAAAGACTATCGACGAAATTCCGGGTAAATCAATTGAGGAAATAGACAGGTTACTACTCCAATCTGAAACGAGTGGAAGAACAACCCATGAAGAATTCCGAAAACGCTATGGATTATGAGTGACAATACACGAGAACTTTTGTTTGCGGATGAGTTTTATGAATCATTAGACGACATCTTAGATTACAAAAGTCGTTCTGAATCTGATGAACATATAAGAAGTTTTCTAACCGATTTGGATTATTTTATCCCTAAAAAGATTCTTTCGTGGCCCGAATCTCACACTGAATATAAATATAAACGAACGCCGAATAGACGTTTCCGTAGAGCTATTTTTAGAAAAAAATACTATATTATATATAAGGTTTCGGATGAATGTGTAGAAATCATACTGATAATTTCATCCAAGCGTGACTTAACAAAAATCTTTATCCAAGATTAATGACCAACCTACGCATCACCACCGTCCAAACCAATCTCCAGTGGGAAGCCCCCGCCGCCAACCGAGCCATGTTCGACACCAAATTAGCACCGCTTGCAGGGCAGACGGATGTGGTGGTACTGCCCGAAATGTTCACCACCGGATTTAGCATGAATGCCGCCGCACTCGCCGAAACAATGGACGGCACAAGCCTCGAATGGATGACCAAACACGCCGCGAGACTTGACGCAGTACTCACTGGCAGCCTCATCATCCAAGAGAATGGCAACTACTATAATCGCCTCATCTGGATGCGCCCTGACGGCAGCTACGATACTTACGACAAACGCCATCTCTTTACGATGGCAGACGAACATCTGACCTACACAGCAGGAACGAAACGCCTTATCACTGAATGGCGTGGCTGGCGTGTGTGTCCGTTGGTGTGTTACGATTTACGGTTTCCGGTGTGGGCGCGGAATACGGATGGATACGATTTATTGATTTATACAGCGAATTGGCCCTCCATGCGTGCCTACGCGTGGCGCACCCTTCTACATGCACGAGCTATTGAAAATCAAGCCTATACGGTTGGTGTGAATCATGTCGGGAAGGATGGAAAAGACATTCCCTATTCCGGCGATACGATGATAATTGAGCCATCGGGCGCGGATATTTTGTATCACAAAGCTGACGAAGAAGACGTTCATACGGAGACGCTTTCATGGGAGCATTTGCAGAAAGTACGTAAGAAGTTGCCCTTTCTCGCCGATAAAGATGCGTTTGAAATCACTAAATCAAAAATCAAAAATCACTAAATCATTTTACTTTCTTACCCATTCGGTTTTATCTTCAATCGGTTGGCGTTTTGACATGGGCACTTCACCGTCATAATGCCCGATATAGAAAAATCCCATGCACTTTTCATCAGCTTTCAAGCCGAGAAATTCGCGCATTTCCTCTCGTTTAATTGTGCCAGGAGAACTCCAATAAGCACCTACGTTATATGATGCTGTGGTGAGCCACATATTTTGCACGGCACAGGCTACGGCGCACATTTCCTCCCATTCGGGCAGGCTTTCTTTTGGGTCGCGCTGCATACAAATGGCTATGACGTGGCTACACAGGCGCGGTTTTTTGGCAGTTTTTTCGTATTTCTTTTGTTGGAAATTCTCGGTGGGCGTGTAACGTTGATAGACTTCGGCGAGTTTGTCGCCAAGTCGGGCGAGGGCTTCGCCTGTATAGACTTTGAATCGCCAGGGTTCAGTATGGCGGTGGTTGGGTGCCCAATTGGCGTTTTCCAATAGTTGTTTTATGATGTCGTCGCTAACGGGTTGTCCGGTGTACATTTTGGGGAAGATGGAGCGACGATTTTTGATGATGTCGTTGATGTGATTCATTGCTTCATTGTTTCATGGTTCGATTGTTTCATTGTTGTTTGTCATTGTTTTTTCGCTTTGCGAAAATTAAAACCATGAAGCCATATAGCCATGAAACAATGAAGCAATCAAACCGTATAGTTCTAAACAAAAAAACGATGTTTCGGTTGCCCGAAACATCGCTTTAAAATCTCTTATGAGGGTAAAAATTAGTTTACAGCCTCACCAAGTTCTTTACCGGCTTTGAATTTTACTACATTCTTAGCTTTGATGGTAATTGCTTCCTTCGTGCGTGGGTTTCTACCTTGACGCTCAGGACGGTGGTTTACAGAGAAGGTACCAAAACCTATCAATGTTACTTTTTTACCATCTTTCAATGTCTCTTTAACAGAACCTAAGACTGAATTTAAGGCATCAGTTGCTTGTGCTTTAGTAACACCTGCATCTTCAGCTATTCTGTTGATTAAGTCACCTTTGTTCATTATTTATCAGTTTTTATGATTAAAAAAAATCAGATTAACACTGGTTTTATCTAAAATGTCGGCAAAAATATGTCCTTTTAATAGAAAACCAAATTATTTGATTGGAAATATTTCTCAAAACCCTGTATTTATCAGGGTTTCGGGCGATTTTGGGTGTCTATGCTTTACTTTTGTTATCTTATTGCCGTTTTTTAACAACACTTTTAAATGATTCAATTAAAATGAAAAAGTTGCTTTGCTTACTTTGTCTATTTACTTTTTTTGTGCTGTCTTCTACTCTAATGACTTCTTGTAGTCGAAAATCGGGTTGTCCTATGAATGAAAAAATGGGACCGAAAACGAATAAACAAGGACAATTAAAAGTACCCAAAAAACGTAAACCTGCTCGTGTGTTTTGATTGTACAGGCGATTTCAATCGCCATGTTTCTATCTTTTTTGTTACATGGCGATTGAAATCGCCTGTACGGGTTTCCATTATTTGGTGATGCAAAGATACGTTATTTTCCAACAAAAAAATATTTTCTATCATTTTTTTAAATAAAAAAAATCACTTTTTTGGTTACGTAAAACGATTTGCAAAATCGTTTTACGCATAAAAAAACACCAAATTCTAACTGAAATGAGTCAGAATTTGGTGTTTGGAATTTTGGGATTTGGTGCTTGGAATTTGAATAATTTATTGTTTCAAGCGTGGGTCAAGGGCGTCTGTTAAGCCCTCACCAATAAGGTTGAAAAGCGTCACAGTAATGAAAATCGCAAATCCCGGAAATACAGCAAACCACCAGGCTGATGTATTGCTTCGTGAGATAGAGAGCATTTTGCCCCAAGTAATCGTCTCTGCGGGTACACCCAAGCCGAGGAATGAGAGGAAGGATTCCGTCAAAATCGCCGATGCAATACCGAACGCCACGGCGATAAATACCGGTGAAAGCGAGTTTGGAATCGCGTGTTTGAACATGGCACGCATCTGCGAGAAGCCGAGTGCATTGGCAGCTTCGATGTATTCTAATTGTCTGACTCTCAGTAGCTCTGCACGGATAAATCGTGCAATTCCTGTCCAGCTAAACATGCCTATCACCGCCATTACGAGCAAGATAGATGGCTTGGCAATCGCTACAATCGCCAAGATAATAACGAGCAAGGGAATAGAACGAATGACCTCAATGACGCGCGTGATAGCGATGTCCACAGGAAAGGCAACTTTTTTATTGAAAAATGGAATTTTGCGGAAGGGAATGGCTATGATATTCGCCAAAACCATGATGCCGAGAAAGATAAGCAGCCCTAAGAGTATCTTCCATAAAGCTGCGCCAAAAGACACGGCAAAGGCGTCTGAAATCACATACGAACGCGAATAAAAACCATAGAAAAATGCGAGTAGCAGTGCTATGAAATTGATAATCATACCACCTCGTGTAAGTTCCAGTCCGGTATCACCAAAGTAGCCCGCACATGCGCCCAAAAATATCCCGATAATACAGGCTATTCCCATCGCAATGATACCGACCATAAAGGCAATGCGCGTACCGTGTATCATACCAGACAGCACATCGCGCCCCAAATCGTCGGTGCCGAGCCAGTGCCGCCACCATGTATTTTTGATTTCTTGCTTGTCGAATGGTCCTGACCAACGTGCGTTGTAGTCCAGATTATTGGGCAGATAAGGAACGAGGGGCCAGACCGCAAAATCATATTCTTTTTCTTTCCAACCTCCCATTTTGAAGGCTTCGGGCCACTTTGCCAAGCCCATACCAACCGCATAACCTCTAAATACAGGCATAATTACCTGACCTTCGTATTTGCAAATAATCGGTTTTTCATTGGCAATAAAATCCGCCAAAATAGCGATAAGTGCCAAAAAACCAATCAAATACAAGGAGTATAACGCTCGCTTATTTTTCTTAAATTGCCGCGATACATACGCCCAGTAACTCTGACTAAGTTCTTGATTATCGTTCGATTTTTTCTTTCTTCCAAACAT
>ENA-ORXR01002993-ORXR01002993.1-marine-metagenome-genome-assembly--contig:-NODE-2993-length-15502-cov-12.350276_pt1 | contig 15502 bp, 18 predicted proteins | sample MGYA00237866_ERZ511479 | MGnify/ENA metagenome assembly ERZ511479 | reverse complement strand
ACCACTGTTCGGTTCCTTCATCCCCCTTCATACCACTCCAGCAGACTAAGAGACTCTTCTTCCATCGATTTGCGCCCGTGTTCTGAGCGCCGCCGGCGGAGAGTACCCTGCTAGGTCGCTCCTGTGATTGAGGACCAGTCGCCACGAAGCGCCGCAAGAAGCAGGGGTGAGAGCCAAATGCGCAGGCTGCCCCAACCCTGAGGTTTTCCTACACTGTTTCCCGGCCCCTCGGCCGCTGGGAAGCGCCAAATGATGTGCAGACATCCACCTACCCCCCCCTCTCTGATGACATCTGGGGCGCGGAAAACGTTGGCGCTACAACCCTCCCTGAAGAAATACTGCCCGGAATTAAATCGTCTTCTGTTGACGCAAGACCAAACCGACACCGCTGGACTCATGTTTGTTGTCAGAGTTGTAACCCAACGAGCTATTTAGTTAGCGGAGCTGGTCCAAAAACGGCATGAATTGATTCCCTGGGCATCAATTGATGCCAGTGGTAGAATAGACACCAGAGGGGGCTGCAACGTCTGCTATCTGACTGCTCATCGTCACGGCTCCCAGAATCTCCATCCAAAAGCGTTTTGGATGGGCTCTGGAGGTTGTCTTGTCACTCTTTGGAGGTTGTCGGACGGGCGTTTGGAGGTCCCAAGTGCCCATCCATCAGAGTTTTGTACGGGATAGGGATGGGGTTTGGATGTCTTTTGGATGGGCGTTCTGAGGTCATGGCGTAGTCCCGAGTTCCGCCCGTGCGTTCCTCGAGACGTGGTGGCCCGCTCAGGCGACAGCATGCGATCGTCGGTAGGCTCGGCCGTTTCATATTCAGAAACCCCAGTGTGAAACAAAGACACCACGTGATTGGCTACCAGTCGCATGTGGTTCGGGCACACAACGAAGCAGATTGGGAAGATCCAATTGGTCTGCTGATAGCATAAGTATTGCATGATGTCGCATGCCAACTGCATAGGCCTTGGTTGGAGCCGGCCGTCCTCATGACCGACTCCGAATCCAACGAGGTGAAGTCGCGGCGGAGGCAAAGCTGCAGCGTTCGTGACTCCAGTGCCGCGGTTAATGCACAGGGGACCTCGCTCTGCACAGGCCGCGTGCACCACCTCGAAAGACACTGTGCAAGTGACGGTTTGTTCTGCACTCTCAAAGCGAATAGCGGAGTGCTGCGTGGAGCACGGCGTTTTGTGATGCTACCTACTCATCGCGATTGTTGAGGCTCAGTCATCTCCTGTCGTTGTCTGTCGGCGTGACTGAGACGACCGTCGGTCTGGTCTTGACGTCGACGACGCGGACGCAATCTACAAGATTTGAATTTCAATTACTATGACTTACGAGAATTCTATCGAGAAAGAACACGGGCCGACCTCGTGCCGCCGACGCAGCCGAGCACGGCGGACCAGATGGGATTTTCACGGGGGCTACAGTTAGCAAGGGCCCGCCACAAGAGTAGAAGTGATGCTGGCTCAATGATATGGCGTTATTGCTCCGCGGCCGTGACGAGGGCCAGAAAGAGACGGTTGTGCTGCACAAGAGTGCGATGACTTTTGACTGGCCCTCCGTGAACGAAGCCTATCCAGATCCTCGCTGGACGGGGACTCGGGGGGCGCTCACAGACGTCAAAAGCGCCCATCCATCAGAGTTTTGGATGCGGACGGGCTTTGGATGAGGACGGATGGGGATTCTGAGAGCCGTAACGATGGAGAGGCTGTTGCAGGCGCCGCAAGGCAAATTGTGGGGAAATGGTACGTCTCATGTGGTGGTTGAGGGACGGAGAACGAAGGTACACCTGGAAACAGAGCGGTAACAACAAGTCAAGAGAAGTGGTCACACTAGCGCACCTACCCCAGACAAAGACCACTCGGGTGGCAAGTAGTGGTGACGAACGAGAAAAAAAAGTGAGACAAGCAGTGCAGAGAGACTGAGCCCATCCAAGATGAGAACAGTGGTGACGAGCACTCAAAGAAACAAGGTCACTCCAGCCATCCAGTCAAAAAATGGCAAAGCAAACTCAGTGGAAGACTGATCGCGGCGCACGGCTAGCTGATAGAAGTGAGGGTGGGGTGTGGTGCGGGCGCGTCTGAGGCCCGTGACAACTTTGCTTCGGTGCCCGCCACATCGGAGATGGCGTCGCTCCCATTGGTGGAACGATGTGGCGGGCGCCACATGTGGCGCCGACTTCCGAAGCGAGGACATGAAGGTTGCGCCACAATGTACGCCGATGTATGGTCGATTAGGAGATTTAGCAAGCCCCGGGAGACTTAAAACGCAGCGTTCAAGCGATAAGTACTCGACTCAGCGACAGAAAGAGCGGGGGTCGACGCCGCTCCGCTGTCTTGCACATTGCACGCACCCCCAACCACATCTCCCGCTCCGACCGCCATGCCGGCACCCACCACCTCGCCGGCTCCCACCGCCACGCCGGCTCCCACCGCCACGCCGGCACCCACCACCTCGCCGGCTCCCACCGTCAAGCCGGCACCCACCACATCGCCCACTCCCACCGCCACGCCGGCACCCATCACCTCGCCCGCCCCCGCATGACACTCGCGTATTTGGCACACACTCTTTTTGTAAACTCATTCTTTCTCCTCTCCCATTGTCCCCGCCGCACCCGTTGTGGTTTTGGTGCTGTCCCCCCGTTCCCCCGCCACCCCCTGCCCCGTCGCCTGAGTTGCAGTTTCCTATTCCTGATCCCCGAATTTTGTGCTGGGGGACAAAGACAGAGACTGACTGTGAATAAGAGCAATCTATTGGTCTAAAACGACAGTAAGAGGACATCGAAGCCAATAGAAAGCCCGCATTCGGTACAAGGACCTTGCACCCAGCAGAACGCACTGTTTGTCGCCGCTTGATCCGCTTTTCTTGCACGGAGCAAGCTGCCCAGGCGAGATCTCGAGATTTTCTACTGTTTCCTTGCCAGAAGTGCAGAAAAAAGAGCAGCTGATGTCGATTTCCAGGCCATATGGGCGCATGTAAGCACTCCGAAGCTCCAAGTCAGTCCCAGGGGCACATCTGATTGGTGAAGAGAGTCGGTCCGCAACTTAGTCTCGGTCCACCAGGACAAAATTCGGGGATCAGCAATATGTAGCCCGTTTGTAACACTGCGTTTTCTATTACTGATCGGACGTGTTTCTTGCTACGGATTTCCGTAACCAAGCAGATTCAGAACAACGCTTGTCCCCGGACGAGCGCAGACTGGCGCCTCAACGAGGGTCCTGTATTGGAAGACTAGGCGTTTGCACGATCAAGTTTCTGGAGCGCATGTGTGTACTCTGGCTGAGTGGTAGACGCTGGACGAGGGAGAGTGGCCAGAATACAACAAACAGAAGGAGACAGCAGTCAGCAGTTTCGACCCTGGCTGTCGTTGAAAGAGCATCGCCGGGCTGCTGGCAGCCTTTCCTGTGTGCACACTACGGGAGCTCTGCGCTGCACGGAAATAAATGATTCGGAAGGCGTGCTGGGTGTCTTTGTACCTGCAAAACGAACAGGAGATGCTTTCTGTCGATGGTCTGGGAGGGTGCCATCCGGCCCCTCGACTACCGGGAGGGGGGTGCCCAAATGGGCCGAGACGCAACGCCGGGGGGCTTCGGCGGGCAGACAATCTCACGTACACTGGAGCAGATTAGGATTGGGCTCCCCGGATGCGTGTAGGAAACTAAGAGAGGCGGCGAAGGAATCCTATCTAAGAACTATGAAGAGAAATTCCAAAAGGTCGCAGAAAATATGCTGAAGATGGTTTGAAACCGGATGTGCCCCGAAATATTTCAGGCTGCACTCGTAGCGGTTAATTTCTGCGGCTGAGAGCAGTCCGGTGTGCACGTGACTTCGCTAACGATACGCTGTCATCGTTCGCAGCGGAGACTGACGGACGACCTCAGATGAGGCTCAAATGAGGCTCCCTCTCATATGGCCTGGAAACGCGGCCTTTTAGGGGTGTCTGGGGCACCCCCTCCGAGTTTTCATCGTACACAGCCGCCGAGTTGGCCCATGGGTAAGTGGACAGCGCTGAGTCCGGATCTATTATCAGACAGAGCAGCCGATGCTGGGAACATGGTCACAGAGAGGCATCAAAAATAGGCTCAAATGAGGCGGATCGGCTCAAATGAGGCGGTCAGTAGAATGGACACTAGGGCCGAAAGCATCGTCCTCTGCACCAATGTGAACTCCACGCTGATCCGATGGTGCCAAGCCTTCGTACGCGCCAATGTGCACCAACACGATAGGAGCACGTGCACAGCCGCAGCAATGCTGTGCACACCAGGTGCGCACAATTTTCATTCCGGTGCGCATCATCCGTGTCAGACAGTATCCGATTTGGGTGATAGGCTGTCAGTTTGGTTGCAGAAAATCTTGTCGCGTGTCGTCTGGCAGCCTACGCCGTCGCAGAGGGGCGGGGGGCGGCCGCCGCCATGGCCTGCGCCTCGAATGCGTGTGCATATGTACACTTAAGAGGCAGTCATGCTTTTTTCTGACCTCACACTGCTTCACGAGCACCAACAAATGAGCATGAGGAAGGACTTAGCGCACAAAAAATGTGGCTTCACGGGTCGAGTCCACCCTTTTTGGCCCATGCACTCGGTGCCAGAAAGAACACGGTTTTGGACCCACTGTGCTGGTACTCAAGGGGCGTGGGGCCTGTGCGGTGCAGACGTCACACCTAGTTAAGACCCGGTTTTCCTGCTCTTCTGGCTTTTCAATCGAACGGCGGCCCTGGATTGGCTCCTCCGTCAAATACGACTGCTCATTGGTCACAAGGGGAGATGTCAGATCCCGCACCAAAATCTTCAAGCGGATTACAACGAGGAAAATGTCATCCTCTCTCATTGGCCTTGAGGGGACCGTGCGGATGCTCTAATTTCAAGCTCCTTTCGAGAAAATTGACATGCAACGAGGTGGCGTCAAACCTGCTCCGACAGACGCGGAAGCGATGCACACTGCAGAAGGTCAACAACAGCCACACCTCCGACAGTAGTCATGCTCTTGAAGCACTCTGTGGCTCATTTTCTTGCGCGGTGTGCCGTCGTATAGTAATCTTCGCCTCCTCGGAGAGCACGCCTGTTGACCAGAAAAAAGATAGGTTGAGGGAGTGTCATCCGCATACATGAGGTCGACATCTCGCAGGAAGTGGTCCGATTCATGAACGGACTTCAGAATGTGTCTCTTCGCGTCTCACTTGGGCGGAAAAATGTAGAGGGACCTGCTCGAAGCGTTCCATAACGCTGGAAGACCCCCCCAACCCTGATTGCTCATGCGGGTGTCGGGCAGTCTGGAGACAATCGAGCATTACTCTGGCTCTGCTTGTCTGCTTGACGTGTTCTTTGGCTTTTTTTCTTGCTCTATGTATTAGCTTGCAGGCATAGTTCCCGCACAAGCATCCATTCTTCCCACACCAAAGGTAGCTGGATGAAACCTGCTTCTGAGTACACGGTACTTCCCGAGCCCGAGATGTGGTCGGATCTGCATTTCGACCGGATGTTCGGGCTCTGCATACCATTGACACACTGTACCGCGGAACGCGTCGACATTGTCTGCTATGGCTGCCCTGTTTTCGCAAAAAAATAAGAACGAAAGAATAAAAGCGGGGATGACACAGGGGTGACCAACAGAGCACATCGATGGACAGGGGGGGAGGATGATCGTCGTTCCCTTCGTGTGATCGGGACGAACACGCCCCCCCCCTCCCCCCCACTCCCGCCCCCCCCTCTGCCCTGACCATGCACACGCCCGGTTAATTGGGGGTGTTTCGTCTCATCTGGGTTTCGGCACCAATTCTAGCGTCTCGTTGGCTCCTCCTACGAAGTTGTCGCTCCCATTGGCTGCAAGCATCTGTGTCAACACTTGGCAGATTTCTCAGAGGGAGCTTTTCAAATACTAAGAAGAGGCCACTCACAGAGCCCATGGTGGGGGGTTGTCTCCAAACGTGGCCCGAAGATGACTCGAATTAAGTCATCACACAGCTAAAATGCCCTCGATGCATCGCTCGCATTGGGGGCGCGAATGGCCAGTGCGGCTCCACTCGCACAGATCGCGTTCATAAGAGGGTGCCGTTCGGCGCCCATTGCGGCGGCTGGCCGTGCGACACGGGTCTCGAGACGTCATCGACCATCAAACGCCCTGTCGGTGTGGCATTCCATTTTGCTCATTCAGATGGTCGCCTCGCCGAGCGCTCCTGAATGGTCCCCACGGGTGTCAGGGAACAGGTGGCGTGGGCGGACGTGCGCTGCTGCACGGGAAGACGCGCCAACGACTGGGCTGAGGGCTGAGAATGCATTGGTATCGCGTCAAAACTGTTGCTCGTCGAACCGTCCGACTCCGAAAACGGTGGTCAGCGGGTACCATGAGAAAGTAAGACAATCTTGTGGCAGGCAAACATTCTCATCTATCAACTCTAGCAGCCAGACGAGCCAAAAACACTTCGACCGTACGGCCACCCTCCTCAAACACGTTCTGAGCCCACTTTCGCCCATCTTGAATCGCCTTCTCCCTCGTCGACTCACACTCCACAGGTCCGCCCTTGTTCTCCCTTCTTCGCCGATCTCCGGCCTTCTTCGCCGTCCTCTCTCCCTCTGCCGCAGGCGTTCTAGCGTCAGTCGAAAAATTGGCGTCGCTTGCCTCCCGCGCCACCGCCAGTGCGCGTACGAAGTTTGCGCACGCCCCCACCTCCGTCTCAGCCGCGTACTTCGCGGCGTTCTGCGTGAAAAAGCCGTGCCACGCCTCAATTGACTGCTCCCCGTAGAGGCCGATGCTACCGAACAAGTCCAAAAAGTCGGGCGCGTGGTACATCAAGATGTGCAGCTTCGGCGAAATGTTGAACCATGGAAAGCTGCGCTTCAGATGACGAACGAAGAGCTGTGCGTTGGCACGCAACTCACGTGCTTCAGATGCATGGACTTGAGCAGCTCGGTTCATGGTCCACGAGACTTCTCTCCAGACGACCCAAAGCCACTTGTGGGCCACGTGGTCGGACTCAGCCACGAGGCTGATAAGGGCGCGGCAAATCACGTCGCTTCGTTGAGCAATCGCGTGACAGTATCGCCCAATGAATACCCCCGCGTGATAGGGAGCAGGCCGCACGCGAACCACACGCCTCAGCGTCTCAGTAAGCTCAAAAGCAAAGGCGGACCCAACGGGGCGCCCACGGCAGGAGATGACCAGCTCGATGGCTAATCTCAATAACCGAAGCGTGATGCCGACCAGAATGTGCAACGGAATGGGCACGATCTGGCGAGGATCTACCGAAAACAGGGGTGGTCGCGCGATCGACCGCAGTGCGGCCTGCGACTCGTCATTCGCCGGCCCATCCGCTCGAGCTGCCATGCTTACGAGATGAGCGGACGTGCGCGCGTCCGCGGGGGCGGGTGCGTCAACATCTTACATTGTCCCATAAATCCCGTCGAGCGCCGCGTGCGTCCTTCTTGGAGCTCTTGTGCAATATCACATGAAGCACGGCATGGTCGCGTTCAGGCCCTTATGCCCGTGAACGGTGCACAACGCCTCTTAGTCCCCAGACATGAGAAAATGCACGGCGCGCCACTCGCCCCCCACCACGACGCCTTCGCGCACCAGATTAGAAACCTGGTGAAGATGCTCGCCCAGCATAGACGACACAGCGTCATAAACGTCCTTATGTGAGGGACAGACGCCCACCAACATGGTGTTGCGCAGTCTATGCGGACGGCGCTGGTTGACCAACCCCGCCACGATTTTGACAGAGGCGGGCGTGCCCCCCTTATCCACCCCGAGCGTCACATGAATGTCCTTGACGGTCTGGGGGGGGGACGCCGCCGCGATGCTGCCAGCGTCGATGGAGGGCACCTCGTACGAGTGCGTCTGTGGGATCGGAACTAGGTGGGAATCCCGCAGCAGCCTCTCGACGAAGCTACCGGAGGCCCACAGGGCGTCCAGCTTCTCCTGGACAGCGCCCGTCAGGCTCACCAGGTGGGCCCCAGCCCCGTTACAGCATCTTTCATGGCCGGAAGGCCAGCCAAGCGCTGCCGAGCGGCCCGCAGGACGGGCAAACTCGCGAGTCCGAGTCGAGAGCCGCCAATCCCCCGGCGGATACCGTTCAACGCCGTAAAGCTGATGCCGAAATCTGCGATCAGACTCAACTGCTGCTCCGGGGACAGAGAAGTAGCGGATGGCTCAGAAAGCTGCCGAATCCGCCATCTGCGAACATCTGCTGTCGAAACGGTCACCGCTCCGGCCGCCACAGCGTCGCGCGAGTCTGCCCCAACCGCTCTATTGAGCTATTTCAGCCCAGAAGCCAAGCGCTTATAGCGCTGGCTTCGTCCAACCACCGGCTTAGTTGTAGCACGTTGACGCACGTACACGCACTCAACTCCATTAGCCCACTTCAAGCGAGGTTCTGGAGGGCTACCGGGCAGCAAAATTGTTGCAGCAATGGCCTGCAAAGCAGGACCATTCTGGTCATTCCGTAATGCACAACGGCGCAACGCTTCTAGAAATTCGGGGCACGAAGGAGGTGGAGGAATCGACCTCGACGGAGTGGTCGTCAATGCTGTCAGGAGGCGAATGCGCAAATCACCAGCCGCACGTTGCGCGCGGAGGGCCCACCTTGTCGCTCCGCCCAAAGCACTTCTGAGCTGCTCGATACGTGCTTGCGCCGACAGGCACGCGCCGCAGCCCAGATCGGAGGTATTGAAGTTTGCCACAGCACTCGGCCGCGCATTCGCCGCAGTCCACTGGTCGTCGGGCTCAGGGGACTTCTGTGAGTCCGAGCGCTGAGCAGCGGACGCAGGGGGTGCGCCGCAGCCCAGATGCGAAGTGGCGTCTGAGCTAGCACGCTTAGCGCGCGATGCTCGACAGTAGCAGCGATCAAACCTGCCCAGCGGCACACCAAGGCTGTCCCTCCCCGCGGACTCCTCCCATCGCACTTCTGGAAGACTGCTGACCGCCGTGTAGAGGGCATGGCCGACCAGGCTAGCGGCGGACTCGCGCCAGATTCTCAAACCTGCGCAAGGTTTGAGAAATACGTCTGTGCAGTTGGTGCAACGAAAGGCACAGATATCCTGGGGAAAGGCTCGTGTGAGGTCAGGGGAAGAAACACTGCAAAGCACCAGGGACACGTAACGTGGAAACACGACACATCGGCCGTTCAGAGGAGCATTGCTGTCAGCGTCATGTTGGGACATGCCAAGTACTGGGCCTTTCAACCTGGTTCCATCGAGACGCTGTAGGTGAGTCTTCGTCTGACGTACCATTGCAGCGACCTTTTCGTGCCCCTTGTGAACCCCTGCAAGGTGGTTGGACCAGATCGACGGATTGACTGTGCGTACCATATATGATACGATTCATACACGACACAGAGTGATGCGTGGATTGGACTAGTCAGACGAAGTACAGGGAATGTGACACTTTCCTTAAGAGGATGCGACTAAAGCGACAAAAGTGGATGCAAGGCTCGGATGGAGCACGAGATACGCGTTAAGCCTCCGACGCCCAAATAAGCGACATACCTGTGGAAGAATCGGTACAGGTCAGATGCAATCGATGAGTCGTGAAGATGATCGACAGGCGCTTCGCAGCAGCGGTCATTGCACTGTGTCGACGCCGTCGACCTCTGCACGACACGCGGGGAAATCATTTGCGCAGGAACCCCTCTCAGATACTCCCAATCGCGCGGGGTCGCACCCCTCTCAGTGGCACAGACCCCGAAATTACGGGGTCGCGGCCGCGACCCCGTGATCCGTACAGAATTCGCCACGTTTTTCTACTACTGCTATAATGGCCAAACCCAGAGGAGACACCTTAACTGGGCGTGTGCACTGACCCGTGCAACTGCCCCACGACAAAAAGTACGTCCGGTCTTCGTTTTCCTTCGCCTGAATAGTCCTACCACTGGAATACGGCAACGGCCGCCTGGGCGCATTTAGAATCGCCTGCGGACGACGGGCGCAATGACGCGCGGGCAAGACGTGATCCGTCGGATCAGGTCACCGCCCACGGCTCATCCTGGATCGTCAGGCACCCCTCTCAAAGATCCCTCACAGGCCGAAATTGGTAGGGTTCTCACCCCCCTCACAGGGGTCGTAGAGGCCGAAACAGGGGACGTCCCCTGTTTCTTCGTTTACGGCCTCTCTGAGATGGGTATTTCGTATTGACCACTCATATTTTAGCACGTTGCAGCTTGCCTTTTCATCCTGGCGATGTAATGCTCGGACCCAGAAGAGCAGCCTTAACTAGGCGTGACGTGTCGCCCACGAAATGCCTGTTCTGATCCCAAACTGCGGGCTCTGTGTTTTTATGTGCGCGTCAAGACAGACGGTGCCGAATCACGTGTTTCGCCGCGGACTTACGACGTTATTGGTGCTGAATCACGTTCACGTCCCTCGCCGTGAAAACATGGCCTGAGGGCCCTGCTGGAGTGGACGCACCCCAGTGTCAGACCAACGAGCGCAAAAAAATTGAGCTTGGGGTGCGAGCCAATAACCTACTCTCATTCGAGGTCGGGGGCCTGCTCTAGGTCGGGGGACCGCCGGGGGGACCGGCGACTTTAAATCATCTTGATATGGTTTCTGACAGCAGAGCGTCACAGTTTCATTGGTCGATTCTCAACGATACCTAACCAATCACATGTATACCCACGCAAGGCGATTCTGTGTGCCGGGCCGGATGCAAACTGCCCCGTCAACTCAACAGACAGATGTCCTCCTTGTTCGAAATCCGGACTGGCCCTTGGCTGTTGCAAGGCTGGCATGGTCCTCTATCCAGTGTTCGGGAGTCGGTCCGGCACTACTTAGCCTCGATCATTGGAGTCAGCTGACAAACAAATGAGTCCGTTGGCTTCAGTTGAGGAGGTGCTGCAGATGCCACGAACGGCGGTGCCGTCAGGCATCGCAAGTCTCCCCGCTGTATTCCAGGCGAGGTGACGCTCATCGCAGCCGGCTATCCACTCGCTACGTCAGCTTTTAGATAACCAACGATCCCGCGCTGACGTAGGCGGTGTGGCTGCGACTGACTCCTCACAACAGGGGCCGGCGCAAGATGTGCCAGGCCCCAGCAGGAAGTATCGTGAGCTGTTTTATAAATTCCTAACGAACGCCATTCTCTTTGGCATCTCGTTTGGGGGGGGGGCCCAACGAATCCCAGAAAGGATGGGGTGTGTTGGGCTTTCGTTGGGCTCTACGGGAGCTCTCTCGTGACTGTTGTGCAAGGACATTCGTTCTGGGCCACACGGGCCGCAGACCACTGACCAACTAGCATTTGATTATGCTGTGTCTCAACTCGCACTGCACTTGAGAGGAGCAGATGTTGCATCAAATTTGCACTTTCCGGGGAGTTGGATCAGGCCGGCAGGGATGACACCTGGACGGGTTGTGAGGTGTGAGAAGCAATCATTGTCTTGATGCTGGGCTTGGCCGGGCTATTCCCAGCCAAGCCGCACTCCTCTTAGGGCCCACCAGTGCGGTCCATCGCGAACTCGCGCGGCCCGCGCAGTCCCGGACAGCGCCCCGCGGAGGTCCTCGCGCACCGCTCCTCGCGTCGGTCCTTGCGCCCGGCCTCGCGCCCGCCTGACGGCGGACACTGTCGACCGGTACAGCGCACCCCCCAACTCTCACATAGCGGACTGAGGTTTGCCATCGACTGACAACACGGGACATCGTTGCCAGAGCGACACGCCTTGGAAAATGCTTCTTCAGTTTGCCTAGAAGGTGTCTCATTGGCGGGCACGTCCTTAGTCGGCCTTCCACGTTCTGTGAGCAACTAAAAAAGTCCTTGGTGTGAATGCCAAAGAAAAGAGGCAGTGGTCAACAATATCACTGTGGTTAAAATAGTTGTAGAACTGGGCTGGCGGGTGTACCGCTCTGTGTATGACATCTACGCCCCAGTATGGCCACTTCCACGCATTCCATGATGCACCCTATGCACCAGCACTAGAGATGATCGCTTATGTTTGTGCAGATGCCGGCCGGCCCGCGCGCGACTTCCGAACCTGGCACCTTGACGCGCGCGACGATGTATGCGCGGCGGCGTGCATAGCGGCCACGGCCAGCACCGAAGTCCAAGAACGAACCGCTGCCGTTGCCAACGCGCCGCCGCGCAGAGCGACGCGCGCGAGAAAGTCGAGCGTCGCGGGCACGGCGGCGCGCAGCGCTGCACCGCCGTCCCCCATCGCCCCCGCGCACACCGCCGCCGTGGCCACCACGTCGCCATGCACCGTGACACACTAGAAGATTATCAGCTCAGGATACACAGATGCGCTTACGGCCGCTGCGTGCTGCACCGACAAGCCCGCCGCCAACCCTTGCACGGTCGGCGCCGGCAGCCACGTCCGCTGTCGCCACCGCGCCGCATCGGGCCACGACGTGCGCAAGGATGTTAACCGTAAGCGCTCCCACATTCAATTCGGCTCTCGGCACCGCACCGCCACGTAGAGCAACTTGCCCAACGATGTTGGGCGCGGCGCGCGCGGCGGCGCGCCATGCGGCCCGCCGTCAACCCATGCGTGGTCGGCACCCCGCCGACACGTGCGCCGTATACAAAGGGCCTCCGCATATGGTGACTCGTGCGAAGATGGAGCAATCGAAAATCCGTTCACACAGCGACGGCGTCTGTTGCTGCGCTTCACGTTGTGTATCCCTCGCGAAATGGTCTAGGGCACTACACGCAGTTTGATCGACCACTACCTCGTCTTTGGTACTTAACGTCGCTGTTATCGACTTTGAGAAAATTCCTTTATACTTACCAGAGTCCTGCCGCGGCTCATCACTGTCTACTCACGAGAGACTGGTGTACCAGAGCCCAGCGAAACCGGCCTCCGTTAGGGGCTCCTTTGGGCTTCGCTGGGGGCCCAACGAAGCCCAACGAAGACGCAAATCGTTGGCTCGTTGGCGCAATGGTTGCCTCATTGGGGAATCGTGGGGAATCTGAGTTAAAGCTGACGATGTTTCTGTTCCAAGCTCTCCCTTGGCGAGGTCGGGCTCCGACCGCGGACGTGTAACAATTAGACCGCCCCATGCTGCGGGCCACACCTGCACCGGACCGCGCTTCAGCGCGGTTGCGCCTCCATGACAGGACAGTGCGAGCACAAGCTCTCTCCAAGCTCGCACACGCTTGCATGCGTGAAGCTGGCGCCGCGCCCGACAGCCTTGCGGCATCGTCGCTTTTCTTGCTCCGACGTTCCCGCACCGAGCCGATCCCGCCATGCCCTCCTTGCGGTGGTTGCCTTTCCTGGCGGGCGTACCAGCCCTGCTGCTATCCATCGTCTTGGCAACCTTTGTGGATCGTCTCGATGGTGCCTCGTTGTCGAGCGCCACCCCACCTTCCTCCCCTACGCAGCGGCACACCCCTGGTGGCGATGCTCGCCTCCCCGTGACCCCGCGCACGTCCCCGCCCGTGACGTCACGGAGGGTGCTCCCCGGCGAGTTGTCCGGCACTTACCGCTTTTTCGCCACGTTTGAATCTCACTATTGTCCGCCCAGCTTCACCTTTGGCTACGGCGCGCCCGTAAGCCGGCGCGCCTACCACTTCCATGGGTCGGTCGTCCGTCAAGGGAACGCCACCTGCGAGCCGTCGGGGTCCATCACGGCGGTCACGACGATTTTGGGTCAATCCGAGAGCTACATGGAGGGGCTCGGGCTGCTCAGGGGCATCCGCCTCCTCCGCACGTCCCATCAGAGGGCGGTCGCTTGGGCGAGTTCCGCCGGCTTTATTCGTGGCGCGTGGGCGTGCGACGGATCCCCCGCGTGGCCCGAGGACACCTTTGTGCTGTGGGGCGACGAGGCGATCTCTTGGGGCGCACTCGACATTGACCTCCACCAGGGGTTGAGGCACATGATCGTTCTCGCACCCGGCCAGCTGATGTGCGCCTACACGATGCAGACACTCGCGGTGGCCACGCCGGCGCCCAATGGGACCACGGGCGGCGGGGGGGAGAAACCCCCCCGCGCGGACCTGACCGCGAGCCCCACGCCGGCACCGACCGACCGCCCCGGGACTGCGGAGGGGGCGACTGCGAGGGGCACCGCAAGCCCGTCGGGTGGCGGCGGCAGCCTCTCGACGGCCGCCATTGCGGCGATTGCGGTCGGTGGGGTGGCGGCCGTCGTCGCGTCGGGGCTGGTGGCCTTTTGGGGGGGGCGCCGCATCCGCGCGGGCGCCGACGCGGGCGCCGACGCGGGCGCCGACGCGGGCGTCGACGTGGAAGTGGTGGGGGGCGGCGGCGCCCCGCCGGAAGGGCACCCGCCTCCGCCCTGGTTCACGCCGGCGTTGGCGCCGCCCCCGGGCGGCGACGGCGGCGGCCACGAGCGGCGATCGGTGGATCTCCCAGCGGCACCCGGCGGTGGCGGCGTCGGCGGCGCCATCATGAGCGGCGGCGGCGGCGGCGGCGGCTTGGACGGCGGCTGGCGCAACCGTGGCGGCGGCGTCCACGAGGCGGCCGTGCATTGGGGGCCGCCGGTGCCCTCCCCCCCCGTGGTGCCCACTGGCCGGGCCGCCGCGTCGTCCGTGCCCGCCACGACCCCGTCGAGCACCGACGACAGCAACAGCGGCGGCGGGCCGTGGCGTCGGCCGACCCACGCGGGCGCGGTGCCGCCGCCCGTGCCGACGCTGCTGCGCGACATGTTCCCGTCGTGGGACTCAACGTAAGCGACGCGCACGGGGGAGGCCGGTCACCCCGTGACGGCAGGGCGCTAGAAAGCAGGGGGGGGGGGGGGGGGGGGAGGCCACCGTGGTTCCCTCGCCCTCGGTAGGTTTGCTTCTTCTCGTCGCGTTGCCCCGTGCTCGCCGGGGGGGGCCCCGTATTCTCTTCTTATTTTTGATTGCGTGCGCACCCGACCACGGCGCAGCGGTGCTTTTCGTGTGTTCACGCGCAAACGCATTTTTCTTGTAAATAGCTCCGTAAGAAACTTGCGGACCCCTCTGGATGACCCCGGACAGGGCGATTCCGCCGACAAAAACTTGCGCAGCGGAGAAGCGCAACGTCCGGTGGGGAACTGGCATGGCTGTGCTCAGCGCCGCGAGACGCTTTGGGTGGTGTGAAATCGACATTCCGGACCTTGCGCTTCACCGCTGCGCAAGTATATGCAGGCGGAATCGCCCTGTCCGGGGTCATCCAGAGGGGTCCGCAAGTTTTTTGCAGAGCTATTTACAAGAAAAACGCGTTTGCGCGTGAACATACGATAAGCACCACTGCGCGGCCGGGCGGGGTGGGCCTGCCTGGAAAAATCTGTTGGCCAACCGACCGACGGGCGGGGTGGATCCCCGCGCGGTGGGGGGGGCGGCGGCCGCGCACGCCACGCCACCGCCACGGGGGGGGGCCACACGCGAGACGGGGGGCGGCCGCGGGCGCCCCGCTGCCCCCACGGGGGGCACCCGCCGCGGGCGTGCCCGCCCCGCCGGCGGCGCCACCAAGCGGACCTTGGCGCGCCCCCCCGTCCCCGCCCGCGCCCACGCCGCCGCCGCCGCCGCCGCGCCGCCGCGGACCCCCCGGGCGCCCGCCGCCGCCGCCGCCACCGCGCGCGCGGCGGCGCCCCCGCGC
>ENA-ORXR01002990-ORXR01002990.1-marine-metagenome-genome-assembly--contig:-NODE-2990-length-15521-cov-9.717754_pt1 | contig 15521 bp, 13 predicted proteins | sample MGYA00237866_ERZ511479 | MGnify/ENA metagenome assembly ERZ511479 | reverse complement strand
TGCCGGCGCGCCGCGGCGGCGGCGACGGCGGCAGCAGCAGCGGCGGCGGGAGCGGCGGCTCTGCTGCCGGTGGGTGGGGCGGGGCGCCCCGCCCGGCGGCGGTGGCCGCGGCACGCACCCCGGCGGCGGCGGCGGCCGCGCCGACGGTTGACGCGGACGATGGGATGCCCGATGACGCGCTGATGCTGGAGGTGTTGGAGAAGGTCTCACGGTACGTTTGGTGGGGTGCTGCAGTTGCCTGGATGCATTTGTGGGCCTCGGTAGCTGTGGGCGCAAGGGTGGGTTCACCGTCGGTGCTCGACGTGCATGCATTGTGCGGCTTGACGGCTGCGCGGCGGCTGCGTGTGCCCCCGCTGGCGCCCCACGTTCGCTCCCCGCACTGCTGTGTCTGACGCCAGACACCCGAGTGCCACGTCGATGCATTTTCTGCTCTTGTCGTGTGCCGTCTGTCTGGACCATGCATTGTTGCCGCTGCCCCCACCTCCCCCCCCGCAGGCGGTCGAGCTTGGCAGAGTCCCGCGTCGGCTCCGTCCCTGGCGCGCAATCGCCGCCGCCCGCCAAGCGCCCGAGCGGCTTTGGCTTCAACGAGGCGGAGCTCGTGTCCCCCGTTCGCCCGCCGCGCGTGTCCCGCACGACCGTGTTTGGCAACCCGGCCCACAAGCGCGTGTTGGCGGACAAGGGCCCGGGGGAGAGCCCCAAAAAGGCCCGCGTGGAGCCGACGGACGTCGACGACGAGGCGGACGGCGGGCGCTCCTCGCCCTTTTCGGCGTCGCCAGTCACGCCCTTGCGGCGGCTCCGGCGCACGCGCATTGCGTCGGGCGACTCGGACGACGATGCAGACTACCACCCGGGGCCGGCGGACAGCGGTGGGGAGGACGACGACGACGGCGTGGACGCGCCGCTCGCCACGCCGCGCGCGGCGCGCAAGGCGGCTAGCCCTGCCCGGGCCTCCCCGTCTCCCGCGGCGTCGTGCCCCACCCCTGCTCGTGGTGGGGCTCCGCTGTCGCTCGACGACCTGCCGCCGATGAGCGCCGCCGACCGGGCGTTTGCGCGGGAGCGCCTCGCTGGCTGTGCGGGCGTGCCGGGCGGTGCTGGTGGCAGCAACACGGGGGTGGCGCAGGTCGGTGGGGAGGACGCGTGGAAGTCCAAGAATGGGTGGACCAGGGACGTGCGTGACGCAGCCGGCCGGTCTGTCACCGACCCCGACTATGACAAGACGACGCTGTTCGTGCCGCCCCGAGCGTTTGCCGGCCTGACGCCGTTCCAAAAGCAGTTTTGGGAGATCAAGCGCCAGGCCTACGACGTGGTCATCTTCTTTAAGAAGGGAAAGTTTTACGAGATGTACGACAAGGACGCGGACGTGGTGCACAAGGAGCTCGGCCTCAACTATACGGGCGGCGGCCGGGTGGACATGCGCTGCTGCGGGGTGCCCGAGCAGGCGTTTGACCGCCACACGTCGCGGCTGTTGGACTTGGGGTACAAGGTCGGCCGGGTCGAGCAGACCGAGACGATCAACGCGGCGACCAAGCGCCGCAATGGTGCCGGCGCGGGGAGCTCTGCTGCCAACAGGAGCGCCATCTGTGAGCGGTCGCTCGTGCGCGTGCTCACCCGTGCCACCGTGTGCGACGATTATCTCCTCAAGGACCATCGCGCTCGGTACCTGCTGTCGATCGTCGAGGGGGATGAAGCACCCGCGCCCGCGCCGGGTCGGGACGACAACGCTGCGCCAGCCACGGACGAGGGGGAGGTCCTCATTGGGGTGTGCTACGTGGACGCCGCCGCGGGCGCCATCACGGTCGGGGAGTTTGTTGACGACTACCGGCGGGCGGGCGTGGAGAAGCTCTTGGCGTACTTGCGCCCGCCCGAGATCCTCGTGGACGGGTCACGGCCAGCAAGTGAGCGGCTGTCTGGTCTCCTGCGGTGGGCGGGGGACGCAGAGGGGACGGACGTGGTGCGCGTGTCGGGCGGCTTCTCGGTCATGAGCCCGGCGCGGCTGCATCAGTACCTGGGCGGCGCCGCGGCGGGCAGCTCGGCCGAGGGTCAACGCCAGCAGCTGCACCGCTTTTTTGCTGACCGCGGCCACGTGTTGGCGGCCCGGGCGATGGGCGCCTGTGCCGACTACTTGGCGGCGCTCAAGGTGGACGCGGAAGTCCTCTCCATGGGCAACTTCACGCTGCTGCCGTCCCCCCGTGACGAGCTGCCCGGCTCGGACGTGTCGAGCGCGTCGGACGCGTGCTCCGGCTCGACACCGGGCGGATCGCTGCTGGCGCTGCGCCGCCCCATGGAGGGCGGGTACGACCCGGCGGTGGAGCCCCGTGTGCACATGGTGCTCGATGCGGCGTCGCTGCTCAACCTCGAGGTGCTCGAATGCGGGGCGGACCGGTCCGAGGGCGGCGCCCTCATCTCCTTTGTCGACCGCGCGGTGTCGTCGGGTGGCAAGCGGCTGCTGCGGCGGTGGTTGGCCGAGCCGCTCTTGGATCCCGCGGCCATCAACGACCGCTTCAACGCGATCGACTACCTGCATGCCGCGGACGATGCGAGCGGGACGCTGCTGTCCGAACTGCGCGCGCAGCTGTCCCAGCTCCCAGACCTGACGCGCGCTCTGGCCAAGACGCACGCTGCCGCCACGGTCGCGGACAACGCCGTGATGTTTGACGACACCAACAAGCGGCGGGTCAAGGAGTTCACCACCCTGTTGAGTGGCCTCCGGTCTGCGCTGGACATTTTGGACTCTGTGTCGTTGGATATCGCCAGCCGGCGAGACTCGACTGACGCCGACGCGGCTCCTCGGCGACTCGAATGGCTCGTCACGTCGGGCGCTGGTGTGCCCGATGGCGCGGCCGCTCGGCTGTCCTGGTTCTTTGACGGCGCCTTCGACTACGCGGCGGCGCGCAAAGACGGGACTCTCTTCCTCCGCCCCGGCGCAGTGCAGTCATACGACGCGCGCAAGCAGGCGGTGGCGGATGTGGAGGCCCGCCTGAATCAGGAGCTGGCCAAGCACAAGTCTGCTCTCCGGGAGCCCGGCCTGAAGTTCTTCCATCGCCCCAAGGAGCCGTACCAGATTGAGGTGCCCGCCGCTTGCGTGCAGCGGTCCAACTTGCCCCGCAGCTGGGTACTCAAGTCGCAGAGCAAGACCGCTCAGCGCTACTGGACGCCCGAGGTTGAGCGTCTCGCTGGTGAGCACATTGACGCGGCGGAACTGCTGGAGTTGGAGACCAAGACCGCGCTGCGGTCACTGCTCGGCCGCTTTGACGATGACGCGGCCACGTGGTCGGCCGTTGCTCGTGCGGTGGCCGAGCTGGATGTGCTGCTGGCGCTGGCGGTTGTCTCCCGCTCGGACGGCACCGGGCCGATGTGTCGGCCAAAGGTGGTGCCTGCCGCCCAATCGGGCGCCGACGGTGACGCGGCGCCGATGCTGCACGCTCGCTCGCTGCGGCATCCTGTACTGGCCAGTCGGATGAACAACAACTTTGTGGCCAACGACGTCTTCCTGGGCGGCGCAGATGCGGGGGCTTCTGGCCAGGCTTACCCTCGTGCGGTGGTGGTGACGGGTTCCAACATGGGCGGCAAGTCGACACTGTTACGACAGACGTGCTTGGCCGCCATCCTGGCGCAGGTTGGCTGCTTTGTGCCTGCCACGTCGTGCACGCTGACGCCTGTCGACCGCATCTTCACCCGCCTCGGCGCCCACGACCGCATCACCCGCGGTCAAAGTACGTTTGCCGTCGAGATGGAGGAGACGGCGACCATCCTCTCCCACGCGACGCCCCAGTCGCTGGTGATCGTCGACGAGCTGGGCCGCGGCACGTCCACCCACGACGGCTACGCCATTGCGCACGCGGTGTTGGTCGACCTCACCCGCCGGCTGCGCTGCCGCACGCTTTTTGCTACCCACTACCACCTACTGACCGAGTCCTTTGCGGCGGACCCCGCTGTGGCTCTGTACGAGATGGCCATCCGGGTCAACGAGGAGACCAAGGACATCACCTTTCTGTACCGCTTCTCGCCGGGCGTCGCGCCCGCGTCGTTTGGCATCCACTGCGCGCGGCTGGCGGGCATTCCTGCGACGGTGGCGGACCACGCCGACACGAGTGCCAAAGAGTTTGAGGAGACCCTGGCCCACCAGCTGGCGGAGCGCAAGGTGGAGCGCCTGGCCGAGTCGCTGGCTCGATGCCTGCGTGGCAGCGGGGCGGTCCCAACGGCAGTAGACGCCATCTGCGCCTTGGCCGAGGCTGGGGCCGCGTGACGCTTGATTGTTGTCTTTCTGCCTTTCTGTTTGTTGCTGACGCGGTGCTTCACGGAGAAAAAGAGTTTTAGATGTAACTTCTGTTCGTCACAGACGACACCCAGCAGCGCCGGTGGCGGCGGCTGTCGACCGGGGTTCCAAAAAAAAGTGGTGCAGTAACTCTGTGCTTGCTTGTAGTCCGCTCACGGACCAACTCATAGCCCGTTGCGCTGTCCGAGGCTATCTTGGCCCGTCGGCCTCGGTTGCCTCCCCCTCCGCATGAATCAAATCTGCTGCGGCCGCGGCTTCCGCCTCGGCCACCGCCGCGGCGACGATGGACTCGTCGACGGGCGTCGGCTCGCCCACCTCCGCCCCTGCCGCTGCCCCCCCTGCGGCGGCGCCACCCGGCGCACGGCGGACGCCCTTGCGACAAGCCCCCTTGGCCACGTGCCGCGTCATGACGCTCTTACGTGAAAAATCGGCGCCGCACAGCCCACACACAAACGGCCGCAGTCGCTCGTGGCGGGACGCGCAGTGGCGGGAGAGGTCGCCCTTGTGGGCAAAGCGCGCGTCGCACCGGTTGCAGCTGTACGGCTTGAGGCGCTCGTGGACGGAGCGGGTGTGGGCCGTAAGGCCAGAGCGCGCACCAAAGGACACGCCGCACAGGGCGCAGGGAAAGGCCTTGACGGGGCGCCCCGCCGCACCAGGCGCCTTGCCCGTCGGTGCCGTTGCCCGCGCCGCCGTCGCAGCTTCCCCGGCCGAGGCAGAAGGGGGTGGCCGCTTGCGTCCCGACCGAGCCGCGGATGTAGAGTGGCTGTGGGTGGCGGTACCCTCCTCTGCGCTGGTCGACGGCGCGCCCGAGCTCGTAACCGAGGCCGCGGCAGCCGCCGCCGCGCCCGCCGCTGCCGCCGCGGATGACGCGGCACCCAACTCCCCGACCGCCGGCGCGTCGGCGGTGACCGCCGCCGCCTCCGCGGCGGCGGCCGAATACAGGGCGGTGTTCGGCGTTTGCGCCGGATTGGGCCCCCCCTCCGCCACTGGCGGCGGTACCTCGCCCGCCACGCCCAGATACGCCCCGTGTGACGTCGGAAAAACCGCCGGGTAGGCCGGTGGCGGCAAGCCGCCCGTGCAGTGCGACGGCTGCGTCGGGCGGTCGCCGCCGCCTCGAGGTGACGTCGGCAGTTGAACGGCAGGAGGTACCTGCGTTGGTGGGCGACCGCCAGAGCCTGTCTTTCTCCGCTTGGGCAGGGCCGCCCCAGAGAGAGCACGTCCACCGGCAGCCTCGGCAGAGGCCATCGCTTCGGTCGCGTGGCTAGCGCCCGGCGCCGCTGGCGCAGCGCTGTGCATCTCATTCTCCGTCTTGGTAACGCTGCCGTTGCCAGTGCCCCCGCGTGTTGGTGGCCGGCCCCACTCCCGCGCCGCATAAGCGGAGGTACCTGCCGCCCCGTTCATCGGGGATGGCACGGTCATGGGCGACGGCAGCGGAAACGGAGAAGGCAATGGCAGGTAGTAGGGGCCATGTCGGGGCGGAGGGGCCACCTCCATCATGCCCAAGCCGGGGGCAACCGCCGCCGCCGGGCGGCACACGGACAAAGAGGGTGGCATGTTGGAATTGCTCCCACCCCCGCCGCCCTCGCAGCCGTCGCTGCCGCCTACCCCGTCTGCAAACGGCGCCCGGTCGGTCGCCTCAACGTCTCTAGTGCCCAGTACGCGCGCCGACCGCCCGCCCGGAATGACGGTCGTCCAAAAGCTCGGCCGCTTAGATAGCGCGTCGGAGTCAGCCGCCGACCCACCCGGCCCGACAGGCGCCGCGTCTGTGGCACCACGCTCCTCCTCCCCGTCACCCCTGTCCCCGCTGCCCGTCGGCACCACAACCGGCGGCACGGGCGGGGTGCCCGCCGGCGGGTGCCCCCCCGCCCGCGAGTTCGGTCGGTGGTGCGCCCGCGGCCACAGCGCGTCGAGGCCGACCGCCGCGGCGGTGACAGCTGCGACAGTACCCGGCGTGGTGGCGGACGGCCCAAACGGTCCCGTCGGCAGCCCCGCGGCGCTCGGCGTCGGGAGGACCCCGGCCGAGACGCCCGACGAGGAGAAGACACCCCCCGGCTGCAGCGGAGGGGAGCCCGACTGGCTCATCAACCACTGCGACGGCGACGGCAGCGCCGAGGGGGGGGAAAGGATGGACGAGCGGAAGGCGCTACTCAGGCCACCCGGCATGAGACCACCCTTGGTTCCGAGACTGCCCGAGCTGCCCCCAAGGTGACCCAAGCCGCCCGAGCCGCTGCCACTCCCAGGATCGCCGCAGACGAGGTCCGACGTGGGGCTAAAGCGGACCCCCGGACTCGGTGCGCCTGCCCGCCACAGCGGCGGTGGGTGGGCTATTCTACCCCCGCCGCTGCCCACGTGGCCAAAGGCACCACTAGCGGGTGGGGCGGCGGACAGCCCGCCCGCCGCCCCGCCATCCACCGCGTCTGCGCCACCGCCGCCGGCCCTATCGTGGCGGGCGCCCCCCCACAGCCGCCGGCCACCGCCACCGCCGCCAACGCCGTGTACCCCGTCAATCACCTCGCCGTCGAGCCACACGACCGGCGGCCCGGCGTCGACACCGCCGCTACTGTCCGACGCCAACCGCACGTGGGCGATGGACACGTGGAGGCGCGCCAACGCGGGCGCCGCCGACGCCAAGGCCGCCGTCACCACCGCCGCGGCGGCCGCGGCATAGGCCGCTTGGGCGCCATTGCTCACCACTGGGGGCGGCGGCTCGTGCATCGGCGGCGGCGGTGGTGGCGGTGGCGGCGGCTGCTGCTGCAGCGACGACGGGGGTGGCTGATGCGGTGGCGGAGCCGGCGCATGGGCGGGTGCCCCGGATGTGGGCGGCAGCCCGGCCCCCGCCGCCGGCCGCTGCGGCGGCGGCGGGAGGTGGGCAAACGTCGACCGCACGGGGGGAACGTCGGTCGGCAACGACGCCAAAGCCGACGCCGCGTACCGCTCCCGCGGGGTCATGGCCATGGCGGAAGCGACGACGGCCGCCACGGCCTCGGTGACCGTTGTACCGTTGACGGCTGCTGCCGGGAGGTTGTGGTGCACCGGCCCGCCACCCACCGACGGCGACGCTGTCGGCCGGGCACGCGCGCCCGTCCGTACAGCAAACCCGCCTGTACTGTTCGCGTCAGGGTGGCGGCAGTTGTGCCGCGGCGGACGGCGGTGAGGACGCCAGACGCCACGTCGACCCGAGCGTGGCACGGCCGGCAGCGAGCGTGCCCCCCCCCGTGCGCGCGGCATAGGCCGAAGCTGCACGGGCCGCAAACCCAGGGAGGAGAGGGGTGTGCCAAGGGCGGCCCGCTGGACAACGTCGCAGCACCCGAATCAATAAAAACACCACCACCGCCTGGTCGGTACGTTGCGGCGGCGCGCACGGGTGTGCCCAGGCAGTTGGCAGCGCCCCAGCAAGACACACGGGAATGCACAAAGGGCAAGGAACCTCCCGCCCAGGCCGTGGCGCGCGCAGGACGCCCCGTGGGCGGTGTCGGCTGCCAGCGCCGCCGCGGGTGGCGCAGCCGGGCGGCAGGTGAGCGCGGTGGCCACTGGTCGGCCGCAACCACAAACGGGGGGGGGCTCAGACCACCGTCGGCACACCGGCGCAGAGTCCCTGGGCAGTGGCCTCCCCCCCGCTCTCCCTCCAGTGCGGCCCCCACAAGGGGCGACGGCCCCGCCCCGCCCACAGGGGTAGCCACAGAGTGCCCGCCGTCGGCCAGCGCCACTGCTCACGAACGCCGGTACCCTGTGCCTACGCGTCGGACGGAGGGGGAGGGGGCGATTGGAAGCCGCCACGGCCGGCGCAGAGGGGCGAGGGAGGACAGCACCTGCACGGCCAAAAGCCGCCACTCGACTGCCCAATCGCCCCGAGGTGCTACCCCCACCGACTGTGTGTGCGGCCGAGTTACACGGCAACGCAACGAGCCGTCGCGGGCGGCGGCACCCATCGCCGCCAGGACACAGGTGGCGGTTGCGCCGACAGCGCCGTCACAACGACAGGGAACGGCAGGACCAACAGGGGGGAAAACTCAATAATCGCGCCATCCCCACCACCATCACTACTGCCACCACCGCCCCGCCGACTCCGCCGCCACCCCCGTCAAGCGCCAACCGCTATGGTGGCGCTTGGCCAAGATCCCCACTCTACCATCACCCGACCGCGTGCCATCCGCAAGGAAGGAAACAAACGCGACACGCCCGCAGAGGCCGAGACGGCAGGACGAGGCAACAGCAACAAACCAAAAAATCGACTGGGAGCGCCCAGCACCAAGCGGCGACGCTGCCTTCAGGCGCAGCAGGGACGCGGAATGCCGAGGGGAGCGCGCTTCATCAACAGCGCACCCATAGAGCTGCATTCCGAGTCTCTCGAATCATTGAATTGAATGATCCCGAAGGAAAAAAGTGCCTCATAAGTGCAAGTATTTTCTCTCGGAGACCCGCCCACTGGGCCCAAAACCAACGTGAAAAGCACTTCTGTTTTTGCGCCTTTTGGGGCGGACGAGAAATCTGCAAACCGCCATGGGGCTCTGTCGACAGCGTCAAGGCTGATTTTTTCCAGAAAGGACGCCCATAGCGTCTGTTCGCCCAAGTAGAATAGATGCGTCTCCGCTGGTAAAAAGGGAGACACAGTATGAGACGTATGTACTTCTTCCTTCAGAAAATGCGGGGGAACGCGGAGATCCATCTATCTCTGTGCAAGCCGGTCCGAAGTGCGAAGTGAGCCGCTGATGGCTGGCCATGCGTGTGCGCTGCAGCTCTCTCCCCCTGCCTGCCAAGCCGATGCAGTCCCAGCTAGTCGACGGCCGCATCGGTTCCTTGACTGCCTCATGCATTGCGAACGACGATCTATCGGGCACCCGCCACAAGCGCTCCATGATCAACAGGTGGGACCTGCGCAAGGGCCCAGTCACCGTCACCATTCATCGGTTGACGCCGACGCGGTAGCGCTCGACCGTCCAGGTGGAGGTACTCACGTGGAATGGACGTTCGCGGCGGCGGGTTACTCTGACGCTTTTGCAGCCTTTACCCCCGGCGACGACGACTGGCCGTCCGACTCCTGGGTCGGCGACGGGTGGTACACCACCATCTACTGGGCGCCCGGATAGGCCGTGTTGTGTGCGTTGAGGACCATGGAAGGCGACCCGCAGGCGGGTGAAATGTGGCGAGCGCACGTCGTCCTGACGCGCGTCCTCGTTGCCCGCTGCACGGAGAACTTCCGGGCGATCGTTGGGGGTGACGAGGCGGCCATGGCGGCCGGCGGGGGTGGCCCCTCCGACGCGGCCGCCGGTGCGGCGCCGAGGCGCCCGGTTGCCAGCCTCATTCTTGAGGCGGTGCTCGGTCAGCAGGTGACGGCGCTCGTGTGCCACCGCGCAGGCCACGTGGTTGACCTGCGCCACAAGTCGTGGGGCTCGGTCACGGTGTCGCTTGACGAGCTCACCGACGCGGCTGCCGTCGCCGAGTGGGGCCACTCCACTTTTGTGCTTTGGCGGCCACGGTCCCCGTCGTGCGCGCCGACCCTCTGACAAAACGCTGATTGGGTCTTTGACGACCGTCGGCCAGCAGGAGGACGCGGCGGCCATCGTCGGACGCCGAGCGTGTGGACGGCTGCGGCCGCCGCCGCGCGCGACTCGGTGGATGGTCATGGGCGCGCGACGGCGTGGGCGGTCGTCGGCACCGCCGCTGCCGCGCGGCGTCACGGTCGCCGACGCCGGGCGGCCGCGCCGCGACGCGGCCGTGGCCACCCCCGTCGACGGCGACGGCGGCGGCGGCGGCGGCGGCGGCGGTTGCGCTCGCGGCGCGGCGGGGGGGGGGAGGCGCGGCCGATGCGGCGGCCACGGACCGAGCGCGGCAGCGGCGCCACACGACGCGCGGCAGTGGCGCTGCACCGCGCGGGGGCGGAGGGAGCCACGTGGCTTGGGCGCCCGCCCAGCACCGAGAGCGGATCGAGCTGCGTTGAGCTGGCACCGACGGTCACAGGACCGGAAAGTGGGGGCTCAAAAGACAGTTCTCGATTTGGCCAGGAGGAACTGGAATGTCTGTGATGGACACTTTAAGATCTGAGAGCAACTATCATACAAAGACATCTTTGGCCCACATATTCACTGCTGGATGCATCGTGGAGGGACACAGTTGTGGGAACTGATGGCAGTATCCGGATTGCGTGGTCGAATAGTTACATGTGACAGCCATACGCTTGAAAGCGTGTCGTGCGCATGGTACTGCCACCCCCCCTCGCCACCCCCGCCGCCCCTCCTCACCTCCCTCGCCCCTCGCCATTTTCCTCTCCCAAAGTAACTTCGCTCTCCTAGTGCCACCTCTCCCTCCGAGCTCCAACTCCCTGCCTCCTGGCCATCCCCGTCCTCCCTTCTCCCAGTCCCTGCTTCACCGGACGCCCACGATGCCGTAGGATGCTGCCTCCAGGAACTAAGACGTCATGCAGTCGATCGCGCACGAGACCAGGCACCAACACTGTGGAGAAGAGTTAGAGAAAAGGAACGAAGACAAAGTCCAGTTGCAGCGTCAGCTACAATCACAGTACACAAGAAGCGCATCACGAGAAGCGCATCACGATCGCAACCCACTGCACACCAGAAGTCAGAGGTCAGCAAGCCAAGCCTTCCCACACAGCGCCACTCCGCGCCGTCTGCACATACTTCAGGAATAGCGACACCACTAACATATAGTGCCACCAAGTCGCGCACGCAAAACACAGTGAAAGAAGAAAGCCCCTACGTGCGGCCACACCTAGAGAAGGTCGATTAATCTATTGATTGATTGATTACATGTATCCTTTTTTGATTGATCAATCATTTTACTACATTTTGTCGCCTCGCAAGTGTTCTCTCAGAAGAGTACGACAACCCGACGCCGGCGGGGAGCGGCGGCCGCTCCTTGCTCTTTCCAAGTGATTTTCATCCCCTGCTGCCCTCCCTCCTCATCTACGACCCACCAAGCGCCTGTTTGGGTGAGCCCCTCAACTAGTTTGTAGCCGTTTGTCGGCCCCTGCCTGACGGCAGCCGTATGGGAGCAGAACCAGTATAAAACCGGGATCGCCTTCCCAGGCACAGACCCGCGTTGCAGGAACAGAACCGAGATAAAAACGGGATCGGTCGGACTTTGATTGGCTCACAATCGTCCTCACGGACAGCCGACAGAAGCTTGATCCATAGTCGGCCTTACAGCTGGTCTAAGCGTTCGTGTTGGCTTCAGGACCTGGTTACTGCTTTGTTCCGCGTGTTTCTTTTTCTATTTATTTCTCTGCCTACATACCGCTTGTTCGATAGCTGGTTCAAAACATCCAGCTGCTCCTGCGCCAGCTGCTGCTCCGCCGTCACCTGCGCGGGGGGCGCGTCGCCGCCCGCCCCCGCGGTGCCGCTGCCGTCCGGCTGCGCGGTACTTGGGGCCCCGATGTCGGCACCGCCAGCGACGCACCCCCGCCGCCGACGCGGCCGGCGGTTCTGCAGCGCGTGAGACAGAATCACGAGAGCCCCCCAACCAAACTCGCAAACAACGAGCCGGGGCTCGCGCTTCTCAAGGCAGGCCACCGCCGTGCGCGGTTTTTCGGCGTCTTGTTGACAAAAGGGAAGTGTGCAGCCTAGGATCTTGTCTATCGCAAAGGCGACCCACTTCTTGATGCTCTTGTGGTCGTCCTGCGTCAGCCCGGGAAACCCCTTCTTGAAGACGCTGATGTTGGAAATGGTGGGGTTGGTAGGCGGCACGGGACGGACACCGCCAAGGTAGATCCCGCTGCGACGGCTTGTGTGTCGGCGCGCACTTGTTCCACCGCCCCGTGGAGTGTCGGATCTGAAAAAAACATGAATGTCCAAGAAAGGAAAGCACAAAGTCAGATATCTTTGTAATAAGGGAAGCAACACAAACATGCACATCTCATAACCAAAACGGGAGCAATAAGTGTTGTCACACAATCTGCGGGGTGGCTCGTTGGCATGCATATACCAAGAGGGTTTCTCGACTCCTCGTCCAATCGGGCGGCGGCCGACCTCGTCCGCTTCCGAAGAAGCATTGTTGTAGGGAGATAGGCGCGTAGGCAATGTAGCGAGCAATGCCGGTAGAACCGTGGCTCGCGCGGACGAGCAACGAGTGGTGACGCGGTGCACGCGATGACGACGTTCGTCGTCAACGGCCGTGGCCGGAGCAACAGCTGGCAGCCCGGGCGACCAAAACCAGGATGCCAACCACAATTGCGACATTGAAGTACTCTAAAATACTACTTGATTCCTCTGGACTCAACAATGACACGACATCACCACATCCTTGCGACCTCCTGCACTGTGCGCTCCTGGTGGGTCTATCCTGTTCCTGCCCAAAGATGATAGTAGTCTAAAGGGTGGGGGGCGTCGGTACCAGAGAAAGCGGAGAAACAAACCCTACATTTACTCAGAACTGACCACCTTCCTCGTATACAGGACAACGTGCCTCTCGCTCACAGACAGGGTACCCACAACGGCGTCAATGGATCCCACATCAATGTAGCGCATGGTCCTTCCCAAACTCTAAGAGCACTCAGTGTCCCGGTGCTTCTCTGGCAGCCCATATGCCCCCGGATGGTCTGCTGTCGACCGCACGCACTCAATGCAGGCGAACGCCTTGAGCACACCAGATACAAATATGACCGCGTAGTGATGCACGATACCGTAGCCACTCACGGGAACACGCTCCTGTCCCCGCCCCCGCCCTGTCGTCTGCAGCATGTGTGAGATGACGCGCACCAGGTAGTCCCGCCTTCGGTCCGCCGCATCCTCTGATGAGGAGACAGTCCCAACAACTTGACCATTTGCCAGCCGAAGGCGGAAGTAGTTCTTATCAAATATCTGAGGAGGCACTTCGGCGACGCCTTCCAAGGCTAGAACGTCTTTCATACGAGGGAGCCCTTGGCCAATTAGAGCAGCCGCAGCTTGGCGAAGAGTGGGAAGATTCACGTCGGGCTCCTTGGTCACCGAGAAAGTGCCAACAGGATCTGGAATTTCCAGTCGGCGAGGTTTCCCCGTGGCCTCCACCCAGGCGTCCACTACGTGGGCCTCGGAAAGCTGTTCACAAGCTCTGCTCAGTACTTGGCAGACACAGCCGTCGTCAGCGCCGTGTAACGGAAACGCCGAGACCGTATGAGACGAGTCAGCATGCCGACGAGACGCTCCGCTGGAAACTGCCAAAACGACCGAGCAGGGCCACATGAACGTAGGTTTGATAGCACGTCCAGCAAAGCCACAATGGTCTGCCGACACAGCCTCAGGCGCTCCACTTTCCCGGCGTATACATGCGTGTAGCGCGCACGGAAGAACAGCTTGAGCAGCTTTTCTGCCGCCATGAGCTCATCCTCCGTTAATGCGCTTGGTTTGAAAAGCAGGCTCCCACCGTGACAAAGAAACATGAACATCTTGAAGAACTGTTCCGGAAATCTGTCGGCAAGGACGACTTCCCCGACGCTCAGGAGGAAGTACCTCCAACCGAAAGCCTTGCAGAATCCCACGTGCTTGTAAATATCATGCAAGGAGCGCGCCTGGCGGAGCGGCACGCTGGGACGCCCAGCCTTGATATCACGGCCGATGGCTTCGCAGACCGTCTTTGGGATGAGGCACGGCCGGTCTTCCCCAAGATTTTTGCTTCTCCCGGTGAACAGCTGCCACAGCCTGGTCACGATGATGCAGAGGAAGAGGTACGTAGGATCATATGGCACGAGGTCGGGCTCAAGTCCCCAAAGGTACTTAAGAGCGGGGTAGTGAGTCTTGTCCGCCGGGCTAGGCCGAAAAAACAGCGAGAAACCCATAGAGCCCTCTTTTTGAGCGAAAGTGCTTACGGTAGCCTTGCTCTGCCCCGCTGCTCGGGAGCTCTCGACCTTAAAAACGCCTGCGTTGATGCTTTTCGACGTCCCACGCGGCGTTGTGTCTCCTTGTCCATCACAACAAGGCCGCTTGTATGGGAGGGGGTCGTCCGGGGCGTTCGGGGCGTAGCAGTACCGACGCTTGAGCCTAACAAAGGCGAAAAATCGGAACCTGCCTGCGCACTCGCTGTTGCTGCCAACAGCTTTGAGTAGCTTGACACCCCCAGGCACGTCTGTCATGAACTGCACGACGAATGCATGCACAATTTGTGTCTCAGGGAACCCCGCCACGGTCACGCCGGACACCCCTTCCGCCAACTCGTTCAGCTGCCCGGCGATCGGTTGCAGGAAGGACTCCAAGTCTGCGGGTTGACCCGGTCCAGGAGTGATTCCAAGGATCAGTTGAGACACAGCTTGGACTCTTGAGCTTGGGTCTACGTTCAGTACGGTGACGATTATTCGCCAACCTTCGAAACCACGCTGCCTCCACGCTTCAAAACCGTCCGTCGAGATGCTCAGCGCGAAGCACCTGTTCATCGAGAAGTAGCCCTGGGCGTACAGCATACGGAACGTGGTGCCGTCGAACCAGTCCCGGAGGTCTGTGGGCAGGCCAGCTGCGGCTGCTTGGGTGCCTCGTTCATCGCCGAGACCATACCGACGCCAATGTCTGGATCAGAGAGCATCATTCTCAGCCAAGGAAGTAGGTGGCTATTTTGGCGGGCCGCCCATGTGCGCGGTACCGCGGAGTCTTGCGTACGTCACACTCTGAGAGAGTTTCGCGGTGGGCGGTGAACGCGATGCAGCCGTTACGGCAGCAGTCGACCTCCTTCATGTGTAAGTCGACACTGGACTCGACCATTGAGTTGAGCAGATAAGGGTTCCGACATTTTCCACACGACGTTCGCTGTCGCAGGTAGTCCTCGGCAGCTTCTCGCGACAGACAGTGTTGCACAACAAAGTTGTAAGCAAAAAAGTCGTCTATGCAGTCTTGAAACACCTGAGGAGGGATACACACGCCATTGGACCGCAAGGTTCTGGGAACGGGAGCGGATGAAAGCGACCCGTCGTCTTCCCCCCCCGAGATTGCTATCCCACAGTCGCCATCAGCATCCTCTTGCGCTTCGCTGGGCCCTAGACTGACCACGGCGGGGGCGGAGGCCGCACCACATCCTCTGGTGCTCAAACCACATGGCGTGGGACACCAATGAGGAGCCCCCTGGTATCGCGCCGCGGCAAACAGGGCACGGGCATTCCCGTAAATCAGCCATGTAGGCAGAAAGAGAAAGGGGGCACCAAATAAGACGTGCGGCTAAGCGGGAAGCGCCGAAGATGTGGATGGGGCTGGCGGGGGGAAAGGTAAAGGGAGCGCGGGGGGAGACGCGGGGAAGATAGGGAGTCTTGGGCCTGCAGCTACTGGGGGGGGGG
>ENA-ORXR01002988-ORXR01002988.1-marine-metagenome-genome-assembly--contig:-NODE-2988-length-15527-cov-5.981294_pt1 | contig 15527 bp, 9 predicted proteins | sample MGYA00237866_ERZ511479 | MGnify/ENA metagenome assembly ERZ511479 | reverse complement strand
GATTGAGGTCTGCTGAAGAGCCCTGTGCAGAGTTACCAAGCGTGAACAATCCACGTGGGTGATACGACTCAATGTGCCAGAATTAGACTCTTAGCATTGGGGTACCAAAACGGAACTGCGGTACGAAACTGCGGTACGTTGAAAATTTGCAAAATCACAACCGCCTGTAATTGTTGAGTATTCAGTCATCAAGCCGGTGGAGCGTAGCTCCACCATTCGCATTTTTGAATACACCAGCGCCTCTGAGCCGATCGCGTGTATTCCCCGAACCGCGGACCATGTGCCGCGACGGAAGGCCGCCCCGTTCGATCCCGCGTAGCTCCACTATTACTCCTACTTATGGGTACCCCTTCTCCGCTACACGGTTCACAGCCGTGCCGAGCTACCCAGACGTTGGGCCGCGACGCATAATGACGCCGCCGGAAAGTCGGTGCCATCGATCGGGCGTATCTCTACTAATCCCTATTTAGGGTTGTCTACCACCGTCTTTTACTTATTCTGGAATTCTCTTATGTACACATTGCTGCGTGCAGTGGCGTCTAACTTAGAGCAAGTTATTGATGAGCTTCTGGACGCTGACAGGATCAGAATTCCAGAGGTTAGTGCAGGTAGACTGAGATGCGATAACCCAGCTTTGCTTGTGGATTTTGATCTATGTCAATGGCCTCACTGACAGCTCACGGTGTTAAGTAAGTTACTTTATGTGCTGGGCTACCGTGTGACTATCCATTGGCATGTCGCTATGCGTAGATGAGGTTTACAAGTACTTTAGGTAGGAGCTTGCCTGACAACTTCATCTAACGGTTTACCTGACTTGTATTTTCACTCTAACCAGCCGTTCGCTTGTCGTGCCAGAACTACGAAGGAGGTTTGTACATGCCCTACATACAAGAAGTGCGGTGCGGGACTTTGTATGAATTTCTGCAAGTCATGGGCTAGGCATTGGTAACATTCAAAGTGGGTCAATGCGACTACGGTCGAGCCTGGTGGCTAAGTCTGATTTGTGCTACCAATGTTCAGGTTTGTCAATAGGCCGTTTTCTTGTGGTTACCCTTACGGGCAGCTGACAATCTGCTAAATCCGTTTCATTGATGTTCTTGCGTGACCAATGCGCAGAGCTGCTGAGCTCTTTGCTAGGATAGCGCTCGGGGGTGACTTTTAAGATCGGTGGTATAACGCCGATTCGTATATCAGGATGCCTGCGCCTGATAGTAGAGAGTACTGGAGCGCAATCACTGTCGTTGCTGAGCAAAACCTGCTGGTCGCAGAGTCCATCCGTGGCATCGCACAGCATGTGCACTGCAATGTTAACGTCGGTTTGTTTCTCTTCTGGTCGCAGTACCCGAAGTTTGGTGGTGAAATCAACAGGCTTGGTATCGCCGTGGTAGCTGCCAGGCACGATGAAATATTTGCCGTTCACTATTTCTACATGTTGGCAGTGGGTAGACAGTGCGCGCAGGTAGTCGGCCTGCGATTTCACCGAGACCACCCCTCGTGCAGACAACCCAGCCTTGATGGGTGCAGTGAAGTACTTGATGCCAACGATGTTGGTCGTCGGATCGTTTTCCTTACATAGGCGCTGTGCCAAGGCCTCTACATTCAGCCACCGACAGTGCGGGATTTCTTTCAGGCAGCCAAAGTAAAGGTTGAAGCCGTCGATATAGATGATGGTTCGCAAGGCGGGTTCCAGACTTCCATACTCCAGAAATGACAAAACCGCCCGAAGGCGGCGTTGTCTCCCGAAGATCCATTGTTACCAACTTCTTCTCCGGGGCGGTTGCGAATAGTCTATATGCTGTTCGTCATACCTGCAAGTATGCTGGATGACGTCAGAGCATTCCTGAGCAACAATTCACGATAATGGTACCCAGAACCTAAAGTGGCACGTTTTACGGTATCGGTAATAATTACGAGGGTGTTAGGTAGAGCGTAGCGCCACTCCACACATGCTAACTGGCAGAGCCGGTGAGATACAGCCTCCTAGGCCGATTTAAACACTTTTCGACATACTGAGCGCTGGTGCTTGAGTTCTTCGAGTCACCGCCAAGTTCTAAAACTGCCTCTGGTTGCCGGACATATACCTGTCTGATATCAAAGCCATCAGGGTTTCCATTTAGCGAGAGATTGATTGCTGTTGGCATTAATGCTACTTGAGCAGAGGAGTATCTTTTCGAACTCCTTCAGAGATTCTTCGGTACCGAGTACATGTAACTCCCATAAGAACTAAACTGTGTATCAAGATGTTCTATTGCCACGCAATTCGAGTACATTGGGATGACGCGAACATGGAGTGCGTAGTTTGAATCCGAAACAGGCTTTGCAATCAGACAATTTCGGATTCTTGGCCGAGCACGACCCATTACTGGTGCAAATTGCGGCAGCTGCCGAGCGAGCTTTTGCGAGCGACCCCAATACCACGCTGATCAAACTACGGCAGTTAGGCGAAGTGCTGGCGCAAAATATTGCGGCGCGTATTGGCCTGCCTGTCGACAATCAGGTCTCACAGAAAGACCTGCTGTACACGCTGAATCGCGAGCTTCAGCTTGACCCCATGGTGCGTGAGTTATTCCATGGTGTTCGTATTCAAGGTAATAAGGCTACCCACGAATTTCACACGCTTCACCGCGATGCCATGGATGGTCTCAAGGTTGCCCGTGCACTCGCGATCTGGTTTCACCAATCGTTTGGTAAGGCTGGAGCGAGCTTCAAGGCAGGACCCTTTGTTGCGCCCGTCGATCCCAGTAGCAAGCTCAATCACTTGCAAACGGAGATAGAGACTCTCAAGCATCAGCTACTGCAGGCAAGTGTTGAGCTGCAGAATAGCCAGCAGTTGCAGGCCTTGGTCGCTCAGGAAAAAGCCGAGTACGAGGAGCTGGCCGAGGCGATGGACGAGGAGTCTCGCGCCCAAGCTGCATTGGTTCAAACGCATGAGGCGGCACTCAAGCAACAGCAGCAAGATTTTGATAAGAAGCTTCAGTCACTGCAAAAACAGTTGGCCGAGCAAGATGAGAATGAGCGCAGGCAACAGCGCCAGCAAGTAGAGCAGCAGACCCGCAGTGCGGCGCATAACATTGTGCTCAGCGAAGAGCTCACTCGAATACTGATCGACCAACAACTGATGGATGCCGGTTGGCAGGCTGACAGCGAAGCCCAAAGCTACGCGCTCGGTGCTCGGCCCGAGAAAGGCAAGAACAAAGCTATTGCCGAATGGCCCACTAAAGAGAAAGGTCATCGTGGTCGCGCTGATTACGTGCTGTTTCTTGGACTCTGCCCAGTCGCTGTGGTGGAAGCTAAGAAAGAAAACACCAATGTTGCTGGAAAAATTGCTCAAGCAGAACGCTACAGCCGAGGATTTGCTGTAGATGCCCCGCTAGAGCCCGCCTGGACGCTTGCGAATCGCACCACCCCATGGCTTGCCAGTGCAGGAAATTACTTCAATGTGCCTTTTGCGTATTCCTGCAATGGCCGCCCCTATGTACCGCAGTTAGCAGAAGTGTCTGGGACCTGGTTCAGAGACTTGCGCAGTGCCAGTAACTCAGCACGTTCGGTGCAGGCATTTCATAGTCCTGACGGGTTGCTCGACAGGCTGAAACGCAGTATCAGCAAAGCCGAAGAACAGCTGGCAGACGAGCCTTTTACTTACCTCAAATTACGCGACTACCAGGTCAATGCCATACAAGCTGTAGAGGATGCGGTACAGCAGAACAAACGCACGGCATTATTGGCAATGGCCACCGGTACAGGTAAAACGCGCACCATCATCGGCCTGGTGTATCGCTTCCTCAAAGCTGAGCGGTTCAAACGTATTTTGTTTCTGGTTGACCGCCGCACACTCGGCACTCAGGCCCTGGATGCTTTTGACGAAGCCCCGCTTGAGCAAAACCAGTCACTGACGACAATCTATAACGTGGCAGATTTGGGCGACATGGCCGCTTGGGCTGAAACCCGTGTACAAGTGGCCACCGTACAGGCCATGGTTAAGCGTGTCTTCGCCAGTGATACCCCACCCACGGTTGATGCGTTTGATTGCATCATTATCGATGAGGCCCATCGCGGCTACACACTCGATCAGGAAATGACAGACGGTGAATTAGCCACGCGGGATGCTGCACAGTATTTGTCCAGCTACCGTCGTGTGCTGGATTATTTCGATGCGGTCAAAGTGGGTCTGACCGCCACGCCAGCGCAACATACCAGCGAGATCTTCGGCAAGCCGGTGTACAACTATTCGTACCGCGAAGCCGTTGCTGACGATTGGCTGATCGACCATGAACCCCCCATTCGTTATGAGACATTGCTCACCCGGAACGGAATCAAATTTGTAAGAGGGCAAGTGGTGCAGGCCATCAACACGCAGACGGGCGAAGTAGCGGCCAGTGAGATGCCTGACGATGTCAATTTTGATGTGGAATCCTTTAACCGCCGTGTCGTCAACGAGAATTTCAATCGCGTTATCTGTCAGGAATTGGCTAAGGAGTTGGATCCTTTCGGTGAAGAGAAAACGTTGATTTTCTGTTGCACCGATCTACACGCCGATATGGTCAAACGCCTTCTCGATGAAGCCTTTACAGACCTCTACAACGGTGACTATCAGCAATCAGCCGTGGCCAAAATCACGGGCCAGAGTGACAAGGTAGACCAGTTGATCCGACGCTACAAGAACGAGCGCCACCCTAATATAGGTATTACGGTTGACCTGCTTACCACCGGTATAGACGTGCCCAGGATTTGCAATCTGGTATTCATGCGTCGCGTAAAGTCTCGCATTCTCTATGAGCAAATGATTGGTCGTGCCACACGCCGTTGCGACGACATCGGCAAGACGGTTTTCCGTATCTATGACCCGGTAGATATCTATGCCAGTCTGCAGCAGGTCAACACCATGAAGCCTCTGGTGAAAGACCCTTTGATCACCATTGAGCAATTGGCAGGTGAACTCACTGACCCGCAGCAACTGCAAAAAGCACTGGATAGTCCCGGCGAAATTGAGGGTGAGAGCCAAGCCGACGTGGTACTGAGCCAACTGAGCCAGAAGTTGATGCGCGTTCTGCGTAAAGCTGAGCACAAGGCCGCGACAGACCCCAAGCTACACGACACATTGGCAAAGCTGCATGAGAGCTGTGAGGTGGAACCCAAGAGCCTGCACAGCCACCTGCGACAGCTCGGGCCACAAGGTACTGCGCAGTTTTTACGTCAACACGTCGGCTTGCTTCGCCAGGTCAGCGAGATCAAAGCTGCCGTCAGCACTGACTACCGACCGATTATTTCTGAGCACGATGATGCACTGGCTGAGCGTGCGCAGAACTACGGTGAGCATCAACGACCGGAAGACTACCTCGATAGCTTCAAACACTTTGTCGACCAGCAGCTCAACCAGAGTGCGGCGCTGGCCGTGGTGGTCAAGCGGCCACGTGACTTGACCCGAGCGCAGCTCAAGGAAGTCAAAATGCTGCTTGATGGTGAGGGCTATTCCGAAGCCAACCTGCAAAGCGCTGTCCGCCAGCAGAGTAACCAGGACATAGCGGCCAGTATTATTGGGCATATCCGTCGCGCGGCATTAGGTGAAGCCCTGCAACCGTTTGAGCAGCGGGTGGCACAAGCTATGGACCGTATCTACACCCGCCACAACTGGCAACCCAACCAGCGAAAATGGCTGGAACGCCTGGCGAAACAATTGGTCTTTGAAGTTATCGTAGACCGTGAATTCGTCAATACTTGCTTCTCGGAGCACGGGGGCGTGAGGCGCCTGGACAGTGTGTTGGATAAGCGACTGGACACCGTACTGGAAGAGTTGAGCGAGGCACTCTGGGCCTGAGGCCGAACACAGCTTGCCAGTAACGTCTCGGCGTCAACAGACATCAACAGGGTGAAATTCAGGGTTCAATCGACATGTGGTGAAAACAGGTTGATACCTCGACATGATTATCTCACGTGTCGATACAACTCGATTTTATCGACATATAGGTAGAGATATGTCGATCACATCGACATGTCGGCTCTTTTTCACGCTAACATGTTTAAAAAAAAGGATTTCATAAACATGTCATGGCAGGCTGAAAAGCCCTTCAACGAACTTCCGCTATTGCCTCCGGCCGCGCAGGTGATGGAGACCACAGAAACACTCAAGGCCTGTATCGGTGCCCGCGCGGCACTGGCTGAGCTGAAACAGGCTGCCGAACTGCTGCCCAACCAGAGCCTGCTGATCAATCTGTTGCCATTACTCGAAGCCAGAGACAGCTCCGAAATTGAGAATATCCTCACCACCACCGACAAGCTGTTTCAGCACGCCAGCGAAGACAAGGACGCCGATCCTGCCACTAAAGAAGCACTGCGTTACCGCACAGCCCTGAGGCAGGGTTTTGAGCAGCTCGCTGATCGGCCTTTGTGCACCAAAACGGCGGTTCAGATCTGCAGTGAGCTTAAAGGCAGTGAGATGGACATCCGAAAAGTGCCCGGTACGGTGATCGGCAACCAGAGCACAGGGCAAATCCTCTACACGCCGCCGGTGGGTGAGCAGGTGATTCGCGAGCTACTGGCCAATTGGGAGCAGTTTATACATGCCGATGATGACATTGATCCGTTGATCAAGATGGCCGTTGCGCATTATCAGTTTGAAGCGATTCACCCGTTCTACGATGGCAACGGTCGAACTGGCCGTATCCTCAATATTCTCTACCTGATTGAGCAAGGTCTGTTGACGCTGCCCATTCTGTATCTCAGCCGCTACGTCGTGCAAAACAAGAGTGAGTACTATCGATTGTTAAACTCCGTGACAGCCAATGAAGAGTGGCTGCCCTGGTTGCTCTATATCCTCAAGGGCACTGAAGAAGTCTCAATCTGGACCTGCCAGAAAATTGCGGCGATCCGCAACCTGATGGATAGCGCTGGTGTGTACATCAGACAAGAGGTGCCAAAAATATACAGTCATGAGCTTGTACAAGTTATCTTCGAACAACCGTATTGTCGCATCCAGTACCTGGTTGATAGTGGAGTGGCCAAGCGACAAACGGCCTCTGTCTATCTCAAGCAATTAGCTGAGATCGGTGTGCTTGAAGAACGCCAGGCAGGCCGAGAAAAGTTATTCGTCAATCCGCGCCTTATGTATCTAATGACCGAAGACAGCAATACCCCCGAACCTTTCGGCAAACACTGAACCACCATTCCAGAAAAGTCATGTACTCAAACATAAGATACACAATCCAATGAACAGTAACGACATCGTGCAGAAGCTCTGGAACCTCTGCGACGTTTTGCGCGACGACGGCATCAACTACAGCGACTATGTCACCGAGCTGGTGCTGCTGTTATTCATAAAGATGGTGCATGAGAACAGTGAGGCTGACGTTCTCAACCAGCATATATTGCCCGAAGGCTGCCGGTGGGTGGACATCAAAGACAAATCAGGAATCAATCTGCTCAACGAATACAAGGCCATACTGCTGGCCTTATCGACTGGCAAGCGTATTGAAATTCAAAAGAGCACGAAGGCCAATGAGGCGGATAAAACGGTTGAAGTTCCTGTCCACGATGACGCACTGATCAGCGCTATCTATGCCGATGCGCAAACTCGATTGCGCGAGCCGCGCCACCTGGAACAGATGATCAAAACGCTGGATCAAATTGACTGGTTCAGTGTGCAAAAAGACGGCTTGGGTGATTTGTACGAAGGCTTGCTGGAAAAGAATGCGAATGAAACCAAATCCGGTGCCGGTCAGTACTTCACCCCACGTGCACTCATCAACAGCATGGTGGAGTGCATCGCGCCACAAGTGGGTGAGGTGATTCAAGATCCGGCAGCGGGCACCGCAGGCTTCTTGGTTGCTGCCGATCAGTACATGCGAGAACAGACGGACGATTACTACAACCTGAAGAAAACGCAGCGTACTTTTCAACAAAAGAAAGCGTTCATTGGTGTAGAGCTTGTGCCCGGCACTCGCCGCCTGGCACTGATGAATTGTCTGCTGCACGGTATGCAAGGTGGTGACGACGGTGTGGTGCATTTGGGCAATGCGTTAGGGCAGGTGGGTGCAGGTTTAGCCAAAGCCGATATCATTCTTGCCAATCCACCGTTTGGCACCGCCAAGGGTGGTGAGGCCAGTATCACCCGTGACGATCTCACTTACCCAACCAGTAACAAGCAGCTTGCCTTCTTGCAGCACATCTATCGCAATCTCAAACCCGGTGGTCGTGCCGCTGTAGTACTGCCTGACAATGTGCTGTTTGAAGCAGGTGTGGGCACCGATGTGCGCCGCGACCTTATGCACAAGTGCAACCTGCACACCATCCTGCGTCTGCCCACTGGTATCTTCTACGCGCAAGGTGTGAAAACGAATGTGCTCTTTTTTGCTAAAGGCAGCATCAAGGACCCGCTACAAGAGATCGACTGCACCCAGAATGTCTGGGTCTATGATTTGCGCAGTAACATGCCAAGCTTCGGAAAACGTACGCCTTTTGGTCAACAGCACCTGCAGCCCTTCGAGAAAGTCTATAACCCCAAAGGTTCTCCTGCTGGTTCAGAGTCGCTTGGTAAAATTTTGAAAGCTCGCAAAGAAGGCGAATGGAGTTTCAACGCAGAGGAGCTAGAACCTGATCCATCTGCCGCAGTAGAAACCGCTGACGAACGATTGGCTAGAAGCCGCTGGCGTTGCTTCAAGCGCGACTGGATCCGTGATACGAAATATGACTCGCTGGACATCAGTTGGTTGAAGGATAAGGACAGTGTGGATGCGGCTAATTTGCCTGAGCCTAGTGTGTTGGCTAGTGAGGCGAAGGATGAGCTGGTGTTGGCGGTGCGGGAGTTGGATGAGTTGTTGGTTGCTTTGGGTGAGGTTGAATAATGGGTGAAGCGCAGTCGCCGGAAGGGTGGGTAGCAACGAAGCTTGGCTGTTACTTGTATTTGAAAAATGGATTTGCTTTCAAAAGCAGTAGCTATGTCAAGCCCTCAGCCAAAACGTTTCCTGTGATACGCATTTCCGATTTAGATGGTGCGTGTGCGTCAGACAAAAAAGCTGTCCATGTTGCAAAAGGTATCGCTGGATTTGAACTAAGAAATGGTGATCTGCTAATCGCAATGTCCGGTGCTACAACTGGAAAAATGGGGGTGTACACTGGAACTGTTCCTGCCTTTCAGAATCAACGAGTTGGATGTGTGAAGTTGCGGAATAGTGATAATGGAAGTGAGCGATACAAGCTCTACTTGGTATCTTCACTTAGAAATCAAATCTTAAAGATAGCCTATGGTGGCGCACAGCCGAATATATCTGGTACAGCTATTGAAGAGATACAAATTAACCTTCCTCCTCTAGCCGAACAAAAAGCCATCGCACAAAAGCTAGACACCCTGCTGGCTCAAGTAGAAACCGCAAAAGCACGTCTCGACCGCATCCCCGACATACTCAAACGTTTCAGGCAATCTGTGCTTGCTGCTGCGGTTAGTGGGAAGTTGACGGAGGAGTGGCGAGCGATAAAAACACCAATATTGGACGACTGGCTGGTTACGAATGTAGGAACGGTCGCTGAGGTTGCAACTGGTAAGACGCCTAAACGAACGATTTCGGAGTATTGGCTTAACGGAACTGTGCCTTGGCTCACCAGTGCAGCAACAGGCAAAGTAATTACTTATAACGCCGAGCAGTTTGTAACAGCGCATGCGGTAGCACAATGTGCATTAAGAATATTTCCTGCTGGCTCTCTACTATTAGCGATGTACGGAGAGGGAAAGACCAGAGGGCAGGTTACGGAAACTACGCTTGCTGCTACCTGCAACCAAGCCTGTGCTGCTGTTCTGGCTAACCCGTCCAAAATCAGTGTAAGTTACTTGAAAATAAGGTTGCAAGAAAATTATGAAGAAACACGAAAAACTGCAGCGGGAGGTGCGCAACCCAACCTCAATCTGAAAAAAGTAAGAGATATTCCAATTAGGCTTCCACCGCTTGAAGAACAAACTCAAATAGTAAAGCAAGTAGAATCACTCTTTGCCAACGCAGACGCCATAGAAAAAAAAGTACAAGCCGCGCAGGCCCGCGTCAACTCTCTGACTCAATCCATCCTTGCGAAAGCCTTCCGCGGCGAGCTAACCGCTGAGTGGCGGGCTGCCAACCCGGAATTAATCAGCGGTGAAAATAGCGCCGAGGCTTTACTAGAAAAAATCAGAGCTGAGCGTGAGGCGGTGAAGCCGAAGCGAAAGACAAAGAGTAAGGCGTAATGCACTGCAGCTTCAACCAACTCCTGATGTATAGATAACCATCGGGTTAATGGAATAACAGATGACCACCAAATCAGACGAACGCTTCTTCCTGAAGGGAAGAGACGCCGAGGCAGTTGGCTTTACGGCAGAGGAAGGTTTTATCGTTGAAGCGGGATCTATCGCACGTAAAGAATCAGTCCCCTCATTATCTGTGTACGTCATCCAAGCACGTGAAAATTTGATCGCTGAGCAGGTTCTGGAAGAACACAATGGGCAACTACGATTCGCTGAAAATCGCACCTTCAACTCGCCAAGTGGAGCTGCAGCCGCTGTACTGGGTAGACCTTGCAATGGTTGGACCGAGTGGAAACATACCGATGGTCGGACACTGAGTGAAGTGATGCGTGTTACGCGCTCCAGTGACGAGGCGATGCTCAGCGAGTCTAAGCGTGCTGAGATACTTGCAAAAAGCGAACAGCTGATCAGTGAAGGGAAGATATACACAAAGCCACAATTGAACCAATACTATTCAATTTTTCGTGGGCGCTTTGGCCCTGAAGTGTTGAGAGGGCTAGATGGCGAAGTATTGTTGGCTTTCATGCATGATCACGGAAACAGAGACAGCCTGGTGTATTGGCTTGAATTTAAAAGTGATGAGGACTTTGATACTAAGCGCTTTGGCAGTATCGCCGGTGGCAGCGCACTGAAGTTCCGAATCTTCCGGCGAAAGGAAACTGGCCATTGGCAATCGGGTAGTGAACGAAACAAGAATAAGCCGCAGGACATCACGATTGATGAGGCGGTTGAAATCGCCCGCCAGCATCGAGATCAACTGCTTGAAGGCGTAAAGCTTCTGGAGCAACTTCCAGAGGACGCAACTGACGACGACTACGCCCTGCTGCAGGATCAGATGGATGACATGGCGCCGGACGTCAGTAGGCTTGCCTGGGGTCACAAGTATATCAGTCTACTTTTCCCTGACAAACTTGATGACTACCATAGTGCCGATTGGCAGCGATTTCATTTACTGAAAATGCTTCAGCTCCCGCCTGAAGGATATGGGAGGTACATAGGTGCGGGTCGGTTTGTGTCCGCCGCCAAGGAAGTTGACCTCTCTTTGAATCAGTTTACGGCTACGCTGAATGCAGTTCATAGCCGAATACATCGCTATTGGCGCGTAGGTACGACAGATGGATCGAGCGACGTTAGCCACTGGCAGATGATGCAAGATAGCGATTGTATTGCGATAGGTTGGAACAAACTGGGTGATCTATCCTGGGTGACTTCAAAAAGAGACACGTTGGACAGGCTGAAGCATAAATTCAATTCGAGCTATCCCGACAAAACACCCGCGACTGTCGGAAGGAGCTGTTCTCAGATTGCACAATTCATCGATGCTATTAACGAAGGCGATATCGTTCTGGCGGCTAACGGTAATACCATTCTCGGGATTGGCCGAGTCATTGGGCAATACCGATATGAGGCTGACATGGAATTCCCGCATCAGCGACCAATCGAATGGTTGGATCTTGGTGAGTGGAAGATGCCAAGTGACGAAGGGCTGCGTTCAACGGTACGCGAGCTCAAGAAATACGATGAAAATATTATCGCATTGGAGACGCGCATTCAGTCTGTGGCCTCACCTGTCAAATCACAGACGACAGCTTCTAACGTCAAACGCAACATTCGACTCGATGGCGTATCAGGTCGTATTCAATCCGTTCTGGAACGCAAAGGCCAAGTCATTCTGTATGGTCCGCCGGGAACCGGAAAGACCTACTGGGCGGAACTTGCTGTAAACGATTTGGCTGCAATTTCAGCTTTTGGAAAGAGGTTTGAAGATCTGCAGGATAGTGAAAAGCTGGTTGTGACGGGTGAAGGACGATCGCAGGGTATGGTAAGGCTATGCTGCTTTCATCCTGCCTACGGGTATGAAGATTTTCTGGAAGGCTATCGTCCCCACCTGGTCAACGGTCAGATGTCGTTCGAACTTAGGGACGGTGTATTCAAGCAACTTTGCGACGATGCGAATAAAGCGCCAGAGCGTAACTTCTACCTGATTGTGGATGAGATCAATCGAGGGGACATTCCTCGCATTTTTGGAGAACTGCTGACAACGCTGGAAAAGGACAAGCGCGGTAAAGGCGTTGTTTTACCCGTTAGTAAAGATGTCTTTCGTGTGCCTCGCAATGTCTTTCTGATCGGAACCATGAATACGGCTGATCGATCCATTTCTTTACTGGATGCGGCTCTGCGTCGCCGTTTTGGTTTTATAGAGATGATGCCGGATGGGCAGGTACTGGCTAACACCAGCGTCAGTGGCATTCCGCTGAATGCCTGGTTCAATGCGCTCAATGAACGCATTCGTCAACACGTGGGCCGAGATGCCCGCAACCTGCAGATTGGCCATTCTTACTTGATGCAATCGGGAAGCCCCATCAAAGATATCGCTGCTCTGAGGAGAGCCATCAGAGACGACGTCATTCCGCTGCTGGAGGAATACTGTTACGAAGACTATGGCACTCTCGCCACTATTCTCGGTACCGATCTGGTTGATACCGGGTTGCAACGCATTCGTCTGGAGCTATTTGAGGATGAACAGCAGGATAACCTTGTACAGGTTCTATCAGCCATGTTCCCTGAGATGATGACATCATCGGAAGCCATGATATCCGACGATACTCAATTGGAAGACGGCAGTGCGGATGATGATGATAATGGTGCTGACGGCGAATGAGTGAAGCCGTTCATTCCATTAGCCTGTCGGAATGGGAGACGAGAAGGCCAGAGAGCTGTGAGGTGCTAACGGGACGGTTTCTGGATGAGACTGCTACCAGTCAGGGTGTGGCGGCAACTCTCGCTAAATCCAGGTTGCTTGAACTGACGGAGTTGCGCAGTGGCCTTAAAGTGAAAGCGTATTCACACGTTGGTCGAATCCGAATTGGTGAATTGAATGTTACCGTGCTGCCGAAGTTACGCGGTTCGTCGATGTTGGGATTACTACGCTACGCTTATGGTTTCCGACACCTGAACCTGATTTCCGACACCACCTATCTCAGTGAGCCGTGCGGCTTTGAGGACTTGCTGGTAGCTCAATTGAACTCTGAAGTGCAGGAGCTCCTGTCTCGCGGACTGCAGCGTTCTTACATCGCACGAAGCGAACCATTGGGATCGCCTCGTGGCCGTATTGATATTCAGCAATTGGCTCGCCAGGGCGGTACGGTCACCGCAACACTTGCCTGCAGGCACTATCCGCGCACCGAAGACACACTGCTGAATGGTGTATTGGTCGCCGGACTAATGCTGGCCGCGTCGATAGCAAGCAACGTCGAACTTCGTCGAGAGTCCAGACGGCTAGCAGGTTTGATCGAAGAGCTTGTGTCTCATGTAAGCCTGAATTCCGCGGTAATGAATCAAATAGATCGACAGTTGACACGGTTGACCAAGAGTTATCAGCCCGCTATGTCAATCATACGGTTACTGGTTGAATCGCAGGGAGTTGCTCTTGAAGGTGAGTCCATGACCAATCGCCTGCCAGGCTTCATGTTCGACATGAACGCATTCTTTCAAGCAATTCTGTCCCGCTTCCTTCGAGAAAACTTACCCGACTACAACGTAATTGATGAGTACAGCCTGAAAGGGATGATGCGGTACAACCCGAATTTCAGCCCACCACGCAGATCTCCAACGCCTCGCCCCGATTACGTCATCAAGCAGGGAAACAAGATATGCTCGATTCTCGATGCAAAGTATCGGGATATCTGGGAGAAGGATCTGCCGCGGCATATGCTGTATCAGTTGGTCGTCTATGCCGTGAGTCATCATGATCAGCCCCGTAGCACTATTTTGTATCCAACCTTCCATCCTGCTGCACGCGAAACTCGCATTGATGTGATGGATCCGGTCTACGGCAAGACAATAGGGCAGGTACGAATGTGTCCTGTGAATCTTGAGCGGTTGGAGGCTTTGGTCAATGACGCCTCGCCGCAGGGAAGGCGAGAGAGGGAGGAGTACGCGTTCAGGTTGGCGCAGTTGGATGGGTGAGTGCGGCTATGTTTCAGGGGGGGCTTATCGCTCGGCACATGGGTGTTGCAGGAAACTGTTGCGGCATATCAATATTGATTCCTTGACGGTACTTCCGGCGGTATTTCGTACCCAGTCACGAACAGTATCGTCCTGCTCCACGCTCTGAAACCCTTTGCCGAAAAGAAGGCAAAGCCCGCCGAAAAACCTTACAAGATGGCTGATGGCGTAGGCCTTTATGTGGTGGTCAACATTACCGATACTGGGGGTTTGCAATGTTCACTGCCGCTGATTCTGCGATACCTTCATCAGATCCGTCTGTGAATGTAGCTATTGTCAACGAGTCAGTTGTATCAGGAAAGTGATAAACAGCATTCACGCTGAATGGGCCGCAGCCTGAGTGACCGATAGCTCGGCCAGCGCCGCGCATTTTTCCGACCATCAAACCTAGTCCATAGCCACATTCAATCCAGGGTCTGTTTTCAATCGCCCCACCCAGCCGGTGCATATCAAACATCGGTTCCAAAAATTTCAAGTCAATCAACCTGTTCGTGAAAATTGCTTGCAACGCATTAGCTGCGTCCAGAGGTGACCCCACTACACAACCGTGATAGACCCAGCGTGGGTTGTAACTGCGCCCCGACTCCCAATAAATCTGTGAGAAATCGGTGTCTCTCTCTGCAAGTTTTGCTGACTCCAGACAGAGTGGTCTGAAAATAAGGTTAGAAAGCAGTTCAGAGAGACTGACTTGGGCAATTCCTGTCAAGTGCTCCACCAGCAGTAGGTAGCCCACATTGGAATATGCCCATCCTTTACCCGGTTCGAAATCGAGAGTATCTACCTGCACATTTTCAAAGAGTTCTTCTCTACTCCACGGAGGATCACCTTTGGCCACTGCATTGTGGTACTCAGGCAGACGTCCATAGTCAGGAACGCCAGCGCGGTGCTGCATCAAATGACGCGTAGAGTAAGGCTTGTGCGGCAAACGATCATCTAAATCAAGTTTGCCCTGTTCAACCAATCGCATTGCAGCAACTGCTATGAGCGTTTTGGTAAAACTCCACCATGGAAAAATAGCCTCATGACAACCAGTAAGCCTGGTGGCACCACCTGAACGGATCTGAGCACTGTGTATTTGACCTGTCGTCATGCGATCATCCTACCAGTATCCAAACCACACGAAGGCAGCTTCGGACACAGCGAATGCGATCTAACATCTCACAATCCGAGTTTAGGAAGAGTAAAGCACCTGCTGTATGTAGTGCGCCGATGTTGAGCAGGAACCATACTTCCAATATCGCGTGACTGCGCATCGAAT
>ENA-ORXR01002987-ORXR01002987.1-marine-metagenome-genome-assembly--contig:-NODE-2987-length-15535-cov-27.658494_pt1 | contig 15535 bp, 12 predicted proteins | sample MGYA00237866_ERZ511479 | MGnify/ENA metagenome assembly ERZ511479 | reverse complement strand
CCCTCCAAAGGGGGAGAAAAACTTGGAGACTTTCCCTCCAAAGGGGGAGAAAAACTTGGAGACTTTCCCTCCAAAGGGGGAGAAAAACTTGGAGACTTTCCCTCCAAAGGGGGAGAAAAACTTGGAGACTTTCCCCCCAAAGGGGAAGGAAAACTTGGGGGTTTTCCATCCAAAGAGGAAGGCAAAACGGAGTACTTCCCTTTCAAAAAGGGGGATGAAAAACACTCAAAAAAATCTCAAAAGCAAATCGTCATTCCGAACCCCGATTCGGAATCTGTTGAGGTTAAAGACGAAATTTTAAATGGAAGCAGTAATTTAAAATCCTGCCAAGATGAAACAGATTCCGAATCGGGGTTCGGAATGACGGTTGATTTTTGGGCGAGTGGAGTGAGTGTTTTTCTTGTTGTACTAATGACAATATTCAGCGTCACAGCTACGCACGACTACCTCGCATGGAATCGTGCGCGATGGCAAGCTCTTCACGATTTGAGGGGCAATGAAAACATTGCGACGACTCATATTGATGGCGGATTTGAATTTGGTGGTTGGTATAATTTTCATGAAATCGAAGTGGAAACGGATGGGGAGAAAAGTTGGTGGTGGGTGATGGAAGACGACTATATCCTCTCATTCAACGAGATTGATGGGTACGATATTCATGCGAAATACAACTATAATTCGTGGTGGAAAGGGGAACGATATATTTTTGTATTAACGAAATGTCCAACGTAAAACGATTTTGCAAATCGTTACTATCACAAGGAACGATTTGCAAAATGGTTTTACGTTAATGCGCTTGCGCTTCAAATGAAATCCCGGACGAAAATTTTCTGAAATTCTCTAAGGTCTTCAAATGGTCATCTTTGGTTTTGAGGTTGCTCATCAGGTCGTGAATCGGATGGGCATCAGGCGGTAGGGCGATGTACTTGGGTTCGTCATAATTCGCTTTGAAAGGGGCTTGATACCATTGGTCGTTGCGGAGTAGGAAGCGATTATTTTCCAGTAAAAAACAAATTTGATTGTACTTGTATTTGTCGAGTGTTTTGCCGCGATTATTATACCAAAATGATTGCATAATAGGCTTGGACTGTGCGGGTTCGTGTACCATCGAAGGACCGAGTTGGTCTTGGTTGGTGGCGTGTAAAAGGCTGTTGAAAATATGGCGTGTGCTGACCGTTTGGTGTATCTTTCGTGCTGCGGGTTGGTCGTGGTCGAGCCAAAACATCGGGACTTTATTGCCTGCATCCGTGACGTTGCTAAAGTGATAAGTCCAGCCTGTTTCGCCAAAATTTTCGCCATGATCTGCACCAAAAATGACCAGATTACCTGTGTCCTTGTGCATTTCTTCACAAAACGCATTGACGCCGGGCGCGATAGAACACCACGCTGTGCGCTGTCTGTTTTTGAGTACTTCGAGCATATCGGCTTTGATATTTTGTTTGCCTTTGGTCAGGAAGGTCTGATTTGCCATGTGAAACAGCGAGGTCACTTCCCGTAATTTGCGAATCGCACCATTCGTCGAAAGCTCAAAAGTAGGTGCGATATGATACGGAAAATGCGTTTCCATCAAATTCAAAAAAATGAAACTACTTTCGCCTTTGGCTTCATTGGCGCGGATGATTTTTCGCGCTTCTTCAAAGACATCTTCGTAGGTATTTTGAATCCATGTTTTCGCAGTTTCAAGGTCGGAGGACATACGCTCCATAAGTATATCTCGAGACAGGAGTTTTTTGCGAAGTCGTGGTTTTCCAATCAATACCAATAACTGCTGAAGGCGATTGAATTTTGGGTCAACGAGTTTCCAAATACGCCGCACTTCGTCGAAGCCGCGATGCAAACCGAAGATGTCTGTCGTAGCAATATTGGCGGTAACTTGGTAGGTGTTGTAGCCGGCAGCTTTCATTTTTTCTGCCAAAGTCGGTATGTCGGCATGAATGGAACGACTTTGCGAGGTCGCGCCATGTTCGTGGGGCATTAAACCCGTAAAAAACGATGCCGTGGCAGGCAATGTCCAGCATCCCGCAGAGCGGGCTTCGGTAAATTGGGTGGCGTTTTGTTCAACATAGGGTAAACGTATTCCCGCATCGTAAACGCTGTCGAAACGTAGGCTATCGGCTACGAGAAATATAATGTTGCGCGGCTTTGGCTGCATAAGTTGTGAAGTACAAGTTCCAAAATTCTAAATTCCAAAAAACAAATTCCAAATCCCAAAAAAATAATGTGATACCATACACGACGTGTATGACATTTACTTTTTTTTTGGCGAATTTGGTACTTGGGCGTTGTTTTTTGGAATTTGGAATTTACTCAAGTTTGCGGTTTATACGCAACTTGATTTAAGTTAGTTCGGTTTGATGCTTTTGTGTAATCAATCAGGCGGACAAAGATAGGAAATTGAATGATTGCTTCATTATTATATTGTTGTACTCTACTGAACAACGATTTTTTATAATTTGTATTTAATTAATTATCAATTATTCCTACTCATCACGTATTTGTTTTGCTCTACTCTCCCCGAATAATCGCCTGAATCCGACTCGCCCTTACCGCCGGCAGCAAAGCCGCAAATGTCCCAATAGCCACCACAGTAATAAACACCACCACAAAATCCCACAAGTGCATTTTCACAGGATAGGCATCAATCAGAAAAGCATCGCCACCTTGCAGCGTGATAAACCCAAAATATTGCTGCGCCAGACAAGCCAATATCGCAATCGCAAAACCAATTCCCACACCAAGTAGTGATAGCAACAAACCTTCACTCAAGAAGATATTGCGAATCATTTTAGCCGTCGCGCCCATAGATTTGAGGATAGCAATGTCCTGCTTTTTATCAATCACCAACATCCACAGCGAGCCTACCATATTAAATGCTACTAAGACGAGCGTAAAACTCAAAATCACGTAGGCAATCCATTTTTCGATGTTCATAATTTTGAAAAATGCGGCATTTTGTTGGTAGCGGTCTTTGATGTCGAATCCCTCGCCCATGATGCCGCGAATTTCGGCTATCGAGCCGGGCGCATCGGCTTCGGGGCGGAGTTTGACTTCAAGTGCGCTCACTTCATTGGTGTAGCTGAGTAATTCCCGCGCAAAGTCCATTGGCACGATAACGTACTGCTCATCAAAATCGCTTTGCTGTACCAAAAACGAACCGCCAAAATTGATAATGCGCTTCTTGAAAGGCTGCTCCATGAGGCTACTTTTAACCTTGCGCTTGGGCATATATACGCTAATCGAATTGATGAGGTCGGACATATTGATGTCCAATTTTTGCTGCATTCCGAGTCCGAGAATGGCGTAGTCGCGTCCGCTTTCTTGGAGCGAATAACGTCCGAGTCGCACCATGGTGTCAAGTGCCGTTACTTCGTCAAACCATTCGTCCACGCCTTTGATGATGCCAAAATCGGTGTTTTTACCGTACTCAAACATGGCGTTTTCTTCCAGCGTTTCGGAGCAATATTCGACGCTTTCGAGGGCGCGAAGTTGGGTGAGTTGTGCGGTGGTTGGTGTGAATACTTTGCCTTCCGAAGCCGTAATCCGCACGTCAGGATTGAAGCGGTCAAACAAACTCCCCAATAGTTCGCCAAAACCATTGAATACCGACAATATAATAATCAATGCCGCCGCCCCTACCGTAATACCAAATACAGAAATCCCCGAAATGATGTTAATCGCATTCGTGGATTTTTTGGCAAATAAATATCTGCGTGCTATTTTAAATGGTAAATTCATTGAGAAAAATAATACGGACGTAGGGACAGGGCATGCCCTGTCCCTACGTCCGTACAACCTGTGTGGTGGTTTTTATTCATTATCGTTGCTATCCTCCGTACCTTTCGCCGCCCGTTCTTTATCCAATTCATTAAAAAGGTCGTCCACCTTATACATTTCGTCCACTGTTTCGTCCAGATAAAATTCCAAATACGGAATCCTACGGACGTGATTACGGATACGTTTGCCCAATTCATGTCGTAGTCGCGTCCCTGCATGACGTATAGCTTCCACCACAACCTCTTGATTATTAACATTATACACGCTCAAATAAATTCGTGCAATACCCATATCCGGCGTCATATTGACACGCGTCACTGTCACGAGCGCATCCTCGTAAATATATCTTCCTTCCATCTGAAGTACGATGCTAAAGTTGCGTTGCACCGTTGAAGCTACCTGCTGTTGTCTGATTGATCCCATTATTTTTATCGTAGAGCATCGTACAGGCGACTTTAGTCGCCATGTTTATGACAACATGGCGATTAAAATCGCCTGTACAAGCCAGTTAAAGCGTAAATTAAGTTTATTTTCCGAAAAACGGAATTACAATGCCATTTAAACGCAAGATTGGTTGTATAAAGTTCATTCCTTCGTACATCTATTTAAATTTAATTTCAAATTATTCAAAAAACAAAAACCGTACAAGTATATTTGTCAATCGTAAACCGTAACGTAATGCCCCTGTGCCGACGAATGACGGCATCCGGCTTGCGTTTCCGTAACGTAGAGATAATTCATGAATTATCTCTACGTTGCGTTGGCTAAACTTAAACTTTACATGCTATTAGGTTACGACATCGGCAGTTCTTCCATCAAAGCGGCACTCGTAAATGCAAATACGGGCGCAACAGTAGGCGTGGTGCATAGCCCACATACGGAAATGGACATCCTCGCTGCACAACCCGGTTGGGCAGAACAAGACCCCGAAGTGTGGTGGGAACACATTTGTATTGCTACGAAAAAATTACTAACACAAACAAACGTAAACCCTGCCGACATCAAAGCGATTGGAATTTCTTACCAAATGCACGGTTTGGTGACGGTGGATAAATTCAAGCAAGTTTTACGACCTTCTATTATATGGTGCGATAGTCGTGCAGTAGAAATTGGCAATGCCGCTTTCGAGCGTATCGGACATGAAAAATGCGCCGAACATCACCTCAATTCTCCCGCCAATTTTACCGCTTCCAAATTAAAATGGATACAAACCAACGAACCCGCGATATACAACGAAATCGACAAAATCATGCTGCCCGGCGATTACATTGCCATGCGATTGACGGGAGAAATTTGTACGACAATATCCGGTTTGTCAGAAGGTATTTTATGGGATTTTAAACAAGAAAAAATCGCCGAATTGGTCTTGGATGATTACGAAATTGACCATTCGCTCATCCCTGATATCCAACCAACATTTTCCACACAAGGCAAACTCACCCACGAAGCTGCTGAGGCGATAGGCTTACGTACAGACATCCCCGTCACGTATCGCGCCGGCGACCAGCCAAATAATGCCCTCTCACTCAACGTCTTACAACCCGGCGAAGTAGCCGCTACGGGCGGTACATCAGGCGTAGTGTATGGCGTGGTCGATAAAGCCGTTTACGACAAACAGATGCGTGTCAATAGTTTTGCACATGTCAATCATACAGTGGATGCGCCTCGTATTGGTGTCCTATTGTGCATCAATGGCGCAGGGGTTTTGTACAGTTGGATGCGGCAGCAAGTGGGCGCGAGTGAGCGCACATTTTCGGAAATGAGTCAAATGGCAGACGAAGTCGCCGTTGGTGCAGAAGGCTTACGGATTTTACCCTTCGGGAATGGTGCAGAACGTATGCTCGGCAATCGAAATATCGGCGCACACATCTACAATCTTCAACTCAATACGCATACACGAGCGCACCTATATCGCGCAGGATTGGAGGGCATTGGTTTTTCATTTGTCTATGGTATGCGTATCTTGCAGGAAATGGGCTTGAATATGAGCGCAATAAGAGTCGGCAATGACAATCTTTTTCAATCAAAAGCCTTTGCCGAAACCATTGCTACATTGACCGACAGCCAAATTCAAGTGATAGAAACCACAGGCGCAGTAGGCGCAGCAAAAGCGGCGGGCGTAGCAGTCGGCGTTTATAGTTCGATAGAAGAAGCGATGCAAAATATTCATGTGATTTCGACTTATTTTCCTGATAAAGAAAAGGGTAAATATGAGGTGGCGTATGGAGACTGGAAAGGATATTTGGATTTAGTTTGCTGTGATTCAAGATAACTTTAGTAGAGTTCATAGAAAAACGTTACTTTTATGTGACCGTTATGTGACAGCACTACTGATTATTTACATAACTATTTGATTATCAGTGCAATTCTTATGTGATTCTATGAATTTATCAGAACTTAAATTATTGATTAAAGAACTTCTCGAACATCAAGACGAAAATGAGTGGATTGAGTTTAAAGTCAATAATATGGATCCGGAGGGGGTTGGTAAAAGAATTTCGGCACTTTCAAATGGTGCTTGTTTAAACAATCAACCTTATGGTTATTTTATTTTTGGGATAGAGGATGAAACGAAAAAAATTGTAGGAACGAAGACTTACTTCAAACAACAAAAAAAGGGAGGAGAAGATTTGGAGCATTGGTTGATTAAACACTTGAACCCACGAATCGATTTTAGAGTTTATGATTTTGAATATGATTCTGTAAAAATCTCTCTCATTCAAATACCTGCTGCTATCAATCAACCTACACGATTTATCCATGAAGCTTTCATAAGAATAGGAAGTTACACTAAATTACTGAAAGGCTTCCCTGAAAAGGAGCGGAAAATATGGCTCAATGTACCTGATGAAGCTTTTGAAAGTAAAATTGCCAAATCGAATGTAGAAAAATCAGAAATTACAACATTATTAAATGTAGCAGTTTATTATAATTTGACTTATCAACAACTGCCTTCAAATACAGACAAAATTATTGAGAAGTTTATTGAGGAAAAGTTAGTAATCAAAAGAGGAATAAGATACGATATTACAAATCTTGGTGCTATCTTGTTTGCTCGTAATCTAAATAATTTCGATTATTTATACAGAAAGTCTATTCGAGTAATTGCTTATAAAGATAATAGTAGAATTGACACCGAGCGCGAATATGCGGGGAATAAGGGCTACGCCTTGGCTTTTGCAAATTTGATTGAGTTTCTGGAAGTCATCTTACCTAAAAATGAAATTATTGAAAAGGCATTAAGAAGAGAAGTAACAATGTACCCCGAGATTGCTTTAAGAGAACTTATTGCAAACGCTCTCATTCACCAGGACTTTTCAATAAAAGGGGCAGGACCAATGATAGAAATTTTCAAAAATCGTATTGAAATCACTAACCCTGGCAAACCTTTGATTGATGTATTAAGATTCATTGACCACAATCCGATGTCAAGAAATGAAAAACTTGCCTATTTCATGCGAAGGCTAAATATTTGTGAAGAGCGTGGAAGCGGCATAGATAAAGTAATTGGCTCTTGTGAATTGTATCAACTCCCTGCCCCCGAATTCATTGAAGCAGACGACTTCACTCGTATAAAATTATTTGCTACCCAAAATCTCCGGCACATGGATAAAACTGATAAAATCAGAGCTTGCTATCAACATTGTGCTCTAAAGTACGTTTCCGGTGAAAAAATGACCAACAGTAGCTTAAGAGTCCGATTCAATATCGAAGAAAAAAACTATTCTATTGCGTCAAGAATAATTAGTGAAACTATCAATTCTGGTTTAATAAAAGATGCAGACCCTGACAGTGCTTCAAGAAAACACGCTAAATATATTCCCTTTTGGGCGTAAAAATACATTATGGCATATTTCAAAGACATCCCCGACATCCGTTACGAGGGCAAAGGTTCTGACAATCCATTATCATTTAAATGGTATGAACCCACTCGTATCGTGCGCGAAAAAACGATGCTCGAACACCTTCGTTTTGCAGCGGCGTATTGGCATTCGTTTGGCAATACGGGTGGCGACCCTTTTGGCGCACCGACTAAGGCGTTTCCGTGGCTAAGGGCAGATGATGCCGTACAACGCGGCAAAGATAAAATGGATGCAGCCTTTGAATTTATCACCAAATTGGGCATTCCGTATTACTGTTTTCACGATGTCGATTTGGTGGATGAAGCGGAATCTTTGGCGGAATTTGAGAAGCGATTGGAGGTGATTTCCGACTATGCCTTGGAGCATCAAAAAGCAACGGGCGTGAAGGTGCTTTGGGGTACAGCAAACTTGTTTTCGCACCCGCGCTATATGAATGGTGCGGCTACGAATCCCGATTTTGAAGTCGTCGCGTATGCAGGGGCGCAAGTGAAAAATGCGTTGGATGTCACCATGAAACTCGGCGGTGAAAACTACGTCTTTTGGGGCGGACGCGAGGGCTATCTTTCCCTTTTGAATACGGATATGAAGCGCGAACTCGACCACTTGGCGCGTTTCCTGACGATGGCGCGGGATTATGCGCGAGGGCAGGGTTTTACGGGTACATTTTTCATCGAACCCAAGCCTTGCGAACCAAGTAAGCACCAATACGATTATGATGCCGCAACGGTAGCGGGTTTTTTGCGCGATTATAATTTGGCGAATGATTTTAAGATGAATATCGAAGTAAATCACGCCACACTCGCGGGGCATACTTTCCAACATGAGCTACAAGTCGCGGCAGATGCCCGTATGCTCGGCAGCATAGATGCCAATCGTGGCGATTATCAAAATGGTTGGGATACCGACCAATTTCCCATTAACATTTACGAACTCACGCAAGCGATGTTGGTCATCATAGAATCAGGCGGTTTGCAAGGCGGCGGTATTAATTTTGATGCCAAAACACGACGCAATTCGACGGATTTGGCGGATATGTTTCATGCACATATTGGCGGGATGGATGCTTTTGCGCGTGCCTTGTTGATAGCAGATGAGATTTTGGAGACTTCCAATTATAAACAATTGCGGACGGAAAGATATAGTTCATTCGACGAGGGAGAAGGCAAGACTTATGAGGAAGGCGAGTTGAGCCTGACTGACCTTTCGGCAATTGCACGACGGGTGGGTGAGCCACAGCAAAGAAGTGGACGACAGGAATTGTTTGAGAATATTATTAATCAATATTTGTAAACACACCCGTAGAGACGCGATTAATCGCGTCTCTACGGGGAATTTCGTTTCAACATATTTTTAAATCCCAATAATTTATTTCACCACGAATTTCCCGCCAAATATTTCTCCATCAATCAATAATTGATAAAAATATACACCACTATCTAAGTGGCGGACGGAGAGTTGATTGTCTTGCGCGAGGGCTTGTGTGCGGAGGTGTTTGCCTTGTGCATCATAGAGTTGAATAGTGGCAGGAGTCGTATTTTTTATATCAAAAAAAATGACCTCATCGGTGGGATTGGGGAAAATCAAAATATCCTCTTGTTGGGGTGTTTCTATATCGGTGAGGACTGATGAGTATAAGTAATTTCCTGTCAAATAAATTTCTCATTCCTGACCATTCCAATTATAACCCTCACAAGTCATTTTTTTGTGATGAAAATTCTCTATAGATGCATCCAAAAAATGGAGAGGGATTTTGTGTTGTTCAATTGGTAATACGAGGTCCTGAATTCAGGCTATCGGGATACATTTTAAATTTATTATTTTACATTTTACATTTTTTATCCTCTATAAAACATCCATTTCCCCAACTCCCGCAGCGTCACCTTTTTACCATACATCAAAATACCTACACGATAGATTCTTGCTGACAGCCACACCAGCAATATTGACGATACAATTAAAATAAATAATGAAAGAAAGGTCTGCCACAGCGGTGGATCGAATGCCAGGCGTGCCGGTACGACTATCGGTGAGAAAAACGGTATCATCGACGACCAAAATGCTAGAGGGCTGTTAGGATTTTGTACGACGGCAATAGCTGTATAAAATGCCAATGCCTGTAAAATTCCGATAGGTGCGGCATAGGATTGTCCTTCGCCGTAATCGTCGCCAATTGCCGAACCAATCGCTGCATAAATCGCTGAGTAAATAAAGTATCCACCCAAGAAAAACAACATCACAATAGGTATGATAAACCACCAATTCATCGTACCAAGTGTCTCCACAAATTGTGGAATCCCAGCCTCTATTTTCTCACTATCCATACCCATACCCATTCCTGTGCCTGTGCCTGCACTTGTATCTATGCTTGAGGGGTCGGCGATGAACGGTATAATCAGCATGACCAAAAACATCAAACCCGGTATCAACACCGCCCAAGCCAACAACTGTGTCAATCCAACACCACCTACACCAATGAGTTTGCCCATCATGAGTTGGAAGGGTTTGATGGACGAAATCATGACTTCTACAATGCGGTTGACTTTTTCTTCCATCACACTTCGCATCACCATTTGCCCGTACATCACAATCACAAAAAACATAATTGACCCGATGACCATACTCAGTGCGGTTGCAATAATGGCGCGGTTGCCTTTATCCTCTGCCTCGCCTGATGTACCTTTTTCTTTAATACGTACACGGGTGATAAACCCTTCAATCTTATCTTTGTCATAGCCCGATTGTTCGATTTTGTAGTCTTTGATGCGGTCTGCCATTTTGGATTCGACAAAGTCCTTAGTGGTTGCGCTGATTTGTTCGTCAGAATGGTAAGTAAGGCTCACTTCATCGCCCGGATTAGCGACTTTTGCCGGAATGTGTAGCACACCATTATAGTTTTTTTCTTTGTAGGTTTCGAGCAGTTCTTCTAATGATTTATTGCTATAAAAAAACTTTGCCTGTTCGGAATCCTTTATTCTTTTTTCCTCAAAAATGCCTGAATCATCCTTTATAGCGATACGTTGTCCATCTCCCCTATAGCTAAACATCATGACCACAATCAGAACGAATGCCGCCAAGCCTATCGGCGTCAGTAAGGTCGTCAGGATGAAGGTTTTGGTCTTGACGCGCGTGAGGTATTCGCGCTTGATGATGAGCCAAAGTTTGTTCATAATTTTATTGTTTGTCTTTCTCTTTTTGTGTAAGGAACTGTTCAATATTCTGTGTCACGGAGAGAACGCGGAGTTCGCAGAGAATTGATTATCAGACCTCTGCGTTCTCTGCACCCTCTGCGTGATACGCTTTTTTGAACACTCTCTGTGTAAAGTTCGCTAATCGTTGCCACCAAACAATGTTTTTCGACATTTTATTATTTTTAATCGACGTAATTTAGACAATTTCCTCAATCTTGTAAATGATTCTTTTCCCCTTTTCTTTTCCGATGCTCACCATTTCATCTGCTCCATTGGACGGTCCGCCTATCCTGAATACGATGTCGCATTTGCTGATTAAGCGTATTGCCACCGGATGAAATAATTCATTCCATATGGCATCTCCCATTTCCTTCAAACCTGCAGTTTCTATTAGTGGTAAAGCAAACCACTCGCCCAATACAGGCAAATGTCCTATTTTATAAGTCGTTATGCCATTTCGTTCATGGCATCTACGTTTTTTTGAATCAGTTTTGGGTCGTCATTAGTTCCTGAACGATATGATCCGGCGACTAATATCATGAGTGGTTGGTTGTTCGTCATATTATTATTCGTTATTTGCTATCAAACGATTTCCAAGAAGGGTTTGTTTTTTACGGTATGATATTTCAAGGCTGCTGCGATACATTTTTTCAATTCTTTTTCAGGCACTTTATCATCAAGGTCAAATACAATGGCTCTGTTTTTTTCGTATTTAAATGTATCTCCATAAACCTCTCGGAATGTCGGCACCAATTTACTCGTGCATTTAAAATACATCGTATATTGGTCAGGTGTTTTGGTTTTCCAATCTATTCTGATGGTACTTCCTTTTTTGGTGAGGTAACTGGGTTCGCCCCATTTCAGGGTTTCTTCTATTTCTTTGATGGTGTCGTTCTCTTTGGCGGTTTCCAGAATTAAATTTCTCAAATGCGTCATCTTTGTTTTTACCGCCTCGGGGTATTTTTTAAATTTTAATTCGACCTCAGGGTTTTGATTTATTTTTAATTCGCTCATTTGTTATTTATATGGAAAACGAAAAGCTAATCTCCCCGAAGTTACACATCATTTGTACGAATATATGACATATCACGCATTTTTGCAAAAAAATGCCCACCGAAAAAATACATTCCGGCGGGCAAGAGATGAATAATTGCTAAAAAAAACGAGTGCTTGTTATTTGATGAGTTGTCGTCAACACATCATAGTTCAGTCCAACCACTTGGTAACGAGTAAATAAGAATAGTTGGTTCTTTGACAATTTTTACATTTTACATTAATTTGAATTTCTCTTTTTGCAAAAATTGTCAAAGAACCGAATAGTTTTGCAGTAGCCGTCATCAGTTTTGATTTACTGACAATCCTCTATTTCTGCTGAGAAATCTGTATTCGGTAACGCAGAAAAACCGTTTTGCAACTCAATGATATTCCCCGATTTAAACAACACATTAGTACCCGAAGTGGTCGCATCGGAAGCCTAAACGGTATCGGCAGCATGATATAACAGGCTGACCGCGAACTCCGTAATGACTGCTTTAGCAGCTATTCTCGCTTTAGTTTTTTTATGATATGAAAACCGATTTTTTACGATTTTGACTCAATTTGGGCTATTTCCAACAAGATTGAGGCATGTTTTGTGTCAAAATTCAATTGAATTCTATCTTTTTGTATTGAAATTAAGTTTAAAACTACTTTATCATATTCAACTTAATTAAAATGTTATTTTTTGTTTTGTATAAATATTGAATTGAAATATCTTAAAGGTCTGTTTTTCAATACATTATCAAAGATATTTAAAATAAAACAAAGCGAGAATAGCTGATTATGTAGAGTAATCAAATTTACATAAATTCATTCAAATTAAATGGAAAACTTATTAGATTTCAGTAAGTTAAGTGGAATGCTTACAGAGTGGGCACCCAAAGTAGTGGGTGCAATTTTGACCCTGATTATTGGTTTCTTCATCATTGGCATGATTGTCAGAGCCGCCAAGCGCATGATGGAAAAACAAAATATGGATGTTTCTATCCGTTCTTTTTTGGGTTCGCTGATTAGTGTGGGCTTGAAAATTATGTTGTTGCTGAGTGTGGCGGGGATGTTTGGCATCGAAACGACTTCTTTTATTGCGATTTTTGGGGCTTTGACTTTTGCTGTCGGAATGGCATTGCAGGGGAGTTTGGGACATTTTGCGAGTGGCGTGTTGCTGCTGATTTTTAAACCGTATAAAGCAACTGATTTGGTCACCGTAGGTGGTGGTCAGACGGGTACGGTGGAGGAAATTCAAGTGTTTAATACTGTTCTTAAAACGCTTGATAATAAGCGGATTATCGTACCAAATGGCTTGGTGACGAGCAATATTATCACGAATATTTCGGGACAAGGCGAAATTGGTGTGGAACTGACTTTTGGTATCGGTTATGAAGATAGTATCGACAAGGCGCGCGAGATTATTTTGCGAGTTGGAAAGGAATGTCCGCATGTTTTAGACAGCCCAAAACAAGGCGTTGTCGTGGCAGAACTCGCCGATAGTTCGGTCAATCTCGCCACTCGTCCGTTTTGCAAAAGCGAAGACTATTGGGCTACATTTTTCTATATGCAGGAACATGTAAAGAAAGCCTTTGACGCAGAGGGCGTTAGCATTCCATTTCCGCAAATGGATATACACAATAAGCCATAAGGGATGCCTCCGTTTTCGTATGGACAGAACATGCCCTGTCCCTACGAAAACGGGGGATAAAATTTAGCCGTAAGATATTTTGAAAATGTCTTGCGGCTTTTACGTTTTGTCGAAATTGACTTTTTTGTAGATACGACTCATGGGAATTTCCGTGTTGGTGGAGTTCAATTTGATATTTTGAGAAAGCTCGGTGTAGGTTTGGAGTAACCATTTGCCCGGTTCATGGAAAGTATAAACATCTACGTAAGGTTCATCCGGATCAATTAAGACATATTCTTTTAACGACTGTAATTGCCTGTAATAGAAAAATTTACCTCTTTTATCGTAGTCCGCAGTGGAGGGCGACAAGACCTCGACAATCAACATAGGATTAGTAATAATATTCTTACTATCATTAAAATATTCTAATTCATCACAAACCACCAAAGCATCCGTATAAAATGAACGGTTGACTTTCTCTACTCGAATTTTCAGGTCGGAAGTATGGGTTATACATTCGCTATCGTCTAAAGCAATATTTAATCCCGTAATAATATTTGCTGAAACTTGGCTGTGTTCGGGCGAACCACCCGCCATTGTAACGACCTCACCATCAATGATTTCTCTAAATAGTGGTACTATCTCCCCATCGTGATACTCGCTTTTGTACTCGGCTTTCTCTTCTAAGGCAAGGTATTCTTCGTGTGTGTAATATTTTTTCTTTGTAACTGTATTCATATTTCAAAAATACGATTAAATCGGGGAAATGGCAAACTTCGCAAAACAATAATGACTATACTTTTTTACCAAAACATTGTTCTTTTCAGCCTTCTTTTTTGTTTTATTTATTCACTTTCTTCCAAAATCTGCTGGAATTTCACCCCACGCTTTTGTCTCCCATTTTAGTATTTTAGTATCAAAAGAATTCTCCTTCAACCAGACTCCTGCTCTGCTTATAAGCTTAAATAATCTGGCATTTTCCTCTGTTTCTTCTAATGTCGTATTTGCTTTTTTATTTTTCACCCAAACTATTGCTGTCTTGCTATCTGTGTAAATCGGTAAATCTATATCCTCTCTTTTTAACCATGCTAATCCATGAACAATCGCCAGAAACTCACCAACATTATTGGTACCTTTTTTAAAAGGTCCTTGTTTGAATATTTGTTCTCCTGTTTCTGTTTTAACTCCTTTGTACTCCATATCTCCAGAGGCTGTATTCCACGCAGCATCAACCGAAATACTGTTTTTTATTGGCTCACCATACAATTTTCTTTCTTCCTCCGACATTTGTGGTTTTGGCGTTACCATTTTGACATAGTCATCGTATGTTTTTTCAAATGCTAATTCTGCTTCTTCACGAGAGACGAACGATTTATGTTGAGCTTGTTCAAATTTATCAACTTTTTCTTTACATTCGTCCCATGTCTCGAAAATTCCTGTTTCTCTTCCTTTCCAGACAACATAGTATTTTTTCTTAGGCATAACTGGTCGTTTTTATTCAATAGTAAGATGTTTGTTTATACGGCAATGAAACAGTAAGTTAAGACAATAAGTTCACTTTTTCTTACCTTTACAGAAAATATCAATATGACTTACCAACAGATACTAACCGATTTAAAAAATAAGAAATATCAGCCTGTATATCTACTACATGGAACAGAGTCTCATTACATTGATAGATTAACAAACTTCTTTGAAGATAAAGTCCTTACAGAATCAGAAAAGAGTTTTAATCTTACTATTTTTTATGGTAAAGATTTCGATTCACTTGATAAAAGGACAAAAAAGAAAAGAAGTTTAAAGGAGGTTTTGGATGCAGCAAGGCGTTTCCCGATGCTTTCTAAATATCAAGTTGTAATCATAAAAGAGGCACAAGGAATGCGAGAACTATTAAAGTTAGAAACCTATGTTAAGTCTCCAGTACCAAACACCTTAATGGTCATATGTTACAAAAATAAAAAGCTGGACGGACGTACCAATTTTGCGAAGGCGATTAAGAAAAATGGGGTCATTTTCGAGTCGAAAAAGCTGTATGATAATCAAGTGCCGGAGTGGAT
>ENA-ORXR01002985-ORXR01002985.1-marine-metagenome-genome-assembly--contig:-NODE-2985-length-15543-cov-10.402819_pt1 | contig 15543 bp, 10 predicted proteins | sample MGYA00237866_ERZ511479 | MGnify/ENA metagenome assembly ERZ511479 | reverse complement strand
ATGATTAAAAATCAGGCAATTAAATTTCATCTCGTCCTGATACTTGATACCTAATACATTTCGTCCAAAGTTTAATTCATATACGGCATGTCGTTTGATAGAAACGGCATGTCGTTTTGTGTTTTGTAAAAAATATGTGATTGTCAGTAAAAAAGGTTAATTTTGTTGCTTTGTTACGTATCAAAACATCAATATGAAATTTGGCGTAGTTATATTTCCGGGTTCTAATTGTGATAGCGACATGCTACACGTCATCGGTGAAGTCATGGGACAAGAAGTGGTCAAACTTTGGCACAAAGAAACCGAATTGCCCGACTTCGGAGAAGGCGATTGTATTATTTTGCCGGGCGGTTTTTCTTATGGTGATTATTTGCGCTGTGGTGCGATAGCGAGTCATTCGCCGATTATGAAATCGGTCATCGAATTTGCCAATAGGGGCGGTTATGTATTCGGAATTTGCAATGGCTTTCAGATACTTTGCGAATCCGGCTTACTGCCCGGTGCATTATTACGCAATGAAAACCAGCGATTTATATGTAAGAATATTTATTTAAAAACCACGACACCCAACAGCCACATCACGCGTTCTATCAACATGACCAAAGCCCTCAAAATCCCGATTGCACACGCCGAAGGACGCTACTATGCCGATGCTGCTACACTCCAATCTTTAAAAGAAAACGACCAAATCCTATTTCAATATTGTAATGAAACCGGAGCGATTACGCCTGCTGCCAATCCAAACGGTTCACTCCAAAACATCGCGGGTATATGCAATGCTACACGCAATGTATTTGGCATGATGCCTCACCCCGAACGAGCCTCAGAATCCATACTTGGCAATACCGATGGGCGGATATTGTTTGAGTCACTTCTCCATACAGTACCCCAAATAATGAAGATTTAGAATGTCAGGTTTTTTCAAAAAGATAATTACTCAATACATTTTACATCCGTACCTAATCGGGGTTTATTTTGTTTTGTATGGCATCAACCAATATGAAACTATTTTTATTGATATAAAAGATGTATTTACGCTGATAATAGTGGCATCACTTCCCGGAATATTACTTTTTTTTAGTGTAAATATTTTTTTAAAAAAACCTCGAAAATCAGCCTTGATAACAACAACACTCTCCATATTTATACTATTTTATTTTCACTTTTTTCAGAATTTTTGCTTGCTTGTGCAAAATCCTATACTGGAACGGCAGCTTTTCTTTTTACCCTTTCTGTCTTTATTATTTGGAGGAATCTGTTTTTATTATGTGTATTCAAAAAAACCGTTTTTTATCCTCAATCAATATCTCAATACACTCGTTTTGGTCTTGATTATATTTGAATGTGCGAAAATGACTTTTTACTACCAGTCATCTACAAACAAATATGCAGCTATCCAAAAAGAACATGCCTACACAGGACAAAACTATGCAAAAAACAACTATCGCCCTGCGGTTTATCATATTGTGTTGGATGCCTATACCGGATTTGACGGGCTGAAAAAATATTGGAACTTTGACAATGCCGACTTCAAAAAGCAATTGGAAGATAGAGGCTTTTATGTTGCCGAACATGCCCGTGCCAATTATATACACACCCGACAAGCGATGGCAGCAACCCTGAACCGCGATTATTTTTGGAACTTAAATGAGCAAGAAGAAAAAGTATCGGACTACTTGGTTGCGTTCGCAAGTATTCGTCATGCCAAAACCTTTAAAGATTTTGAGGCGATGGGCTACGATTTCATTAACCTCTCTTTATTTGACATCTTAGATACCCCACAAATGTTTGAATATTCCGGTATTCCGAAAACGTCTTTTAAAGGATTTATGCTTCGTAAAACGCTGCCGGAAGTTTATTTTTCCCGTAAAAGAACGTGGATGCCACCGCGTCTTATCAAAGATATTATAGCAGATGTTAAAGCAACTCCACGCCGCATTGAAAATCGCCCGACTTATGTGTACGCGCATCTGATGATTCCGCATTTTCCGTATTTTTTTGATAGAAACGGTAAAATATATTACGATAGAAGTTCTAAAGAAGACCGTCGCAATAGCACACATTATCTCGACCAACTTATTTACACCAACAAATTGATAGTAGAACTCGTAGATACCATACTCGCTAATTCGACAGCACCGCCTATTATCATCATTCATGGCGATCATGGCTTTCGCCAATTGAAAGATACGCCCAAAGATATATCCGGCTTTTCATTGGATGAAGCAAGTTGCACGGTATTGGCAGCTTTTTATTTTCCACAAAAAAAATATAAAACCCTCTACGACTCTATCAGCCCCGTCAATTTGTTTCGCGCTACATTCAATGCAGAATTTGGTACTGATTTTGAATTGCTTGAAGACAAAACACTTCACTTTCGACCAATTTGAAGCCTTATTTTTTTCAATAAAAAGATGTATTTTTGTCTGTTTTTCAATTCAAAAGTCTAATATCCTCACAATATTTAGATTGATATATCTTGTCGTATAAATGACCTTTAGGTTTTTTTTACTATATGATTAACTTTTCATTAACCCGTACTTTGTGAAGGACGACGTATATTTGCACAACGTACAGGCTGCTTTAGCTGCCAAAGTTTTCTGAACTGTTTAAAAAATTACACTTTATATTTAAATAAAGACAAATCAAATCATGCGAATTTTACTATTATTGTCATTCACACTACTCACCACATTCACACAAGCCCAAATTGTTGAACCCGTCAAATGGACATTCGACACAGAAAAAATTGATGAAAATACAGTGGACGTAATCTTTAAGGCTACGGTTGACGACGGCTGGTATGTCTATGCACAAGACATTAAAGATGGCGGACCGATTCCCACCGAATTTACCTTTGAAACTTTGAAAGGCTGTAAGAAGTTGGGCAAAGTAGAGGAAGCCGGTAAAGTCATCAAAACCCACGATGCCATATTTGATATGGATTTGAAATATTATAAGAAAAAAGTACAATTCAAACAACGCATCACCACAAAAGACGCTAAAGGACTCATCGAAGGTTATCTCACCTTCATGACCTGCAATGGTGAAAAATGCCTACCTCCAACAGACATTGACTTTAAATTTGAACTGTAAACACGATAGACGACTGACGACTGACGACTGACGGCAGACGGAATTATTCTGTTTACGTTCATCATTTGCCGTTCATCGTTTACCGTTTAATCATAGAAATGAAACAGATATTACTATTACTCCTGACGTTTTGCTTTGTGCAAACTGCTTTCGCGCAACAATATGACCCCGTAGATTGGTCATTTGACAGTAAGCAAATCTCCGATACCGAGTACGATATTATTTATAAATCCAAGATAGACAAAGGCTGGTACGTCTATTCGCAATATTTGGCGAGTGATGAAGGACCGGTAGCTACGAGTGTCAACTATGAAGGCGAAAAAGCCTTTAAGACCTCCGGCAAATCTACCGAAGCAGGTGGTAAAAAAGCAGGTTACGATGCGATGTTTGGTATGGATGTCGTCAAATTTAAAGGCGACTACACCATCACGCAGCGCATCAAAGTCACGGACGCGAGCAAGCCTGTGACGGGCTATCTCACCTTTATGACCTGCAATGATAAAATGTGCCTCCCTCCTACGGATGTTGATTTTACTGTCAAGTTGGCAAGCGGAAGTGTAAAGCCTCCTGTTGAAAAAGCAGTAACGGAAACACCACAGACTACACCTACCGTAGAAACCCCCAAAGTAGTTCAACCCGCAGTAGATGCTGCCAAAATTGCTGCCGATAAAGCTGCTCAACAAAAAGCAGCCGTAGAAGCACTTGCCAAAGAACAAGCTCAAAAAGCCGCTGCCGAAAAAGCTGCCGTTCAGCAGCAGATTGATGAGGAATATGCCAAAAGAAAAGCAGCACAGGAAAAAGCTCTTGCGAAGCAACAAGAACAAACTCGCCAGCAAGCCGATAAAATGAAAGCTGCCGAAGCGAAGGCAAAAGCTCAAGCTGAAAAAGCTAAATCTAAGGCAGAAGCAGCACAACAATCTGCTGAAGAAAAGAAAAAGGAAGTTGAAAAAGTGATAGATGAAGCAGAGGATGGTAAAAAGGTAGGTCTTGAAAATCTTGAAAAGCTAAAAGATATTCCCGAAGACCTTGGCAACATTGCCAACTTTAATATCAATACAAATATTGATGAGGGTATTTTGAATCCGGTCAAATGGACATTCGGCAGTAAAAAAATCTCCAACAGAGAATACGAACTCGTTTATACGGGTACAATTGACGAAGGCTGGAATGTCTATACTCAATTCATCGAAGGCGACGACGGACCTGTACCAACAAGCATCAATTATGAAGGCGAAAAAGCCTTTAAACTTGTTGGAAAAGGTGTTGAAACAGGCAATAAAAAGTCTGGTTACGATGCGATTTTCGACTTAGACCTGACCAAATTCAAAGAAACTTACATCATTACACAAAAAATATATACGGATACCCCAAAAGACCTTGTTTCGGGTTATCTTACCTTTATGGCTTGTGACGACAGCAAGTGTCTGCCACCCGAAGATATTGATTTCAGCATCGTTCCGGCAGACGAAAAAACCATTGCTTTTGCAGTAAATACCGCAAACGCCCAAAAAGCCAGCCTCAAAGAACCGATTAATGCCTGTATCAAAAAACAAAGCCTCGGTAGCCTGTGGAAAATTTTTCTAATGGGAATGATTGGTGGATTTATCGCTATACTCACACCTTGCGTATTCCCGATGATACCGCTTACTGTAAGTTATTTTACCAAAGGTAATGTCAGCAAAACCAAAGGTATTACCAATGCCGCTATCTTTGGTTTGTCGATTATCGTAATTTACGTGACACTTGGTACAGCATTGACATTGGCTTTCGGACCGCAAATTATGAATGCCATTTCGACCAATATGTTGCTCAATCTATTGTTCTTTTTCCTCTTTGTTATCTTCGCGATTTCATTTTTCGGCTTCTTTGAAATTACGCTACCCAGTTCGTGGGGAAATGCTACCGACCGCATGGCAGACAAAGGCGGTTTGATTGGGATTTTCTTCATGGCGTTTACGCTTGGTATCGTCTCTTTCTCATGTACCGGTCCGATTATTGGTACACTTTTGGTCGAGTCTTTCAATGGTACAGGACCTTCGGTTTTGGGCGGCAAATTGCCACTCGCGCCACCTGCGGGTATGTTGGGTTTTGCGACAGCACTTGCCTTGCCCTTTACACTCTTTGCAGCCTTCCCTGCATGGCTCAAATCCCTCCCCAAATCCGGCGGTTGGATGACCACTGTAAAAGTTGTACTTGGATTTTTAGAACTCGCATTGGCACTCAAATTCCTTTCGCTCGTTGACCTCACACAGCACTGGGGTATTCTCAAATACGAAGTATTTATGGGCTTGTGGATATTGATATTTGGACTCATGGGCTTATATTTATTCGGCGCCTTCCGTTTCCCGCATGATTCGCCAAAAGGCACACCTATTTCAATGGGACGCAAGGGTTTTGGATTAGCTTCACTCTTATTTGCAGCTTATCTTTCTCTTGGCTTAACAACTGATAAAGAACTGGGTACATATAAGGCATTATCTGTCATGAGTGGACTTGCGCCTTCTACGCAATATGCCATTTTCAAAGACGACCATTCCAATAGTTGTCCGCTCAAACTGGATTGTTTCAAAAATTATGAAGAAGGTTTGGCTTACGCCAAAAAGGTGAAAAAGCCGATCATGTTAGACTTCACCGGATACGGTTGTGTCAACTGCCGTAAAATGGAAGAGCATGTTTGGCCCCGCGAAGGTGTGTTAGAAAAATTGAAAGAAGACTACGTCCTCATTTCCTTATATGTAGATGATAAAACAAAATTGGCAGAACCGTATATTTCCGATTTTGACGGTAAGAAAAAACGTAACATCGGCAATAAATGGGCGGATTTTCAGGCAAAGAATTTCGACAATAATTCGCAACCCTACTACGTCCTCCTCAGCCATGACGGTCAACAGCTTCTGACTAACCCAACGGGCTATCCAGAAGAAGGAACAAACGATAAAAAAGCTAAATTTTTCGACAAATTCCTGCAATGCGGATTAGATGCTTTCTACGGAAAAGTATGTAAAGATTGTAAGCCAAAAGAGGTAGATAAGAAATTGGGTATGAATGATTAGGGATGAAGTGGGCTCAACTCCATATTTTACGGGAATCGTATATGTATTGATTTTAACTTTGGGAGATATGCTTACTCTTCGGACATTTTTAAAATGTCAGACGACTTGTACTGCCATCAAAACTATTATTCAAGAACAAATTTCAGCACTTTTTAATAAATAAATAGTTATTAAATATTATTCCCGTAGAATGTGAAGTTGAACCGAAAAGTGATATTTATTTTCTTTCACTTTAATTAAAAAAAATGTGCTTTTATGAAACTTTTTAAACGAAGTTCCCGTATAAGCATATTGAAAAACAAATAGCAAACATTTAAGCCACAATACATAAGCGTGTTGTGGCTTTTTTATCCACGTATGTTTTTCTCTTTTTTAATGAAGCAAAACAGACCGCAAAAAAATTTCTTTTGAAATGTAAAAGTACCTGTAGTACGAACGAAATATTATAAAACGTCTCGCGTCCAACCACCTTTTACATTTTGAATTTATTATTTTACATTTTACATTTCCAATAAGCCTTTCTCTACTATACCTTACACAAAAGCTCTCCCGCCTCTGCCAACATATCTTCCGTCTTTGCAAAGCAAAAACGGACTACTTTTTCGTCCTTTTGACTACCATAAAAAACCGAAATAGGAATAGCCGACACGCCAAATTCGCGTGTCAGTCGTTTGGCAAAATCCGTGTCGCGTTCATTGCTAATATCGCTATAATCAACCGCTTGAAAATACGTACCTGTACACGCTATCGGACGAAAGCGCGAGGCAGCAATAGCTTTCAAAAAATAATTTCTTTTTTGTTGATAAAAAGGGCTTAAATCCAGATAATTATTAGCGTTTTTTATGTAGTCAGCGAGCGCGTGCTGCATCGGGCGATTGACACAAAAGACATTAAATTGATGGACTTTACGAAACTCCTCCATCAAATACTCTGGCGCAACGGCATAACCCAATTTCCAACCTGTATTATGAAAAGTTTTGCCAAAAGAATAGACCGCAATACTCCGTGCAAACAGGTCAGGAAAACGCAAAACACTCTGATGCTCTTCCCCATCAAAAACAATATGTTCATACACTTCATCACTCAAAACGATGATGTTTGTATCTTGCGTAATGCGTTGAAGCTCAAGCATATCATCGCGCGAAAAAATCATTCCGGAAGGATTGTGTGGCGTATTGATAAGAATAGCGCGAGTACGCGGCGTGATGAGTTGTTCAAATGCTTGCCAATCGACCTTAAAGTCCGGCTTTGACAGTTCGTAAGGAACAACCACACCACCGCACAATTCCACCGACGGGCGATAAGAATCATAAGCCGGCTCTATCATAACCACCTCATCTCCCTGCTGCACCAAAGCTGTAATAGCCGTATAAATTGCCTGTGTCGCACCTGCCGTAATCGTGATTTCGTTTGCCGGATGAACCTGTACATCATAAAGTCGGGCAATTTTGGTATAAAGCTGTTCATTGAGTTCGGGCAAACCCGCCATCGGCGCGTATTGATTGTAGCCGTTGCTGACGTATTTTGCCACAAGGTCTTTCAGCACAGGGTCGCAATCATAATTTGGAAAACCTTGCGAAAGGTTAATCGCACCACATTCATTAGATAAAGCACTCATGACCGTGAAAATGGTCGTACCGACATCGGGGAGTTTAGATTGTAATTGAATAGACATAGAGCAAAGATACACATTCAAACCCGTTCGGGTTCATTAAAATTCCACTTAAACCAGACCCAACAAATTCCCATAAAAACCAAACCTGCGATGATCAATCCAACTAAATCCATAACAGGGTCAATCTCTGTTGCACGAAACATCGCCGGAGTCTGTAAAGCGGATGCTTCATGTGTAACAAATAAAGATAAGAAAATATTATTCGCAGCATGTGCGCCCCAAGCGAGTTCCAAACCATTATCCATCACCGTCATAAAACCAAACAAAACACCAAAAAATATATATTGAGGCATAACCAACCCAAAACCATACTCCGCTATTTCAGGATTAGCAATATGCAACAATCCAAACAATACACCCGTAATCACAACAGCCACCCATTTATTTTTTGTTAATAATTGAAAACCTTGTAACAAATAGCCTCTAAACAAGACTTCCTCAAAACCCGTTTGCAAAGGAATAAAAATGAGTGATATAACCACCAAAATTGCAAACTGTTTGGGCTGGAAATTCCAAACCAAACCTCCCGGCATCATCAAGTACCCTACCGTCAGTATCAATGCAGAAAGTAAAAACCAAAGTCCGAAACCTTTAAAAAATCTTTCCCATCGAAAATGACTCGCCCCCGTCGTAGTATCTGAAAATGAGCGTTCATGCAAGACTTTCACCATCCAAATCAAAGACAATAAGCCAATTGCAAAAGGCAGCATCATCAGCATCAGTAAGGTGTTTTGAGATAGACTCGTGGCAGCAAGCATCTCATTCATATCGGAGATATTCGACTCGAATCCAATATCCCGAAATATAGCAACCATCAAAGGAATTGCCCCAATAATTTGAGAGGCAATAATGACCACAAGCAATGTCACAAAATACCGCCAAAATTGATTTTTGCCTTTAAGTGCCTTTAAAAACATAATGCCTTGATTTTTAGATAACTGTAAATTTAATACTAAATTTGCAATTCCCACTAAGACTTCGCGGGAAAAAATCTTTTTTTAGCGAGAAGTTGTTTTTTCATTCCTAAGATAGTGACGCGCGGTTTTTTTCCCTGTCTTATAACCGTACACCTTGATTTAGACAGTCACAAATCACACACACTCTCCCCAGTGTTTTATCATATATAAATAAGTACCTGTGAGTAAATATATCAACACTCGTAAATTTTGTAATTATTTGAAAATAATCAACAAACTTATATGATGTCTAACCTTGTACTTAGATAACCAATCATTATTTTAATTTACAAATCACTAACCAAGAAGTAAAAATCCGATATGAAAGCAGATGATTACAAAAAGTTGGGATTTTACGAAAGTAAAACTGCCGACATCAGTAACAGCTTCGGTAAATTCGCTGACGAAAACGAACATTATTTTTGTTACAACCTTGATCAAGGTCGTGCAGTATTAATCAGTGAAAGTTATTCTTCTGAAGGCGGTCGTGACAACGGCATTAGCTCTGTACAGAAGAATATGACCAATCCTGACCGTTACGTCAGACAAGTCCACAAAAATGGCAAACATTATTTCTCTTTACGCGCAGGCAACAACCAAGAAATTGCGATGAGTCGTTGGTTCGATTCCGAAGGAGAAATGAATGGAGTCATCAGAACACTCACAGGGCAAGGAGGAGTTATCTCCGCTGCTGGGGCAGTTGATACCGATAATCTTGCCGCAGCAGGCGAGGGATACACGGCTAATTTTAGCATTGCCGCACCACCTCCACCTACGGATGCCGGTGACGACAAGCCGAAGAAGAAAAGAAAGAAAAGAACCGGACCTAAAAAGCCAAAGCCAGAAAAAGTACAACTCAAAAAAGGTAATTATTTATTCAATAATGTTACCTACAAAACTTTCCGTAGTGGAGAAGACAAGCATTACTTCATGTTCAACAATGCAGAAGACAAAATGCTTTTCATGACCACCAATCTCAAAGGTTTCCCGACCGAGAAACAAGTAGATGAAGCACTTGCCAAAGCCATTGAGCTTGCACCAAGTGAAGCCAACTACGAAGGCAAAGTCGCCAAAAACGGAACGTACTATTTCTACCTGAAAGATGAAAACGGTAAAAACTTTGGTAAAAGTTTCTTCTACAAAACAGAAGAAGATATGCGTCAAGCCGTGGGTTTACTCATTGGTAGAGCTATGGGAACGGGCGCACCCGCAGGAAATGTAGTAGATGCAGATGCAGAAGCTAAAGCTGCCGAAGAAGCTCGCTTAAAAGCCGAAGCTGATGCAAAAGCGAAGGCAGAAGCCGAAACCAAACGCAAAGCCGAAGAAGAAGCACGTCTCAAAGCCGAAGCCGATGCAAAAGCGAAGGCAGAAGCCGAAGCAAAACGCAAAGCCGAAGAAGAAGCACGTCTCAAAGCCGAAGCCGATGCAAAAGCGAAGGCAGAAGCAGAAGCAAAACGCAAAGCCGAAGAAGAAGCTCGTCTGAAAGCCGAAGCCGATGCAAAAGCGAAGGCAGAAGCCGAAGCCAAACGTAAAGCCGAAGAAGAAGCTCGCTTGAAAGCCGAAGCCGATGCAAAAGCGAAGGCAGAAGCCGAAGCAAAACGTAAAGCGGATGAAGACGCGAAAAAAGCTGCCGCAGCAGCAGCTGTCGCAGCAGCAGCCACTGCATTGGCATTAAAGAAAAAGCAAGCAGACGACGAAGAAAGAAAAGTCTTACGCACAGATGATTATCTACCATGCAAATCTTATGGTGGAAAAACAGGTTTCAATAAATTTTACAATGAAGAACGAAGTAAGCATTACTTTGCTTACAATGACAGAAATGGCAACACACTTCTTCGCAGTGAAGGATATGAATCCGAAGGAGCGCGTGATAATGGTCTGAAAGCCATCATCAAAAACGCACCGCAAAAAGAAAACTGGAAAAAAGAAGTAGCACTTGGTAAATACCACTACTACGCCCTTCGTTCCGGCAACAACCAAGAAGTAGCCAGAAGTTGCTACTACGAATCTAAAGATGAAATGGTCGTTGCTTACGATGGTGTGACCGGCGAAAACTCAGCTATCGGTATTGGCTCTGCCTTAGTTGGTGGCAAATTACTTTCTGCTGCTATGCTTCGCAGACGCAAGCAGGAAGCCGATGCAGAAGCAGCGCGACTCAAAGGCGAAGCAGATGCCAAAGCCAAAGCGGATGCCGAAGCAGCACGTTTGAAAGCAGAGGAAGAAGCAAGACTCAAAGCCGATGCCGATGCGAAACGTAAAGCCGAAGAAGAGACGGCAAGACTCAAAGCAGAAGCAGATGCGAAAGCAAAAGCAGATGCCGAAGCAGCACGTCTGAGAGCAGAAGCGGATGCAAAAGCCAAGGCAGATGCCGAGGCAGCACGCTTGAAAGCGGAAAAAGAAGCAAACGCGAAAAAAGCTGCCGCTGCCGCAGCAGCTACGGCTGCCGCCGCCGCACTTGCTTTGAAGAAAAGAGAAACAGCCGATGCTGACGCAGCACGTTTGAAAGCTGAAGCTGACGCAAAAGCCAAAGCAGAAGCAGAACGCCTCAGACTTGAAGCAGAAGCCAAACGCAAAGCCGATGCCGAAGCAGCAAGACTCAAAGCAGAAGCAGAAGCAAAACGCAAGCGCGAAGAAGAAGTCCGTATCAAAGCAGAAGCAGAAAAAAGACGTGAAGTCGAAGCCGAGACAAAGCGTAAAAAAGAAGCAGCAGCAGTAGTTACTGCTTCAGCAGCAAAAAGCAAAACAGCACGTGTTGCACAAACCACTACACCCGTTGACGACGGAGCCGGACTTGGAGGATGCCTACGCAAATGGTGGTGGCTTGCACTTCTACTCTTATTGATTCCACTCTTATTCTTTTTACTCAGAGGATGTGGTGGAGCAGCAGCAGCTTGTGATAAACCAAACGTTGAATTTAGCGGTCAAAACAATACGACCATTAATGCCAACACAACCAAAGTCATCGCCACAATCAAAGACGTTGACAGCAAAGACGACATCACTGCACAGCTCAACAATACCAACTTCACAGGCTTTACTTACAATGCAGATACAGATAGATTTGAAGCCAACCTAAGCAACCTCAACGTTGGTAGCAATAAACTTACAGTAACAGCAGAAAATGGATGCGGCAAAGACACAGAGACACGCACCATCACATACAAAGACCCAAATGCAGCACTCGGTCAAAACTGTTCAGAACTCAAGTTCTCACCGGGTATCAACTGCAACATGGCAAACTACCTCGCAGCAGGAGCAAGTACCTTCCCCAGCAGCATTTTCAAATTTGATAAAGCTCGCTTCGGAAGAAACTCTGCCAAACTCAACAACAGTGCCTACGGCGACGTTGATGACCTTGCTGCACTACTCAAAGCATACCCAAATGCCAAGATAGCCATACACGGTCACATCGCCAGCAACGAAAGCGAAGCCTGCAACGAATCCTACTGCGAAGGAGCCAACCTTTCCACAGTACGCGCCCGTTGTATCTATCGCAAACTACTTGACAGAGGCATCCCTGCCCGACAAATGACCTTCAAAGGCATGGGAACAAAATCAGGCAAACCAATCGAAATTATCTTACAATCAAGATAATTTAAACATATTACCAAACATATCAAGCCCTCGCAATCAACTGATTGCGAGGGCTTTTTATTCGTATAAAATAGAAAATTAGGGCGTATCCCCTACGGGGTCGGGCTATCCGGCACTCTCTCCGTTCCGCTATCGCTCCACTTCGTTCAAACAACACCTCCTATCCCTTACGCAGCAAACCCGCACAGCCACATAAAATCATACAAAACCAAATAATTTTACAATTACGCATTTGAAAACATAATTTCCAACTCAACGAATTTCCTGACGGTCTTATGAATTTTAGCCAAATTGTTCTGGAAATTCGTAAAGAATTTCATACTGTTTGAGCGTAGCGAGTTTATGAAATTTAGAATTTTCAGGACTATTTGGCGTTAAGAAATTCATCAAACCTTGATTTTTGGTTCTTTTCATCAAGGAAAAGAACAGAGTAAACATCTAACTTACAGGGCTTTACAGCCAAATCATCCTCAATTTATAATTTCATAAATTTTCTTATACAACATTCGTTGCTGAATTTCCTATTACACACTAACTTTGCCTCAATGACCTACACCATTCAAAATATAGCAAACATCATCTCCGCCAAATTCGACGGCACACTTCATCCTGCTGATATTGCCCAACTCGTATTTGACAGTCGCAAAATTTCCCTTCCGCACAACTCCTTATTTTTTGCTATCAAAGGCACGCGCCACGACGGACACACATACATCCAAGACGCTTACAAAAAAGGCATCCGAAACTTCATCATCAGCCATCCGAACCCTAACAAACTACCCGATGCCAATTTTCTTTTGGTCAATAACACCCTCCAAGCCCTTCAAACTTTGGCGCAACATCATCGCCACCAACACCAACTCAAAACCATCGCCATCACAGGCAGCAACGGCAAGACTATCATCAAAGAATGGCTCTACGAACTCCTCCGCGACGAGCATCATATCGTTCGTAGCCCTAAGAGTTACAACTCGCAAATCGGCGTACCCTTGTCGGTTTGGCAGATAGACGAGGCGCATGATTTAGGCATATTTGAAGCCGGAATTTCGCAAGTCGGAGAAATGGAAAAACTCGCCAACATCATTCAACCCGACATCGGCTTACTGACCAATATCGGCGCAGCACATAGCGAAGGTTTTTCGGATATTAAAGAGAAATTACAAGAAAAAATAAAGCTATTTTATTCATGTGAAACTATCATTTATAGAAATGATAATGTATTGATAAACAATACTTTAAATTCTTTTTATCATAAAAAAACATTTACATGGGGATATAATGAACAGGCGGATTTGTATATTACAAACATTGACAAAAAAAGCGGTCACTCCACGCTATATGCTACACGTCAATACGAAACGTTAAAACCCAAACATTGCTCTATTCGCGTCCCGTTTATTGATGATGCTTACCTTGAAAATATAGCGCACTGTTGGGCAATGATGTTACATTTAAATTATGATAATAACACCATCGCGACACGCATAAAACAACTTCGCAGCGTCCCTTTGCGCCTCGAACTCAAAGCCGCCACCAACAACTGTACCCTTATCAATGACAGTTATAATAACGACCTCAATTCACTCGAAATCGCCTTAGATTTTCTCCACCAGCAAGGCGGCGACAAATCTGCTACGCTCATTCTATCCGACATTCCGCAGACCAATCAAAATCCCGATAAACTCTACGCACAAGTTGCCAAATTGCTCAAAGAAAAAAATATTCATCGCTTTATTGGAGTTGGAAATGACATTATTTTTATCAAAAAATATCTTCCGACTCACATTCAAGCGACCTTCTATCCGACTACCGCCGATTTACAAAATACTCTTTCGGATACTATTTTTAATAATGAAAATATTTTGCTCAAAGGCGCGCGCGCCTTTCAGTTTGAACGTATCGCACGACTGTTGGAACAAAAAGCACATCGCACCGTTTTGGAAATTAATCTCAATGCCGTCACCCACAATATTAATGTGTATAGTCGCTACCTCAAACCCAAAACAAAGGTCATGGCAATGGTCAAGGCGGCGGCTTATGGAAGCGGTAGTTATGAGGTCGCGCGACTGCTCGAATTTCAAAATATTGATTACCTCGCCGTCGCTTATACGGATGAAGGCGTGGAGTTGCGAGAGGCAGGAATTCAAGTCCCAATTTTGGTTTTGAATCCCGAAGAAGCCAGTTACGATGCGCTTATTCGACATCGTCTAGAACCGGAAGTGTATGGTTTAGAAGACTTACAAAAACTATCAAAACACATTGATTATCAAAAACTTAGCAACTACCCAATTCACCTTAATTTGAATACGGGCATGAATCGACTCGGCTTTGAAGAGGGCGATATTGACGAATTAGTACATTTTTTAAAAGAAAACAAGACAGTAAAAACCGCTTCCATTTTCTCTCACCTTGCAGGTAGCGGTGATGCTCAATTTGACGATTTTACACAGCAACAATTTGAAAAATTTAATTTTTTATATAAAAAAATAACTACACTAATTGATGCCACACCAATGCGTCATATACTCAATTCGGCGGGCATCGTGCGGTTTCCTGAATATCAAATGGACATGGTAAGATTGGGCATAGGTTTATACGGAATAGGCTGTGCAGAAATTCAAAATAAACTTGAAATTGTGAGTACACTCAAAGCCACCATTTCTCAAATTAAAACTATACACAAAAATGAAACTATCGGCTACAATCGTGCCGGAAAAGCAGCTCAAGAAATACGAATGGGAACCATTAGTATTGGTTACGCAGATGGTTTTTTACGGCACTTGGGCAATGGACGTGGCAGCGTCATCATTCATGGAAAAGAAGCGCGAACCGTCGGCAATATTTGCATGGATATGTGTATGGTGAATGTCAGCGATATTCCCGAAGCTCGTCAGGGCGATGAGGTGATTATCTTCGGAAAAGAAAAACCCATTCACGAACTCGCCAACGAATTGCAAACCATTGTTTATGAGGTATTTACAAACATATCAGGACGAGTAAAGCGTGTTTATTTTCAAGAATGATTATTTGACAAAATCACATTTTCGATACGCTTCGCAATACTTTTCCATGTTAATTCCGATTGCTTTTTTAGCATTTTTTTTGATAAATTTTCGTATAAATCGCTGTCACAAATTAGTCGGCTGATTCCTTTTTTCAATGCTTCCAC
>ENA-ORXR01002981-ORXR01002981.1-marine-metagenome-genome-assembly--contig:-NODE-2981-length-15549-cov-27.168950_pt1 | contig 15549 bp, 7 predicted proteins | sample MGYA00237866_ERZ511479 | MGnify/ENA metagenome assembly ERZ511479 | reverse complement strand
ATTAATACCAAAATTATCTTTATCTTTCAGAAAATCAATGATTAAGTCGGCAAAATGATGGACATTCACCACAATATCCGTAAACCCATACCGTATCAATCTACGAATACAAATTTCCAGTAAAGGCATACCGCCCACCTCCACCATCGCCTTCGGTCTATCATTCGTCAGTGGGGCTAATCTCGTGCCAAGCCCAGCGGCAAATATCATTGCTTTCATGTGTTATCGTGTTGTTGTGTTCATGTGTTATCGTAATTTCTCTTATCTCTCGTCTCAACCTCTTCTCGCCTAATTCATCCAATTTTTACGTGCTTGTTCGACGTGTTCTACGACTACATTAACGTCATATTTTTCCTGTAAATGTTTGGCTAAAGTATCTGCGCTATACACGCTGCGATGTTGTCCGCCTGTGCAACCGAAATTGACGGCTAAATGCGTAAAATTTCGACTCAGATACATTTCCACCGAACTATCAACCATCGAAAATACATGATTTAAAAACTGCTGAATATCAGATTTTTCTAAGAGGAAATCAATCACGGGTTGGTCGCGTCCGGTGAGTTTTTTGTAGGGTTCGTAGCGTCCGGGATTGTGAATCGCGCGGCAGTCGAATACAAAGCCGCCACCGTTGCCCGAAGGGTCTTCTGGAATGCCTTGCATGTAAGAGAAACTTTTAATTGAAATGGTCAACATAGTAAATGTACGTACTTTTTTTAGTGCCAACATGCCGTCGAGCGTACTTCGCAATACTGGCAGGTCGGGCAGTGGTGCGTGTTCGAGTAGCCAAGTCAGGTTTCGGAGTGCAAAGGGAATACTCGTAATAAAATGTTGTTTTCGCTCATACAAACCCCGAAATCCATACGCGCCCAAGACCTGCAAACAACGCACAAGTGCGAAGGCATAATATTTTTGTGTAAATAATTTTTCGTTAATTTGAGTATATCGCGAAGCTGTTTTTATATAAAAATTCAATAATTGTTCGCGTAATTCATACGGCAAATCTGCTCTTGCCTGCCACAGTAATGACACGACATCATACTGCAAAGCCCCTCTCCTACCCCCTTGATAATCAATAAAATAGACCTCATCATCATGCAGCATTATATTTCTCGACTGAAAATCACGAAATACAAAGTAATCATTTTCTCCCTCCAACAAACTATCTGCAAAGCGATGAAAATCTGCTTCTAAATTTTGCTCATTAAATGGCGCATCCACCAATTTCAAGAAATAATATTTAAAATAATTCAAATCCCAAATAATAGATTGGCGGTCAAATTCAGCTTTCGGATGGCAAAGCCCATAGTCAAGGTTTTCGCTGCCTTTGGTTTGGAGCAAAGCGATTTGTGATAATGATTTTTCGTAATAAGGAATAATTGCATCAGGGAAAGTATGTGCAGCGCGTGCAGCTTGCAATCGTTTGAAAAGCGTCTCATCGCCCAAGTCCTGTTGAAGGTACACATTTTCCGATAAATCCTCCCCATAAATCTCCGGTACACGGATATTTTGTGCGGCAAAATGACGACTAAAACCCAAAAAAGCCTCATTTTCGCGTACATCAGTATTATAGACGCCGATAGCAGTTTTATTCAAACTATAAAGGCGAAAATACTGACGATTAGAGCCGGATAAAGGAAGTCTTTCTACTTGCTGAACGGGTTCGTGCGCCCATTGCTCGAAAAGCGCGGAAAGGGCAGATGATACGTTTGGATTTGTCATTGATAAGTTCAAGAGCATCCCGATAACTATCGTGGACAAGTACAAGTACAATGATTCATTCGCTTCCAGCGAATTATAACAACTAATTTTAGCTGCTTAGGAACGATAAAATAATAACCTTTCGATTTGATACGATTCTTTTGTCAGAATACTTCGTTGCTACATCAGTTATGTAACTTGGCTACATGCCTTCTTTGCGTCTCGTCTTCCAACAAAATAATTCGCCTGAAATCGAAATCTTATTATTTTATCGTTCCTTACTTAAAAATTTTCGGCAAAGGTAGCCATTTTCTCACGAACTTCAGGAGGGATTTCGCCATGCTCTACCCAACCATGAAAATGACCGCCATATTTCATATCCAGATACACAGCGGTTGCTTCAAAAGGTACGGTAAAACCTTCCGGCAAATCATCTTCCGAACCGCATGAAATAGAGTACAAAGTCTTGTTTTTCAATGCTCTGCCCAATTCTTTACGAATCGTAACAAGGTCGGTCATGCGGTCAAAGAAAGTTTTGAGAATGGCACTCATTGAATACCAATAAACGGGCGTGGCGAAGATGATGTGTTCGTACTGAACCATGCGTTCTGCAAGCGAAAGGAAATCATCTTCTGTGTGGCGATTGTCGTAGGTGTAGTAGTTGATATTGTATTCATTGAGGTCGATGAGGTCGTGTTTTTTATTTTGGAAAGTAGTATCAACCAAATGCCGTGTATTGCCTTCGCTACGTGAACTACCAAGTATAATAAGTGCTTGATTCATGTGTGCAAATTTACGAAAGTAGAACACAGATTACACGGATTTTTAGGGATGTTTAAATTTCTTACAAAAGTAGTTTACACTTTTTTTCTCATTTTAAAAATAAAAATAATGTTTTAAAAACCCGTTTGCTAAACTTTTCGAGTTTCGTACTCCGATAGCTATCGGAGAAGCAACAAACTGATTTTTAGACAATTACAGAATTTTGTACTTCGCTCACGTTTACGAAACTTGAAAAGTTTAGCAAACGGGATACATTTTTTTGTCCAAAAGTGTCAAGTGCATTATTAAACATGCCGATTTTTTGGTGGTGTTCGACAAAAATAGGGTGAGCAATTATACGCGAGTCGCAAGGCGAATTCCTTTGCTGAACATGGATATTTGAGTATTAAAACACCCATTTTTACACAAAAACATTCGCCTTGCGACTATTCCCTATTTTACTCGAACACCTCCTATTTTTTTGCTTTGCAAAAAAAACGTAGTCTCGCATTTTTCTATGAACTATGCACTTCCAACTATGAACTATGAAGCAAGGACTTCTGTCTCCTTCTTCACCAATTCCAAATCCACTCCCTTCGCCATTTCCGCTACATTCAAATCCAATTCAGGATAAAAATCAGCGATTTTCTGTGCGGCTTCTGCCGGATTTTCGAGAATGTCTTTGTATTGCAAGCGCAAGACTTCCAAATTCTGACGGGTATCAAGCCATTTATTGATACGTTCTGTTCGCATACCGAGCTTGGCGAATGCCATCATATCAAAATTACCTGCTTTGGCTTTCTTTTGCGCCACTTTAATGGCATGACGTGACTGCAATATTTCCTGCAAATCACGTTCTACAAATACAATTCGATATTGATTTTGACGGGGTAAAAACGGCAATTGACTCGCGTATAATTTCGTAATTTGGTCTTCCCCAATCAACTTGACGAAATTTTTATTGTGATGCAAATCATAGGTTTTACTGTATTCGTAATAACCATGCGGATTAAATTCGTCGGCTTTTTTTGCATCATCTGTAAATAATTTTGCACCGCCCATTTCCAACATTCGCATGACTATCGAAGAACCGCCGCGTTTATAAGCCGATACGATTGGCAACGTTTTACTGCTTTGAATAATGGCTTCGTGTTCTTTCTGCAATTCGGCAACTTTTTCTTCGTCCTTAATTTTATGGGTATAAAGACGAATCAGCAGGTTGCGTGCTTGTTCAAATTTCGGGAAGATTTTCAGCGATACTTCTAATGCCTGCGCTGCATTTTTATAATCTTCCATACCAAATAATGACTTGCCCAAGCCATAATGTGCTCTCGGATTATGATAGCGCAAACCGAGTGCGTTCAGGAAGTGTTCGGCAGATTTTTCGTAGTCTTTTTTTCGCAAATCAATCTCCCCTAAGATGCGGTGTGCTTCAGGATTTTCGTAATTAATTTGTAACTCGCGGTTGGCAGCTTCTCGCGCCATTTTGTATTTCTTGAGACGCATATAACCCTGTGCCAGTTGGAGATTTATATTCGGAGATTTTGGTATTTGTTCATAAGCTTTTTCAAATTCTTTGACTGCTCTTTTGTATTTTTTCTCACGTAAATAAAGCGTTCCACTTAATACATTTAAGTTAGGCGAATCATTGATTTTTAATTCAAAAATAGCATCCACAACCTCCCGTGCTTCTTTCAACATCCCCACATCCATATAGCAATTGACCAAGCGAATCCCAAAACGCGCATTATCGCGATTATCCTCCCACAATTCCTCAAAAAGCGGCAAGGCATCCTCCTGCCTGCCACCATTCACGAAGGCACGCGCCAAGAAGTATTTGTTGTATTCTTCGGTGCGTTCAATGGCTTTTTCCTTATTTGGTCCGGGGTCTTCGATATAGCCCAAATCTATCAACTGCTGCAATTCTGCTTTAGCGGCTTCGGGGTCGATTGTAGCTTCTTTATCGTGCTGACCACATTCGCCGGGTACATCTTCCCACGAATCAATCACGTCCACCTCAATCGGTTCTTCAAAGAGATTCATCAGAACCTTACCATCGAAATCACGCGCTACGGGCAAGCCCAACATCGCCAACAGCGTAGGACACATATCAATCAAACTCGCTCCGTAAATCAGTTCATCCTTCTTGATGCCCGGACCTTTTGCGACGATAATACCGTATGGACTGTGTTCGAGGGCAGGTGCGGCGGGTTCTTCTTTGATGGGCAATTGTTTCGGACGCAAGTGGTCAGGGTGGAATCCGTGATCGGAAACCAAGACCACAACGGTCTCATCATCAACCATTTCCAGCAAACGACCCAATATCATGTCATGGTACTGATAACCACTTACAACGACATCTTTAAAGTGTTTGTAAATTTTCTCAGGAATATGCGGACGACGCGGCGGGTGGTATTTCATAAAACCATGACCATAGTGGTCAATGGCATCAAAATACACACAAGTCATATCCCAATCGTCGTAATTTTCCAAGACATAAGTAACAGCATTTTGCAGACAAGCGGCATCAGCAGTGATTTTCCGAACCGAATTAATCAACTGCTGCATCTTCTTGTCCTTCATATCCATCGTATCCAGATTGCGGATGAAGGGCGCGATATGAGCTGCGGTCAACTCATTAGGATGGATACGCAAATCGGCAAAAATCTCCTCCATTTCAGGCGGATGCACACTGCCCTTACCCATTGGCCACTCTTTTGGTCTGCCTTTCTTTTTATATTTATTGGCTTTATGGAAAAAATTGGATACATAGATGCCATTCGTCGGCTCGGCAGGGTGGCTGGGCCACCAGCCTATCTGATGACATTTCATCCCGCTTTGCATCATCATATTCCAAATCGCCTTCACTTTACGCGACGTGATATATGAAGGTCGTACTCCTTCCCCCGAAGGGTCAACCTCTGTAAAGCCATGAATACCATGCTTATACGGGCGTTTGCCACAAGACATTGCCGTCCATAAGGTAGGGGACATGGGCGGATCGAGCGTCGCCAAATTACCCATTACACCCTCATTAATCATTTTTTCCAAATTGGGCAAATAACCCAATTCAATCATCGGATTGATAACTTTCCAATCGGCTGCATCCCAGCCTATCCATAGTATTTTTTTTGCAAATCGTTTCGCCATGATTCAAGTGTTGTTGTGTTGTAGTTTCGTGGTGTCGAAGTAGCACAGGCTTCCAGCCTGCACTTTTTATTTTGTAGTGAAAATACGTCAAATCTAACGCGGTTCAGGCTGGAAGCCTGTGTTACGTCACCTCCTCCGCTTTTTCTCTGTAAAGGGTTGGATCAACCACTGCCGCCATTTCCATTTCATCCAAATGACCGCCCAAAAATTCATTGACCTGTTTGGCTGCTTTTATCGGGTCGTTGACGGCATCTTGGTAGGGTACAAGTGTGTATTCAACATATTTCGGATGATTTTTACACCAACCAATCGCCTTTTTACGACTGTCCTCAAAAGTTTTGAGGAGTGCCATAGAGTTTTCTTTGTCTTCGCCGCGTTCTTTGCCGAGTCTGCCGAGCATTTTGTGTTGCGAGTTCATCACTTCTTCGATGGCTCTGTCCATGAATACGATTTTGTACTTATAGATGTGTGGCAAATGATGGAGTAAGTGCGAAATAATCTTGGCGACCTTATCGCCTACCTGTGCGAGTATCTGTTTGTTCTGTGCCAATGCTTTGATGGCATCGTGTTCAAAATATCCTTTTTTATTATTGTCGTCAGCTTCGCGGTTGCCATCGGTGAAAGCTTCCATGCCGCCATTGACGAGCATCTGCATCATCATGGAAGTGCCTGAACGCGGTAAGCCTGATACAATCGTAATCGTACCTCGTGAGCCGATGGTTTTTTCGTAAGCCTCTTGCATTTCCTTGATTTTATCTTTGCGGTCGAGTCGGTCACGGTAGAGGACAACTAAGCCTTGCTGAATTTGTTGGGCGAGGCGCGGGTCGCGGTTATGTTTTTTGGCTTCTTCGAGGGCGTCGGCGGCGGCTTGGTATTCTTCCGCTTGCATACGACAACTGCCCAAGTGATACCATGCTACTGCCATAGCAGGAGCGAGTTCGACGGTTTTTTCCAATGAAGGAATGGCGCGTTTCATCATTTTTCGCTGGAGAAAAGTAGTTGCCAACGAAAAATACGTGGATGGATGCGGATTGATTTTGATTTCTTTTTCAAAATATTTTTCTGCCAAATGCCACTGTTGAATTTTGGCGTAACCTTCGGCTATCTGACTATACAAATTCGGAATTTTTCCGACATTTTTATCTGCAATATCATACTGTTTGGAGGCTGAACGGTATTTCATTTCCATTAAAAATAAATTACCGCGAAGGATATGCAGTTCGGGAATTTCGTGTCCGATATGAATGACTTTATCCAGCATATCAACGGCTTCCTTGATTTGATTGGTCGCCAAATATGAGCCTGCCAAACGTCCGCCGTACCAACTGTTTTTTGGGTATTTTTTTTGTAATTTTTCTAAAAATGAAATCACATCCGGCTGCTGACCGGAAGCAATTTTTACTCTTGATTTGAAATATTCTTGTTTTTCGGCAATTTTATTGGTCACATAACCAAGTTGTTGCAATCTTTTTTCGTATTCGGGAATAGCGACGGGGTCAATGCCATGTTTTGCTTTACCATTGGAGCCTTCGGGTTCGTAGGTTTCGGTAAATTTGTTGATACGCTCGAAAAATTTTGGCGCGAGGAGGGGTTTTCCGTCCATATCTTTTGCCAATGGATGTCCAAGCAGGGCAATGGCAGTCGGCGTGATGTCCAAGCCTGTAACGGCGTAGAGTTCTTCGCGTTCAAAGGCTTTTTTGCCACGCATAATGAGCAAGCCTTGTGTATTGTATTCGTAGGTCGAATCATTGAAAGCGAGCCTTTCGATATAGCTCTTGTAAGGCATCAAACCGCCTTGTGACAATAGCATAACGACAGGTTCATCGCCTACCTTTTCAAGCAATTCGCCGAGCATTTTATCCAACAACTGATAGCACTTGTACAGTACTTCTTTGAAGGCTTGATGGAGTTGTTTTGGAAGGTCTTTATTTTTAGAAAAACTAAATTCAGTAAAGGTGTGTACGATGCCTGAAAAACGGGTAAAATAGACATTCAAGCAGTTCCATTCTTCATTATCGAGAATGTCCAATGCGATTTTTTGGGTAGCAAAACTATGTGCCAAAAATTCTTTTACAGTGGTGCTTAGTTGCTCAAAACGCACTTTGGCATCTTGTACGGAGGCGATATTCCAAGAGTAAAATTCAGCTTGTGCATCCTTGACCGCTTGTTTTTTTATTTCATTAAAAGCATCAAATTTATCTGCGGGAAATACGAGGTTTTCTGCGTCCGTATTTTCTATATTTTCAAAAAATAAATCTGCGACTGATACACCGTTGATTGGCGTGAGAGGATAGGTTGCTACCGCGCCGACTTGATGCGCTTTCATCTCGTTTCGGGAGAGAATTTCCCATAGAAAACTCGCGTGTCGGTTTTGCGATGTGATGGGCGTATTGGCGTCTTTGCCCGGCTGTGTATAGGTGTGTATGCCGTGCTTGATGGGAGCTTTGCCGGTATTGATAGTCGTCCAGTTAGCGGCGGGAATAGGTGGGTCGAGTGTGCCGAGTTTGGCTCGCGCTCCGGTTTCGAGGAGTCTTGCGACATTAGGCAGAAGCCCTTTCTTTATCATAGGGTCGATGACTTTCCAATCAGCTGTACCCCAACCTACTATGAGTATTTTGTTTGTAATTGATTTCATATTCAACGGTGGACGGTAGATGGTTGACGGTGGACGGCAAACAATCTATTCGTTTTTTATCTAAAAAAAATGAAAGTGTTTTGGACGGAAAATGGTACAAATTATTCGTCTGTACCGACGGGCAATTCGATAGTTTCTACTTCTACTTCGATGTCTCCGGCTTTTTGTTTTGCTAATTCTTTGGCTTCAGCCTGGGCTTTGCGCCAAGCGACCAAGCCTTGATAACCAAGTGCCAAAAGCCCGAGAGAACCTTCAGGCGGAACGATGTATTTGTCACCTTTTTTATATTGGGTGGGTGGACTGGTATTTTTATCTTGTGTATTCATTTGATTAGTTTGAGTGATAAAATGAGTAAATGAATGAGTAGATGAGTAAATTAAAAATACATGGTGTGTTTTTTAATAGAAAAAAACATTTACTCATATATTCATCTACTCATTCTCAAAAATTAACACACTCAAAGATAGGATAGTAATTTTAATTTTTAGGTGTTCTCGGGCAAAAGTTTTTTCCAGTCCACTGCCCATACCGTTGACAAAAGCCATATGATAATAGGTATGATGGTCATGAAGCCAATATTGGTGTTAAATATTTGTCCGAATGTAATTTCTTCAATATTAGCACCTTGCGTTACCTTTTCTATGTAACTGACAGTCATTTTGAACATAAAAAACATATACAGGAAAAACATAAGAGCGGCGAGGGCAAATACTATAAATCTGTTGCGCCAACTCATTGGCAGGGCAGCTAGTGATGCTAAGATAAAGGAAAAAAGCACGGTAAAAGGGACTACAACTTTGGTTCTTGATGTCAATTTTCCAACGCCCTGAAAACGTTGTATTTGTCCTGTTTTGGGGTTTTTGGCAGGGGTAATGACTTTTACGTTGATGTCTGCGCCATTACCTCTATTGGCAAAGTTGTCAACCCATTCTACATCTTTACTCGGAACGAGGGTAGCTGCCATATTGCGGGTAAAATTAGAGAAACCGTATTGGACTGATGACGAAAAATGAGTTATGGATAATAGTAAAGCGTATGTGACAATAAGTACCGCAACGAATATTATGATTCTGATGACTATATTCATAGTGTCGTGATTAGTACACTGTGCAAAAAGTTTCTTTACTTTTTTTTGAAATGTAAAATGTAAAATAATAAATGTAAAAGGCGTAGAACGCGAGGCAAACGCGTTGTTTTCGTATTTATTTGATTTTTAATTTATTAAAAATGATAAAAGTGTAAATATTTTGTTCGTGCCTGTCCCGACGAATGACGGGGTACTACATCCCGATAGTTATCGGGATACATTTTACATTTGTTATTTTACATTCAAAAAAACACAAAGAAACTTAATAAACGATGTAATTAGGTTAGGTGAATAGTGTTTTGTTTTGCTGTGTTATCGTATTATTGCGTTACTGTGTTATTGTTGGTATTTAGTAGAGATTATTCTGAAAAAATTTGTATTGAGAAAATAAATATTGATAATCAGCGAGTTAGGGCATTCAAAATTCAAAATTAACTCTAGTATTTAAAAAACGATAACACAGTAATACAATAATACAGTAACACTATTTAAGAGCAGTTCTTTCTTCCGCTAATTTTTTACCATCCCATCGAATCCATAGAATACTGTACAGAACAGCGAGTACGATGAAAATGAATTGCCACACTTCGAGGTGCATGACCTCAAACATTTTGGGCGCGTGGATGCCTGTCATGTAAAGCGTAACGATACGAATAAGATTGATAATCAATAGAACGCCGACTCCGATAAGTAAGCCGGGAAGTTTGCGCTTAAATACGGTAGGGTATGCCAATATAATAGAGGAAGCCAAACCAATCGGCTCAATAGCATCACAACCACGTTTGACATTCATCACGAAATCGCCTTGAATAAGTGCGCCATCCGTCGAAGTACCATAACCGAAAATATTAATCAAAGCACTGCCTATCATGGCATTGGTTTTGGTGAAGAAATTTTCAAGTCGGTCTTCATATAGATTAATGTAGAAAACGTAGTAAAACAGCACCATAAATAATAAAAACAGCGCGAAGAAGCGCACGAAAGGGTTTTTGACAAACCCACTTATACGTTCCCCGATAGAGGGTCCTGTAGATGCAGGCTTAGGAATTGCTGCTGCTTTTTGTGAAGCACCAGCAGATTGTTTTTGTGGCTGCTTCTTAGCATTTGAGGGCTGTTTTCGCTGTTTACCCTGTTTATTCGGTTTTTTCTTTGCCATGATATAATGGTTTTCAAATAGTGATTGGAAATTCCCTTAAAAATGAGTAAATCTATAAATATATTTATTGCATCTAATCATTTAAATGAACTCATGAAACGGGAATTATTTAATGTTGTAGGTGTCACAACTTTATAATGGTTATTCATGTATGCACAAAATTAAGAAATTATATCGTGCATTAAGATTTTAAATGTAAAAAAACGGCAATAAAAAAGCCTGTTAAGCAATTACTTAACAGGCTTTTTATCTATCTCACGCTATATTTGGTAGAATTTAATTTCGATTGAACCGAGCGTGATTTGAATTTTTACGCATTTACCTCACTCGCTTTACGCTCGCGGATACCTACAACAGCCACGATAGACATCAATAAGGCAAGCATAATCAAGCCCCATTCGCCTACGGTTGGGATGTCGGCTACCATTGAACAACCACTTATTTCCGTAACGGTTGTTGTACAATTATCGTCAACACCATCTGTAAAGGTAAGGCTCAATCCGGCTGTACCATTGACAGTATATGTGTAATCAGTGCCGTACATCAAGCCCGTAGTAGAGCCACCGTCAGGTGCAATAGAGGCATCGAATGTAGCTCCCGTGTTGCTTCCCGTGACACTAATGGTATAGGTCGTAACATCATCATCAGCACTTTCCATTGTACCACCGTCGTTACATGATTTCATAACAGTAGCACTGATAGAACACATCGGTGCGGCTTGTATAGTCACTTCAGTATCATCTGTATCATCAACGGTTGACATAGGGTCGCCCACTTCATTGGCATCTACGGTAGCCGAGTTGGTAAATCCGGCAGTAAGACCACCCGTAGTCATACAAATGTAGGTGTAGGCTTCGCCCGGATTGAATACGGCATCACCGTTACCTACGGTCATGATTTCGGTAGCTGTCAATATGATGTCACAGCCCGGTGTCAAAGCATCTGTTACGGTGACATTTTCCAAATCAACTGTACCATTATTTGTTACTGTTATGGTAAATGTTGCATCCGCACCTGACATGACTTCTTGTGTGTCGTCTGTATTGTCTGCATCATCTTTGTCAATCATAATCATGGGCATACCCGCAGCAGCACAGCCTGTTGTGTTGACTGTAATCATCAATGGAGCGCAAGTGTTTCCTGCGATACCTGATGTGACCATAACATCTACTGTACCCGGCATTTCGCCTGGAGCAGCTTGGTAAGTAGCAGTAGCCGCATCCCAGTTGGCAACGTCTGCGCCACCTGTTGCGCCAGTAGCTGCACCAAATGTATCGCCTGCACAACCCGGTGTGATAGTGGTCATACAAGTAGTAGCATCAGTAGCTTCCATAGTAGCTTGTACTTCGGGATATACGGTCAAGGTAAACATACCGAGCAGTAAGTAACTGTCGTCGTCGCCACCTGTGGCACCATCATCACCAAAACACAATAGATAAGCATATAAAGTTTGTGTTTCTAAAGCACAATTATCTGCACCTGTGTGTATGCCGTCAATCGCACCTGCAGTTGGTGGAGTAGCTTCTGTGACAGCCGCAGGAAGGTCAGTAGAGTAAACAACAGCAGCATCTGTATTGGCATCTGCGATAGCAGTATTAGCATCTACGATAGCTTGCCAATCTGTTACTTCTGTACCCAATGTACCTGTACAAATTGCAGCAGTAGCATCGTCTGGTGTAGCTGAAGGACATCCGGCAGCAGGGCAGCTGACATTTGTCATGACTACTTCGGAGAAGCAAGATGCATCGGCAGGTCCGGCATTATATTCAACTGTAAAATTGAAAGTAGCAATGGGGTCGCCCGGTCCCGGAGCAGCCGGATTCGCGGGGTCTGGGGTAATCGTATAATTTGCACAAGAACTTACTACTGTTGCAACGGTGCAATCGTCATTAGTAATTGTCAAAGTAGTCGCATCGTAACTTGGATAAACGGTAATAGTCGTTTCTCCGGCAGCGATAAGCGGAATCGGCATAGAGATACATTCTATGGCAGCATATAGTATGACCGCTTCGGTAGCACAATTATCTGCGCCCGAATGAGTTACAGTTCCGCCAAAAGCAGTCGTTAATGCTGCATCGGTGTACCAAGTGACAACTACGCCGTTTGCATCTTGTGTAGCAAGTGTGGCATCGTCAAGTATGAGTGTAGTCGCGTCTAATGCTGGCATTCCGCCATCGCATAGGTCTTCTGTGGTAGCGAGTGGTGTAGTTACAACAGGACAAGCAGCACCGCAAGCCATCTCATCTAATGTACCGCAAGCAAAACACTCTACTTCACTTGCAGGGGCAATTTGTGGTGTACAATCACCCGATGAATTAACAACATCTGTACTCGCATTATCCGTACCGTTATTACCTGCGGTTGGATAAGTCGGACTATCAGGCGAATTAAAAGTCGTATAATCACCATCAGCACCATCAGCATTGGTGTAGGTGTATGAAGTAGAGCCATCACAACCAGGAGTACCTGATAAATTCAGAAGGGTGGTTCTTGGATTACTATTACTAAAGTGTCCGGTAGAACCTACACCATCATCTTGAAGTACATAGATAGTACCTGCGGTACCACAAAGGCTTGTAAAATCAAGTGTTGAAGCATTGGCTGCTGATGTCGCAACAACGACACCACCCGCAGGAATAGTTCCTGTTTCATCCAGATAAACACAACATGGGCATATCCAACTCGCAGGAGCAGCCGTAGCATTAAAATCATCATAATCACTACCGGAAGGTGTGTCAACTACGATAGAACTTACATCTGTCGGGGCAGCACCATTTACAATAACGACAAATTCATTCGGACCTTCATCACCACCTGCGGGAGCGCAGGCATTGTGAAGGATACCATATACTTGTGGGCAAGCAAAAGAGGGTATTCCGCCCATAGGGATAGTTCCCGGAGGCAAGCCTGTACCCGGAGCAGGTGCATCAGCATCGCCGATACATACTTCCAATCCGGCTTCCAAATCAGCAGCATCGCCTGTGTAACCTGTTACGGTAAAGCAAGCCGCGCCACCGTCAATAGCAGTTTGGTAATCAGTATAATTGAATGGTCCGGCAACGATAGTCGTAGGTGTACCTGTACCCGCAGGGTCGAGGTAAACATTGAACTGACCGCTCGCACCTATATTTTCATAATCAAAACTTACACATAATTCGTACATATCATCAGTACCTGTACAGGCTTGTGTAAATACAATATTTGAAATTTCACAAACGACAACGGGCTCACAAACAGGTGAGGTAATCGTCACCATTTCGTTACAATCTGCTCCATCGGTAATAGTTAGTGTCACATTTGTACCTTCTGTAATACCCGTAACGGTAACAGTACCGCTCATCATATTCGTAATGGTTGCCATGTCAGGCGTTCCGGCAGAAGCTGCAACGGTGTAAGTTCCCATTCCATCAGTATCGGTAAAGGTAAATGTTGCAGTATAGGTGTCGGGGTCAGTAGTTACAGCATCGCAAGTGGGTGTACCTGCTACGAGGGTGAGGTCGCAGGCTGTTGTAGCACAAACAGGCGGATCTACGCTGAAAGTAGCCATACAGCCACCTGCATTGCTGACCATTACATTGAATGCAGCCGGATCGTCGCCCGGAGCTGCGGGTCCAAAAGTGTCAGGTGTCAAGACATCGTTCGGACAGGCAGGCATAATGGTGTAATTACAAACTGCATCATCAACTGTAATCATTGGTGCAGTTGGTATAGGATATACATTTACCGAAACGGCAGCACCGCCTGCACCCATTGTCTGATTATCCAAGCTGCAAGCCACATCAGCTAAAGTAGCTGCATTAAATTGTGCCTGATATGAAACGATAGCAAGGTCACAAGCTGTATTTGTTTCTGTAAAATCCACGCAGAATTCCGTTGCTTGTGGACGCTCTACAAAAGTTATGCTTCCTGACATCGGAGTATGTACGTCACATTGGAAATTATATGTTCCGGCTGCTGCCGTAAACGTTCCATTAGACGTAGCTCCCGAAACTAAAGCACCGCCCGAGGGGGCTGTGATTGTTATTGGATGAACGTTATTTCCTTCATAACTCACCATATCCCCAATATAGTAGGGACCTGGAGATATGTTATAAGGTGTTGAACTACTATTTACTGTAACAGTATGAGTTGTGACCGGAGATACAACCACATCAGGCGTTCCGTCAACCCAAGTAGCTCCGCCGTCATTAGAAAACTCAACTATGGCAGTCGGGTCATTCGTCAAGTCTACATCTATGCAGACGGTTACTGCATCACCCGAACAAATATCGGTAGCAGCCATACCGCCAATCGTGGCTGATAGTGTGCTATCAGTGATGTCGGGGCAAGCAGCAGGAGTATCACAAGCCGGAGGATTTGGATAAGGATTAGCAGCTGTTCCATTATCTGTTTCACCATTTAAAGCACCAATACCGGAATATGTCCAGTTAGTGCCGGTAAAAGTTCCGCCATTACAATCAGTATCTGTTGCTGTAGCCCAACCATCGAGGTATTCCCACGGTTGCCCTGTACCGTCTATATTTATGTCGCCATATACATCAATCACAGCACCATTTTCAAACAATTCAATAGCATCATCACCATTGATATTTGCAGCACCATCCACGTAGTCCGGCGCACAACCTGTTCCAAAAAAGTTTTCAAATTCGGTAGCTTCCGAAGCAATCCAAATACATTCTCCTGCAGCTAAAGGAACAGCCGGAAGTGTAAACTCTTCACCGTCGCTTCCGCCGCCGTTATTAGCAGAGCCGATACCATAAATGCTCAAATCTGCAATGTCATTGGCTGCACAAAGTTGTACACCTTTAGGCGTTCCGCCTGTGAGCGGTCCGTCTAAGACACCCGCGATGTAAAGGTCACATGATTGACCGAATGATATGTTTGTGGTTAAAAATAGCAAGATTAAACAGGAACTACCATAAAAAACGGTAGTTCCAAGCAAAGTTTTAAAAGTCTTCATTTTAATTTTTATTAAAATACTAATGTGAAAGAAATTAAATAAATTGTTCCATAATGCGCCGTAATTTTTTCTTCTAAAGAATTCAAAAAATCGTTGCATAG
>ENA-ORXR01002978-ORXR01002978.1-marine-metagenome-genome-assembly--contig:-NODE-2978-length-15563-cov-3.111714_pt1 | contig 15563 bp, 16 predicted proteins | sample MGYA00237866_ERZ511479 | MGnify/ENA metagenome assembly ERZ511479 | reverse complement strand
AAAAATTTTTAGCAATCATAACTGCTGAAATATCAGCAATATCCAACAAATGCGTTGCCAATACAGAACGCCCTTCAGCCTGCGCTCTTGAGCCAAAACTAATTGCCCCAGTTTCAATAAATTCAACCTCCACCACATACTTCAAGGTATTTGGATTAGGTGTAAATTCAAGTTCAACGGATAATGAATCTTGGGTTTCGCTCATAGCTCTATACCTAATTTCAAAGACTTGCCCAAATCAACAGAAAAGAGCACTGATCCAAAACAGCAGGCTTTACACTGCGCGCAAAAACAGATATATCCTTAGTTAAGTATGCTACATCTGGAAAAAGTTAATCTTGATTTGATTCAAGAATCCAAAGAAATCACCCTTAAAGGTAATCAAGACATCGTTTGGCTAAAAGAAGCTTTAGTGGATATTGCCCCTAAAGAAGCCATCACAGGTTTAAAAACTCAAGAATGGGCTGATAAAGCTGAAATTGCGTACAACATCACTCTCAATAGACTTCCTAAAGGTGATGATTTTACTGTTATTGGATCAATCAACTTTCTTCAGCAAACTCTTTGTCATCTTTGTGGTGTTTCTTATGAAGACAAACAACAAATAAAACTAAATGACATGATACATATTGAAAAAGTCAAAGAATCTAGCGAAGAAGATCCTTGGCTCGATCAAAACTATTGGGTCACTTCTAATAAGTGGTTTAATTTAAAGGATTTTTTACTTCAAAAGACTGTTCTAGAAGAAAAAAGCACTCAAAAGTGCCTTAGCTGCGCTGAAAAACCAATTCAAAACGAAGAAATTAAGAAAAATAACGATAAAGCTGGACAAAATGGACCAACAAAAGGTAATTTTCCATTTGCCCAGTTAAAGGAATTGTTAGGAAAATAAATTATGCCAGTACCTAAGAAAAAGAAATCACATAGTGCCTCACGTAAAGGTAAAAGTCACCACTTTTTAACTCCAAAAGGATGGTCTACTTGCCCTGAAACAGGTGAAGCAGTTCCTCCTCATAAAGTCAGTACATCTGGCTGGTATAAAGGTAAAAAAATCTTTAAAACCAAAGAAGAACTTAAAACTGAAGCTTAGTCCAAATTAGTCTCTAAAATTTATCCTCCTTATTTTCCGTAAGGATTATATCAATTGCTTTATCCAATAAAAAAAGAATTTTTCGGCATACTTATTCCTCATTTTTTAGTTATGTAATAAAGTCGATCAATAAGTCGATTATTTTTATCATTAAGCATTTATCCAATATAGCTTTTGATCTAATCTCAAGAAATCATGTTTTCATCAAAAATAGCGTCCACTGGACTTGGCTTACCTTCTAAAACATTAACCAATGCAGACCTTGAAAAAATGGTTGATACTTCTGACGAATGGATTACATCTCGCACAGGAATCAAAGAAAGAAAAATTATTGACCCCACCAAAGAAGGTCACACTGATCTTGCGGTTCGCGCTGTCGAAGAAATTTTAAAAAAATCAAATCTCAAACCAACAGACATTGACCTTATCATTAGTTGCACTATTACACCAGACACTTTTATGCCTAACTCTTCATCAAGAATTGTCGATCGCATTGGAGCACGAGGAATAGCTTCTTTTGATCTTAATTCTGCATGTGCTGGCTGGTTATCAGGAATGCATGTTGCCAAAAGTCTTGTCGAAACTGGCGCTCATCGCAATGTCATTGTCATTGGTATTGAAGTGCTTTCAAGACACTTAGACTACACTGATCGTACAACTTGTATTCTTTTTGGTGACGCTGCTGGAGCAACTTTAGTGACTCGCGCTGAAGAAGGTGAAGATTCAAAAATAATTGATTCTTGCCTATACACATGGCCAGATTCCAATGAAAGCTTGGCTATGATGGGGAGTGGTAGCCTATGCCCTCCACACGATCCTAACTGGGGAAAAGAATACGATAGCTACATCAAAATGAAAGGTTCTGATGTTTTCAAACAAGCAACCAAAGGGATGGCCAAAGCCGCGACTGAATTGCTTGAAAAAAATAAAGTTAGTATTGATGACATCAAATGGATGATTCCTCACCAAGCCAATATACGTATTATTGATATGGTTGCTCATTTATTAAAATTTGATCGCAGCAAAGTTTTTGTGAACATTGAAAAATATGGCAACACCTCAAGTGCTACTATGCCTATTTGTTTATACGAAATGGAAAAAGAAGGCTTAATTAAAAAAGGCGATTTACTGTTATTTGATACTTTTGGAGGCGGCTTTACTTTTGGAGCTATGTTAGTTAAATGGTAAACTTAAAAGAAATATCCGTTGCCCAGTTTCCAGGTCAAGGTTCACAAAAGCCAGGCATGGGAAAGTATTGGCATGACAACTTCAAAGAAGCTCAATTGTGTTTTGAAGAAGCCAATGACACTTTAGCCTATGATCTTAAATCAATTTGTTTTCAAGAAAGTCAAAGTGAAAAGCTTAACGACACTGAATACACCCAACCTGCTCTGTTGTGCAATAGCATTGCAATCTTTAAAACACTTCAAAATCACAGTGAGCTTCAACCCAAATATTTCTTAGGTCATTCTTTAGGTGAATTTTCTGCCCTTTGCGCTATGGGTGTTATTAATTTTAAAGAAGCTCTTAAATTAGTTCAAAAAAGAGCTCAACTGATGAAACAAGCTTGCCCTTCTGGAGTTGGTTCTATGGCTGCTCTGATTTTTAAAAATCCAGAAGAAAATAATCAAGAAACCGCACAAAAACTTTGTGATCTTGCATTTAAAGAAACAGAAAAACAATGTCATTTAGCTAATTTTAATTCTCCGGCTCAAATTGTTATTTCTGGTTACAAAGAAGCCATTGTCTATGCCGTTCAACAAGCAAAAGAGCTTGGAATACGACGCGCTATTGAACTGAATGTCAGCGGCCCTTTTCACAGCCCATTAATGCAACCAGCCGCTGCTGAATTTAAGTCACATCTTGAAGAAGTTAACTGGGAACTTAAGCACGCTCACTATTTTATCCCTAATGTCACAGCAAAGTTAACTGTAGTTTCAGAACTTCAAAAATCTGATCTTGTTGAATATCTAGAAAAGCAGCTCTATTCCTGTGTACAGTGGAAACCAAGTTTAGAACAGCTTCCAAAATCAACTAGCTTCCTAGAAATCGGCTCTGGATTAGTCCTTAGTGGTCTTTGCAAAAAAACATTATCTTCGGACAACACTTTTTTAAATACACAATCATTAGAACAGGAGACTTTCTCATGAACATCAAAAATCATCACGTTTTTATTAGTGGCGGTAATCGCGGCATTGGCCTTGGTATTGTCGAGTTTTATTTATCTCAAGGAGCTCAAGTCACTTTTACTCATTCTGGAAGAAAACCAGAAAGCATCGAGCAAGTCGCTACCTTGCAAAAAGAACTGGCTGCAAAGTACCCTGAATCAAAAGTATTAGTTTTAAAAGCAAATGTCTGCGCTGAAGAAGAACTTAAAACAGCCCTTAAAACAAGTGTTGAACAATTTGGTGATTTGAATACTGTGATATGTAATGCAGGGGTTTCTATAGATGGTCTAATATTGCGAGCCAAAGAGAGTGATTGGGATACTGTCATCGATACCAATCTCAAAGGAAGTTTTCTACTCAGTAAACTGTCCTCACGTTATCTTATAAAATCAGCTGAAGCAGATAAAAGCCTCATTTTTATCTCTTCTGTTGTAGGACTTATGGGCAACGCTGGCCAATCAAGCTATGCCGCTTCAAAAGCTGGGCAAATTGGATTAATGAAATCACTGGCCAAAGAACTCGCCAAAAAGAATGTCCGAGTAAATGCTATTGCCCCTGGATACATTAAAACCGATATGACCGACCAATTATCCGAAGAACAAACAAATAACATGCTGCAGCACATTGCCTTAGGTAGAAAAGGCTCTAGAGCCGATATTGCTGCGTCATGCGCCTTTTTATCCAGCCCTTTTTCTCAATATATTACAGGACAAGTGTTGAATGTTAACGGCGGTTTATATATGTAAGAGGTCTAGAGAAAATTCTCGAGTAAAGGAACTATTAAAATGAGTGACGTAGAAAATAAAGTAAAAAGTATTGTAGTCGACAAACTTAATGTCGAAGCTGGAAGTGTAACTAAAGAAGCTTCTTTTATTGATGATCTTGGAGCAGATAGCTTAGACATTGTCGAATTAGTTATGGCCATGGAAGACGAGTTCAATCTCGAAATTCCTGACGAAGAAGCTGAAAAGATAAAAACAGTGGGCGACGTTATGAGCTATATCGGATCAAACGCAAAAGCATAAATTAATCTTTATCTTTAATTAATAAAATGGGCTCCAGGACTTTATCATCACGATGAAGCCCTGGAGTTTCTTTTTTTATAGCGACCATAAGCTTATTCCATTTCAACACAAGCTCTTGTCGTTGAACTAATATTTCTTTTATGACTTTTTGCTCACGCTTATTGAGCTCAACATTTTGAGGATTTTTCTCAAGAACACTTAACTCCTCCAACACGACTACTAAATTCTTTTTTTTCTTAGATAACTTTTTTAAATTGGCAGCTTTATCATTATTTTTAAACTGCTTAGTTAACATTTTATCAACTTGAAACAAAAAACCTGAAGCCGCTTGCATCTTTGACACATAAGCATTGGAATCTAATGATGAAGCCTCAACTGGAAAAGCTGGACTACGATGCTGACCAGGACCTCTATTTTGAGCAAATATTGCAATTTCTAACAGCAATATCATAAAGAGTAAGACTGACCTTGTCATAAGCTCAGCTTACATGAAAACTCCCTTAAAAATCTATAAAAAAGCATCATTTACTAGAGATTCCATTGCTATTCTAGTCTATAAAACGGGTATGAAAAAAGTCCTCGAAAGGCATGCTGTTGTAATTACAGGCTTAGGCACAATCAACCCCTTAGCCCATAACACTCAAGAAACTTGGGAAAAAATCAAACAAGGTCAATCGGGAGCCGCTCCCATTGAACAATTCGACACAGAATTGCTAGATGTTAAGTTTGCTTGTGAAGTTAAAAACTTCGATCCTTTAGCGCATTTTGATAAAAAAGAAATTCGAAGAATCGATCGCTTTCTGCAATTAGGAATTGTTGCTGCTCGTGAAGCGGTTGAAGACAGCGGTATTCATGAAGACAATATCGACAAATCACAAGTAGCCTGCTACTTAGGGTCCGGTATGGGTGGACTGAACACCATTCAAGAGCAATATAAAAATGCCCTCGAAAAACCAAGGCGAGTCAGCCCTTTTTTCATTCCCTCTGTTATTTCTAATATGTATTCTGGGCGAGTCAGTCTTGAATATACTTTTGGAGGCCCCAACCTGTGTATGGTGACAGCTTGCTCAAGCTCGGCTCATGCCATTGGCGAAGCCTTTAGAATTCTCGAAAGAGGCGATGCTAAAATGGCAGTAGCTGGTGGAGCTGAATCTACAATATGTACTTTAGCTGTTGCTGGGTTTTCAAATATGAAAGCTTTATCCAAAAACAATGATGAGTACCAAACAGCCTCCAAACCATTTGACTCTAAAAGAAACGGTTTTGTCATTGGAGAAGGAGCCGCCGTACTTGTTTTAGAAAACAAAGAACACGCCTTGAAAAGAGGCGCCACCATTTACGCTGAACTTGTTGGCTATGGTCGTAATTCAGATGCTTATCATGAAACCAATCCTCAACCGGAAGGACTGGGCGCCTCAACTTGCATGAATCTAGCTCTTCAAGATGCTGAGTTACAAGCTTCAGACATTGGACACATAAACACTCACGGAACATCTACCCCTGCTGGAGACAAAGCAGAAACTAAAGCCATCTTAAAAACATTCACCGACACGACAAAATATTCATGTACGTCAACAAAATCGATGACAGGTCACACATTAGGAGCTGCTGGAGCTTTAGAAAGCTTAATCACAGTTAAAGCTCTTCAAGAACAAGTTGTTCCTCCAACAATTAATGTCACTGATCAAGATGCTGAATGCAACATTCCTTTAGTAACTGAACTGAGAAAACAAAACTTTGAATATGCCTTAAGTAACAGCTTTGGCTTCGGTGGCACCAATGCCTCTTTAATCTTTAAAAAATGGAGTCCCTCATGAATGCAAAAGAAATTATTTATTTAGCCAGCGATCATGCTGGAGTTGATCTAAAAAAAATACTATTAGAAAAGTTATCAAAAAATAAGCTTGTTGTTGATTTAGGTCCGCATAACGCTAATAGCGTTGACTATCCTCGTTTCGCTAAAGAGCTTTGTTTAAAGTTACAAAAAGACCTTAAAAATGAATTACCCGCCAAAGGAATATTAATATGTGGAAGCGGAGTTGGAATGAGTATTGCGGCTAATAAATTTCAAAACATTCGAGCAGCTCTTTGTAGCTCAGAACAAGAAGCCGAATTATCAAGACGACACAACAATAGCAATGTTTTATGTTTAGGCGCCCGAATGCGTTCTGATGATATTAACAGCTCCATAGTCAACAAGTGGACAGAAACATCTTTTGAGGGTGGACGCCACCAAAACAGATTGCAATTAATTGAAAAAGAGGAAATCTAATATCATGAGTTTTTTTCAAACACCGTTAAGAGAAAAAGATCCTGAAATTCTTGAAAGCCTAAAAAAAGAATTTCATCGGCAAAAACATCACTTAGAATTAATTGCCTCTGAAAACTATGTTTCATCGGCTGTCCTCGAAGCTATGGGGTCTTTAGGTGGAATCTTCACAAACAAATACGCTGAAGGATATCCGAAAAAAAGATACTATGGCGGCTGTGAATACGCTGACGAAGTCGAAAGTCTGTGTCGCAAAAGAGCTAAAGAACTTTTTAAAGTTGGAGACTTTATCCCAGCTGTCAACGTCCAAAGCCATAGTGGAGCTCAAGCGAATCAAGCTGTTTTTTTAGCCTTACTCAATCCAGGTGATAAAATTTTATCCTGTGATCTTTCTCAAGGAGGTCATTTAACTCACGGCTCCTCTGTTAACCTTTCTGGAAAATGGTTCGATGTTAGTTTCTATGGACTTGATCGTGAAACTGAAACTCTAGATTATGATGTTATTGAAAAACTAGCTCTAGAAACAAAACCTAAACTTATAATTGCAGGTTACTCTGCCTACCCAAGAACAATTGACTTCAAACGCTTTCGAGAAATTGCAGATAAAGTTGGTGCTTTTCTATTAGTTGATATGGCACACATCGCAGGACTGGTTGCTGCTGGCGCTCACCCTTCACCATTTCCTTACGCTCATGTAGTTACCAGCACAACTCATAAAACTTTACGGGGACCTCGAGGCGGTTTAATTTTATCTCAACCCGAACTCGGCAAAAAAATCAATTCAGCTGTGTTTCCCGGTCTTCAAGGCGGCCCCCTTATTCACACCATCACCGCAAAAGCAGTTATGTTTCAAGAAGCGCTAACAGAAGATTTTAAAACTTATTCAAAACAAGTTATAAAAAACGCTCAAACATTAGCCAACGCTTTAATTCAGCATAAATTTCGCATTGTAAGTGGAGGCACTGACAACCACCTTATTTTAGTTGATCTACAATCAAAAAACATCTCAGGTAAAGCTGCTGAAAAAGCTTTGGACCTTGCCGGCATTAATGCCAACCGAAACACTATTCCCTATGATCCCGCTAGCCCTTTTATCACGAGTGGAATCAGATTAGGGACCCCAGCACTTACTTCACGAGGCATGAAAGAAAAAGAAATGCAATTTGTTGCCGATAAAATCAATGAAGTTATCATTAATCACGACAATCCTGAAAAATTAACTCAGATAAAAAAAGATATTTATAATTTTAGTTTAGATTATCCTTTATACAACATTGAGGAACTTAATTCATGAACTGCCCATTCTGCCACCATAACGATACAAAAGTGCTCGACTCAAGACCTGGTCCTGAAGGCAAAAGCATAAGACGACGAAGAGAATGCTTGTCATGCAGTAAAAAGTACAGAACCCTTGAACGTGTTGAAGATCAAATGCCGGTCGTCATCAAAAAGAATCAAACGCATCAACCTTTTAATCGTGATAAATTATTAAAATCAATTGTTGTTTCTTGTGGAAAAAGACCAGTGTCTATGAATCAGATGGAAAAGGCTGTAGCTGATATTGAATGGTCTATTCTTGAAAGTGGCACTGAACAGATGTCCAGTATTGATATTGGTGAGCAAGTTATGAAAGAACTAAAAAACTTAGATGAAATTGCTTATATTCGTTACGCCTCAGTCTACAGACGCTTCAGAGATGTTACAGAGCTGCTTGATGAAGTCAAAGCTCTTGTCCAAAAAGAACAAGACAATAAATCTAAAGCGGAAGAAGCTTCATTATAAACCATCAAGAACTTATGCAACTTGCCCTTGATAAGGCAAAGACTGCAAAACAAGCCCACCCCAACCCTAAAGTTGGCTGTGTCATACACCTTGAAGGTCAAGCTCCTATTGTTGCCTGCCATGAGAAATATGGTCAAGCTCACGCTGAAGTCAACGCCTTTAAAGCAGCAGAAGCCAAGGGTTTTTTCTCTATATCAAATAAAGTCAATGTTTACGTTACTCTAGAACCCTGCTATCACCAGGGGAAAACTCCAGCCTGCCTTAACTTATTTAAGCAATACAAAAATCATATTAATAAAGTATTTATTGCCTGCAAAGACCCCAACCCTAAAGTATCAGGACAATCTATAAACGAGCTACACCAACTGTTCCCCGAAGTTAATATTGGTATTCTTGAAAAAGAAGCAGAAGAGCTCAACAAAGAATGGATGCAAGCTCAAAAACAAGGGTTCCCTTATATCCGATTAAAAATGGCAACTTCATTAGACTTCAAGTTCTTCTCTGAATCTGGTCAATCGAAATGGATTACCAACCCAGCCTGTCGAGAACATGCCAAAATTAATTTAAGACAAAACTCAGATGCTTTATTAACAAGCTACCAAACAATTAAAAAAGACAATCCGAAATACCATGGTCTTGAAACCATCATTATTCACAGTTCAAAAATGACTTCTCTAAATGAAATTCCAGAGGACTATCACATCCACCAAAAAAAAATACATTTCATTAATAACAAAGATGATTTAAAAAAGTTATTAACTGAAAAAAGCATTATTAATCTTTTAATTGAAGCCGGACCAAAACTCACTAACCATTATATTCAAAACAATTTATTTAATAAAATCTGGCACTATCAAGCACCTATTATTTTAGGAGGAAACCAAGCTCCTCTAAAAGCCTTCAATTCAGGAGATCTTCCTGGTTTAAAACTTTCATTCAAAAGTCACCAACTAATTGATGGTAATTGGCTTAATGTTTTTGAAAGATAATTAACTGCGACGTTTCTCTGCAACTAGTAACAAATATTCTCTGTCAAATTTTTAACATCATTAATTACTAAATCATAGTGTTACAATAAGTTCATGTACAAATGGATCCTTTTCCTTCTTTTATTTGGATCTTGTACCAGTACAACCAATCAAAGAAATATTCAAAGTACCGCTAATTATGATTCATGTTTATTTGTAACTCAAAGCTATTTAATTTCTCAATTACACACAAGCATGCGTTTAAAATATTTTGATTTAAATGAGATTGCCATGAGATCTCGACATGTCTTTAGTAATTTAACTTTAAATTTCAGAACTCAAAACACTCGCAAAGCACACACTTTAATATTGTCAGGGCATGGAGATTATTATCCTGAAACTCTTCTTCCACACACACATCTTGAATGGACTGATTTAGCTTTTGACGCTCTAACGCCTTCCAATCTTGTCACTAAAACTCCACAGCAACATCTGAATAATACTGAAAATTTTCCCTACTCTAGAAATTCTTTTGATTTCATATTTATGAACAAAGGCCTTTGCAACTGTAGCTCTGATTGCTTAAAAATATGTGCTGGTATTGAGCTAAAACAAGCAGATGTCACTCAATTTCTATCAAGAATCATTAAAATCTTTAACACAGAAAATCCTCGAGCATTATCTGTCCTACATGGCTTCACTCGCCCCGCAGACAATCTTTATTATTCTGCAATTCAACAAATTTGGATTGATTCAGTTAAAAAAATCGAATCTCAATTCCCTGTTCAAATCACCTTTTTAAGAAGCGAAAGAAATCATGCTTCAAAATTCGCCCTCGTCATAAGGCCACGCTTTAAAGAGAGCCAACTTGACAACATAAGTCAGCAACATCAAGATGATTTCATAGAAAATCTAAGCTTAGTGGGGTCAAAACCCAACTCGTCAAACACTATAAAAACAAACTAACAAGTGCTGTCAGGGAAAATTTATTTCTTGTTTTGACCTAAGCTGTAAGCTCTATTTAATAAATAGCATGAGAATTATATACGCCTTTTTAATATTCTTCATTTTTACCAACTGCTCTCATGCATCCACTAAATCGACTCCAAGAGACGTCGTCATCAGCCTTGATGGTTTTCCATACTGGCTTTATAAAGAGTTAAAAGTTCGTTATCCTCAAAATGAATTTTTCAAGTATCTCAAGCAAAAGAACATCAGTCATAAAGCTCAACTAATTGCCAATTTTCCCTCAAAAACGGCGCCAGGTCACGCCTCTTTGTTTACTGGGTACTTTTCCGATCATCATGGAATCACGGGAAATTCAGTGTTTTTAGCTGACTTTAGCAAAAATAATATTTTAGAAACTCAAAATGGATTTCGCCCCAAGGCTTTACAAAATAAAGCAGAAGCGATTTGGATTACTTTAGCGAAAAAAGGCATATCCACCAGAGTCTATCAAGCCACACATTCCTTACCCTTAGCAACTCATATAAATAGTCAAAACCCTTTACTCCTTAAAAATTTAAAAATTTTTGAAGGGTATTTAGTGCGTGGAAGTAACAAAGTAATTGAGTTCAATTCTCTTGAACAAAGCCAAGATACTTTATACAAAACACTCAAACTTGAAGATAAAAACTTAGAGTTCAAAAAAACATCTCCAACCACCATAGAGTTTAAAGAATCAACCTCTAAACAATGGACTACTTTAAACTTAGGCCACTTAAACAAAAAAACGATTCAATTTTCTTCTGGTAAAAGTCTTGATTTAATTTTTATTATGGCCAACAACAAAGATTATCTTTACTTTTCACACCTTAATCAAATTTCTATATACCCTGAAACTAAAACCCCATCTAAACACCCCCATGCTTTTGGCGCCAATGGTGCGGGTTATGCTTTTTCAGGTGGAGTTTTTGGGCCCACTCTACAAAAAACTCTTAACCCAAATAATAATTCAGCTGAAAAGGCTTATCTTGAAACAGTCTTAAATGCTATTGATAGCAATACAAAAAACACTCTATACTTTCAAAAAACACATGGACGTGGACAAGTCGAATTTCATTACTTGCCTTTCCCTGATGAATTACTTCACCAATGGGCAGGCTACCTCCTACCAACAAGTCCTTTTTATAAAAAAGACTTAGCTTCGGTTTATTGGAATATTTTCAATGAATTATTTTCTGGAATTGCAAAACATTTAAACTTAGTCATTGGAACTGATCTTAGCAATATCACATTTGTTACTGATCACGGCATGGATTACAAAAGTAAAAGCTTATACCTCAATTCACTATTAAAAAAAATGGGATATCTTAATGTAGATACTTCCAATAATATAGATCTTCCCAACACGAAGGTTGTTTATCCAAAAGTTGGAGGATTTTTCTTCAAATTTAATTATTCACATTATAAAGATGGCAGTTCATTAACTCTTAAAGAAAAAGATGCGTTGACTCAAAAACTTATTAAAGATCTTATGATGCAAAAAGATAATCAAGGAAAGGCAATCTTTACAAAAATTTGGAAAGCAGAAGAACTCAAACACTTAGGAGCAACTTCCGCTCCTTGGGGTGGAGAACTATATTTTGAGCTTCAACCTGGCTTATACCCCAGCTCACGTCTCTCAAAAGACGACAGTATCACTAAGGAGGCTCGAGCTAATTCAACAGGTGTCCATGGTTTTTACCCTCTAAGAGCTACCATGAAAGGTGCTATGCTTTCCACCAAGCCACTTCACTCAAAAGAGATTTATCTTAAGGACGCCCTTAAAGGCATTCTAAGCTATTAAGACCAAGTACTTAAAACACCGTGGCATAAAGCTCTTTTTTTACATTTTGCCAATAATTTCAAATTTTTGTAGGCTTTTAGCGCAATCAATTGCCTAGGAAAGGACACAATTATTATGACCCACCAAGTCCCTTTGTATATTAACGGAGAATTTTTTGAAAGTTCTTCAACTAAAAAAACTCAAGTTATCAACCCTGCCAATCAAGAGGTATTAGCTGAATGTCCCATTAGTACTCAAAAAGAAATGGAATCTGCTTTTGAAACGGCAAAGGCTGCTCAAAAACTCTGGAAAGATGTCCCTCTTCCTGAACGAGCTCGTTATTTTTTAAAGTTCCAAGCTCTTATTAAAAAACATCAAAAAGAAATTGCGGAATTACTTTGCAAAGAAAACGGTAAAATTTTCGCAGATGGCATGGGCGATGTGTGGCGAGGAGTTGAAGTTGTTGAACACGCAGCCAATATTTCAAGCTTAATGATGGGCGAAACAGTTGAAAATGTTTCCCGAAATATCGACACTTATTCTCTGCAACAACCTCTTGGTGTTTGTGCGGGCATCACACCTTTTAATTTTCCAGGAATGATTCCATTGTGGCAATACCCAATGGCCATTGCTTGCGGTAATTCATTCATCTTAAAGCCAAGTGAACGAGTTCCTTTATCTGTTATGAGAATAGTTGAACTTTTCCATGAAAGTGGTTTTCCTAAAGGTCTTCTTAACGTCATCCACGGTGGAAAAGAAAGTGTTGATTTTCTCTTAGAACACCCTGAAGTAAGAACAATTTCTTTTGTCGGCTCAGTACCTGTTGCAAAATACATTTATCAAAAAGGTTGTGAAAACCTTAAAAGAGTTCAAGCCTTTGCTGGAGCTAAAAACCACATGATTGTCATGCCTGATGCCAATAAGGACCAAACAGTTAGCAATCTTGTTGGAGCTAGTTGTGGAGCCGCTGGACAACGTTGTATGGCCATTAGCGTGGCTGTTCTTGTTGGTGAAGCCAAGAAATGGATTCCCGAAATTCAAAAAGGTATTGCAAATCTTAAAGTTGGGGAATGGAATCAAGATGAAGCCTCATTAGGCCCAGTTATTACCCAACAATCAAAAGAGCGCATACATTCCTTAATTGAACAAGGAGTTAAAGAAGGCGCTACTTTACTCATTGATGGCCGAAAAGTTACTCCAATTGGCGACGCTAAAGGGAACTATGTCGGACCTAGTTTATTCAACAATGTCACTACGGAAATGAGTATTTACAAAGAAGAAATATTTGGACCGGTTCTTTGCTTAATGACAGCTGACAGTCTTGAGGAAGCTATAGAAATTATTAACAACAATCCTTATGGAAATGGAACCAGCATCTTTACTAGCTCAGGAGCCGCAGCTCGTAAGTTTCAAAATAAAATTGATGTTGGACAAGTGGGAATCAACATTCCCATCCCTGTCCCTTTACCTTTCTTCTCTTTTACAGGTAGTCGTGGTTCCTTCTTTGGTGATCAACATGCCTATGGAAAACAAGCGGTTAAATTTTACACTCAGACCAAAACAATTACCACACGATGGTTCGATGATTCTATGAGTGCTGAATCTAATCCCAACATGACAATCAATTTGGGTTAAAGGAATTTAAAATGAATTTATCATTAACTGAAGAACAACAAGCTTTTCAAGAAGCTGCCCGTGATTTTGCAGCAAATGAACTCGCACCCTTTGCCGGTGAATGGGACAGCAAGAAACATTTTCCTAAAGAAACTCTTAAAAAAGCTGCTGAGCTCGGATTTATGGGAGTCTACACTAGCGAAGCATCAGGTGGAATTGGACTTAAAAGATTAGATGCCGCCATTATTTTCGAAGAACTCGCTAAAGGATGCACATCAACAACAACTTACATCACCATACACAATATGGTGACTTGGATGATTGATGAATTTGCTAATGACGAAACCAAAGCAGAATTTTGCCCTAAACTATGTGCTGGTGAACTTCTTGGATCTTATTGTCTTACTGAAGCCAATAGTGGCAGTGATGCCGCTTCTTTAAAAACCAAAGCTCAAAAAGATGGCGATCATTATATTTTAAACGGATCAAAAGCCTTTGTTTCAGGTGGTGGTGCTACCGATGTTCTTATTGTAATGGCTAGAACAGGTGATGATACCCCAAAAGGTATTTCTGCTTTTGTTGTCCCAACAAATCTTGAAGGCGTCAGCTATGGCGAACAAGAAAAAAAGATGGGTTGGAATTCACAACCAACATGTGTCATCAACTTAGATAATGTAAAAATACCTGCTTCTTACCTTTTAAAAGAAGAAGGCTATGGATTTAATATAGCAATGAAAGGCTTAGATGGAGGCCGTATCAACATTGGAACTGCCAGTGTTGGCACAGCTCAAGCTGCCATTGAAGCATCGCAAAGATATATGAGTGAAAGAAAACAATTTGGAAAAACACTTGATAGATTTCAAGCTCTTCAATTTCGTTTCGCTGATATGGTCACTGAAAACATTGCCTCAAGACAAATGATACGTTTAGCTGCTTACAAACTAGATCAAAATGATCCTGATGCTTCTGTTTACTGTGCCATGGCCAAGCGTTTTGCAACGGATAAAGGTTTTGAAATATGCAATGAAGCCATTCAACTTCTTGGTGGCTATGGATACACTCAGGAATATCCGGTAGAACGCTATATGCGCGATTCACGTGTCCATCAAATCCTAGAAGGCACCAATGAAATCATGCGAGTTATTATTGCGCGAAAAGCTTTTGATAGTGATGTTTTAAAAAGGTTGTATTAAATGAATGAACTCATATTAACCGAAAAAAAAGAACACCTTGGAATCATTACCCTCAACAACCCAAAGGCTTTAAATTCTTTAAATTTAGAAATGGTTTTAGCGATTCAGACTGCGCTATCTGACTTTGATAAAGATCAAGACGTTTCCAACATACTGATTCAAGGAGCCGGAGAAAAAGCATTTTGTGCTGGTGGCGACATTGTCAGTATTTATAAAAACAAAGAAGACAAGAAACTAGAATACGCTCAAAACTTTTTTCATCAAGAATATCTAATGGATTACATGATACACACTCATAGCAAGCCTATTAGTTGCTGGGGACATGGTTTCATTATGGGTGGAGGAATGGGAATATTTCAAGGGGCTGACTTTAGAATCGTTACTGACAGTTCCAAACTTGCCATGCCTGAAATCACCATTGGTCTTTTTCCAGATGTTGGTGCCACTTACTTTTTAAATAAAATTAAAAAACCAGGATTAGCTCATTTTATTGCTTTAACTGGATACCGTCTCAACGCTCAAGATGCATTGATTTCGCAAATGGCTGACAACTTTATTAAGAGTAAAGAAAAAGAGCAATTTGTTAATTTTCTTACAACACTAAAGCCAACTGATCTTAAAAGCGACTTACTCGAACAAATTCACGATAAGATTGATAAAACAAGCCAATGTTATGTTGATTCTGAA
>ENA-ORXR01002976-ORXR01002976.1-marine-metagenome-genome-assembly--contig:-NODE-2976-length-15567-cov-12.405165_pt1 | contig 15567 bp, 21 predicted proteins | sample MGYA00237866_ERZ511479 | MGnify/ENA metagenome assembly ERZ511479 | reverse complement strand
GTAGAAGAGAACGATGATGACCACCAGCGACAACTGGGCCCATAACCTGTGAAGCGGGAGGTAAGTGGGTGGATGCGCTGCTTTACTCGAGACCGGTCTGAGGCGCGACGCCAGCAGCCTCTTACCCCCCTCGTGTGCCCCTCTCTCAACGTCCTGGAGGCACTACCCCGCCATCGCAGTGACAGGGCCCACAAATCGCGACGCCCCTCACGGAGCCCACGAGATTCTCCCCGAGATCAGCTCCAAAATGAGCTCCCCTCGAAATACAAGTACGAGTAATTACGTCACCCTCATACAGCAATGCATGTCAAAGGAACAGACAAACAAGCCGATCACAGCATAAGTACTCCTGGAAGTATCCGGGCAGTCCGCGGTAACTCCGACTTACCAGAGCGGGCTTGGGGGGCTTCATCAACAACCTCCGACCCGCCAGGGGGACTGGCAACTCTTGTCGCCGGCCTATCTCTGAGCGGGAGATGTACACATGCGCAACGGGCGCCGACGGGTGCTCGCTGAATCGCAGGTCGGAGGAGAGGTCTTCCGCCGCCGCGTACGCCGTCAGAAGCAAGGATGAGTGGAAGGACGCGGAATTCCTCTTCATGGGAGCGCCAGTGCGGGGCAGGGCGGGAGATGGAGCCTGTACGCGGTAACCCTTGAGCACCCACACGGCTGCCGTCGCGTGCAGCGCGTTCTTCGAAGACTCGAACGGCGCCACCATTGGTGCTTCCGGGGGCTCGGGCGGCGGCGTGGGGCGCGCCGCGAAGCGCGAATCGGAGCTCCATCCGGAAATGTGAGAGAGCAGCGCCAGACCCGCCGCCGGAGAGGATGCCGCCGCGCGCGGTGCCACCACCGGCGCCGTGGCGGAAGCAGAACGCACGACCGGTGCAGCAGCCCGCGCCTAGCAGCGCAGGGAAGCCTCATCGGAGGCTGCTGCCGGTGCGGAGGCGGGCGGAGCCGCCTCCGGCACCGGGGTGCCGCCCACGGGGGACGGCGGGGTCGCCGGAGCCGGGCCAATGTCGGCCAGAGCCTGACCCAGCTTGGCCCACATGTCCATGGACGACGTATCCACTCCCGCGTCGTCTTCGTCGGGCTGTTCGTCCCCCGCCTCGTTGGTGTCGTCCTCCGCAATTCCCGGCGGCGGAAGCCGTGCCAGAATCTGATCGGCAGGCGGCGCTGTGCCCGGATGGACCGCAGCTGCCACGGGGTTGACGGGGATGACACACCCCGCGTCCCGGGTGATCCATTTGCCGCCGTGACTCTGAAACATTTGACAGCCAACCTGCCCACCTACCCGGGCCAGGACGCGGTAGCCACGCAGAGCCGCAGAAATGCTCGCGTTCCAGTAGTAGACGTCGGCGTCGCGCGCCCAACTCGTGATTCCCGGGGACCGCGTCTTTCGCTGCAGCGCGCGTCGGAGCAATTGGTCCGCCTCCGCGCACACAAAGGCCACGCGGGACGCGCCCAGCAGACACATTGTCTGCTGCAGGTTGGAGTCCTTCAGCTACCGAACCTCCGACAGTTCCGGCAGTGTGTCCGTCAGGGCCGACGGGAACCGCGGCTGCGACTCGAACAGGGGTTCGCGGAGGGTTGCGGCGCCGGGCACCAGGAGCGATTTCTTGGCCAGGCAGGCCATATCCAGAAGCAGATACGAGGGGGCCGTCGGCTCGTCCGCCGAGAGCTTTGCGTACGTTTGCTGCATGACAGGGTTTGGCGCTCGCACATACCGTTGCTCCACGGCGCCTGCTCTGACGTCTGGTCGAGGAAGATGCCGTACCGGTCAGCCACCAGCCGGGTCAGTTCCGAGTCAAACTCTCCACCACCATCGCTGAGGAGGCGCAGCGGCGAGCCGAAGGTCACAATCCAGGAGAGAAGCGCGTCGCCGACCGCCACCGCCGTCTGGTTGGGGAGTAACGTTCATTTCGATTATCGGGAGTACATGTCACGTACGTGAAGTACGGGCCGCCCAGCGACAGAAACAGAAGCTCCGCTGCAAGGGCCTCTTTGACAGCGGTGGCGGACGGAACCGTCACCACAGCTGGAGTAGGGGCCGCACGATGCACGTGGTAGGCCGTGCAGGCCGCCGCCGCGTGCCGAACCGCCGCAAACACCTCGGCAGCGCGCGTGCCGCCCCACCGCGACAGGCCCGAGATCTTGGCAGGTCAAGCATGGCTGTATTGCACTTTCAGCTTGCGGCAGACGCCCGCCAGATTCGGCGTGTCTTGGGTGAGAAGCGGTGGGGGTGGCGAGTGTGCCGTGTCCCCGCTTTCTCGACGTTGGCCGCCAGCCGCCGGCAGTTACCCGACGCTGGCGGTGGCCAGTGGGGCCTCGTCCTCAGTCGAGTCTTTGTGGGGCACGACCGTTCGTGTTGTGGGAGCCGAGGGGGGGGGGGTCGGCGCTGGCAATGAGCGCCACCTGGTCGGTGGCGTGGGACGAACAGAGGGCTTCAATCGTGTGGTGGCCGACCGACGCCAGCGGGAGCATGATCGGCGACAGGTGCGTCGGTATGCGCAATGTGTAGTGCTCATAATTAATGGATGCCTTCAGAGAGGTCAGCGTTGGGCGGCGAATGAGCAGATGTAGACCGCTTGGCAGCGTGTACGCGCGCAAAAGCTCCATGTGACCGCCCATGCGCACTGGAAAGAAAACCTGGCCGGTAGCGCGGACATGCTCCCCATCCCCAAACTTGAGCTGGGCCGACACAGTGGAACGCGCAATGCGGCAGAGGTCAGACATGCGCAGCTCCAGTCGAAAGGCAGTCAACCGGTCCTCCCCCGCCACGGTGGCCGTCGCGCCGGAGTCAGAAATGCCCTCGCCAGCGGGCACTGCCCAGGACGAGCCCGTCGTGCCAATGAGCGCGACCATGTGAATGACGGCGTCGGCGGGGGGCTCTTCATGGCGTCCCCCGCCCCTCGCGTCCTCGAAGGTGATGCCGCGTTCACGGAGGTGCTTGAAACGCATGCGGCCCTCCTTCTTGGAGTTGCTGGGCTTCCGGAAGTACCAGAAGGCACCGTCGGCCGTCACCTTGGCTCTGAGGGCGCCCCCCCCGCCGGGTGGCTTCCGCGGAAGACGGGGTTGGCGGCCGGTTCTGGGTTGAGGGACCAGCGCGACGGCCGTGGTCTTGGACCTGCTACCGTAAAGGAGGAGCAGCGCGCGGGTAATCGAGAGGTAGGTCACGGGTGCGTCGGTGCCGGTGCTTGCTGTGGAGAGCCCCATGGTCTGCTACGAGGAGGGTTGGTTGGCCTGTTCGACAACGACGTGCCCCTGCATGGCGTCGCTGAGGGAGCAGCCCGGCTCCTCGCACAGCGCGATCGCCCTGTCCAGCGCCTAGAGATGCTCCTCCATGGCCGTAAAGCCGCACGTGCACGACCGCAGGCCGTCAAACGGGACCTTTCTTGAAGTGCCCCCAGCGCTGAAAACCCGGCTGCGCAGCAGTGCCAGCAGCGATTCCACGCCAGTGTCGGAAAACATCGCGTCCGACGGAAGCCGGAGGGCCAACCGCATAGCGACGCCCGTCATGGCGGCCGTCAGGGAGGCCGCCTGCCTGCCCGGTGGCACCGAGGTCAAACGCATCCAGATGACGAGGTCGGCGCACCACGAGCGGAAGACAGAGGGGCCCCGGAAGGGCGGCGCCGTGGCGGTCTTGCTAGGGACTGTGGCGACCGCAGCCGCCAAAGCCGCCTCGTCCATGACGGCGGACGCCCCATCACCCATCCTCAGAGCGGGCCTTTCCTTGGTCCCGCCGGCGTGGCAGCTCCTTTCCCGAGTGGTCAATGGTCGCCCCGAGGAAGACAACCGCCGGAGTGACCGCGGCGGTAGTGCTTACCGCCGACGCGGCGTCGCCCGTGTTGAGAACACCCGAGAGATCGGAACTCTCGGGTGCGTTATCGCCCGCCGTCGCGGCGGGGTCAGCTCTGCAGCGCCGCGGCCGGCGGGTGGGTCCTTCCACCGGATCTCAGTGGCAGTCGCCACAAGGTCCCGCCGTCAGCTCCTGGCCGAGGGAAGAACAGCAGGGATGTCAGCCGTCGCGTGGCCAGCACGCCGTTGGCACAAGTCAACAACAGCACCTCAGAGAGAGGGTGCTACCATGTGAGAAAGGAGGTGTATTGTTGCCGCCTCTCGCCCTCCCCTCGTCCACGTCCCACCCGCGGTGCATATAACGCACCCCGGCCAGTGCGGCCGAGACGGTGCTGTTCCGCACGGGCGGTTCTGGCTCATGTGGGCGGTGCTGTCCCGCGTGAGTGACCGGCGCTTCCAGGCGACCGGCGCTGCCAGACGACCGGCGTCCAGCCGATCGTCCCCTTGCGTGTGCTTAAGTAGTCCCCCCCATCCCTCCTTGTTCAAAACGGCTGTCGCCCTTCGCATGTGCCATGGCATCTCCACATTGATTTCAGTGACGCTTGGCACTCAGACATTGTTCTCGCCACGCCATTGCTCTAGATTCACGTTCCCGTCAGCTATTAAACCGCCACCCCGCCGCCTCACAGCAACCGGGGTTAGAAGAAATAATCTCACGCATTTCACAATGGCCGCCTGAGGCACTATGAATCGATTGCGGACGACGGGCGCAACGAGGCATGGGCAAGACGTGATCCGTCGGATCAAGTCACCGCCCACGGCTCATTCTGGATCTTCAGGCACCCGTCTCAAAAAGCCGTCACAGGCAGAAATTAGTAGGGGTGTCACCCCCCTCACAGGGGTCGTAGAGGCCGAAACAGAGGATGTCCCCTTTTTCTTCGTTTACGGCCTCTCTGGGAGGGGTATTTGGTATTGACCACTCGTATTTTAGCACGTTACAGCTTTCCTTTTAATTCTGGCGATGTGATGCTCAGGCCCAGAAGAGCAGCCTTAACTAGGCGTGAGCCTAAGCCCCTGGGCCCGGGCTGTTCGGCATTTCGTGGCCGACGATTCACCTCGGCCGCGGCAACCGGCATGATTCCTCAAAGATTCGAGCCGTGTGCCCCGCGGACACTGCGACAGTGCAACGGGGCCGCAAGTCTTTGACTCTGAACCAACGGAGGCACTGTGCGCTCCCCTCCCTCTGTGGACCAGCCATAGGCCGAGTCTGCTGGCTTGACCTGGACGTGGCATCTCTTCGCCGTAGCGGCTCTTCTCCGTCCTCGCGGCTTCCTTTGCGGCTTCAGTTGTGATGGACTTCGGGTTTGATTGTTAGACCCTCGTATCGGCTGGGGGGGTGGGCTTCACGGCGGCCGTCACCCCGTGGACCACGTAAATCGCAGCGACGGCGACCGGCGCCGTCAACTCTCTGTCGGGGCAAAACCACCTACAAGACCTGGCTCCACCACCAGCCCGAAGACCGGCGGCGACAACGCGTCGTCTCGCATAACAACCGACGAGCCCAGCTGTGGAGCACGACGAAGCCCATGATCGGTGCCGTCGCGTTGGTATTGGCCACCATCGACAAGCTCCCTGTCTGCGCTCCACGTCAAGCCCCACGTCCGACAGGGGCAACTCGCGGCTGTGCTTCACGACCCTGCGCAGGACCTTCTGAGAAAACGCATCCTCGGCGGAACCGCCCGCAAGTCACTGCGCGTCAAGCGTCTGCAAGAACCTGATTATAGTTCGGGAGATAGTTGTAGTTGACAGTTCGCGGACTGAATGAGTCTGGGTGTCTTCTTCCAGGTACTGCAGTCTGCTGAATTTTGCCCGTCTGGGTCGGAACAGAACGCAATCACGACGAACTCTCAGCCATCCATTTGGCCGGATAGGCGCTGCTGGCCAATAGGATTCCGTCTTGATTGCGTTCTGTTCGGACTCAGACCGGCAAAATTGAGCAGACTGCAATATACAAGCAAGACGTGAAGCAGAACTTGATCGGATGTTCGATCAGTTCGGGCGCGCTTCGAATTTGCTGTACCGAAATCGTTCTTCGGCGCCCAAATTGTGCTTTCGCTCTTTTGCGACATTCGTGTGAGCGTATGTTAGAGCACCGCCGTAAAGCTTCTTTCGCGTAACTTAAATGTGTGACCTCACCTTAAAGAGTACATGCTTGTGTGTGTGTGGCGAAAGTAAGGCGCACGGGCCACTAGTCGAAAAATCAAGTCGGCCCCACACCCCTCAATAACCTGGCTCTTCTGGGTCCCTGTACGACAGAGATCCCGGAATCACGTTGGGAAATCGGATACGCTCTGAGCTATTAGGTACGCGTACCAAATAGAACCTCCAGGACGGTGTCTCTGGGGTGGGGTCCCCAGGCGGCAGTCATACAAACAAGATAAGCTCTTAAATGAGTCATTCATCGTCCGAGTCCTTTTGCAGTGCTGGACTGACCGCTCAGAGCGCACTGTGCGGACGGAGCGCGCCGATCGCGTCAGTAGCCTCCGATAAGACATGCTGATTGAGTATGTGCGTGGAGACACACAACATGGTGTATGTTTTTTTTTCTTTTTTTCAGCGCTGTTGCAGTAGGGAAGCGGCCGGAGCTTGTGTGTGCGTCATAAGGATATGCGGTTCTTTACAGAGACACGCTCGTCTACGGCGCTGTGCTGGGTCTGACCAGGGTCCTCGAATAGCCGTGTCAGACTTCTTTGCATGTGGCACGGAGAATTCCCAAGCGTTGTCTGCTCCCCTGACGCAGATTCTTGGCGGCAGACATAGAGAAGACCTCTCCTGGTGACATTTTGGTGTCTAAATGCACAGGGTTTGGACGCTGGATGCTCAAACAAGGCGCCAAGATGGCCGATTTACGTACCGAGGCGGTGCTTCGCCAGGAGGCTACCCCGAGCTACGCGTTTGCTTTCCTAAATGTCGCCCCATGCAAGCGCAGTCAGGGTGTGGACAAATACAGGGCTCGCTTAGGTGTGTGTGGTTTGTGCAGCGCCAAGCGTTTGAGAGATGGGAAGCGCCTGGACCACCCCACTGCCACTCCTTCCCAACTAGCTCCGCCCGCCCCACCCACATTCCCCGCGCACACCCCGGAAGTGGCTCCACTCCTGCTCCCCCGTCCTATTCTCTGTTCTGCGTCTCTCTCTCTCCCCTACTCACGAGGTGACTTCGCCTTGTGCTCTCTTCGCACGCTCGCGGAGCGCATTCCCCCGGTCGGAAAGCAAGCCTCTCACACCTCCCCTATGTCTTCTATCTCCACTGGTGCCCGGACGTGCGCATGGTTTATGAAGCCAGCTACTGGCGAAGGAGATTTACCAGGAAAAAGACCGATCGGTTTTGGACAAGATTGCCAGCGCCGTTTTGCTTCCGGCCGGGAACACTACGGTCCAGTTAACCCGTCGCAACAGGCGGGTCAGCACCCATGCCAAGCGTGCTGCCCGAGAACGCGCCGTCGTTCAGAAGAGCCAGTGCAACAGACGTCCCGCGGCGGGGAAAGAGGCTTTGTGTGGCATGGCAGTCGAGCCGGGGCGAGGGCAGTCGGGCGCTTGTTAGGATGCTGCCAAGACCTCGCGGAATGCGGTCAATAACCGCCAAAGTGGTCAGACTCTGCTGACACCTTCGGAGCAGGTGGGTCTCTGGGCGTTTGTTGGGGCCAAATACGCTGCATACAGCAATAATCTTCTGGCTTGTGGTGGGGCTCGTAACGGCATGGCCAGCACCGCAGCTCTGCGGGCGGCCGGACGCGACCCGGCTCTCAGTCCCGCCAAGCAGGTGGTCGTGAACGGCACCGGAGCGCACCTGGCCAGCCTCGTTGCAGCTGTGTAAAAGAAAAGGTCTGCTCTCGTGCGGTCCACAGAGTTTGTCTAGAGATACGTGTACGACGCGTCCCTCCTATCTGTCTTCAAGCCCGGTGGCTTTGAGCACGCGCCGGCCGCGCATCCCGCTGGATCCCCCGCGTACAGCGCTCCCGATGTCTAAGTCGTGCTAGCGCTTTAAAAGGAGGGGCGCCCCGGCGTGGTGAAGATCATGGCGTCTGTGATCATCCCGGGCGACCCCAAGAACTGAAAGAACACAATGCTCCTGGCTGTCGGCTCTTGTACCGCAAAAACATATGACGACTTGAAGGGCAGCTATCGAGCGACATGCCTGAGGTGGAGCGCCTCCTACGGGAGTGGGTACTGGTGGGCGCGTCGCGGTGGTGCGCCTGTTGCCGGGGGGCGCCATTGAAGCTCTGTAAACGCTCTTTGGCCACAAGGGCCCTCACGCCGCACAGGCCTGCCTGTGGCGCAAGAGCCGGAAGGTGCCGTCCTGCAAGCACCGACGACTCGTCGCTCGCTCTGGAGCCATGCAAGACGTGACGGGCATCGACACCTGCGCGACGCGGCTCACTTGGCCAATCATCGTACGGCTCTGGCCAATTATAATCCCCAGAGAGAGTCACAGGAGAACCCTTTGTCGATTAGGAGCAGGCCACTTGTGGTGGTACATCCGCAGCAGACCGTCCCGAACACGCTTCACACAACCCAGGGAGATGGTCGACGGCATCTTCGTTTCTGCGTCGAGTCGGTGACTGCGGGGGGCACCGAGAAGGCTGGGAAGGCCTTTTCCATCAGGTTGGACAACTTGTTGCACGAGAACGCGCGTGTAGAGCCCGAGACCTACCACGGAGGGGTGTTTTCGGGCGTGAGCTGCCATAAGATTGGGGACGCCAGCGACGCTTTGCGCGACTCGCTGCGGGGCGTCGTATCGGGGAACAGGCACGCCGCTCATGTGCGCGCGTGGACGTTGTGGAATCGCGTACGAAAAGTGCTAAGCCACGCCGCGGTGACCACCCTGTCGGGCGCGCGCCACTTTCGGGCGGACGTGGAGAATGTCGTGCGGCACCTGAAGACGAGCTTTCCCTGGATCTAGCTCTCGCAGAAGCTGCACGCGCTTTTTGCCCACTCCGCCGACTGTTTAATGCTTCTTGGCAGCATCGGCCTCTACGCGGAACACGGCATGGACGCATGACTCCGCATGTACAACCAGAGCGCCGACCGCTACGCGGCGGCGACCCAGAACGCTTCTGCGGCTGCGTTTGCGCGCACGATGGCCATCACGCGGGATACGAGCCCGTCGGTCCCACGAAAGCACGCCCCAAGCAGAGCCCCGGCAGCGGCAGGTGCGCGCCGAGCGGACAAGTCTCGAGACAAACGAAGACGTGACGGAACGTGTAAGGTGAGGCTATCCCTTTCAGAAAGCCTGCCACACCTGAAGGGTCTGCGTTTGTGGAAAGGGCCAAGAAGGAGACGAAAACGTGGGCGGGGGACTTTTGTGCAGAAGAAGAGCGGACGCTTCGTACGTACCAAGCTTTAAATAGTGTGCATGAGGGCGGCGTGTAATAAGAAAAGAGTGACATCTACTGAGTACACGGAGACACGCACCACGGAACACACCCCACATGCCCGTGGGTAACTACACAGAAGAGAAAATGGCAGTGGTCCACAGCCGACCGACAGCAACAGGATAAAGAAAGGCCAACGAAAACAAAAACCAGAGCCATCCCAGATTCGTGGCATACCCACGGCGGCCCCTCCGCCCCCACCCAGTGCTATCCCCCCGGTGACGTAACTCGAAGCGGCCAGCCTGCGGCCTCGAAGATCTCAATCGTACGGCCGACCCCACGAGTTCCGACACGAGGAGAGAGGAGAGCGGCTGCGGCGGGACTGTCGGCAGGGCGTGATCTCCAACAGCATCTAGACGATGAACGACAAGGAGGAAGAGATGAAATCCGAGTTTTTCGTTGAGTCAGCCAGCATCAGCATTATTTCGAAGATGGTGAGCGGCGGCGACCAGGTGACCACCGGCGCGGACGAGGTGCATGAGGTCCCCGGCCTAGAGGGCACGCAGGCCGACGTTATCGAAGAGTGGATCACCACCATCGTTGAAAAGGGGAGGGTGAGCAAAGCCAGGACGTTTGAGATGAGCTGGTTCAAGACCGCCAACGAGTAGTGGCGGACCCCGATGACAAAATATATGGACACATGGGGGGGAGCGCGCCGTACGCAAGCGACGGGGGAGGAGGGTGGAAACCCGCTTCGGGGAGGGCTTTGAGTGGCCGCGGGCGGGGGGGGATGTGTATGGCCTCATGTGGGGGGATGGGGTGTACAATAGCAAAATCAAAACGAGACTCGGAGGCACAAACCCAGGCGAGGGGCGCGCGCGCGCACAGCAGTACCGTGTGTACAGGAGTGTGGCTGATACCGAGGGGCGGGGGGCCACCTGAACGGGGGAGGGAGACAACGTCGCGTTCACGAAAGAGGAGCCGATGACGTGAATTGGACGAGAATAGCGGCCGCCGAGCGGGAACAGAGGCCTGGACACCCGTTTTGATGTTGTGCGACTGGAGCCCAGCGGCCGTGTCAATACGGTAAATGCACGCATTGGCCTCCCAAAAATGAGAGAGATTTCTCGCCGTCTACGAGAGGCGATCAACACTCTGCCATCTTCGACACTTGTCAGAGTGGCCAGAAAAAAAAACCAAACAACGACATGTCTTCTTTCGACTGAAAAAGCACCGAAATCTACAATCTTCCATTGAGCAGTCCTGACGCACATGCATCTGCCAATGGCAAGCTGAAATTGCAGCTGCAGCAATTGAGACGCTGAGAAACCCAGAGCAGCCCCGGCACTGGGCATTAACGAGGGGTGCCCAGGACTGGAACCGGGTAGCGAAGTTTCTCTTAATCTCTCACAGTTCAGTAGTGGCACATACTACGCGCTTACCAAGAATGTTAGCTTCCGGCCCGACATCTGACATTCCGAAATGTCCTGGACGAGTCCCTTACATTCGATCCTTCAAAAGCTGAAGACGGCACGGCCAAGCCGATCCCTGTCTCGGCCACTCAATTGCCGAAAAGCGCCTCGTTGTTAGGAAGTAGGGATCGTCGGCAAGTCAAATATGGGTCAGTGGCGTGGGTTGGGGACACGTTTCATGCCATGTCACAGCTGGAACCCGCTTTTGGAACCCACTTCTGGGGATACGGGTCATCTTACCCACGCCAAATACCGCTCGATGCAGGCAGCCGTGGCAGCACACGTGATTCCAGCTGCTCCGACAGCGCTCGAGCCAGCCGATCTGGGCGCTTTTACGCGTACATTTCAAGTGCCTAGATGATGTAGCATCTTGCACAGGGCACCCTTCCGTCGCCAACCGCCACCATGGCTTCCCCAACGCCGTCACCCCTCCCCCTCTCACAGATGCCGGCCAATGACGCGCCATCCAACACCCACAACGTGCCCACTGCTGCCCCGGCTCTGTCGGCCGCCGCCGGGCCTGCCATAGGCCCGGTTGGGGCTTCCCCAAACCACCACGCTCACACCACCCGACGCAGGCGCGCCCGTCAACGACGCAAGAAACGAATGGGCATGTCTTTCTGGGTCACCATGGCATGAGATAGATAGATACGGGTAGGGTGATGTGGAAATGATGGTGGAGTGATATGCGGGTGGCTATGGTGCTCGAGGTGGTGGGGTGGTCGTTCTTGTGGTGGAGGTCAGGTTAGATGAAAGATGGCGATCGCACGGAGGTACCTGTCGTGCCCATGCGGGAAAAAAGGGGGATCTCACACCGTCTCGACCGGTGTTTGGGCACTTTTAGACGCTATATGGGCGTGAGATGTGGGTAATTCTGATGTGGGTCGGCGACCCACTTTTTGCCCACATATTGTACCCACGCCTGACTTTCCGACGCTCTATATTGTCGCAAAAATGTACCACGTACTGAGAACGCTTTTGGGACCTGCCCACCAGCATTGTAGGCTGATCTCAAATCATCCAAAACGGGTCCCCCGTACAGTATTCGCATACGTTTTCTCGTGTACTGAAACCCTCTTTTCCATAGTGTTCTTCCAAATGGGTAAGGTCTCACGTTCGCAATCTAGTTCCACAGTACGGTCTGACACTGGTGAGAGACCTGTCTGGGAACCATTCTTGCACCTTGTGCTCTTGCATGATGCACTCTGGAGGCACCCGGAGATGCTCCGGACGCACCCGGAGGCACCCATAGACACCCTGCAGGACGTCCTCAGGGAGCTGTTCAGGAGCTACGTGACACCCTCGTGCGGCGATCCGTGGCCGCGGGGCCACTCAATAAGCAGTACGCGCGGGAGCATTGTCCTACGAGGAAGCGGTCTCGCAAAGTTGTCCCTCTTTGGGATAGAACGTTGTAGAAAAGGATACGTTATTTATGCGCTGTCACGCGTGCTGTGGGAGAGGGACCGGGTGGGGCAGGCCGGCGGCTCTATGGGTCTGATACTCCTTTCCGTCCGCTCGCCAACACCACTCTTCCCCTTCGGCTTCAAATACCCCGTCGCGGGCCTCGCGCTCATCATGGATACATAATGCTATACGCAAGCTGGTCACAGTAAAGAAGAGAAGGGAAAAATGGGTAACCACCAGATTTACAACAGCACAAGCACGAATAAGCTCCAGAAACACCACATAAATTCAGTCTCGCTGCCAACAGCACAAAGGTCCAGGTATGCACACATTCCCACGCCTGCGTCCGACAATCGCGGCACGGCGGTAGTTGTCTCAGGTTGACGCCAATGAGGCATCGCGCGCTCCCGACGGGCACAAGCCCAAAACCTTCCTCCGCGCTCGTCACTCCCGTCGCCGCTCTCCGCGCCAGTGCCCCCCACAAATCTATCGACACTCGCCCAACTCCGTGCGTGAGTCGCCCCACCACCGCCGTTTCCGCCCTTCTCTTCACCTGCATAGATGACCAAAGCACGGGGTATAACAGGGGAGAACCGGGAATTTCTGGGCCGTATCGGTCAGCATGGAGTAACATGGGCCAGTACGGGGCCGTAAGGGGAAGGACTGTGGAGATTGGCGCAGTGGAGGGCAGCACCACAGAGAATTAACGAGCACTTTTCTTCAGACGTTGACGCAGAAAGACACCGTATGAGTACAAGAGGACGCGCAACACTTCAGGTCATCACCTACACCCAGGACAAGAGATGATACAGGAGATACGGTATAAAAAACAACAAAGAATAGGCGTCAACAACATCGAGAGGAATAGAACAGCCTTTTTCCGTAGTGAGACGGCAGGCTGATCCGACCGCGGTAGAAGCGTGGCGGGCTGATCAACTATCGATGTAAAAGCGCGTTCGCGGCCTAGAGGCTGCACTGATACCTGGAATCCACTCTGTGTTGAATCAGACCCAGTGGGAGGATTCTGGAAAGCGCAGCGGATGGATAAAGGACAGGCGGTAGGCGGTGGTGGGGGGGGGGGGGGGGGGTGGTCCCTGAGAGGCGTGCAATGGTGTAAGGTGGTACCTGTGACGCGCTCACCACGTGCGCCACAAAAACTGACGGTAGACCAAGAGAGGTTGTCACAGGGGGCACCGTCCACGAAATGCTTTTTTCTGAGATGTATCTCGCCAAGAGGCCTTTTTCAGGCCTGCTGACAGCCTCTCTCCTGCGGTGTGCGCAGCCAAGCAGTCCCCGGTCAGACGTCCTTCGACCGTTCATGACACGAGCCAGAGGAAAGCAGCAGCGGGAGGTGCAGCCCTGGCGTTCGGCTGCGCCGCACAATCTGGACGATGCCTGACAGGCCTTCCTCTCCCCAGACAGGGTGCCCTCGCCGCCCCAATCAGCGCGTGCCAGTAGATCGTGGCCTGACACAGGCTCACCGACATGAGCTGTACTCATGTGACTCCCGACCTGTATGGGCCCTCACAGTGACCCAAAATGAGGTTCACGCCAGCGCGAGGCGGACTAAGCTTCAGTGCTTGGCGTTGCGTGACATGGGCGCTGCTAAGCAGTTGCGGGCCACATTGGATTGGGTTCCTCGTTGCGAGATGTCTTCCTCGCTGCGAGATATGACCTGCTGGTCACTCAATCGAGAGTCAATTAGGGCCTGTTACGTGCTAGAGAGTCCGATCCCCTAAAATTCAGCGATTGGCGACGACAGTTAATCTGTGATCAGTGCGCCCTTTCAGGCATCGAATCATCCCAAGAGCTACAAGTCTTGGGCATGCCGATCGTCTTTCATCCTGCTTTCTGAGGTGCTAATTCATACAGTTTCCAAGCCGGCATTGTGGATTCATGCGGGCTCCACTTGTAGCCCGCGTTCCCTGGAGGCCAGCACAAAGCCGTCTAGGCCAGTAACTCTTCTAAATCGAGAGTACGGATTCAGGCCGCAGCGGACTCTGCAGCACGAACAGCACGCCCAGCACACCCCTGCGCACCACCAGTAGAGTGGTACATTTTAGCGACGATGGTCTCTCTGCTTTAAGCGAAACGAAAATACGACAAGGACTGCTCAACGATGAAAAGCTGGAGATGGCGCTCATTTTCGCGTTTTCGCCGGTGGGAGGGCTCCCGCAATTAGTCCCGTCGAAGAACCGCGAAGGGGTGGGGGATCTAGTCCCAGTAGGTTCTGGGAGTGAGATGTCCAGCGTCCCGCACCCACCCGGGGGCGCCGCCATCCGCACAAGGGTGGCCCGCAGCATGATACAGAGTCCTTTTTTCCCTTTCTATCTCTTCGTCCTCATGTTCCGTCCCAGTAGAATGTGCGCCGTCATCTTCTCCTCATAACAGTAACTCTCACCTCAAAAAATAGGTTTGGAGGGGGGAGGCGGGGGTAAGGTCGGCTTAACGAGGAGGGAGGGGATAGCGGCGATGCAACTGCGCGGCACGGGGGCAACTGCAGAGGACTGGATGACGTCTACACGATGATACCTGTCGACTGTGGAGACACAGGGCGGCCGACGGAGGCCGACGCCCAGCAAGATTCCCATGACCGAAAATTGGGGCAAACATGCCGGCCACTACTCTGCAGCATCTCACAAGCGCACGACGGATCAGCCATCCCTACTGCACAGCCATCCGTCAGAATAGCGTGTCCATCGCTCTGTGGCTCACTAACGGCCATGGAGCCATTGATATAGCTAACATGGAGACCGTGGACCCTCTGTGGGCCGCACATTACCTGAAACGTGGGACTATGACGGAAGCGGACACCTACCAGAAGTTTCGCGTTCCATCACGCCCCTATGTATGCTTCGCAAAAAATACGTTTAAACACACGTGGTGTGCACAATAGGTCTTCAAGCGTACTCAATTCAAGATAGCATCCGCGTTCATACTGTGATGAACTGCAAACGTCCACGTACAGCCTGCCGCAACGGTCATTTTCTAGTGTACTTTCAGTACAGAAACAGACAAGCGCGCATTTCCGAGAAAAATTTGAATCACTTTTTGACCAAACGTAGTCACACATCTGGGAACTGCTCGGGAACCACATCGTCGGGAAAGTGGGGCACGTGCTATTTTTCTGAACTGGCGCCGGGACCCACAATTTTCAAATTGCTTCCAAAGGCCTCCAGTACAGGGTAAAAAGGCGTGTACTAGCCCATATTCGACCCCCCTTCACACTGCAAAATTTCCAATGCAGTATAGAAACGATATTCGCATTTTAGAGCCCGGCGCACCCCTGCACTCTCGCAGTATAGATGAGAACTGCGTCCACGACGTGCAACGTAGACCTCAGTGACACCCAGATTGCAGACGTGTCTGAGCGACGAGCGTGTCCACTCACCGGAACGTCACGTATCGCACCGAGAAGGACTCGCCCGGCCGCAAACCGGCCGTGTAGGTGACGCTTCCTGGATCGATTGCAGTTGCATGGAGACTGGTGGTTTATCGTGCGCTCCCTGCGGCTTCTTGGGACTG